>Ga0137394_10002705_pt1 | contig 13158 bp, 10 predicted proteins | sample czobulk116metaG_FD_108278 | JGI IMG/M metagenome (GOLD analysis project Ga0137394, IMG submission 108278) | Vadose zone soil microbial communities from Angelo Coast Range Reserve, California, USA - czobulk1.16 metaG | ecosystem: Environmental > Terrestrial > Soil > Vadose zone | place: USA...
CGGAGTTCGTGGCGGGCCGCGTAGCGAGACACACCTAAGGACGACCGCCGTACACTGATTCTTCTGACTCTGCTCTCACGAAACCGCGGAGACGCGGAGAAACCTCGGACGGCTTTGGGCTTTGGGCTTTGGGCTTTGATTTTAGTTTTTGTGTCTCTGCGTCTCGGCGTCTCTGCGTTCCCGTGACAGTTGAATCGCGAGAGTCTGGTAGACCATCCGTCGCCTCAGCTTGTGCGCGAGTCTCTGACATAGAATTCACCATGCGTCACCTCATCCTCCCGATGCTCCTCATCGCGATCGTGGCGAGCGCGGGAGGCCAGCAGCGCTCGCCGGGGGCGCTCACGTCGCAGATCGACCAGGTGCTCCGGTCGATCAAGGCGGCCGATGGGGAACAGCTGGCCGTGTCGGAAGAAGACGGGCGCTTCCTGCGTGTGCTCGTGGCCGCGCGCGGCGCGAAGTCGGTGCTCGAAATCGGCGGCGCGAGCGGCTACAGCGCGATCTGGCTCGGACTCGGCGCCCGCGAGAGCGGCGGCCGCGTGGTCACCATCGAGTACGATCCGGAACGGGCCCGCGACGCAGCAGCCAACGTGAAGACCGCGGGGCTCGGCGACGTGGTGCAGGTGGTCCGCGGCGACGCGTTCGCGGAGATCCCGAAGCTGGCGGGCGCCTTCGACGTGGTGTTCCTCGACGCGTGGAAGCGCGATTACAAGCGCTTCTTCGACCTCGTCTATCCGCGGCTCGCTCCCGGCGGCGTACTCGTGGCGCACAACGTGAGAAACAAGGCAGATGAGATGAAGCCGTTCCTCGAGACCATTCACGCGCATCCGGGCCTCTTCACGACGATCGTCTCGCCGTCGGGCGAAGGAATGTCGGTGTCGTACAAGACGCGATGAAACCCGTTCACGTCATCGGCGTTCCGCTCGACCTCGGCGGCGGACGACGCGGTGTGGACATGGGACCGTCGGCTTTCCGCATCGCCGGCCTCGGCGATCAGATCGCGTCCCTCGGTTTCACCGTCGTCGACAAGGGCGATCTTCCCGCGCCAATCCCCGAAGCCAAGCGGCCGGCGGATCTGAACAAGAAATACATTCGCGATATCGCCAAGGTCTGCCAGAAGCTCTATGACGTCGCGCTGAAGTCGCTCGACGAGGGCGCGCTGCCGCTGGTGCTTGGGGGCGATCACAGCCTGGCCGCCGGTTCGGTGGCGGCGAGCGCCGCCTGGGTCCGGCGCACACAGCAGAAGCCGATCGGCCTTTTGTGGGTGGACGCGCACGGCGACATGAATACCCCCACCACGACATCGAGCGGTAACGTGCACGGGATGCCGCTCGCCGCGCTCCTCGGCCAGGAACCCGCCGAGCTCGCGTCGATCGGATTTTCTCCAAGCGTCCTGCCTCAGAACACGGTGCTCGTCGGCGTCCGCAACCTCGACGAGCAGGAAAAAGCGCAGATCCGCGCGTCCAGTGTGCACGTGTTCACGATGAAGGACATCGATCGTGACGGCATCGCGAAGATCGCCGAGCGCGCGATCGCGCTCGCCGGCGACGGAACCGGCGGCATCCATGTGTCGTTCGACCTCGACGTCTGCGACCCGTCGTTCGCGCCCGGCGTGGGCACGCCGGTCAAAGGCGGCTTCGACTACCGCGAGGCGCACATGATCATGGAGATGGTCGCCGATTCACGGCGGCTGGTGGCGCTCGACCTCGTGGAGGTCAATCCAACGCTGGACATTCGCAACACGACGGCGGAATTCGCGACCGAGCTCGCGCTCTCGGCACTGGGGAAGAACATTCTTTAGGCTTAAGGCTCAAGGCCCGAATCTTCCGTATGCTCGCGAAACCCTCGACGAGAACATGAGAATCGGGCCTTGAGCCGTAAGCCCTGAGCCTTAAGCCGTTCCACACATCCGTCCCGAAGGCTTCTTCCTGGTCAACCTTGCCGGAATGGTCCTGCTCCTCGCCGCGGTCCGCCGCGCGGGCCGCGATGAGAGCGCCGGGTGGATGGCAATTGCCATCGCAACGATTGCGGTTCTGAACGGAATGGTCCACCTGTTGGGAACGGTCCGCCGAAGGCGGACCGTTAGCCAGTGCTGGCCACCGCGGTCGCAAGCGACCGCGGCCGTCACGGGTCGCTACTCGCCCGGCCTCATCTCTGGGATCGTGCTGTACGTACCATTGGGGACTCTGACGCTGCTCAGAGCGGCGTACCAGGCCGATCCGCGCACCATGACGCGAGGTCTCTGGGCTGGGGTCGCCATTCACCTCGCCGTATTTGCCGTTGCGTTTCTGCTGTCGCGGGCATGAGCCCAACGCCGCTCACACACCACGACTGACGACCACAGGAGGCTCATCCGCATCGGGAATCCCTGTTGCATATCAAAACTGTGATCCGCGGCGCGAGCCGCTTATGTTGGCTGATGAACTGTGGCCCCCCTCGCTGAGCTCCTTGTCGCCTTCACTCATCGCGCAGATCGCGAGCGCGCGACGGAGAGGCTCGCCCGGTGGCTGGGAAGCGAACGCGTGTATATCTTCCTGGCCGACGTCGAGAGCGGGAGCTTGTCGTCGGTGACGCGGTTCCATCAACAAACGTCACACGCTCGAGAATGGCACCGGAGGCTGGCCGGCCCGTTCCCCGACGCGATGGACCCGATCTCTCTCCCCGATCCCGCCACGGGTCATCCCACAGCCGTCATCCTGCGTCGCGCGCGGGACGGTTCGGTGCTCGCCGCTGTCGGGCCTTCAACCCGCCCTGCGCGCCTCAGGTGGGCCGAGCGGATACTCCCACTTCTGACCACCATCATCCACGCGGAACAGGCAGCCGCAATCGGACGCGCCCAGTCGGCCGCCTCTCGCCGTTTGACCGACGAGGTGCGAACGCTGACCGAACGCCTCGAGGTGACGACACGGCGTCTCGAAGAATCGCTGACCGGCGCCGCGATGGCTCGGCGCGCGCTCGCGGATAACGAACAGCGCGGCGCCCTGACGACCCGGGTGGCCGAGCTCCTGGCGGCCACGCCGGATCTGGAGGTGGCTCTGCACGAGATCGCCGCCCTCGTCGTGGAGACGTGTTGCGAGGTCTGTGTGGTGCATCTGGTCGACGATACAGGTCGCCCCATGGAGATCTGTGGCGTCCAGCGGCTCGCCGACGGCACGATCGCTACGCTCGACCGGGCGGCGGGCGGTCAGCATGGCGAGCTGCATCCTCTGACGGAGCCACTCCGCACGCATCAGGCGGCTATCCTCGACGTCCACGATCCACGCTTCGGCGAACGCCGCCTGCAGTTCGCCGTGGCGCCGATCGTCTCGGCGCGCGGACCCGTGCTCGGCACGATCGCCGTCGGCACGACGGCGCGGCGTGTGGCCGACGCGGGTTGCGTCTCGCTCGCGCATGAGCTCGCCCGACGAACCGGTGCGGCGCTCGACGCCGCGAGCCTCCACGACGATGCGCTCAACGCCAGCCGCCTGAAGGACGACTTTCTCGCGACGCTGTCGCACGAATTGCGGACGCCGTTGAACGCGATGCTCGGCTGGATTCAGATGCTGCGCCTCTACCGGGACGACGAGTCGATCCGGGAGCGGGCCATCGGCGTGATCGAGAGGAACGCCCGGACGCAAGCGCAACTCGTAGCCGATTTGCTCGACGTGTCACGCCTCATCACGGGGAAGCTCCGGCTGCGGCTCGCGCGCGTCGCCCTGCGCGACATCGTCGTGGCGGAGTGCGAGAGAGTCCGCCCGTCGGCCGACGCCAAAGGCCTGCACCTGACCATCGAGACCACGGACGTGCCGGGCGTCGTCTTCGGCGATACCGACCGGCTGCAGCAGATCCTGTGGAATCTCCTGAGCAACGCCGCCAAGTTCACGCCGCCCGGCGGCGACGTGACGGTTCGCCTCTCGTCGCACGACGACCACGCGGAAATTCTCGTGAGCGATACGGGAATCGGCATCCGGCCCGAATTCCTCCCACACGTCTTCGAGCGCTTCCGTCAGAGCGACAGCACCTCGACCCGCGCGCACGGTGGACTCGGGCTGGGCCTGGCAATCGCGCGGCATCTGGTCGAACTGCACGGCGGATCCGTATTTGCCACGAGCGAAGGCGAGGGGCGCGGCGCGACCTTCGGGGTTCGGCTGCCATTGCGGGTCGTCGACAACGCGGGATGGATCGGACGACCCTGCCGAACAGCGCTCCGCCCCGTCTGAAGCCGGCGTCCGAAATCACCGATCGTAACAACCCTGCCGCCGTAGAGACCCGCCCCACGAATATCGTTGTCTCAACGGTGGCCCTTTAATTGCTCGGGTACCACGCATGAGAGCCATGCGCTGGCTCGGGCTAACTGGCGCCGCGGTTGTGCTCGCGGGCCTCACCTCCGCGTGGGTGATCGCGACGGAGCATCAGGCGCCGCCGCCGCATGGCGTCTTCGCCGTCCGGCATCCGGTAGCCTGGTCCGTGAGCACCGCCCGCGCCCCTGAGCTGCGACGTGATGCGTTGCGGCGCGCGCAGCTTCGGCTCGCCATGCCTGAGCGGCCCGTTCTCGATCTGGCGGTGGCCGAGCCGCCGCTGACCTGCCGCTTCCTCGCCAAGGCTCCACAGGGCACCACCCCGAAGTTCGACTGCGTGCTCGACGGTGGCGAGGTCATCAAGGTCAAGTACGGTCGTGATCCGGAGATTCCCGCCGAAGTCGCGGCCACGCGTCTGCTGAGCGCACTCGGCTTTCCTGCCGACCGCATGTCGATCGTCTCGCGACTGCGGTGCCACGGGTGTCCGCGGTATCCATTCATGGCCATGCGCCTCATCCACCTCGCAGGCGCGAGCGCCTGGTTTCCGCCGCGCGGCTACGAGGACGGGTACTCGGATTTTCACTGGGCGGCGGTCGAGCGGAAGTTTTCGGGAGTCGCGATAGAAGCCGGTGATGAAGAGGGCTGGGGATGGTGGGAGCTCGACGCGATCGAACCGGGTGTCGGGGCGCCCGCGGTGGACCGCGACGCGTTGCGTCTGCTCGCGGCGTTTCTCGCCCATTGGGACAACAAGAGCTCGAATCAGCGGCTCCTCTGTCTGGATGCGCCGGCCGGGACGGATGGGCGCTGCGGCCGGCCGCTCGCGATGGTGCAGGACCTCGGCGCCACCTTCGGCCCGGAGAAGGCCGACCTCGGGCGGTGGGCTTCGTCTCCGCTGTGGGACGACAAACGGGCGTGCACAATCTCCATGCGTCACCTGCCGTACGGTGGCGGCACCTTCGGCCAGGCGCGCATCTCGGAGGCGGCACGTCTGCAGGTGGTGCGTCATCTCCGCTCGATTCCTGACGATCAGGTAGCCGGCTTGTTTTCCGCCGCCCGCTTTCCCGAGTATTACAGCGGCACCGACGACAGAAAGGTCCTGGCCGCGTGGACCGCGGCATTCCACACGCGGGTGCGGCACATCATCGATGCGGGTCCGTGTCCGCGCTGATCACGCCCGCATCCACGCCGTGGCCGGCGCGGCTGATCGACTGGAAGTGCAGCGCATCGCCGGTCACTTCAATCAGCATGAACGAATAGTCGGTATCGAAGCCGCGGGCGGTCACCGGGGAGCGGCCTATGTCGTTCGGGCGCAGCGACCCGGCGGCGCCGGAAATGAAATAGGTAATCCCGCGCTGCGGCACGGTGCGCTCGTAGAAATGCTCGTGGCCCGAGAATGCCACCTTGACGCCGTGCCGCAGGAAGATCGGCTCGAGCGCGCGGCGAAAAATGCGCGCGGGGCTGCCGTAACGGCCCGACGTGTAAATCGGACGATGAAAGACCGGAATTTTCCATCGCGCCCTTGAGCGTTCCAGCTCGCGTTCCAGCCACGCCAACTGCGTATCGTCCAGGTACTCGGTATCAATCATGAAGAACTGGACGCTCGTCCTCGTCACACCCGCCAGGAGTGGCATCTCGGGTGCGAAGGTGTAGTAGCGCTCGCCGCCCATGTGGAATGGGGGGTACGTCGGCTGGTTGACCTCGTCGTGATTGCCAATCACGGCGTAGAACTTGACGTTCTCGTCCAGCAGCGGCTGATACGGACGCTCGAACTTCGACTTGTAGTCCTCGGGCCTGCCGCCGTCGTAGACGTTGTCGCCGAGCATGATGACAAACGTGAAGGGGAACACCTCGCGGAAGGCCTCCATGCGCGCGGCGATCTGGTACTGCGGACCATGACCGCGCCCGGAATCACCGATGGCGGCAAACCGGATCGAGCCCGGTCGTTTCGGGAGACGCAGTACCTCGTCGGGAGATTCCGGGGGTCCGACCGCAGGCGGAGGAGTCTGCGCGTCATCGGGCGTCGCGGCCGGCCCGCAGCCCACGAAACCCAGCTCGAGCAGGAGAACCAGCACGAGCCCCAGCGCGGCGCGCATTTCTTTATCTTACGCGGCGACTTTTTCGGCGCCGGTCGTCACGTCCCACGAGCGCAGTCCCACCCCGAGAACCCGGGAAAACCACCGCTTGCCGCCGACGGCGGCCGGTGCAATCATGAGCGGCCGCAGCTGAAGCGGAAACGTGGGTGTGGCGGACGTAGCTCCCGTAACTTCGGGAAATTTTCAGACATTGAGGTGCCTGGATGGTTGAAGTGCGCACGCAGGCAAGGCCGCGGGCATCCTGGCTGACGATTCTCGGGCCAGGCATTCTCGTGGCGACGACAGGCGTGGGCGCCGGCGATCTGCTGACGGCCAGCATTGCCGGCTCGAAGGCGGGGCTGGCGATTCTCTGGGCGGCTGTCGTCGGCTCGTTCATGAAATGGACGCTGAACGAAGGCATCTCGCGATGGCAGATGGCCACCGGTACCACGCTGCTCGAGGGCTGGGTGACCAGTCTCGGACGATGGATTCAGTGGGTGTTTCTGGTCTATTTCGTCCTCTGGTCTTTCTTCGTCGGGGGCGCGCTCGTCACGGCCTGCGGGGTTGCTGCGTCTGCGATTTTTCCTCTGGGCGACCCGGTCGTGTCGAAGAACACCTGGAGCGTCGTCCATTCGCTTGCCGGCCTGACCCTGGTGTGGATCGGCGGGTTCGCGCTCTTTGAGCGGTTGATGGGCGCGTTCATCGCCTTGAAATTCATCGCCGTCCTGATTACGGCGGCGGTGCTCGTGCAGGATTGGCGGACAGTCCTCGTGGGGCTGACCGTGCCGCGGATTCCGTTGGGCACGCTTCCCTGGATGCTGGGCGTGCTCGGCGGCGTCGGGGGCACCGTGACGCTGCTCTCCTACGGCTATTGGATCCGCGAGAAGGGCCGCTCGGGAGAGGACGGCCAGCGCATCTGCCGGATCGACCTCGGCGTGTGCTACCTCCTGACCGCGCTCTTCGGCGTCTCGATGATCATCATCGGATCGCGCATTCAGCTCGACGGTGCGGGCATTCGGCTGGCCGGGCAGCTTGCCGATCAGCTCGCCCAGGTCCTGGGCCCCTCGGGACGCTGGATCTTTCTCCTCGGGTTCTGGGGCGCGGTTTTCTCGAGCCTTCTGGGCGTCTGGCAAAGCGCGCCGTATCTCATGGCCGACTTTCAGCGGCTGCGCAGCAGGAAACGTGCGGCGTTGGAGGACCGCGCCGCGGCGATCGATCTGACGCAGACGGTTGCGTACCGCGGCTTTCTGATCGCGCTCGCCATCGTCCCACTCGCCAACTTGTTTTTGACGGTCGAACGAATTCAGTTGGCGTATGCAGTGATGGGGGCGATGTTCATGCCGCTGTTGGCGGTGACTCTCTTGATCCTCAACAATCAAACTCGCTGGGTCGGCGACCGCTTTCGCAATTCCTGGTGGATCAACGCGGTGCTGATCCTGACGGTGCTTCTCTTTGCCTATGTGGGCTACCTGCAGTTGACTGGGCAGATGATCTCGACGGGTGGATGAGGCGCGAGATTCGAGAACACGTGACGCAGGTGTCGAGCACACCGCCTTCTGATTCACGTGTCACGGAAACGCGGAGACGCAGAGGCGCAGAGGGATCCGGTGATTCGAACGGGACAGAGCCGTTCGACTGGTCGGCCTGCCACGCAGGCCGACCGCGCGGAGGACGAGAGCGCGAAAACAAACCGCGATGGATTGCTGCTCGGTTTGTTTTGTCGCTCTCGTCACCTGCGCGCCGCCTCCGGCGGCCAGTCGAACGACATTCTCCGCGTCTCCGCGTCTCTGCGTTTACGTGATAGTTGAATCACGAGACACGCGCGACGCCTGGTGTTTCACCTGTCACGCGTCTCCTTCCGAGCAGCCAGCAGCTTCTCCATTTCATCCATGACCCGGTTCATCTTTCGAATCGTCAGATCGAGGGGTTGATCGGTCGTCATGTCGACGCCCGCGTCCTTCAGGAGATCGATCGCGTACTTGGACCCGCCGGCGCTCAGGAACCCGAGGTAGCGTTTCTTCGCAGCCTCGTCCCCGGCCAGCACGCGCTCCGCCAGTGCAGTGGAGGCCGTGAACGACGTCGCGTACTGAAAGACATAGAAGTCGCGGTAGAAGTGCGGGACGAAGCTCCATTCGTGGGCGACGTAGTCGTCGACGATGCAGACGCCCTGGCCGTGGCCGTAATACTTCTTCGTAATCTCGTCGTACAGCTTGGCGAGCGCCTCGCCCGTGAGCGGCTGCCCCTTCTCGGCCATCTCGTGCGCCCGCAGCTCGAACTCGGCGAACTGCGTCTGTCGGAAGACCGTGCCCTTGATGTTCTCGAGGTAGTTGCCGAGCAGCGACAGGCGCGTGTCGTTGTCCTTGATCTCTTTGAGCATGTGCTCGATCAGCAGCTCCTCGTTGAAGGTCGAAGCCACTTCCGCGACGAAAATCGGATAATTCGCGAGCGGGTACGGCTGCGTCTTGTTCGAGTAGTAGCTCTGCATCGTGTGGCCGAGCTCGTGCGCCAGCGTGCTCACGTCTGCGTACTGCCCGAGATAGTTGATGAGCATGTACGGATGCACGTCGTAGGCGCCGCCGTTGGAATAGGCGCCGGACCGCTTGCCCTCGCTTGGAAACAGATCGATCCAGCGTTCCGCGAATGCCCGCCGCAGCACCGATGCGTAGTCGGGACCAAGCGGCGCCACCGCGGCCAGCACGTGCTGCTGCGCTTCCTCGGGCGAGTACTTCAGGTTCACCGATCCGACCAGCGGCGCGTACAGGTCGTAGTAGTGCAGCTCGTCGACGCCCATCATGCGCCTGCGGAGCCGCAGATACCGATGGAACGCCGGAAGGTTCTTGTTCACCCCGTCGACCAGGCGCGTGTACACCGACACCGGGATGTTCGGTCCGTCGAGCGCGGCCTCGAGCGTCGACGGGTACTTCCGCGCCTTGGCGAAGAACATCGACTTCTGGACGTTGCCGTTCATCGTCGTGCCGTACGTCCGGCTGAAGCTGCCGAGCGCCGTGAAGAATGTCGACATCACGCGCTTGCGGTCTTCCCGGTTCGGCGCCGTCCGGTACTGGTTGAAGCCCGCCTGGTCGATCTTCACGGTTCGTCCGTCGGTGAGCGTCACCGACGGATAGGGGAAATCGGCGTTGGCGAGAATGCCGTAGATGTTCGACGGCGCGCCCGCGAGCGGGGCGGCGTCGGCGAGGATTTTCTCCTCGCTGTCCGTCAAGGTGTGCGCCGCGCGGCGGCTGATGTCCTTGAGGTAGAACCCGTACACCTTGAGGCGCGGCTCCGACGCGATGAACTTTTCCAGTTTCTGGCGATCAATCTTCAGGATCTCGGGCTCGATGAACGAGGCGGCGGCTCCGAAATCGGCGGCAAGCTGCACCATCTCCTGCTGCATGCCCTCGTGCGCCGACACCCGCGTGTCCTGGTCGGCGAGCATGCTGGCGTAGACGTAGAGCCGTGACAGCTCCTTGTCGAGGCGCGAGCTGTACTCGAGCGCATCGGCGAGCGTCTGCGCAGCCGAGCCGAGCTTGCCCTGGAAACTGCGGAGGGTCGGAATCTGCGCGGCAACCTTCTCCTTCGCCGCGCGCCAGGCGTCGACGCTCGGATAGATGTCGGAGAGGTTCCACTTGTATTTGTCGGCGATCTTGTCGCGGTCACGTTCTTGCGCGACGGCGGTAAAGGTCACGACCGCGAGCGCAGCCGCAACCGCGAGCGCGCGGGATGGTTTCACCATCCATCCATTCTAGAACCCAACCGGCAGACACGAGGAGATCTCAGGCCTTTTCCGCCTGCTGCACCCTGGCGACGGCTGCAGCTTCGTCCTGTTCGATCTGCAGCACACGCGTCAGCTTGGTGACCTTCAACGCCTCCATCACGCGGTCGTTGACCGCGGTCAGCACCAGCGTCGCGCCGGTCCGGGTCACGGTGACATGCGCGCTCGCGAGCTCGCCCAGTCCCGAGCTGTCCACGTAGGGCACTCCTTCGAGGTTGAGGACGAACCGGTTGCGCCCCTGCTCGACGAGCGTGTTCACCGCGTTCTTCACCGCGCCGTTGCTGTCGCTGAGCGTCAGGCGCCCGGCCACGCGGACCACGGTGACATCGCCCACTTCATGGTCCTGGATGGACAGAGACATGGGCCCATTGTGACACTAACGCGCTGAACTTTGTTTTTCTGACAAAGAAGCGCGTTAGTGTCACGAGTGTGACAGCGTCCCTGGGACACAGCGCGGCCAACGTGGGCCACGTGCCATTGGTTTGGTTGCGGCGTTGGCCGCGCTGTGTCTCAAATCCCCGTCCCGTCCTGAAATCAGGGAAAACCGGCGCTAAAGTCGGACGGGCGGATGCCGATTACATTGGAGCTCGGGAGAGCTATGTCCATGGCCATGATCCGCCCCGCGCCCGAAGAACACCAGTCCGGCGCGCCGGCTGCACGCCTCACACCGCTCGACGCCGCCGTTGCGCGTGTCGAGAGCGCTGAGGATTTTCCAGCTCTCGCGGCACAGATCCAGCAGCTGATGAACATCCTCGGCGACGAGGACGCGTCCGCGCAGAAGCTGGCGAACATCGTCCTGCTCGATTACAGCCTCACGCTGAAGCTGCTGCAGCGCGCCAACTCGTACCATTTCAACCGATCGGGTATTCCGATCGTCAGCATCACCCAGGCCATTCTCATGCTTGGCGTGCAGACCGTTCGCGATCTGGCGACCAGCATCGTGGTCTTCGAACACTATCAACGCCGCTCGCCGTGTCTGCGGCAGGTCCTGATGCTGTCGTTGCTGACCGCCAGCCACGCCCGTGAAGTGGCCGACCGCCGCTCGACCACGGTCAAGCCGGAGGAGGCCTACGTCTACGGCCTGTTCCGGAATCTGGGCGAGGTGCTCGTGGCGGCCTATTTCGACAAGGAGTACGCGGCCATTCTGCGATTGCTCGGCGAGAATCAGCTGACGCCCAACCAGGCGTGCCGGAAGGTGATGCAGTTCGACTTCGACGATCTGGCGTGTGCCGTCGTGCGCGTGTGGCAGATGCCGGACGAGCTCGAACAGGTGCTCGCGGCCGACAGCACCCGACCCGGCACGCGAAGCCAGACTCGCACCATGGTTGCCTTTGCCCACGGGCTCACCAACGCCGTTTACCGGCAGGAGCCGGACGGCACCGGCGCGGCCTTGCAGATGCTGTGTCAGAAGTACGTGTCGCTCGACTTCAAGGCCGACGAAGTGCGTCTGATCCTGCAGGCCGGTATCGCGGCGACGCGCGAGACGTTCGCGCAGGCGCGCATCCACCTCGACGACTTGCGGCTCCACCGCCAGATGGACCGTGCGCTGGAACGGCCGGAGGCCGTACAGCAGCGCGACCGGGGCGTCGCCCGATCCGAGCGGTTCGAGCTCAACAAGGTCGCGCTCATGATGCTCGAGGCGTTGCTGCGCGGCGGCCGTTTCGACCGCGTGCTGTTGGCGCTCGACTCACACGATCTCCGCGAGGTGTCCGGCCATCTCGGCCTTGGTGAGGACATCGACACGTTGATCTCGCGGTTCCGCTTCAAAACCGGCGTCGGCGGCGGCCTCGTCGGCGTGGCGCTCGCCCGGCGACAGGAGCTCGTCCTCTCGCGTGTCTGGGAGCTGCTGCCAGAGGAAGATCGTCTCCTGCAACAGCTCGACGCCGCCACGTGCGTCATTCTTCCGCTCGCGCTCGGCGACACTCGAGTCGGTTGTCTCTACGTCGACCATCGCCGGACCGCGGTGCAGCCGTCCGATCAGGCGCTCGCACTCGCGCGACGCCTGCGGGACGCGCTGGCCGAGACCGTCTCGCGGCACCGGGCCGACGAAGCCGTGCGGAAGTAAAGGCCGCCGCCGACTCCTCGAACTGCCTGCTGCCTGCTGCCTGCTGCCAGCTGCCAGCTGCCTGCTGCCTGCTGAGTGCCGCCTACTGCCTACTGAGCGACAGTCCGATACCATGGACATCGGGACATGGCCACCACGCGCGTTCCGGCCGACTGGCCGGCGCTCCCGGACGACCAGCTGCTCGACCTGCGGATGGCGGAACTGCCCATCACCATTGAGGGCAGCATGCTCGCGGAACGTATCGACCAACTGCGCGCCGAACTGAGCGCGCGCGCCCTCTACTCCGACCTCCATTTCTATCTGTCCGACGAGTGGTTCACCCCAGACGGGACCTCGTCGATCGCCATTCCTTTCTATCTCGCGCATCCCAGGCTGGAAGAGCTGGAAGAGGCGCAGATGCTCGAGGTCGAGGGGGGCGAGTACGAGTGGTGCATGCGGATCCTGCGGCACGAGTCCGGCCATGCGATCGACAACGCGTACAGGTTGAGACTGCGGCGCCAGCGACGTGCGGTGTTCGGATCGCCGTCGCGGCCCTATCCTGAGTTCTATACGCCCAAGCCGTACAGCAAGAGCTTCGTGCTGCACCTCGACTCGTGGTACGCGCAGAGCCATCCCGACGAGGACTTTGCCGAAACGTTTGCCGTGTGGCTGACGCCGAACAGCGAATGGCGACAGCGGTACGGCGGCTGGCGCGCGCAGAGGAAGCTGGAATACATGGATACGCTCATGCGATCGCTGGGCGGGCAACGGCCGCGGGTGGTGAACCGCGAAGAAGTCGACCCGCTGCGGCGGCTGCGGCTGACGCTGCGGCAGCACTACCGACGCAAGCGCCGCCATTACGGTGTGGACTATCCGGATTTCTACGATCGCGATCTGCGGCGCCTCTTCTCCAACTCGCCGGACGTCGCGGACAATGTCACCGCCGCGCAGTTCATCGCCCGAATCCGGCGTCCGGTCCGCCGGCTCGTCGCGAGC
>Ga0137394_10002706_pt1 | contig 13156 bp, 11 predicted proteins | sample czobulk116metaG_FD_108278 | JGI IMG/M metagenome (GOLD analysis project Ga0137394, IMG submission 108278) | Vadose zone soil microbial communities from Angelo Coast Range Reserve, California, USA - czobulk1.16 metaG | ecosystem: Environmental > Terrestrial > Soil > Vadose zone | place: USA...
ACGTCGGCCCCCTTGCCGACAAACTGGGCAATGCGTTCAACGGACAGAGCTTCGAGGTTGAACTCCGTGCGCATGCGGTTCGCCGCCTCCGCCAGGTCGGGTGCGGTATCCATCAACGTGCCGTCAAGGTCGATCAGCACCGCACGCAAGACGTCCACTGCGGCCTCAGGCCAGGGAGCGGCGCTCGCGGTCCTGCGCGCGGTCGCGTCCGGCGATCGCCGACGCGATCTCCTTGCGCATGGCCTCGATCACGGCCTTGTAGTCTTTGGCGCCAAACACCGCGCTTCCCGCCACGAACGTGTCGGCACCCGCAGCGGCGATGGCACCGATGTTGTCGACCTTCACACCGCCGTCCACCTCGAGGTGAATCGCGTTGCCGCTCTCCTGTTGCCACGCATCGATGCGGGTGCGCGCGGCGGCAAGCTTCGTCAGCGCTTGCGCAATGAACGCCTGGCCACCGAAGCCGGGGTTGACCGACATGATCAGCACCAGGTCGAGCTTCGCCAGCACGTGATCCATGTGATCGAGTGGCGTGGCGGGGTTGAACACCAGTCCGGCCTTGCATCCCTGGTCGCGGATCAATCCGAGCGTCCGGTCGACGTGGCGCGACGCTTCCGGGTGGAACGAGATGACGTTGGCGCCGGCCTTGGCAAACATCGGCACCAGGGCATCGACCGGCTCGACCATCAGATGTACATCGATCGGCGCCTGCGTATGAGGGCGAATCGCCTCACAGACCAGCGGGCCGATGGTCAAGTTCGGAACATAATGGTTGTCCATCACGTCAAAGTGAATCCAGTCGGCGCCGGCCGCAACAACATGGCGGACCTCTTCCCCTAGACGGGCGAAGTCCGCCGACAGAATGCTCGGCGCGATGCGAAACCTGGAATCCATTCAACACCTCCCTGACGCCGAACGATTGTAAGCGGCACGCGAGAAAAGGATGCGCAAATACGAGTTCACCGTGAGCACGGTCCCGCAGTACCTCGCGGATCAATCTGCGCCGGATGAGGATCAGTATGTCTTCGCCTACACCGTCACGATCCGCAATACCGGCGAGGTCGCCGGCCAGCTGATATCGCGTCACTGGATCATCACGGATGGTGACGGCCAGGTGCAGGAGGTACGCGGTGACGGTGTCGTTGGCGAGCAGCCGGTGCTGCGACCAGGGCAGTCGTACAAGTACACCAGCGGTTGTCCCCTTACAACGCCAGTCGGTTCGATGAAGGGCAGTTACCAGTGCGTCGCTTCCGACGGCACCAAATTCGAGGCCACGATCCCGGAGTTCGTCTTGTCAATGCCCAGCCGGCTTCACTGATCGTGGTTACCCGGCGGACGCCGGCCGTGGAACATCGTCCACCAGACGATGGCAAGCAAGATAACCAGCGCAAGCAATGCCTCGAGAACGATCAGCCACATGCGTGTTTGCTCTTGTGAGAAACGCGCGCCATTTTAGGTGGGCATCAAGCGCCGCCGTTGTCGTTGCGCTCGCCGGCTGTCAGACGGCGCCGGTCGTAACCCCGCCACCGCCACCGCCTGCGCCGCAGATCAAGACCATCACGCTGGCACGGTACGAAGCGAGCAGCCTCGCGCAAGCGCCGCAGTTGCGCGACTCCGAACTGATCGCTGCATGGCCCGCCCTGCTTGCCTCCTGTAACGCGTTCGACCGTTCAACGCGACGCGAAAGATGGGCGGCAGCATGCGCCGCGGTTCGACTCGCCAGTGCCAACGATCCGGGTGCGATTCGTGCCGTGCTCGAGTCGGAGTTCAGTGTCTACCGCATGCTCACTGAAACGCGCGAAGCGACGAGCACCACGGCCGAACCGCGCGTGCTCGACATTACCGATCGTGGCCGACTGACCGGCTACTACGAGCCCGAGCTCAATGGCAGTCGAACCCGCGGCGATGTGTTCAGCGTGCCGCTTTATCGCGTGCCGGACGATCTGCTCACGGTCGATCTTGGTGCCGTTTATCCGGAGCTGCAAGGCAAACGCGTACGCGGGCGGCTCACTGACTCAACCAGTGGCAAACGTGTGGTGCCGTACTGGTCGCGTGCCGACATCGACGGCGCGCTCGCCCTACGCGGCCAGGAATTGCTGTGGGTCGACGACCCGGTCGAGGCTTTTTTCCTGCAGATCCAGGGCTCGGGACGGGTGCGCCTTTCCGGTGCAAAGGACAGCGGAACAGTTGTGCGCGTCGGTTATGCGGATACCAACGGCCAGGTGTATCGCTCGATCGGGACCTGGTTGATCGAGCATGGCGAGCTGACGTTGGAGAACGCGTCGATGCAGGGAATCAAGGCCTGGGTCCAAGCCAACCCGCAGCGCCTGCGCGAGTTGCTGGATCAAAATCCGAGTTACGTCTTCTTTCGCGAACTGCCACTGGGCGACGCGACGCTCGGGCCGCTCGGTGCGTTGAATGTTCCGCTTACTGCCGGAGCGTCGGTTGCGGCGGATCCACAGTTCACTCCGCTCGGTGCGCCGCTCATCGTGAGCAGCACGCATCCGTCGGATGGTTCGCCACTGAATCGATTGGTGGCTGCGCAGGACACCGGCGGCGCCATTCGCGGTCCGCTGCGTTTCGACTTCTTCTGGGGTACGGGCAAAGCTGCCGGCGATATTGCCGGACGCCACCGCCACGACGTTAGCGCATGGGTGCTCGTGCCGAAGGGCACTCGACCGGAGGAGTTCCTGCGCTAGTTCTTTGCCGTTGCGTTCAGCCGTTCTTCGATCCTGTCGGCTGGCACCGCACCGGGCAGCCGGCTGCCGTCGACAAACATGATGGTCGGGGTACCGCTGACGTCGAGTTTCTGGCCCAGCGCAAGAACCTGCTGCAGCGGATGCTTGCAGTCTGCTGCGGCTGCCGGGGGCGCCTTGCCGTCGCCCATGAACTCGTCCCACGCGACGGCGCGATCCTTGGCACACCAGATGTTCTTCGACTTATCGAACGAATCCTGCGAAAGGATCGGATAGAGGAACGTGTAGATCGTCACGTCCGTCATCGCGCGCAGGTCCTTGTACAACTTCTTGCAGTACGGACAGTTCGGGTCCTCGAACGTGACCATCACGCGCGCGCCGGAGCCGCGCACCACCTTGACCGCCTGTTCGAGAGGGAGCGACTTGAAATCGACCTTGAGCAACTCGTCGCGCCGCTTCTGCGTCAGGTCCTCACGGGTGCGCGCATCAATGACGCGGCCGGCGAAGACATAGTTGACGTTCGCATCGACGTAGAGCACTTCGGTGCCGAGCACCACCTCGTAAAGACCAAACGGCGTTTTTGTCACCGAATCCGGCTTGGAGCCAACACGCGCCTCAACGCGTGCCCGCACCTGGTCCTCAACGGATTGGGCCTTGCGCGGGTCGGCCGCCTTGGCTGCGGATGGCGGCGCCGCGGGAGCCGAGGTTTGCGCCAGCGCAACACCGCTACCGAGCAGTAGTGCGGCGACCAGGACTTTCAGCATCGAGTTTCCAGTCAAAAGAGAAGTTCCGTCAGCCCAACGCGTGCCGGATCAATGCGCGCTTGAGCGGCCCGATCTGGTTGACCAGCGCCATACCGCGGTTGCGCAGGCGCCGTGCCAGCGGATCATCAATACCGAACAATCGCGCCAACCCATCGGTGGTCGCACGCATGAGTTCGATCGGTTCCGCCCGCCGCCTGGCGTAGCGTCGCAGGATCACCGGATCACCGGTCTCCCGAAAAGCCTCGCGCCCCGCGGTTACCGCGAGCAATTCGGACACGTCGCCAAGCCCGAGGTTCAACCCCTGGCCGGCGAGTGGGTGAACAACGTGGGCCGCGTCGCCGACGAGCGCCAACCGCGGCCCGACCAAGTGTGCCACCTTGAGCTGGCGCAGCGGAAACCCGCGCGCGGTGCCCAATGGGGCAAGGTCTCCCAGCACGGCTGCGCTGCGCGCCGCCACCCTGCGCGCGAGCGCGTCTGGATCCAGCGCAAGCAGTGCTGTCGCGAGTTCGTCAGGTGCGGACCAGACCACGGATACCGCCGGCTCGCCGGCATGGTCCGGCAATGGCAACAAGGCCACCACACCTTCATCGCAAAACCATTGAAACGCGGTGGCGTCATGCGCGCGCTGCGCGCGAAAGTTCGCCACGACGGCGGTCTGTCCGTAGGCCCGCTCCTCAGCCGAGATGCCTGCGGACGCGCGAACCGCGGATCTGGCGCCGTCAGCGGCCACCACGAGGCGCGCGGCGAACGTGTGGCCGTTGCCGAGTTCGACCCGCGCCAGATCACCGTCTTTTTGCATCGAAACAAATGGCGCGACATCGCGCTGCAGGCCAGCAGCAAAGTCGCAAGCGGTAGAGAGGACGCGCACCAATTCCGCTTCTTCGCCGATGGTGGCCAGTCGCTCTACCGCGGCGCCGTAAGCATCAAACGCGAGTTCGTCGCCGGCATCGCCGAAAACGCGCATCCGCGCTACTGCCTGGGTGCGGCTCGAGTCGACCTGCGGCCAGACACGCAGCCGGGTGAGCAACTCGATAGAAGCCGGCGCTAGCGCGTAGATGCGCTCATCAAACGGTGCAGCGGCAGACCTGGCAAAGAGGTGCTGTGTCGGCCCGACCAGAGTGACCTGCAGTCCCGCGTGCGCACAGCCGAGCGCCGCGGCCAGTCCGACCACGCCAGCACCAACCACCACCACGTCCTTCGTTTCAATTGCGGTGCTCATTTCGCCTTTACCAGGCAGGTCGAACCGCGCGAATTGACTATGGTTCGATGTAGGCTTGCGCCCGCCGTCGCAATAATAGGCAGATGCTTGGGAGCTAGTGTGATCACCTCTCGATTCCTAGGGCGATCACGCTGCGCGTGTGGGGGGTTCAAGCGTAGTTTGTTTGCTTCACTCGCCAGACGCACCATTGTCTCTTCCTTGGTTTGGACCTGAACGCCTTTCAGCATGCAGCGCGATCCGAATTCGAACGATGAGCCGCTGCCCGCAGCGGTGCTCGCGTCACCGGCCGGCCCGCTGGAATTGGCGATTCGGCACGCGCCTGCGGCGGGTTTGATCCTGGCGTTAGGCAGTGGCGATCTGCTGACTGCCAACATGCCAGCGCGTCAACTGCTCGACATGCGTGAAGATCAATCGGCGCGCGCACTCGTGTGCCCGCATCACTCGGAACTCGTGCGTGCAGCAAGCGAGTCGCTCGCCTCAGGCCGTGCGGCCTGGTTCGGCATCGAAGGCGACGTAGTCGAAGTTCGCGCCAGCCGCGCAGGCGACACGATTCTGGTCTGGCTCGACTCCGCCCGTGGGTCACTCGCCTCGCGCTTGCGCCCGAATCTGGAAGACGCGCTGCACAGCGCCGGTATCGGATTTTGGGAGTACGACGTCGACAATGACCAGATGCTCTGGGACGCGCAATGTTTTGCGCTGTTTGGTCGCGATCCATCGCTCGGGCCGCCGAACCGCGCTGAGTTGGCGACCCATGTACATCCGGAGGATCACGATCGTGTAGTGCGCGCGTTTCGCGAAGCCGCGGCGCGCACCGGTGCCCATGGCATCGTATTCCGGGTGGTGCTGCCGAACGGATGGACGCGCTACATCGACTCGCGTGCCGAACTCGTGCGCCGGCCGGGATTGCGTGCGCGCCGTCTCGTCGGCCTCGTCTTCGACGTCACGGGCTCGCGTGAAGCCGATGCAGCCCACCGGCGCCTCAACGAGCGCCTCGCCGCACTGTCCGAAGCGGCGGGCGTGGGCATCTGGTCGCTGGACCTTGCGAGCGGCCGCATCGAGTGGAACGCGCAGATGTACAAGATGTTCGGGCGCGCGCCGATGAAACCACCGCTTTCGCTGGCGGAGAGCTTGCAACGCGTCGACGAGTCGGATCGTGAACAACTGCAGCGTGACCTGCTCGACGTGATCGAACAGGGCGGGATCGTTGACCGGGAAGTGAGAGTCACTGCCGGCGATGGCATCGTGCGCTGGCTGTACGTGCGCGGCCAACGCGAGCGGCCTGCGCCTGATTCACCCTTGGTCGGCATGTGCCTGGATGTCACGTCGACCCGCGCGGCGATCGCACGCAACGCAGAACTGGCCGAACGCCTGCGCCTGGCGACCGAGGCCGCGGGTGTCGGCATCTGGGATTTCGATCTGCGACTGGGCCGTGGTTTCTGGACCGAGCAGATGTATGCCCTCTACGGCGTGCCGATCGACGAAGCGCCCTACGATTTCGAGCAGTTGTTGGCGCACGTGCATCCGCGCGACCAGGCACGCATGGCGGCCGCGGCACACCGACTGTTCGTCGAGGGTGTGTCGTTCGAGCGCGAGATCTGCATCGTCCGGCGCGACGGCAGTACGCGTGACGTCGTGTGCGTTGGGATCGCACTGCGCGACGCCCACGGCAATGTTGCACGCGTGCTCGGCACCAATATCGACGTCAGCGAACTGCGCCAGGCGGAACGCAAGGCCGGCGCGGCTCTCGAGCGCCTGGAAATCGCGACCCGTTCGGCCCGCCTTGGCGTTTCGGACTGGACCCCGGGCGCGGGCACTGTCGGGGTCGAATTCGACGACCAGATGTGCGCGCTTTACGGCCTCGCGCCTGCAACACGCTTGACGCTCCAGCAATGGCTCGACTGTCTGCATCCGGAGGATCGCGCGCGCGCTGCGCTCGAGTGGAGCCGCGTACTGGACCACCAGCACGAAGCGCGCTTCGAATTTCGTATCGTTCGGCCGGACGGATCGGTGCGCGACGTTGTCACGCACGCGCGGGCGCTGCGTGACGCCGATGGTCGCGTGGTGCGCGTGCTGCGCACCGACCAGGACGTGACCGAACTGCGCGCGGCGGAACGGGCAGCACAAGCAAGCGCCAAGCGCTTGCGACTCGCGAAAGACGCCGCGCACCTCGGTTTGTGGAAGCTCGATGTCGAATCAGGCCAGATCGAGTGGGACCAACACACCTACGCGCTCTACGGCGCCACGACGAGCGATCCGCGACCGCCGCACGAAATCTTCCGGGCCAGTGTGCATGCCGAGGATCGCGCCCGGGTCGACGCGGCGACACTACGCGCAGCATCGGGGCAGGGCATGCTCGACACTCGCTACCGTGTCGTCCACCCCGATGGTTCGATCCATCACATCGCAACCCGCGCCGACCTGAGCGAGGTGCGTCCGCCGCAGCACCTGCTCGGCATCAGTTGGGAAGTGACCGAATTCGTCCAGGCCGAAGCCGCTCTGCGCGCGCGTGAGACCGCGGAACGAGCCAATCGCGCCAAATCGGAATTCGTAGCACGCATGAGTCATGCGCTGCGCACGCCGCTGAATGCCATCCTCGGTTTCTCGCAGTTGCTCGAGCGCGACCATGGCGACCCTCTCTCGGACAGTCAGCGCGATCGAGTGGAACGCATCCGCAATGCCGGCTATCACCTTCTCAACCTCGTGAACGACGTGCTCGACCTGTCGCGTATCGAGGCGGGTACGATGAGCGTGACGGTCGAGGTCGTGGAACTTGCGCCGCTGATTACCGCAACACTGGAGGCGCTGACCCCGGTTGCAGCAGCACGGAAAATTTCCTTGCTTTCAGACATCGCCGCAGATGCGCCGTCCCGAGTGTGGGGGGATCGAACGCGTCTCAGGCAGGTGCTTGCCAACCTGATCGCCAACGCCATCAAGTACAACCGCCACGGCGGGCGCGTCGAGGTTGTCGCTCGCCGAGCCTCGCCCGAGGTCGCGCAGATCATCGTGCGCGATACCGGCATCGGCATGAGCGAAGCGCAGGTACAAGGTCTTTTCAAACCGTTCAACCGCGTTGGCCGACCTTCCGGCGAAACGGAAGGTTCCGGTCTCGGCCTTGCGATCGCCGCGCGCCTGGTCGAGCAGATGCACGGCACCGTGCACGTCACCAGTACGCAGGGTGCCGGCAGCGAGTTTTGCGTTGCGCTGCGCGAGGTGCCGGGCGGCGTTGATGCGCCACAAATCGAAACGTCTTCGATCAACACGCTCGCCGTCCGCGAGGATGTGCGCGGCAACCTGCTGTACATCGAAGACAATCCGGTCAACAGCCTGCTGGTCGAACAACTGCTGCACAGCCGACCCAATGTTCGGCTCTACAAGGCGCCGGACGGTGCAACCGGACTCGTCCTTGCTGCCGCCAGCAAGCCGGCCCTCATCCTGATCGACGTCCGCCTGCCCGACATGGATGGCCTCGAGGTATTGCGGCGACTGCGCGCGCAGCCCGAAACTGCGGGCACCGCTTGCGTGGCAGTTTCTGCACACGCGCTGCCGGAGGAAATAGAGCAAGCACGCGCTGGAGGCTTTGAGCACTATTGGATCAAGCCGCTGGATGCGGGAGAGTTCCTGGCCGGCGTCGATGCGCTGCTAGGTGCGCGCGCCAGAGTGGAATCCTGAGGTGAATCAGATCGACCGCCCCAGCCCCTCTCCGGAAACGATGTTCGACGGTGCGGCCAATGCCGAAGGCTGGGTGGGCGCACGCGCGCAATGGCAGAAGCTGCTTAATCAATCGACCGAACCGGCCTGTCTGGTTGACGCCGCGCTCAACGCCGTCGCCGTCAACCACGCCGCATCGCAACTCGGCGTGGCGCCCGGCGCCAGCATCGATCGCATCCTGCAGACGCTCGCCAATGGCTCTACGCCGCGGGACATGCAACGGTCATTGCGCTGGCAACGCCTCGACGATCGTTACATGGCAGGCTGGTTGATCGAACTACGCAGCGATGAGTCGGTGCAGGATCAGGTGCTCTCCGGCGACACTGGCTCGACGACAACCCATCGGCTGGCGACCAACAATCTGCGATTGCAGGAGGAAATCAGCCGGCGGCGCAAGCTCGAGCGCCAGATCCTCGCGGTCGCGGAGAACGAGAAGCAGCGCATCAGCCTGGAATTGCATGACGGACTCGGTCAACATCTGACCGGCGTCTCGTTCGTCGCGCGCACGCTCGCCGACAAGCTGCGCAGTGCCGAACACGAGGAGGCGAAGGAGGCTGAGTGGTTGGTGAAGCTTCTCAACGAAGCGATCACTCGTACACGTGCGCTTGCGCGCGGGCTCTGGCCGGTCAGCCTCGAGCGCGACACGCTCGGACAGTCGATCGGCAAGCTGGCCGAGGACCTTGAATCGATCTTCGGCGTTTCTTGTGCGGTTCAGGTGATCGACGAGCCGCGTATTGCCTCCCAGTTTGCTGCGCATCACGTGTTCCGTATCGTCCAGGAGGCAGCGACTAACGCGATCAAGCATGGTCGCGCGCGCCGCCTCACGTTTCGGCTGGAGTTGGTGGGCGACGAGTTCACGTTCTGTGTCATCAACGATGGCCTGCCCGTCGATCCGGAACAGCTGGCCGCAGGCAAAGGGCTGGGCGTGGTCGGGATGCGATTGCGCGCCGACGCGGTCGGCGGCCATCTGTCGATCGAACCGCTGCCCAGCGGCGGTTCGGAAGTCACGCTCGCATTGCCTGGTGTTGCGAGCATGCTTAGGTCCAATGGGGGAGATCAACCGTGAACGAACAACGCAAGGCGCGCATCATGATCGTCGACGATCATCCGATCGTTCGCCACGGCATCGCGCAACTGCTCAACGGCCAGACGGACATGGAAGTCGTCGCGGAGGCGGAAGAAGCCGAGTCAGCGGCGCGGCAGCTGCGCGATCAGACCTTCGACCTGCTGGTAGTCGATATTTCGATGCCCGGACTGTCCGGCCTCGATCTGATTCGTCGTATCAAGACGAAGGATGCGCACATACCGATGCTCGTGCTTTCGATGCACGACGAATCGGTCTATGCGGAACGCGCCCTCGCCGCCGGCGCGCGCGGGTTTCTGATGAAGCATGAAGCGACGGAAAAGCTGGTCTCTGCGGTGCGCAAGCTGCTTGCTGGTGGGGTGTACCTGAGCCGCTCGCTCGAAGAGCGCATGTTCCAGACTTTCGTCGGCGGTCAGGTGGTCGATGAACCGTTGAAGCGTCTGACCGAGCGCGAGTTCGAAGTGCTGCAACTGATCGCACAGGGGCTGACGTCGGCGCAGATTGCCAAGCGCATCAACCGCTCGATCAAGAGCGTCGAGGCGTATCGCACTGCGATCCGATCCAAACTCGGCGCCAAGTCGACGGTGGACCTGGCGCGCCTGGCGCTCGAATACTTTCCCACTGCACCGCGCTAAGAACGTAGCGCTGATTTTTCGCCGCTCTGGGCCGCAGGCGGCGCGGTTGGTCGCGCGGCTGCCGGCTAGCTCAGCCGGTCGGATCGAAGTGGAGTCCGTACGGACCAGAAAGCGCGCAATTGCCTGCACGCTATTCGGCCGTCCCGTGCCGCTCCCCAATTTGGTAGGGCCTTATAGCGTGTTTTGGTTATTCTTCTGAACCCATGACTTGAGTGGCGGTTATCAGATTTGCGATCAAGTGGGCCCTATTTTCGCGGCAGGAAGCGTCATCGGTCGACAAAAGCCTCGATCGTGCGCACAAGTGCGCAAAATCAGCCCAATCGCTCTCGGCTTCGAGGCGCGCTCATTTCACTTGCATCTTGTTCGTTAGTGAATGCTTGCATTGCGCCCAGAATGCTCAATACCGACGCAGTGAGCGAGTATCGGAACCCCGAAAATTCTGTAGCGAACCCATCACGATGCACACGCTGATACCAAGAGCACCTCGCTCGATAGTCAAAGGCTTCACGTTGCTCGAGCTCCTGGTGGTGATCGTGATCCTTGGCCTGCTCGCGGCGTATGTCGGACCGCGCTACTTCTCGCAAATCGGCAAATCGGAGACTGCGGTCGCGCGCACTCAAATCGAGGCCTTCGAAAAAGCGCTCGATCAATTTCGCATCGATATGGGTCGTTATCCGACCACGGAAGAAGGATTGAATGCGCTCATGGTTCGTCCCGCGGAAGGCGCAAAGTGGAATGGGCCGTATCTGAAGAAAGCGGTGCCGAACGATCCCTGGGGACGGCCGTACATGTATCGCGCACCGGGTGCGAAAAGCGAGTTCGACATCGTGAGCCTCGGCAAGGACGGGGCACCTGGCGGCACCGGCGACAACGCCGACGTCAGCAATCAGTAGCCAGCGACTCCATCTGCAGCGCTCCGGGTGCCCCATGCTGTATGAAGTGCGCGGTCTTTCGACGGACAACCGGATCGCAACCTTCGTCGTCGATGCGCTGAACGAGAGCAACGCGCGCGATGCGGCGCAAGAACGCGCATATAAAGTGCTCGCGGTGCGCCCTGCAAGGCGCCGCGCCGCGCGCGGGAGCGGCACCAATTTTTTGCTGGTGCTGTTTGCGCAAGAAATGCTGGCGCTGATCGAAGCGGGGCTTTCCATCGTCGAAGCGCTCGAGTCGATGCAGGAAAAAACAACGCCGGGCATCACGCGCGACGTAGCCGCCGGACTCGCCCAGGCGTTGCGCAGCGGCCAGCGCTTCTCGCAGGCACTGGCGAGTCGACCCGAATACTTCCCGCCGCTTTTCGTCGGCCTGATCCAGGCGGCGGAAACAACCTCGGACCTGCCCGCCGCCCTGTCGCGGTTTGTCGATTTCGAGACCCGACTCGCGAGCGTTCGCAGCAAGACGATCAGCGCCGCGATCTATCCGTCCATCCTCCTGGTCGTCGGAAGCGGCGTTACTTTTTTTCTACTCGGATACGTTGTTCCGCGTTTCGCGTCGGTCTATGAGGATGCGGGTCGACCCATGTCGTTCCTGACCGGCTTATTGCTCCACTGGGGCCGTTTTGTCGCGACGCACTCCGGCCTTCTGCTCGGCGTGGTGGCCGCGCTCGTTATCGCAGGGATCGTCACGTGGCGCGTCGTGCGCGAGCGGTTCACTGTTACGGATCTGTTGCGCCATCTACCCGGCGTGCGTGTGCACGCACAGAGCTACGAACTGTCGCGCCTGTACGTCACGACCGGTCTCCTGTTGCAGGGCGGTATCCCACTCGTACGAGCGCTATCGATGGTGCAGGCGACGGTCGGAGCCCGCACACGGCAGCGACTCGCGCGCGCCATTCCGCGCGTTGCCGCGGGCGAGCCTTTTTCCGCGGCGATGGCCGGTGAAGACCTCGCCGGGCCGGTTGCAGTGCGGTTGTTCCGGGTGGGAGAGCAGGCAGGCAACCTCGGCGAGATGCTGGTGAAGACCGCGCGTTTTTATGACGCTGAAGTGACGCGCTTCATCGACCGATTTACGCGAGCGGCAGAGCCTCTTCTCATGGCTGCAATCGGCCTCGTCGTAGGTACCATCGTCGTCCTGCTGTACATGCCCATCTTCGAACTCGCGGGAAGCTTGCAGTGAATGCCGATCATCCGGATGCGGCGCTGGTCTTGAGCGACGAGTTGATCGCGGCGGCGCGCGAGCGCGCCCGCGCAAACGGGCGCCGCGTGATCGATGAGCTCGAGGCGGGGACCGGGCAACCGGTGCGCCGCGTCCTGGCCGCGGTCGCGCAGAGACTCGGGCTGCGCGTCGTCGAATCGGCCGAGATGGCGCGCTGCGCGCCTGCGTTTGATCGAATGCCGCTGGTGCGTGCACTCGAACGCACCGCCGTCCTGCTGCGCCCGCCCGGCGAAGCGCGGGTCCTTGCAGTTACGCCGGACGTGTTCGATCTCGACCTCGCGACGTGGCTCGAGGCGCAGGCGGGCCCCGGCGCGGAAATCGTATTGGCGCTGCGCTCCGACATCCAGGCTTATCTCACCCGGCAGGAAGCCGCGGCGCGTGCAGTGCAGACGATCCTGCAGGACACGGGCAATGCGCTGAGCGCGCGTGCGGTGGCCGAAGAACTCACGTTTTCGAGCGCCACCCAGGACACCAGCGCCGCGGTAAAGGTCGTCAACTCGACGCTGTACGACGCGCTCAAGTCGGACGCGAGCGACGTGCATCTCGAGGCCACCGCTGAAGGCCTAACCGTGCGCTACCGCATCGACGGCTTGCTGGATGAAGTGGCCACCATCAAGGGCAATGAACTGGGCGAGCAGATCATCTCGCGCCTCAAGGTTCTTGCCGAACTCGACATCGCCGAACGTCGCGTGCCGCAGGACGGTTCATTCCGTGTCTCCAGCGGCGGACGTGACATCGATCTGCGCGTTTCGGTCATGCCCAGCGTGCACGGCGAAGACGCAGTGATCCGGATCCTCGACAAACAACGTATGGTCGAAGCGACGGGCCGCCTGACGCTGGACGTGCTCGGCTTCGATGGGCGCGCGCTCAAGACCGTGCGTGGATTGCTCGAGCAGCCC
>Ga0137394_10002710_pt1 | contig 13153 bp, 13 predicted proteins | sample czobulk116metaG_FD_108278 | JGI IMG/M metagenome (GOLD analysis project Ga0137394, IMG submission 108278) | Vadose zone soil microbial communities from Angelo Coast Range Reserve, California, USA - czobulk1.16 metaG | ecosystem: Environmental > Terrestrial > Soil > Vadose zone | place: USA...
ACCGAGCCGTCCGCTTCGCCGGTCCGCGACAGCTCCTGCGAGGTTGCTTCCTCGATCCGTGCCAGCCCCGTGGGGAAGAGGTATGCGAGCACCTGCGAAGCCACTCCCGCCGCGGCCGCGCGCTCCGCGATGCCGGGGCGGCGCCGGTCGTGCGCGACCGTCAGCGCCTCGTAGATCCCGACCTGAACCAGGGCATACGAGCGCGCCAGCATGGGCGGCGGCTGCTTCGCGCCCACGCCCAGCTCCTTCGTCAGCCGATTCCAGAAGACGACGGCGTCGGGCGCATCGGCACTGGCGGGCTGCCGGCCCGGCCTCCCGAGACGGCTCAACGTGGCCGCGTCCTCCGCGGTTCCGGCTTCCGCCTCTCGCCCCGGCGCCGGCAGGATCGGGTCGTCCAGCGAGTGAATGACGAACTGTGGCGAATACGATGAAGCGGTCGCGTGGGCTTGCATGGCCGGCGCGAGAATGCGCTCGCGCGCGCAGCCGCTCGCGAAGATCGCGAGAAGGACGGGTATGATGAACATCAAATCCTTGCGCATGATGGTCTCCTCAATGGGGAATCAAACTACGGGGAATCAAACGAGACAACTGGCGGAACTGCTGCAACAACCCTGCCAACGAAAAATAGCACGCGCTTCGCGAACGGAACAACGCGTATCGGCCCGCGGCTCCCTCTCAGGTTGTCTCTGCGTTGCCATTCTCTCTGTACATCAAGGTTCAATTTCGCCCCGAACGGGACACGGCCGCGCCAGAGCGCGGAAGGCACCAGGAAATCTCACGGATTGGAACCTCGATCCCTTCCATGGATTGGGCTCCTCGCGGCCCGGTGGTGCCCCACGATTGGCACGGGCTTTGAAGGTCTGCGGCTTGGTTGCACACCGACCGGGGAGGACCCGATCGGTATTCAACGAAGGAGGAGCATCATGAAATCACTCGCCGTTGCGGCAAGCGTGGCTATCGCGTTCGTGACCTTGGCGCTCGTTCCCTCATCCGCCACAGCGTTCGACCTCTCCGCGATTGGCGGTCGCGTTGGCAGCGTGGATCCCGATGGAGCCGACGGAGCATTCGCCGTCGGGGGTCATCTCGAGTTCGAGGAGCACAGCACTCGGGTTCATCTCCAGCCGGGAGTCATGTTCTGGTCGAGCGGGGATCTGAGCGATGTGAATCCGAACTTCGACGTCATGTACCACTTCCAGCGCGCGGGATCCCTGAGCCCCTATCTCGGCGCGGGCATGGGTCTCCACTTCTACTCCTTCAATCTTCCCGGGCCGAACGACACGCACACGGACATCGGCGCGAATCTCTTCGGCGGTCTTCTGATTCCCGCCCCCACGCTCCGGCTGTTCGTCGAAGGCAGGTACGTCGCGAGCGATCGGTCGCAGGCGATGATCACGGGTGGTGTCACGTTTCCGCTTGGACACCACTGATGGCTGATGGCACTGCCCTCACGGGCGACCCCGATTCCATTGTGCTCAAGTGACGGGCCGGGTCCGGCGGGGGACCCGGCCCGTGCTATACTCCGCGCCCTCTCACATCCAGAGCGCCGCGGCGATCCGCGGTCATGAAGGAGGCGCCCATGCCACGGTACGTCATCGAGCGGGATCTTCCGGGGGCCGGCAAGCTGACCCAGAAGGAGCTTCAGGCCGTTTCCCAGAAGTCCTGCGGCGTTCTCGGGAAGATGGGAACGCAGATCCAGTGGGTCCACAGCTACGTGACCGACGACAAGATCTACTGCATCTACCTGGCCCCGGACGAGAGCCTGATTCGCGAGCACGCCCGCCAGGGCGGATTTCCCGCGAACCGGATCTCCGCCGTAAAGGCCGTCATCGACCCCACCACCGCCGAGGTTTGAGGCGCGGTGTAGTCTCGATGCCATGAATCTCCTCGTGCTGGGGGGCACAAGGGCTCACGTTCCTGCCCGTCTCGCAGACGATCCGGGACACGCTGCAGTGGGACGCGACGCACGGCGCCCATGAAGTCGGGCTCTCGGCTGGCCGCGAGCGCGACCTCCTCACGCAATGGCGGGGGGCCAAGCAGCCCGCCTAGTTGTTTCGCCATCGCGTTCTACCCCGCCTTCACCGCTCCTCCCGTCCATCCGTAGTTGATCGTAAGTCTGTACCTGAGTTCAGCGTAAGTCTGTGCCTGACAAGGAAATTGCGCGTTTGACGGCCGATTCGATGTGCTAGCGTTGTAGGGGTTCATTCAGGCTCGAACGATCGGGCGTTTGCTCAAACAGGATCCTCCCAGCATGCGAGAGAAAGCTTCGGCGCTGCGTTCACGCGGCAAGAACTCCGGAGAGAAAGAGCTCGAGACAAGCCCCTCGGACGCGCACGCGGTCGACACGACCGGGGAAAGCCTTCAGGGTCTTGCCGGGGAAAGCACCGAGCCCGTGGCGCTGGTCGACAACGCCGGGCGGGTTCGCCATTTGAACTCCGCCGCCGCAAATCTCCTGGGTCATCCCGCCGCCGCGCTCAAGGGCCGAAGCATTTTCGAAAGCGTCCATCCAAGAGATACCGGGCGCGCCCACGCCTTCTTCGAGGATGTCCTCGCGAAGCCGGGAGTACCCGTGATCGGAGACTTTCGATTCCGGCGCCCGGGGGGTGGTTATCGATCGCTGGGAATGGTCGCCCTGAACCGTCTGGACGCTCCGGGCCTCGAATCTGTGATCCTGACGTATCACGACATCACCGACCGGGAGCAGGCGGCGGAGACCCGGGCGCGTCTCGCGGCGATCGTCGAATCCTCCGACGACGCCATCATCGCCGAGACGCTGGACGGGATCGTCACGAGCTGGAATCAGGCGGCGGAGCGTCTCTACGGCTGGACGCGCGAGGAAGCGATCGGCCATCCGATCAGCATGACCGTGCCCGCGGACCGCATGGAGGAGCTGAACGGCTACATGGCGCGCGTCAGGCGGGGAGACCGCGTCGACCACCTCGAGACCGTCCGGCTCCGGAAGGATGGATCCCGCCTGGACGTCTCGATCACCCTCTCCCCGATTTTCGACGAGCATCAGAGGATCATCGGGCTCTCGAAGAGCTCGCGGGACATCACCGAGCGCCGCAGATTCGAGGCGGAGCTCTGGAAGAAGAACATCGAGCTCGAGATCGCGAACCGGGCCAAGGACGCGTTCCTGGCATCGATGAGCCACGAGCTCAGGACGCCGCTCAACTCCATCATTGGATTTACCGGGACCATGCTGATGAAGCTGCCCGGGAACCTCACGGAGGATCAAGAGCGGCAGCTCCAGCTCATCCAGTTCAGTGCACGGCATCTCCTCTCCCTCATCAACGACCTGCTGAATCTCGCCAAGGTGCAGTCGGGAAAAACCGAGCTCTGGATCGAGCGGGTGGCATGCCGCCCGGTCGTGCAGGAGCTCGCGGCCACGCTTCGGCCCAGCGCGGAGGCCAAGGGGCTTCGGCTCGAGGTCCGCCTGCCGTCTCGGGAAGTGGAGATCCAGGCAGACCGGAGGACGCTTCTCCAGATCCTTCTCAATCTCGTGGGAAACGCGATCAAGTTCACCGACCGAGGCGCCGTGCGCGTCGAGCTGGAGCAGGTGCAGCCTGAACCGGGGAAGCGCCGCGAGGTGGCATTTCGCGTGACCGACACCGGCGTCGGGATCCGCCGCGAGGATCAGGGGCGCCTCTTCCATGCGTTCGAGCAATTCCACCCGCAGAGGTCGCCATCCGATACGGGATCGGGCCTCGGACTTCACCTGAGCCAGAGGATGGCCAACCTGCTCGGAGGGCGGATCGACGTGACCAGCGAACCAGGGAAGGGGAGCGAATTCACCCTCAGGCTTCCCGAGGAGTAATATCCATTCGCGTGCTCGTCGTCGAAGATGATCCCGACAGTCTGGAGCTGATGACCTATCTCTTCCGCTCGTTCGGTCACGAGGCCCTGGGCGCCTCGTCCGGCGATACGGCCCTGGACGTTGCATCCGCAACGTCACCCGATCTCATCCTCTGCGATCTCAGGCTACCCGGCATGGACGGCTTCGAGCTCCTGTCGAAGCTCAAGGCGGACCCGGGACTCAAGGCCATTCCCGTCGTGGCGGTGACCGCCTACGCGATGCCGGGGGACAAGGAACGGGTCATGCGCGCGGGCTTCGACGGCTACGTCAGCAAGCCGATCGATCCTCAAAGCTTCGTGCGCGAAGCGGAGGCGTTCTCGCCACGCCGATAGCAATCGAAACAACGAGCGTCCCGCTTCGCCTCATTCGTCGAAGAGAACGGTGCTCTCCTCGTAGAACCGCACGTTCTTCTCAGCGACGCGCTCCTCGATCCAGGTCTTGAGCCAGCGGTTCTTCTCCTCGAGGGACCGCCCGGGATCGGAGAGAACCTCCAGGGGCACGTTGACGCGCAGGGCACGCCAGGGAATCACGTGCCGCGTGATCCCGGCGGGAAGCCGCGCCCCGCTCCTGGCGATGTCCAGAATCTCGTCGGGATGGAATCGCGGGAACACGAGGAGCGCGGTCACGTCCTGGAATCGCGCGCGCGCCTCGCTCAGGGTGTCGCGCGCCACGCGGTAGAAGGGCACGCGATCGCGGTAGAGATCGACGACGGCGTTCAGGAGCGCGTTCTGCTCCTGGAGCGAGCGATCCCCGCACAGCGTGATCGCGCCGTCCTCTTCGGTCATGACGTAGGCGATCGCCTCCCGGCGGGCGAGGAGGGCGCGGGCGTGGCCCAGGGACTCCTCCCGAAGCGTCAGCCCCGGGACGCGCGCCAGCTCCCGCTTCAGCTCCTCGGGCGGGAATCCCGAGAGCGCGTGATGCCACGTCATCAGCTGAATTCCGGGGTCGTCGTAGCGGACGACCTGAACCAGGAAATGGGGCAGGTCCGAGGCGCGCGCCGCGGAGACCCGATTGGCCCCATCCAGCACGACCAGGCAGACCCCGTTTCCGGTGTCCGGAACCTCCGTGACAACGGGAGGATTCTTGAGGACGCCGGAGTCGCGAAGCCGCTCGGATAGCCGTCCCGCGCGGCTCTCGTCCTCGCGCTCGTGCGGTACGAGCATCGAGGAGGGAACGACTCTGAGATCAGGCATTCTGAAGTCGTAGGGCCCGGTGGGCGACATGGGCCTGACTCTACTGGATATCGCCTCGTGGGAACACCGGGCTGGGGCCTAGGCCGCGACTCTGCAGGCAAGCTCCGCGAGATCGCGGACGTAGAGATCCGCGGCCCCGAAGCGGGCGTGGGGCCTCTGGACATAGACGCACGTGAGACCGAGACGGCGCGCGGCGCCCAGGTCGTAGTCTCCGTACGCCGAGACGTGCCACCACGCGGGACCGAACGGCATGCCCCGCCGCGTCGCGGCGCGCCGCCAGAATCCGGGCGCCGGCTTGTAGCAGCGGGTCTCCTCCGCGCAGATCCAGCCGTCGAGATCGAATCCCAGGGTCCGCTGGACGTCGCGTCCATGGCGCTGATCGCTGTTCGTCGTAGCCACGCAGGGCGCGTGCGTACGGAGCCGCCTCAGCGCTTCCCGGGAATCTGGAAAGAGAGGCCATGCACCGGCCCGGTGGCCGATGGCCCGGGCGGTCGTAAGCGGCAGGCCCAGCTCGCGGACGAGACTGACGGCTAGGATCGAAGCATAGGAGCGGAAGCGCCGGGCTTCGAGCTCCGCCTGGAGATCGATGACGCGATCGAAGTCGGAATCGCTCAGCCCGGCTCCGTGCTCCCGCAGCGCCTCTTGCAAGCCCCGGCGCCAGTCGAGGACGGTGCCGAAGATATCGAACGTCAGGAGCTGGGGCTTTGCGATCACGCCATGTGGGTCGGGTTCAGAAGTTGGGTCGCCACGAGCTCGTCCCGGATCACGCTCGTGATGCGGCGCGTCAGCTCGCGGTTTTTCGCGGTAATGTGATTCGAGTCGAGCCAGATGATCTTCTTCGGATTCTGCGCTTTCCGAAACAGAGCCTCGGCGTTCTTTCTCGGGATGAGCTCGTCGAGCCTGCCGTTCACCATGAGAAGCCGGGTGGGGGAGACGTCCCCGGCATGCTTGAGCGGATCCAGGGTTCGGAGCATCACCGAACCGAGAATTCCAGCGAGCTGGCTCATCATCCAGCCGCGCGAGCGCCTCATGTTGTGCGTGATGAGGCCGCGGAGGTCCCCGCCGCCGTAGATCACTCCCGCCATCGCGAGCCCCCGATCCTCGGCCGCGATCCGGGGAACGAGCGGGGCGCCGAAGCTGTAGCCGAGCAGGATGATCCGGGTCGGATCCACATCGGTCCGGAGTCTCAGATACTCGAGCGCGAGCCGTGCCGTGGGCACCACGCCGAGCGCGGCGCGCCGGATCTCGGGGATGTCGTTCAGGAACGCGCGGAGGGTATAGCTCTGGCGAGGCTCGTAGCCGTAATCCAGCGCCACGAAGACCACGTTCTTGAGATCGGTGACCTGCTCGATGGCCCGGATGCCCATCTCCGGGCCCGCCATCACCAGAATTCCGGGGCGACGCTCTCCGGGCGAAGCCGGCTCACGCGGCTCGAGGAGGCCACATTCCACGCGAAGGCCGCTCGTGTGATTTAGCGTGAGGTAGGACCGAACGAAATGATCGTCGGCGCCATAAGGGCGGGCCTCGGCCTCGATGTCGCCGGCGAATGCTTCGGACTTCAGTCCCATGACGGCATTCCCCTGGGAAACCGCCGATCCGCAATGAGCTGCCGAAAGTATAGCCCAAACGCGCCCGGCAAGCTTCAGCGACACCGAGGCGATCAGGGGGCGGTTGGCTGTTCCATCGGCTGCTTGAGCGAGGCGGCGTAGTCGGGCCAGCGCAACAAGACTTCTCGCCAGACGATCAGGGCGGAATCGGTCTGCCCGCTACGGTAGTAGGCCAAGCCCAGATTATGGCGCAGCATCGGGAGATTGGGCTGAACCCGGACCGCTTCCCGGAGCTCCTGGATCGCCTCCGGATACCGGTCGAGCTTCATGTACGTGAGCCCCAGATTGTATCTTCCTTCCCAGCGCCCCGGACCCCTTCGCACGCCCTCACGCAGATAGGGAACCGCTTCCTCGTACCGGCTCAACCGCATCAGGTGGAAACCGACGTTGGTCCAGTTGCGGGGATTGGTCGGCTCCGCCTCCACCGCGGCGCGGGCGTAGGGCAATGCCTCGAAGTATTGCCCCCGGTCCCGATAGAAAAGCTGCAGCACGCTGTTCCCGTACGCCCTTCCGTACCTCGAGACCCGCTCGCGGTCGTTCACGACCGCGGCGAAGCGCCGGACCGCGGCGCCCTCGTCCGCGTTCACGAGCACGAACGAGAGGAGCGAGGTGAGCGAGATCCCCAGCAGCGCGACGGCGACCCGGACGCGCGAAGGCCCCTCCCAGATCGGACGAGCCGCCGCGACCGCGAAGACCGCGGTGGGCAGGAGCAGGATCGACGTGAGGTCCCAGTCCTGGGCCGGCGCGACCGGGGTCATGAGCCATACGGAGAGAAGGAGCCCCGGGAGCGCCGCGATCGCGAGAAGCGCAAGCGCCCGCGGGAACGGACGCGAGCTTCCGGGCAGGCCCGCAGCCCATCCGCAGAGGAGGATCACGGGGACCGGGATCGCGAGGAGGAGGATGTTCGTCCAGTCGGCCAGGTGACCGTACGAGAAGAAGCCATACGGACGATGGAACGTGGCCCCTTCGAATCCCTCCCGCATCCCGCTCGTCGCGGCGTGAATGGGCGCCGCCCAGTCCGTGGGCCGGTACCCGAGAACGAAGAGGAGCACCGCGAGGAAGGCGAAGGGAAGCGCGAGCGAGAAGAGCTTCCAAACGAGAGATCGTTTCTCCAACGCGACCAGGAAGATAAAGGAAGGGCTCAGGTACGCGGCGCTCAGGTGCGCGGAAATCGCGAGCGCAAGACCCATGGCGGAGACCCAGAGGGGATCGCGCCCTCGGGCCCGCCGGAGCGCGAGCCAGAGGTAGAGCAACAGGAACACGGTCGCGAGGGAATAGCTTTCGACATATCCGAAGTAGAGCTGGGAGACGCCAAGCGTGAGGAGGAGCCCCGCCGCGACGAGCCATCGCGTCTTCGAGGGGGCGATCTCGAGCGCAATCCCCGTGACGAGGACCGCCGCGATCACGCCGCACAGCATCGAGAAGAGCGACATGGAGCCCGCGTCCGGCGTGTGTCCCGTCTTCTGGACGAGGTGCGCGAAGGCATGCCAGAGCGCCGCGAAGAGAGGCTCGCTGTAGGGAGGGTGCTGCGTCGACTGCACGGTGGCGAGCCATACCGCGCCGTCCCCGAGAAGCTGCGTCCGCGCGCGGAGGAACCAGAACCCCGCTCCGAGGAGAAGAAGAAGCGGGCCGAGCAGCCAGACACGCGGCCGCTTGGACCGGGACCGACCCGGTCCGGCCTGAGGCGAGGGCGCTCCACGCTGGAACGCCGCCGACCACAATAGGATCTCCGAGGCGAGCAGGATCGCGAACATGAGGAGCCGCAAGCCGGGGGGAAGGAACCCCGCCGAGTGGAGGCCCCATCCCCTCGGGCCCGCGCTCATCGACGCGGCGGCGAAGAGGAGCGCATAGATCGTGGCCAGGACCGCGACGGTCAGGATCGGAATGCGCTCGGGAACGGCCCCGGCTTTGGCTTTGGGAGGAGGGCTCTCGGTCAAGGTGCTCCCGGATCGTGGATTCACGCGGCCCTGAGGTTCGGCCGCAGTCTAACGCGCTCTCTTAGCACGGGTGTACAATGTTGTCCCGAGATTCAGGAGAGGCACGACTCCATGCCCGCAAACCTGACACCGCAATACAAGGAAGCAGAGCTTCGATTCCGCCAGGCAACCACCCACGCGGAGAAGCTCGAGACGCTGCGCGAGATGCTGGCGCTCCTGCCCAAGCACAAGGGCACGGAGAAGATCCAGGCGGATCTGCGGAAGCGCCTCGGCAAGCTCGAAGAGGAGGAAGCGGCCCCGCGGCGCGGCGGCGCCCAGCGTTTCGATCCGGGGCACGTGCCTCGCGAGGGCGCGGGGCAGTGGGTGCTCCTCGGCCCGCCCAACGCCGGAAAGTCGGCCCTGGTCCGCGCCCTCACGCACGCCCATCCCGAGGTCGCGCCGTATCCCTTCACGACCCGCGCGCCGCTTCCGGGCATGATGCCCTTCGAGGACATCCAGGTTCAGCTCGTCGATACGCCGCCGGTCGCGCCCAGTCACACGGAGCCCTACCTCCCGAACCTCGCGCATTCGGCCGACGGGATCCTGCTCGTGCTGGACCTCACGGCGGACGATCTCGAGGAATCCCTCCGTGGTCTCACCGCGATCCTCGAGAAGGCGCGCGTCTGGCCGCTGGATCGCGCGGTTCCACACGATGCGCCTCCCTTCCTCCTCGTGAAGCCGGTATTCATGATCGGGAACAAGCGAGATCTCGATCCCGACGGAACGTTCGCTTCGCTCGCGCGCGAGGCGGTCCCGGCCGGGATTCCGTTCCACGCCGTGTCCGCGGAGCACGGGACCGGTCTCGAGGACCTTCGCGCGCTGCTCTTCCGCTCGCTCGAGCGGATCCGGATCTACGCCAAGGAGCCCGGGAAGAAGCCCGACCTCGAGAGGCCGTTCGTGCTGAAGCGCGGCGCCACCGTCCACGCGCTGGCGCTCGCCGTGCACAAGGAGGTGGCCGAGCGCGTGAAGTACGCGCGCATCTGGGGAGCCGCCCGGTTCGAGGGGCAGCAGGTGGATCGCGATCACGTCCTCTCCGACCGCGACGTGGTCGAGCTGCATTCATGAGAAGCGGGGGAAGGGTCTTCGCGGCCTGAGCGTCAGATCTGTCCGCTGAGCCCCAGAATCTCCAGAGTTGATTTCCGCTTCGAGATCCTGCGAAACGATTGGCTCGAGATCACCTTCTGGACGTCGCGCAGGAATCCCGCGTCCCTCGAAACCACGCTCACGCCGATGAGAATTCCGGTCCTGGGAGATCGCGCGCTTCCATCGGGGAGCCGCCAGTTCTCCCAATCCAGCTGGTAGTCCTGGTTCCCGAATTCGAACGCCTTGGGAAGGTAGTGGACCAATTCTTTGGGAATGACTCCCGTGGCGGCGTCGGCGGGCCAGGTTCCCGTCTCGGCGTAGTAGATGTACCCGGCGGCGCGCACCGCGAAGAGGTCCGCCATTGCCTGCGTCGCCCGGGTATGCCGGACCAGAGCGAGGTAGCGGGGGATCAGGAGCGCCAGGAGAATCACGAACATCGCGAGCACGACGACCAGCTCGAGCATCGTGACCCCGCGCGAGCCGCGTCGGCTCATGGAGGAGTCCCTCCCTGGAAATCGATTCCTAGCGGACGATACAGCGAGCGCAGCCCAGATACCCCGTCAGGATGTAATAGGCAGCGATGTGGGCGTTCTGTTCCGCATCCTTCGTTGCCAGGTCGCTGCTGGGTGTGCACTGGACCTTGATCCGGACTCCCAGGGGATCCCGGGAGCGAGTGATGTTGTATCCATAGTGGAGGTTCGATCCGCGCGAGCCCGGGGACGGATCGGGTGAGTAGGTAGGCGAATCATACGATACCAGCACCGAATCGGTGGTCGATCGGAGCTTCATCGAGCTGTATCGATCGATGAATTCGCGAGCACGGTCCCAGCTCTCGATGGACCGCTCTCGAGGGACGGCGAAGTCGAGGGGCGTGTCCATCGCCTCGCGCAGGGAAACTTGTTCCTCGAGGGAGAGCTGGAATACGGAGCCGGAGGCGCAGGACAGCGCGGCCAGCGAGAGAAGCCCCACGGCAGCGCGGGTGAGAAACGATCGCACGGCCGCATTCTAACGGGGGCCTCGAGAGGGTTCCAGCACCAATGCTTCCAGATGACCTATAGTTTCGGGGCGAATGTGCCGAAATCGAAGCATGGAGAACCCGATGAATCCCCTCGCATCCATCCGGCCCCCCGTGGCCGTTCTCGTCCTCCTCGCCTGGGTGGCTCTGGTCTCGATGGCCGCCTCTCCCGCGCACGCGGGCCTCGGCGCCGAGGGGGAGCCAACGTTTGGCATCTCCGGCTACTTCAAGACGCCTCCCAGGCTGGGTCAGGCGACGACCCTGCTCGTGCGTGTCTGGGGCGAAGACTCCTACGATGTGCCCGTCACGAGCGTGGCGAGGATCTCGGTTCCCGAGGGAATCCGCGTGATCTCCGGGGACACCGTGAGCATCGCGCACGTGAGCCGGTGGTCGCGGAGACGCGCAGAGCGGCTGATCCCGATCGTGATCCGTCCGGAGCGTCCCGGGAGGTACTTGATCCGGGGCTGGCTGGGGATCGACGCCGGTCCGGATCACGGCGCGGACGAGACCGATTTCTTTCTTTCGGTCATCCTCGAGCAGGACACGGTGGCTTACTCGCGCGCGCCGCGCGTGACTCGCTTCGAGAACGTGCGTCACGGGCAGCGTTACCGCTATGCGGGCCGCTACCTCGTCCCCATCGACAGCACCCAGGCGCTTCTCGAAGAGGAGATCACCTCCAAGGCCGAGCCCCGGGCCCGGGAGGAGGCGTTCTGTCCGGGATGTCCGGGCCCTTTGCCGACGGCGATTCCCTTCGTGGTCATGGTGGGGAGCGATGGAACGATTCGCGAGTCGCGCTTCCTCGACATGCAGGAGGAAGGCAGGACGGACCCATCGCTGGTCGCCGCCGCGAATCAGGCACTCCAGCGCTGGGAATTCAGCGCCGCCCAGGCGGGGGATCGAGCGGTCGCAGATTTTCTGGTCGTGCGCGTGCCGGTGATGGGAAGTCCCTCTCCGCCTCAGCGCCCCGTGGAGGACGCTCCAGCTCCCGCTCCGGCTCAGAGCGGCGCCGCGGGCGACGGAGAACCTCCCGCGGGGACCGCGCGGGACGGCGAGCCCTAGTCCGGAACGGTTCCCTCCAGGATGCCTGCGAGCTTCCTCGGGTCGATGTTTCCTCCCGAGACGACGCACACGACCTTTCCGCCGCTCGCGCTTCCCTGAAGGGCTGCGGCCACCGGACAAGCACCCGCCCCTTCCGCGATGACCCGCACCCGCTCGACGAGCAGCCGGATCGCCGCCGCGACCTCCTCCAGCGAGACCGGGATCGAGTCTTCCACCAGCCCACGCACCATCGGCCACATTTCCGGGAGCACGCTCCTGCCTCCGATTCCATCCACGAAGCTCGGCCGGTGCTCGATCGTCTTGGGCGATCCTTCCAGAATTGACGCCCGGAGCGGAGCGGCGGTCTCGACCTCGCACGCAAGGATCCTGATTCCCGGTTTCTTCGCGAGCGCCGCGATCGCGATCCCCGAGAGCAGCCCTCCTCCGCCGAAGGGGACCAGGATCTGGTCCACGTCGGGAAGGTCCTCCAGGATTTCGAGCCCGATCGTGCCGTTGCCCGCGATGACGGCGGGATCGGAGACCGGATGGATGAAGAGCCCCTCCATCCCGGGATACCGGTGCTCCTCGAGCACGCGCCACCAGACATCGAAGGGGACCTTGACGATCGAGGCTCCCAGACGCTCGATGGCATCCAGCTTGATCCGGGGTGCTAAGTCGGGAACGATCGCGGCGCAGGGAATTCCCATGGCGCGCGCGTTCCATGCCACGCCCTGCGCCATGTTTCCCGCGCTCGCGGTGTAGACCCCGCGCTCGAGCGCGGCCGGATCGGCCAGCCGCATCGCGTTCAGGGAGCCGCGGATCTTGAAGGAGCCGATGGGTTGTAGATTTTCGAGCTTGAGATGGATCCGCGCGGGGCGGCTTCCTGCTCCGGGCGATCGGGGGTCGGGAAGGCCCGTGAGATCCAGGGGAACGAGCGGCGTGCGCAGGACCGTGCCCGCGATGCGCTCGCGAGCCTTGTGGATCTCCTCGGGGCGCGGTGGATCAATCGCCCGGATCGCGGCGCCCTCCCAGCTCGACCGCCGTGCCGGCGCCGTTCCGGACCGCGTTCTCGTGGATGAGATGCGCGGCGGCCACGTCCTCGACACCCAGGCCGACCGACTTGAAGAGGGTGATCTCCTCGGCCGATCGCCTGCCGGGAACGCTCCCGAGCAGGACGCCGCCGATCTCCCCGGCGATGTGGTCGTCCCCGATCGCGCCCTCCTCCCGGGGAATCAGGAAATCTCCCGCCTCATGGAGCGCCGATTCCATCCGGTCCACGTAGAGACGCGCTCGCGCGACCGCGCGCGTGTCCAGCTCGCGGGCTTCCTTGAAGCTCGCGCCGACCGCGTTCACGTGGGCGCCGGGCGCGATCCAGTCTCCATGGAGCA
>Ga0137394_10002712_pt1 | contig 13150 bp, 10 predicted proteins | sample czobulk116metaG_FD_108278 | JGI IMG/M metagenome (GOLD analysis project Ga0137394, IMG submission 108278) | Vadose zone soil microbial communities from Angelo Coast Range Reserve, California, USA - czobulk1.16 metaG | ecosystem: Environmental > Terrestrial > Soil > Vadose zone | place: USA...
AGCTCGACGAGCGCAACGACCTCATCGACACGCCGGGCCTGATGGCGCCGGTGATCAAGCACGCGGCCGACGGCCTGATGCTCGCCGCGAGCCACATCATCGGACCGGAGTCGTACCAGGCCGACGAGGTGGCGGCCTTCCTCGCCGGGATCCTGCTCGAGCGCTATCCCTCGCAGCTAAGGACGCGCTACGGCTTCGACACTCAAGGAATGGACGGCGATGACCTGATCGCGGCGATCGCCGCCAAGCGCGGCTACCTCGGCAAAGGCGGCAAGCCGCAGCTGGAGAAAGCCGCGCGCGCGCTCCTGCAGGACTACCGCAGCGGAGTGCTCGGCCGGGTGACCCTCGAGACGCCCTCGGGCCGCGGGTCAATGCTGGCAAAGACGGGTTTGGGCGGAGTAGGCTGAACACCTAGGAGGCTCACATGGAACGTCGCGATTTTCTGCAGCACATCGGCGCGCTCGGCGCAGCAGCGGCACTTCCCTCCAGCGCGCTGGCCAAGCCCTACGACCCGGCGGCCAAGCTCGACCTCAAGGTGAGCGAGGTGCCGTACCGGCGAATCGCTGCCGGCAGGCAGCTCTTCGCGCGGATCTACCAGCCCCAAGGCGCCGGACCATTCCCGCTGGTTCTCGACCTGCACGGCGGCGCGTGGACGCGCAAGGACCGGGCGGCGGAAGAGCCGATGGACCGCGCCATCGCGGCGAGCGGCGTGGTGGTCGTGGCGATCGACATGACGCTCTCCGGCGAGGCGCCCTACCCCGCCAACATCCAGGACGCCAACTACGCCGTGCGCTGGCTGAAGTCGAAGGCCCGCGAATGGAACGCGGACGGCTCGGGCGTCGGAATCTACGGCAGCTCCACCGGCGGCCACATCGCCATCCTGCTCGCCATGCGCCCGCGCGACGCGCGCTACAACGCCATCCCGCTGGACGCCCCCGGCAACATCGACGCGAGCGTCGCCTACGTCGCCTGCCGCTCGCCGATCACCGATCCGTATGCACGCTGGCAGCAGGCCGAGAAAATGAAGCGCGAGAACCTGATCAGCGCCAGCAAGTCGTACTTCCAGCCCTGGGAGTCGATCCACGAGGCCAACCCGCAGCAAATCCTCGAGCGCCGGGAGCCGGTGACCTTGCGACCCCTGCTCATCATGCAAGGCGAGCTCGACGACAACGTGCTTCCCGCCGTGCAGAAGAAGTTCGCCGAGACCTACCGCGCAGCGGGTGGCGACTGCCGCTACGAGCTGTTCGCCAACAGCGAGCACGAGTGGACCGGCAAGCCCGGCCCGCAGACCAACCGCGCCTACGAGATGGTCAAGTCCTTCATCGCTCGCAACGTTTCGACCTGACTTTAAGCGAGCTTCGGCGCTCTCGCTGCATAAATGGTGACTGTCACCATTTATCATTTATCAATGCAGCATCGAAGGCATCGCCACCCTGCGCACCCACATCGTCGTCCCATGAAGCTTTTCGTTCTTGTCCTTTCCCTCCTTCTGTCCGGCAACGCTGTTTGCCAGGTCCGCATCGTCGTCCCCTTCCCGCCCGGCGGCGGCGCCGACGCCCTCGCGCGCCTCATGACGCCGAAGCTCTCCGAGATCTGGAAAGAGCAGGTAATCGTCGAGAACAAGCCCGGCGCGAGCGGCCATATTGGCGCCGACTTCGTCGCCCAGTCCCCCGGCGACGGCAAGACGCTCCTCATGAGCTCGACCGCGTCGCTCACCGAGAAAAACGTCCAACAGTTCGCCCCAGTGACGTTGGTGTCGGCCTCGCCTTACGTAGTGACTGCTTCTACCAAAACAAACTTCACTTCAATCCGCGAGCTCATCTCCTTTGCCCGCGCGAACCCCGGCAAGCTCACCTTCGGCTCCTCCGGCACCGGCAGCGCCTCGCATCTCTCCGCCGAGCTCTTCAAGTCCATGGCCAAGGTCGACCTGCTGCATGTTCCCTACAAGGGCGCCGGCCAGGCCGTCACCGACCTTCTCGCCGGACAGATCGACCTCCTCTTCGCCCCTTCGCAAGCGGTGATCCAGCACGTAGCGGCCGGCAAGCTCCAAGCCCTCGCCACCACCGGCAACCGGCGCTCCGAAACCCTCCCCAATCTCCCCACCGTCGACGAGGCCGGCGTCTTCGGCTACGAGGCACTCGGCTGGTTCGGCCTCCTCGCCCCCGCCGCCACTCCGAGGAACCTCGTCCTCAAGCTCAGCGCCGACGCCAACCGCGTCCTCGCCGACCCCGACGTCCGCTCCCGCATGCACTCTCTCGGCGCCGACCCTGCCGGCAACACTCCGAGTGAATTCGCTCGCTTCATCCGTAGCGATCAGGCGAAGTGGGCAAACCTGATGCGCAGGACCGGTATCAAGCCGGAAGGCGATTAGAACGCGTCAATGGTGACTGTCACCATTTCGAAGCGATCCCTGGTCCGAGCGTTACAGCACTGAAGCGCGCGCTCTCCCGCTTTCCCAATGCATTGCGCATTGCCGTCAACGCATGAAGGAGTGATCGTCCCCACGGGGATTCGAACCCCGGTTAACGCCGTGAAAGAGCGATGACGCCTGTCGGTCGACTACCGCAAAGCCGAGTTGATCTTGTCCAGCATCGTTCGAACTGATGGGCGCGGATGCGCTCCAACGGGGGTGGCGAAGGGCGACGAGGGCGACCCGGGGAGATCGAAGAGCGACGCGATAAGCGAGGACTCAGGATGAAGCTGGGCATGATTGGGCTAGGGCGCATGGGCGGCGACATGGTGCGGCGCCTGACGCAAGGCGGCCACGAATGCGTGGTCTACGACATGCGCCAGGAGGCCGTCAGGAATCTCGTGCATCAAGGCGCCTCCGGGGCGTCTTCGCCCGAAGAGCTCGTCGCCCGGCTGAGCAGCCCGCGGGTCGTCTGGCTGATGCTGCCCGCCGCCGCGGTCGATCAGGCGCTGGCGAAGCTCGCGCCGATACTTGAAGCCGGCGACATCGTGGTCGACGGCGGAAACTCCTACTACCGCGACGATATCCGGCGCAGCGCCGAGCTGAAGCGGCGCGGGATTCATCACGTGGACGTCGGGACGAGCGGCGGCGTCGCGGGCCTCGAGCGCGGCTACTGCCTGATGATCGGCGGCGAAAAAGAGGTCGTGCAGCATCTTGCTCCGATCTTTGCCGCGCTCGCCCCGGGTGCCGATGCGGCCCCGCCCACGCCCGGCCGCGGCAGGAGGGCGAGCACCGCCGAACAGGGCTATCTGCACTGCGGCCCGCAAGGGGCCGGACACTTCGTCAAGATGGTCCACAACGGCATCGAATACGGTCTCATGGCGGCCTATGCCGAAGGGCTGAACATCCTGCGCCACGCCGATGCCGGCATGCGCAGCCGCGACACGGATGCCGAGACGACGCCGCTGCGCAACCCCGAGTATTACCGCTACCAGCTGGACCTCCCGGAGATCGCGGAGCTCTGGCGCCGCGGCAGCGTGATCGGCTCGTGGCTTCTGGACCTGACCGCTCGAGCGCTCCTCGACGACCCCGGACTGGAGGGCTACGCTGGCCGCGTGTCGGATTCGGGCGAAGGCCGCTGGACGCTCGCCGCCGCGCTCGACGAAGGCGTGCCGGCGCCCGCGATCAGCGCGGCGCTTTTCTCGCGCTTCGAGTCGCGGGGCGAAGCGGGTTACGCCGACCGGCTCCTCTCCGCCATGCGAAAGCAGTTCGGCGGGCACGACGAGAAGAAGTAGCTTGCGAAAGCGCCTGAGAATTCTCGTGCTCGACGTGGGCGGCTCGCACGTCAAGTGCCTCGCGAGCGGACGCAAGACCCATGTCGAGTTCAAGTCCGGGCCGAAGCTGACTCCCCGCGAGATGGTGAAGCAGGTCCTGAAAATCACCCGGGGATGGCGCTTCGACGCGGTGTCGATCGGCTATCCGGGCGTGGTCCACCGCGGCAAGCCCGCGCGCGAGCCCAACAACCTGGGTCCGGGCTGGGTCGGCTTCGATTTTGGGGCCGCGTTCGCTCGCCCGGTCAGGATCATCAACGACGCGGCGATGCAGGCGCTCGGCGGCTACAAGGGCGGAAAGATGCTCTTCCTGGGACTGGGCACCGGCCTCGGATCGGCGCTCATCGTCGACGGCGTGATCGCGCCGATGGAGCTGGGGCACCTGCACTACTCGAAGGGGTGCAACTACGAAGACTATCTCGGCCAGCAGGGGCGCAAGCGTCTGGGAAACAAGAAGTGGCGCGCCATGGTGGCGGCGGCGGTGCAAGGTTTCCGCAAGGCGCTGCTGCCCGACTACATCGTGCTGGGCGGAGGCAACGCCGCGCACGTGAAGCGGCTGCCGCCGCACACCGATCGCGGCGACAATTCCGACGCTTTCGCGGGCGGCTTTCGCCTGTGGGAGCGGCATCACCGGAGAAAGCGACCGCGTGCAAGCGCCGGATGACATCGTGTTCCTGCTCGACTGCGACAACACGCTGCTCGACAACGATCGCGTGCAGGCCGATCTGCGTGCGCATCTCGAACGCGAGTTCGGCGCGAGGAACCGCGACCGCTACTGGGAAATCTTCGAGGCCTTGCGCGCCGAGCTGGGCTACACGGATTACCTGGGCGCGTTGCAGCGCTACCGTCTTGGCGCGATGAACGATCCGCGCCTGCTGCTGATGTCCTCGTTCCTGATGGACTATCCGTTTGCCGAGCGGCTCTATCCGGGCGCGCTCGAGGCGATCGCGCATCTTCGCTCGCGGGGGCCGACGGTGATCCTGTCGGATGGCGACGTGGTCTTCCAGCCGCGCAAGGTGCAGCGCTCCGGGCTGTGGGAGGCGGTCGAGGGGCGGGTGCTGATCTATATCCACAAGGAGCAGATGCTCGCTGACGTCGGGGAGCGCTACCCGGCCCGCCACTACGTCATGGTGGACGACAAGCTGCCCATCCTCGCCGCGATGAAGGAAGCCTGGGGGCGCCGCCTGACGAGCATTTTTGCGCGCCAGGGGCATTACGCGCTCGATCCGAAAATCCTCGCTGCCCATCCGCCGGCGGACATCACCGTCGAGCGCATCGGCGAGCTGGCCCGCTGTGATTTATCCACCCTGCCTGGAAAAGAGGCGCGATGAGGCCGGTGATCGTCGCGCCCTCGATTCTCGCGGCCGATTTCGCTCGCCTCGGCGAGGAAGTCCGCGCCGTCGACCGGGCGGGCGCTACCTCGAGGACTTCGCCAAAGCCGGGGCCGACCACCTGCTGGTGCAGTCCGAGCCGTCCTCGACCGTCCACCTGCACCGGGTGTTGTCGCGGATCCGGCAGCTCGGCAAGAAAGCGGGCGCCGTGCTCGATCCGGCCAGCCCCATCGCCTTCATCGAGCAGGTGCTGCATTTGTGCGACGTGGTCCTGGTGATGACGGTCAATCCCGGATTCGGCGTCGCCGGGTCGGCGATTTTCGGCTCGAGCGACTACGCGGCGGCGATCACGCGAATTCGGGGCCGCGCTCGGCGCTAGGCGTACATGTCCCGGGAAAAGCCTGCGCCGGGATCGCCTGGCATTCCGGCGCGTTGGACCTCGAGCGACAAAAGCGGCGTCGGCACGGCGCTGACGGCGCGCAGCCGGGTCTGGTTCACCCTGAGCCACGGCATCCTGAACGAGATCTACTATCCCCGCATCGACCAGGCCTGCACGCGCGATTTCGGCCTGATCGTGACCGACGGGCAAAGCTTCTTCTCCGAGGAGAAGCGCGACACGAAAAGCACCATCCAGCCGATCGCCGATGGCGTGCCGGCGTTCGCCATCACCAGCACCTGTGCGCAGGGACGCTACCGGCTCCAGAAGCTGGTGCTCACCGATCCGGATCGTGACGTCGTTCTGCAGCGCATTGATTTTCAGGCGCTCGACGGCCGCATGGCGGACTACCGTCTCTACGCCCTGCTCGCGCCGCATCTGGTCAATCGGGGTGCAGGCAACTCGGCCTGGATCGAGGACTACAAGGGCGTGCCGATGCTTTTTGCCGAAGGAAGCGGCACCACGCTCGCGCTGGGCTGCTCGGCCCCCTTCCTCGCGCGCGCGGCCGGTTTCGTCGGCGTCTCGGACGGCTGGCAGGATCTCTCCCGGCATTTCGAGCTGCGCTGGCGCTACGACCACGCGCCCAACGGCAATGTCGCCCTGACCGGCGAGATCGACCTGAACGCCTTCGGCGGCAGCTTCGTCCTCGCGCTGGGCTTCGGGCGCAGCGCCGCGGAAGCCGCGCTTCACGTTCGCGCCAGCCTCAACGACGGCGTCGATCAGGCACTGGCCGGATACGCCGCGTCCTGGCGCGCCTGGCAGGCAGCGCTTCTTCCCCTCGATCCGCAAGCTTCTTCCGGCCGGCCGAACACTTACCGGGTCAGCACCGCGGTGCTGCGTACGCACGAGGAGAGCTCCTTCGCCGGCGGCTACATCGCCAGCCTGTCGATCCCCTGGGGCTTCGCGAAAGGCGACGAGGATCTCGGCGGCTACCATCTCGTCTGGCCGCGCGACCTCGTCGAGACCGCGGGCGGCCTGCTTGCCGCCGGGGCGAAGAGCGAAGCGCGGCGGATCCTGCGCTACCTGCAGGCGATTCAGGAACCCGACGGCCACTGGCCGCAGAATTGCTGGCTCGACGGCACGCCTTACTGGAACGGCGTCCAGATGGACGAGTGCGCTTTTCCCATCCTGCTCGCCGACCTGGTGCGGCGCGAAGGCGCCCTGCCGGAAGCGGAGCTGCGCGGGCTCTGGCCGATGGTGAAGCGGGCGGCGGCATTCATCGCCATGAACGGACCCGTGACCGCGCAGGACCGATGGGAGGAGGATGGCGGCTATTCGCCGTTCACCCTCGCCGTCGAAATCGCCGCGCTTCTGGCCGCCGCCGATCTCGCCGAGCAGATCGCCGCGCCGGGCGAGGCCGCCTATCTGCGCGAGACCGCCGATATCTGGAACGGCCTCATCGAGCACTGGATCTATGCCGCCGATACTCCGCTCGCGAAGGAACTGGGCGTCGAGGGCTACTACGTGCGCATTGCCCCGCCCGAGACGGCCGATGCGGCATCGCCCCTCGAGGGCTTCGTGCCGATCAAGAACCGTCCGCCCCAGGCGAGCGGCCAACCTGCCTCGCTGATGGTGAGCCCCGACGCGCTCGCCCTCGTGCGCTTCGGGTTGCGCGCCCCGGACGATCCGCGTATTCGCAACACCGTGCGGGTCATCGATGCGCTCCTCAAGGTCGATCTGCCCGCCGGGCCGTGCTGGCGCCGCTACAACGGCGACGGCTACGGCGAGCACGAAGACGGCCGGTCGTTCGACGGAATCGGCGTCGGCCGGCCGTGGCCGCTCCTCACCGGAGAGCGCGCGCATTACGAGCTGGCCGCCGGCAATCGCGCCGCCGCGGAGGAGCTCCTCGCCACGCTCGAAGGCTTCGCGAGCGACGGACATCTGCTTCCCGAGCAGGTCTGGGATGCGCCGGACATCCCGGAGAGAGAGCTCTGGCATGGCCGGCCTTCGGGTTCGGCCATGCCGCTCGTCTGGGCGCACGCCGAGCATGTCAAGCTGCTGCGCTCGCTCGCGGACGGGCGCGTCTTCGACATGCCGCCGCAGCCGCGCCAGCGCTACCAGATCGAAGGCGTGCGCTCGCACCACTGCGTCTGGCGCTTCAACAACAAGTGCCGCAGCCTGTCGGCGGGCAGCGTCTTGCGGGTCGAGCTCCTCGCCGCAGCGGCGATCCATTGGAGCAGCGACGGCTGGCGCACGATCCGCGACACGCCGACGCAGGACAGCGGCTTCGGCATCCATTTCGCCGACCTGGATACGGCCGGGCTCGCGGCCGGCGGCGGGATCGCTTTTACGATCCGTTGGACGGCCGAAGACCGCTGGGAAGGTATCGATTACGGGCTGGCGATCGCGTGAATCTCAGGCCATGACCAAGGAGCAGCGCGTGCGCAAATCCAGTGCCGATCCCTGCCTGTTCGTCATCTTCGGCGCGACCGGCGATCTCATGCGCCGGAAGCTCCTGCCGGCGCTGCACCAATTGATAGGGGACGGGCTATTGCCCGAGCGGTGCCACATTCTGGGTGTCGGCCGGGACGAGAAGCTGACTGATGAGCGCTTCCGGAGACAGGCGCGTGCGGCGCTCGCGGAAGCCGGACCGAAGACCCCGCAAAAGGCCCGCCGGTGGTGCGACGCCTGCGTCGATTACCAGGGGATCGGCACCGGGGGCGCGGCGGACTACGAGCGGCTCGCCGCGCGCATCGCCGAAATCGAACGCCGGCGCGGACTGCGCGGCAATCGCGTCCTGTATCTGGCGCTGCCGCCGGCGGCCTTTCCCGGCACCATCGAGGCGCTGGGGAAAGCGGGCCTCAATCGAAGCAAAGGCTGGACGCGGCTGGTGATCGAGAAACCTTTCGGCCACGACCTCGCGTCGGCCCGCGCCCTGAACGCGCTCGTGCACCGCTATTTCGACGAAGCGCAGGTCTATCGCATCGACCACTATCTGGGCAAGGAAGCGGTGCAGAACCTGCTCGCGTTCCGCTTCGGCAACGCGCTGTTCGAGTCGGCGTGGAACCGCGACCATATCGAGAGCGTGCGGATCACCGTGGCCGAGGAGCTGGGAATCGAGCACCGCGCGGCCTACTACGAGCAGACCGGCGCGCTGCGCGACATGGTGCAGAACCACCTCACCCAGCTGCTCACGCTGACCGCGATGGAGGTGCCGGCCGCCTTCGAAGCCGACAGCATCCGCTTCGAGAAAGTGAAGGTGCTGCGCTCGGTGGCGCCGATCCGCGACGACGCAGTCGTGTTCGGCCAATACGCGCCCGGGAAGGCGGAGCGAAAGAAGCTGCCGGGATACCGCCAGGAGCCCGGCGTTGCCGAGCGCTCGCGCACCGAGACGTTCGTCGGCCTGCAGCTCGAGATCGACAACTGGCGCTGGCAGGGCGTGCCGTTCCGTCTGTGCACCGGCAAGCGGCTGGCGCGGCAGGCGACCGAAATCACCATCGACTTCCGCCGCCCGCCGGTCGCGCTGTTCCGTTCTCTCGACGGTTGCGCGACGCATACCAACGTGCTGGTGATCACGCTGCAGCCCGACGAGGGCTTCGACCTCTCGTTCGAGGTAAAAGCGCCCGCGGAGCGCTTCACGCTGCAAACACAGCACATGACGTTCCGCTATGCCGAAGCGTTCGGCAAGCCGCGCTCGAGGGGCTACGAAACCCTGCTGCTGGAGGTCGTGCAGGGCGATCAGACGCTGTTCGTCCACGCCGATGAGGCCGAAGCGTCCTGGCGCCTATACGCTCCGCTGTTGAACAAGCGCTGGCCGCTGCGCTCGTATGCGGCGGGCGGTCCGGGGCCGGCAGGGCTCCTCTGAGCGCGTCCGCTGACACGCAGCGGGTGCGCTGGCACGCGATGCCGGATCGGCCCGCGCTCGATCGAGCCGCCGCCGAGCGCATCCTGAATGCCGCGGCTTCCGCGATCCGGGCGCGCGGGCAGTTTCACCTCGTGCTCGCCGGCGGCGACACGCCGCGCGGGGCTTACCGGAAGCTGCGCGAGTCGCCGACCGACTGGTCGGCCTGGCACATCTACTTCGGCGACGAGCGTTGCGTGCCGCGCGACGATCCGGCGCGCAACTCGCGCATGGCGGGCGAGGCCTGGCTCGATCACGTCGCCATTCCGGCGCTTCAGATCCATCCGATTCCGGCGGAGCTCGGCGCAGAGCGGGCGGCCCAGGCGTATGCCGGCACTCTGCAACACGTCGGCGCATTCGATCTGGTGGTGCTCGGGCTCGGCGAGGACGGCCACACCGCGAGCCTGTTTCCCGGGCACGATTGGGGCGAAGCGCCCGGCGCGCCCGCCGCGCTCGCGGTGCTCGATGCGCCCAAGCCTCCGCGCGAGCGCGTGTCGCTGAGCGCGGCGCGGCTGAGCTATGCCCGGGAGGCGGTCTTTCTGGTCAGCGGCGAGTCCAAGCGCCAGGCCATGGCGGATTGGCGTGCCCGAAAGCCGATTCCCGCGCGCGCCATCGCGCCAACAGCAGGTGTCGATGTGCTAGTGGCGACCTAGCAGGGCCAGCGCCCGGGCGCATACGTTCTCGGCGGTGAATCCGTATTCGCGCATCACCACTTCGCCGGGAGCCGACGCGCCGAAGCGATCCACGGCGAGCACATCGCCGCGGCCGCCGACGTAGCGATGCCAGCCCTGCGACGCGCCGGCCTCGACCGCCAGCCTTGCGCCGAGCGCCGGCGGCAGAACGCTGTCCCGGTATTCCTGCGGCTGGAGCTCGAACAGCTCCCAGCTCGGCATCGAGACGATACGCGCCCGGATTTTTTTCTCGAGCAGCTTCTGCCGCGCCGCCACGATCAGGCCGACTTCGGAGCCGCTCGCGATCAGGATCACGTCGGGCTCGCCGTCCGCTGCATCGGCCAGCACGTAGGCGCCGCGCCGCAGGCCTTCCGCGGCGGCAAAGGCGCTGCGGTCGAGCGTGGGCAGGTTCTGGCGAGTCAACACCAGCGCGACGGGCCGACCCGGCGTTTGCAGCGCGACGCGCCAGGCGACGGCGGTCTCGTTGGCGTCGCCGGGCCGGATGACGATGAGCTTCGGCACGGCGCGCAGGCCCGCGAGCTGCTCCACCGGCTGATGGGTGGAGCCGTCCTCGCCCAGGGCGATGCTGTCGTGGGTAAAGACGTAGATCACATGCAATCCCATCAGCGCAGCGAGACGGATCGGCGGGCGCATGTAATCGGAGAAGACCAGAAACGTCGCGCCGAACGGCACGGTTCCACCGTGCGCGGCCAGGCCGTTCATGATCGCTCCCATGCCGTGCTCGCGCACGCCGAAGTGCAGATTGCGGCCGGCATAGATCCCGCTCGACGGAGGCTGGAAATCGCCCTGCCCCGCAAGCGCCGTAAGCGTCGAAGGGTCGAGATCCGCCGAGCCGCCGATCAACGCCGGCAGCCGGGAGGCAACGGCGTTCATCACCTTGCCCCCGGCGGCGCGGGTGGCCATGCCCTTCGCGTCCGCGGGAAAAACGGGAATGTCCGCGTCCCAGCCGGCGGGCAGCTCGCCGCGCATCGCCTGTCGCAATTCGCTCGCCAGCTCCGGAAAGGACTTCGCATACGCGGCGAATCTGGCGTTCCACTCGCTTTCGGCGCGCGCCCCGCGCTCGGCGGCCAGACGAAAAGGCTCGCGTGCCGGCTCCGGAATGTAAAACGGCGGCTCGGTCGGCCAGCCCAGAGCTTCCTTAGTCAAGCGCACTTCCTCCGGGCCGAGCGGCGAGCCGTGCGCTGCGAAAGTGTCCTGCTTGTGCGGCGAGCCGTAGCCGAGGTGCGTGCGCACCAGAATCAGCGACGGCCGCGCGGCTTCATCGCGGGCCGCGCGCAGCGCCCGCTCGATCGCGGCCAGGTCGTTGCCGTCGTCGATCGACTGCGTGTGCCAGCCGTAGGACTCGAAGCGCCGCGCGCAATCCTCGGTGAACGTGACGTCGGTGCCGGCGGAAAGCGTGACGTGATTGTTGTCGTAGAGGTAGACGAGCTTGCCCAGGCGCAGGTGGCCGGCGAGCGAGGCGGCCTCCGAGGCGACGCCTTCCATCAGATCGCCGTCGCTGACGATGGCGTACGTGAAGTGATCGATGATCTCGAAGCCCGGGCGGTTGTAGCGCGCGGCGAGATGCGCTTCCGCCATGGCCATGCCCACCCCGTTGCCGAAGCCCTGGCCGAGCGGCCCGGTGGTCACTTCGACCCCCGGCGTCACGCCGCGCTCGGGGTGCCCCGGCGTGATGCTGCCCCACTGGCGGAATTGCCTGATCTGCTCCAGCGCAAGGTCATAGCCGCTCAGGTGGAGCAGGCTGTAGAGGAGCATCGAGCCGTGTCCGGCGGAAAGCACGAAACGATCGCGATCGAGCCAGTCCGGATTGGCCGGATGGTGCCTGAGAAAGCGCGTCCACAGCACGTACGCCATGGACGCCGCTCCCAGCGGCAGCCCGGGGTGTCCGCTGTTCGCCTTCTGCACCGCGTCCACGGACAGAAAGCGCAGCGTATTGATGCACAGCTCGTCCAGCACGTCGAACAGTTGACTTGCGCGCGCTCGCCTAGTTCCAAAAAAAAATCGGGGTCAGACCCCGATTGTTATTGTTGATTCTTCTTGTTGTTGGATTAGAGCCTGACCCCGATTCTCCCCCGGGCGACCTGCGAGCCTTCTTCTTTTGAAATCCACTGCGGCACGTAGTCTAAGGAGGCCGCGCGGAAATGCGTAAAAGGGTTTGTTAAATCGCCTTTGGAGCAAGCTGCGGCTCCGCCCAAGAGCACCGTGGAACGTCGGCTATATAACGCCCATCACCGGAAGGACAATGACGATCACGAGAAGCAAACCAACGCCTCCAGTTGGCCCATAACCCGGGTATTCAAACCCCGGTTACCGCCGTGAAAGGGCGATAACCGGGATAACCCTAATCGACTACCGTAGCGCAGCGTTGATCTTGTCCAGCGTCGCCGACCCCGGACACAGATCGCTCTCACCAAGCTGATTGAACGGCCGAGCCTCGTAGGTGTTGAGGTGAGCGTGAAGGTCTTCGGCGTCGGGGGAGACGTATAGAAGGCCGGTGAGGACCTCGCCCTGCTCGGCGGCGTGGGCGATAGAGGACATGGCGCCGACCTTATTGGTGGGGTCGTAGTCGGCATCGAGCTTGCGCAGCTTGATGATGCTGCCGTCGTGCTGGGGGACTTCGATGACGCCGCCTTCGGAGTAGTCGATGGTGATGGTCTCGCGGGCGGGCCAGAAGTCCAGACGGTTGACGGCTTCGTTGTGCTCCCGCACGTACTCGTAGCTCTTGGTGGAGCCCGCGTGGTTGTTGAAGGCGACGCACGGGCTGATGACATCGATGAAGGCGGCGCCCTGATGGGCGATGGCGGCTTTGATGAGGGGGACGAGCTGGTGCTTGTCGCCGCTGAAGCTGCGCGCGACGAAGCTCGCGCCCATGAGGAGGGCGAGGCTCACGGTGTCGACCGGCGCGTCCTCGTTGGTCATGCCCTTCTTCGCCTTGGAGCCCTTGTCGGCGGTGGCGGAGAACTGGCCCTTGGTGAGGCCGTAGACGCCGTTATTCTCGAGGATGTAGGTCATGTTCACGCCGCGGCGCATGACGTGAGCGAACTGGCCGAGGCCGATCGAGGCGGAGTCGCCGTCGCCGGAGACGCCGAGGTAGATCAGGTCCCGGTTG
>Ga0137394_10002713_pt1 | contig 13150 bp, 12 predicted proteins | sample czobulk116metaG_FD_108278 | JGI IMG/M metagenome (GOLD analysis project Ga0137394, IMG submission 108278) | Vadose zone soil microbial communities from Angelo Coast Range Reserve, California, USA - czobulk1.16 metaG | ecosystem: Environmental > Terrestrial > Soil > Vadose zone | place: USA...
CTCGCGCAAACCTTACATTGACATGGTCATTCCCAGCCTCACCGATCCCAGCGTCGCGCCTCCCGGCAAACACGTGCTCTCCTGCTTCGTGCAATACGCACCCTACAAACTCGCCCACGGCAACTGGGACGATCACAAAGAAGCCTTCGGCGACAACGTCATCAACACCATCGCTGAGTACGCGCCCAACATTAAAGACATCATTGTCGGACGTCAGGTCCTCACGCCGCTCGATCTCGAGCGCGAATTCGGCCTCACCCAAGGCAATATTTTTCAAGGCGAGCTTTCTCTTGAGCAGCTCTTCTTCCTCCGCCCCGTCGCCGGATGGGCCTACTACCGCACGCCCATCCACAACCTTTATATGTGCGGCTCCGCCACCCACCCGGGCGGCGGCATTATGGGCGCCAACGGCCGCATCGCCAGCCAAGTCATCTTGAAAGAATGGTCGCACGCTTCACGGGCGCAGCGAACAAAGTCCGGCTCTTCGCGCTCCACGGTGACCGCGTCCAAGGCGGCCAGCTGACCATGCCCATCGGACAGCGCGTGGTTCTCATCGGCGGCGGTCACAATGCTCTCGTCACCGCTTTTTATCTCGCTAAGGGTGGTTTCAAGCCGCTAGTCCTCGAACGCCGCGAAATGGTTGGCGGCGGCGCCATCACCGAGGAATTCCATCCCGGTTTCCGCGCCTCGACTCTCGCGCACACTCTCGGCCCCCTCCGCGCCGACATCGCCCGCGATCTCCAGCTCGCTCAATTCGATTGTGAAATTCTTTCGCCTGACCCGTGCGTCTTCGCTCCCACGCCCGACGGCCAGGCGCTCCAGTTCTACAAGGACACCGCCAGAACCGCGGCTTCCATCGGCAACTTCTCCGCCAAGGACGCTTCAAAATACGCCCAGTTCGCCGCGTCGCTTGAGCAAACTGCTGCCTTCTTCACCCAACTCACTTCCATCACGCCTCCCGCAATCGACAAGCCCACCCCCGAAGATCTCTGGAATCTGCTGAAGACTGGTCGCGGCGTCCGCAGCCTCGGCAAAACCGGCATCTTCGATCTTCTTCGCTGGGGCCCCATGGCCGTCGCGGACTTTGTCGCTGAATTCTTCGAGACGGAGTTGCTCCGTGCCGTCCTCGCCGCGCGCGGTATCTTTGGCACCGCGCTCGGTCCGTGGTCCGCCGGCTCAACCGCCGTCCTTCTTCTGCGCGCCGCCGCCGATGCGCATCCTGTTGGCTCAGCCGGGTTTCCCCGCGGCGGACTCGGCTCCTTCACCCGCGCGCTCGCCGAATCCGCGAAACAAGCGGGCGTCGAGATCCGTACTGATACCGAAGTCCGGCACATTCGAATCAAGGACGGCGCCGTCACCGGTATCGTTCTCTCCAACGATGAAGAAATCTCTGTCGAAGCAGTCGTCTCCGGTGTCGATCCCAAGCGTACTTTCTTCCATCTCGTCGATCCTTCCCAGCTCGACCCCACCTTTGCCAATCGCATGAAGAATTTCCGCGCGAATGGCACTGTCGCCAAGGTCAATCTCGCTCTCGGTGGTCTACCCACTTTCTCCGCGCTGGATCCCGCCGAAGGTTTTCTCAAGGCCCTTTCCGGCCGCATCCACATCGGCCCCGAAATCGACTACCTCGAGCGCGCCTTCGACGCCTCAAAATACGGCGAATTTTCTAAGGCCCCGTATCTCGACGTCACCATCCCCACTATTCTCGATCCCTCGCTCGCTCCCGACGGCAAGCACGTCCTCTCTGCCTACGTTCAGTTCGCTCCATTCAAGCTGAAAGAAGGGAACTGGGACTCGCGCCGCCACGACTTGGGTCACACGGTCGTCAAAACTCTCGCCGCCTACGCGCCCGACTTGCCCAATCTCATCGAATACATGCAAGTCATCACGCCCCTTGATCTCGAAACCTCCTACGGTTTCACTGGCGGCCACATTTTCCACGGCGAGCTCGCTCTCGATCAGCTCTTCACCATGCGTCCGGTCCTCGATTGGGCGCGCTACAAGACCCCCATCCGCGGCCTCTTCCTCTGCGGCTCTGGCACCCATCCCGGTAACGGCCTCACCGGTGCCAGTGGCGCCAATGCTGGCCGCGAAATCATCCGCGACCTCCGATGATTCCGTTCTTCTCTTTTGTAGGGGCGCAGCATGCTGCGCCCCGATTCGCCCCAGCCGTGTAACCAATGACCACCATCGACCGCACCAAACTAAAATCTCTCCACCACCGCGAAGAATCCCGCTTCCTCGCCGACCACCCCAAATCCGCCGCTCTCTACACGCGCGCCCAATCCTCACTTCTCGGTGGCCTCCCCATGATTTAAATGAAAAAATGGGCCGGCGCTTTCCCCATCTTCGTCAAATCCGCCAAAGGTGCCCATTTCACGGACGTGGACGGCCGCGAATACATTGATCTCTGCCTCGGCGATACCGGCGCCATGACCGGCCACTCTCCCGACGTCGTCACCGAAGCCGTCGCCCATCGCGCCAAAGAAGGCATCACCCTCATGCTCCCCACCGAAGATTCTCTCTGGGTCGGCGAAGATCTTCAGCGTCGTTTCGGCCTCCGGTATTGGCAATTCACGCTCACCGCTACCGATGCGAACCGCTTTGCCATTCGAATCGCCCGCGAAATCACCGAGCGCTCGAAAATTCTCATCTTCCATTATTGCTACCACGGCACCGTTGACGAATCCTTCGCCACGCTCGAAAACGGCGTCGTCGTCCCCCGCCGCGGCAATATCGGCCCGCCCGTCAATCCCGCCCAAACGACTCACGTCGTCGAATTCAACGATCTCAACGCACTCGAAGCCGCGCTCAAGCACCACGACGTCGCCTGCATTCTCGCCGAGCCCGCCATGACCAACGTCGGTATCATCCTCCCCGACCGAGGCTACTGGTCCGCGGCCCGCGAACTCGCGCGCCGCTACGGCTCACTCCTCATCGCCGACGAAACCCACACCATCTGCGCCGGCCCCGGCGGTTGCACCGCCCAGTGGAAACTCGACCCGGACATGCTCGTCTTCGGCAAAGCCATCGGCAGCGGCATTCCGGGCGCTACCTTCGGCGTCTCCGAGGAAGTCGCCCAGCGCATCTCTGCTCGCATCCATCTCGAAGATTGTGACGTCGGCGGCATCGGCGGCACGCTCGCCGGCAACGCGCTATCGCTGGCCGCCATGCGCGCCACTCTCGAACACATCCTTACGCCCGCCGCATTCGAACGCATGATTCCTCTCGCCAAACGCTTCAACGACGGCGCAGCCAATGAAATTCGCTCGCACCACCTTCCCTGGAATGTGATCCAACTCGGCGCGCGTGCCGAATACACATTTGCTTCAGAACCTCCTCGCAATGGCGGCGAATCCGCCGCCGCCGCCGATTTTGAACTCGAACGCTTCCTCCATCTCTATGCCCTCAATCGTGGCGTCCTCCTCACCCCATTCCACAACATGGCCCTCATTTCCCCCGCCACCACCGACTCCGACATCGACGCCCACACGAAAATCTTCGCCTCCGCCACCGCCGAACTCGCGGCCTAGCTCATGGCATTTCTCGTAGTGAGCTGAATTCTGTGGCGCGTGCACGCGGTTTGAGTTGAAATGTTGGCCTATGGAGAGCTACTTCCTTGTTGGCCATCTTGATGTGGATCGCCTCCTCAGCGAGTGGCGATGGCTGTGCCCTCAATCACTGGCGCTCGTCGCCAGAAGCGCCTTTGGAGATTTATTTCTGCGTGACGAAGCAGGAAAGATCTTCAGGCTGGATATTGCAATCGGTCAAATGCTGGAGGTCGCGACATCCGAGACAGAGTTTCGGGATTTGGCTTACAGGAAAGAGAAGCGTGAACAATGGTTCGCCGAGAGCGATGAGCTAGCAGCGATGGAACGGGGCCTAAACCCAAACCAGGATCAGTGTGTGGCTTTCAAAACACCCATCATCTTCGCCGAGGCGGGCACTCCAAACAATGCGTACGTAGGTAGTCTTTATGAGCAGGTTTCTTTTCTCGGCGATTTGAATCGCCAGATCTCGCAGCTCCCCGACGGATCTGAGGTGCAGTTTCGAATCCAAGAATGAAATCCCGTTCTGGATAGAAGGGAGACTGTGTCAATCTGCGTGGACCTCATGCCGCCAAAACCAACATTTTTCCCGACGCCATCCGACTTCCGTGCGTGGCTGAAAGCCCATCACGACAAGTTCAAGGAACTCATCGTCGGCTTCCACAAAAAAGGTTCCAGAAAGCCCAGCATCACCTGGCCCGAATCCGTACAGGTTGCATTGTGCTTTGGCTGGATCGACGGCGTTCGAAAGAGCCTCAACGAAACCAGCTACACGATTCGCTTCACTCCGCGCAGGCCCACGAGCACTTGGAGTTCCATCAACATCAAGTTCGTTCAGGAGCTCACAAAGAAAGGTCTGATGGATCCCGCCGGTCTCAAAGCTTTTGCCGCACGCGACGAGAAAAAATCCGCGATCTACTCTTACGAACAACGAAATAGCGCCCGCTTCACACGCGAACAGGAGAAGCAATTTCGTGCCAACAAAGCGGCTTGGGAATTCTTCCGTTCGCAACCTCCTTGGTACCAAAGGGTGTGCGCTTATCGGACCGTCAGCGCAAAAAGAGAAGAAACAAAACAGAAGCGGCTTTCCGAGCTTATCCGTCATTCGCAGAATCAGCGCAGACTACCCGGGCTTATCCCCGCGAAGAAGAAGTGACTTGGTCGAGCGTCATGTAGAATAGAACGCTCAAACCACCGAGGAGAGCCCCAATGTCTTCCCACTACCTGCTCAAGACCGAACCTTCCGAGTATTCCTTCGCCAATCTTCAACGCGACAAGATCACCAGTTGGGACGGCGTGCATAATCCCGTTGCTTTGAAAAACCTTGCCGGGATGAAGCCTGGGGACAAATTGATTATCTACGAAACCGGCGACCGCAAGAGCGCTGTCGGAACAGCCTCAGTAGTTTCCGTTGACGCCTCTAACGCTAAGAATCCCGCCGTCGAGATCAAAGCAGGCAAGCCGCTGGCCAAACCGATTACCCTGGCTGAGATCAAGTCCAAGAAATTGTTTGAGAATTCTCCGCTCGTGCGAATCGGCCGCCTCTCCGTCGTTCCCCTCACCGAAGCTCAACATGAGTTTCTGGCAGGCGATTGATTCCCCAAAACCGCGTATGATGCGGAGCGAAGTTGCGAGGCTGAATCCCATGAAACGTTCCCTCTTCATTTTGTTTTTTCTTGTGGCGGCTCCTATTCTCGCTCAGCAGCCGCCCGAAATCCGTTTCCAATCCGTTCCCAGTTTCCTTAAACTTCCGCCCGACCTCTATCTCGGCGAAGCCACCGGCGTCGCCGTCAATTCGAAAGGTCACATCTTCGTCTTTTCTCGCGGCAACACCACCGGCCCCGCCTATTCCGCCGCCGCCGCGCAGCTCCTCGAGTTCGCTCCTGACGGAAAATTTCTCCGCGAAATCGGCCACAACCTCTACGCCTGGTCCTTTGCCCACACCGTGAAAATCGACAAGGACGACAACATCTGGGCCGCCGACAAAGGCTCCGACATGGTCATCAAGTTCAATCCCGAAGGCCGCGTCGTCTTGGTTTTTGGCCGCAAGCAGGAAGCTTCCGACGAAGGCACCGAGCCCCTTAAGCACGTCAAGCCGCCGCTGCCTCCTATTGACGGCCTCTTTCGTCAGGTTACCGACGTCGCTTGGGATTCCGCCGGCAACACTTTCATCAGCGACGGCTACGTCAATTCACGCATCGCAAAAGTGGACAAGGACGGCAACTGGCTCAAGTCTTGGGGCGAACCTGGCGACCAGCCCGGCCAGTTCAACACTCCTCACAGCATCGCCGTTGATGCTCAGAACCATATCTACGTCGCCGACCGCGGCAACCGCCGTATCCAGGTGTTCGATACCGAAGGAAAATTTCTCCGCCAATTCACTATCGATGTGCCTATTCCCCCAGACGCCCGCCCCGCCATCGGCAACAAGCCCACCGCTACCACTGGCACCATGTCCCCGGGCGCTCCCTGGGCCATTTGCATCACGCCCGGGCCAAATCAAGTTCTCTATGCCTCCGATGCTTTTCCCGGCCGTATTTACAAACTCTCTCTCGAGGGAAAAGTACTCGGCGTCCTCGGCAAATCCGGCAAGCAGCTCGGGCAATTCGGCTGGATTCACGAAATCGCTTGCCCTTCCGCGGACGAACTCTACGTCGCCGAACTCCTGAATTGGCGTGTCCAGAAACTCATCCTCGAACAAGCCCATTAGGCGGATGAATTTCCCTGGAATGAAAGATCTGCCCTGAAGGTCCTACATGCGCGACGCGTGGCTCGAAGATAGAATCGCAATGACCAAAAAATATGGCCTGGCTGCCATCGCGGGTCCAGCTTTGATTGCGCTTGGACTTACTCTTCAAAGAAAACTTCGAAATGCTTCCACTAATATTCATAGGTATCTTGACGCTCATTCCATTTTTCATGCACGAAACTGTTTTGACGGTTTGGCAGCGCCGGTATCGCGGTGAGCACAGTGGCCTGTGGGGTGCAATTCTTGTCATCGAGACTCCGGGATGGTTCAAGATCGTTTATTGCTTCCGGCACATCCTTCCTGACTGGCATGGGACGGGGCGCTATTCGGACTAGGAGTCTCCAGTTCCATGCTGCGCCCCTACTTGGCAACATCCTGACCGCTAGAGGAGTTTTGCTTTTGCGTTCAACTCAGAGGCGGCGCATTCCCGAGTGGATTCTTGTCCCACAATGCATCTGTGCTATTCTTTTTTCCCGCGCCTGAATCACTCGCGCTAAGTTTCACAACTCCTATGCAAAAAACGCTGCTTCCCATTCAAGCCGTCGCACGCAAACTCGATATCCCCGAAAAGTATTTCGAACCACTAGGCTCCCAAAGCGGAAAAATCAAACTCGAACTCCTCTCCGACCCCGCGTTCAAACGCCGAGGAAAATTGATCCTGGTCACCGCCACCACGCCCACCGCTGCCGGAGAAGGCAAGACTGTCACTTCCATCAGCCTGACGCAAGGCCTTGCCCACATCGGCAAGAAAGTGGTCATCACCTCGCGCGAGCCCTCACTCGGTCCTGTTTTCGGCATGAAAGGCGGCGCTGCCGGCGGCGGTCTTTCGCAAATCGAGCCGAGCGCAAAAATCAATCTCCACTTTCACGGCGATTTTCACGCCATCGCCTCGGCCCACAATTTGCTCGCCGCGCTGATTGACGCTCATCTCTTCCATGGCAACGATCTTCATCTCGATCCCGATCGCCTCACCTGGCCCCGCACCATCGACATGAACGACCGCGCACTCCGCCGCATCGCCGTCTCCCTCGACAGCAAAAAGGAAGGCAGCGGCCGCCAGACTGGCTTCATCATCACGGCCGCGTCCGAAATCATGGCCATCATCGCGCTCGCCAAGGACCGCAAGGATTTGCGCAAACGTCTCGATGCCATCATCATCGGCGTCACTCGCGATGGCAAACCCGTCTCCGCAGGCAACCTCGGCGCCACCGGCGGCATGATGGCTCTCCTCGCCGAAGCCATTCTTCCGAATCTCGTGCAAACCACCGACGGCACTCCCGCCTTCGTCCACGCCGGACCGTTCGGCAACATCGCGCACGGTACCAGCAGCGTTGTCTCGCAAGAGATGGGCTTGCGCCTCGCCGACTACGTCGTCAATGAGTGTGGTTTCGCGTCCGATCTTGGCGCTGAAAAATATTTCGATATTGTCATGCAGCAAGCAGAAATCACGCCATCCGCCGCCGTCCTCGTCACCACCATGCAAAGCATGCGCCAGCAAGGCGAAGGCCAATTCGATCGCGGCCTCCCCAATCTCGGCAAGCACATCGAAATCCTGCAAACCTTCGGAGTTCCCACCATCGCCGCGATCAACCGTTTCCCATCAGACAGTGACGCCGAACTAGATCGTCTCGCCGGCTACTGCGCCGAACGCGGCGTCCCCAGCGCACTATCCGAAGGCTTCGCCAAAGGGGGACCCGGCGCAAAAGATCTCGCGGAAAAAGTTGTCGCCGCCACCGAAAAAAATCCCGCGCCAGCAGCTCACCCTCTCTATTCCCTGAACGAATCGCTCACGGAGAAAATCCGGTGCGTCGCGCAGAAAATTTACGGCGCCAGCGACGTGAATTTCAGTGAGCAAGCCAAAGCCAAGCTCCGGCAATTCACCGATTGGGGCCACGCAAAATTGCCCGTCTGCATCGCCAAAACGCAATATTCCTTATCCGATGATCCCAAGCGCTTCGGCGCGCCCACTGGCTGGACCCTCAACGTCACCAACGCTTCGCTCTCCGCCGGAGCCGGCTTTGTGGTCGTCATCTCCGGCAACATGATGCTCATGCCCGGCCTACCCAAAGTTTCCCGCGCCTCCTCGATTGACGTTGCCGACTCCGGCGCCATCATCGGCGTCTGAGGCCATCACGGTTGAGTTCGCTCGGCCGATGCCCAATCTCAATCCATCTTTCTATTTGCTCGAAGCAAATGTGCGTTGGATGGCCGCGGGAGCCTTAGTTCTTCGGCAGGCGGTTGCAGACAAAATCCGAGATTCGGCCAGCAGCAGGTGGATCAAGGTTCGACAAAACTGCGATCACATACTTGCTTCGCGGATAAATTTCCAGTTCACCGTTCATTCCCGGCGCCCCGCCCCCATGACCAAAGTGGCGAAACGCGGCGTCCGCGTCGTCATCCATGAACCCAAACGCGTATTTCACTCCCCTCGGCGTGGCTACTTTCCCGGTGGTCAGCAATTCCGTATTTCGCGCGTCCAGCACTTTATGATTCGTCACTGCATTCGCAAACCGTACCAAGTCTTCGACCGTGGAATAGCCGCCGCCGGCGGAAGTCCCTCGATAAGGCAGCGTGTCCGTATTTGGTTGAAGCCCACCGCCGCCAAACCGCGTGTATCCAATCGAACGATTCGGCACAATTTGACCTTCCGTAAGTGATCCGCTCGCCGCCATCCCCGCGGGGCCATAAACATTCTCGTTCACATAATCGTAGTAGCTCTTGCCGCTTACGCGCTCGACGACCACGCCCAGCAGAAGGAATCCGTAATTGCTGTACTCCCATCGGCTCCCGGGCTCGAACTCCAGGCCGCGCTTTCCGTACAAATTCACGTAATCCTGCAGCGTCCGCAGTTCCTTCCGGTGCGCGTCAAACTCCGGTCCGAAAATGTCTCCCGTTCCTCCCGTGTGCGTCAGCAATTGCTGGATGGTCACTTTCGACGCGAATTCCTTGTTGGGATAGTCGGGGATGTACTTTCCAAGCGGGTCGGTCAACGTTATTTTCCCAGCCTGCACCAGTTGCAGGATGGAAGTCGCCGTGAACATCTTGTTCATCGAGCCGATTCGGAATTTCGTCTCCAGCGTGTTCGGAAGTTTCTTTTCCCGGTCGGCCATTCCGTATGCGCCTTTAAAGATCACTTTTCCTTCCTTGGCCACCATCACGGCCCCGGAAAATTTATCCGCCGCGCTATCCTTCTCTAATTTTTCGCGCAGCGCCGCCATCAATTCGTTTTCGTTCATCCGCTCAATCGGGAATTCCGCGGGGCGGGGAATGACATTCAGATCAAAGCGGATAATCTTATGCGGCGTTTCCGTTTCCACGTCCATCGTGAAGCGTGCGAATTGATCCGAATTCCGCTCCTGCACCAGACCGCTGATCCGCAGTGGAGCAGATTCCTCGATTTTCTTGAGATCGAACCCTCCGGTTCTTTCCCGGAACCCAATCATCCCGTTTACTTCGCGCTCGCCACGGTCTTTAAAGTGCGCGAGGATCCCCTCGATCTGCGCCCGGTCACCGCCGTTCAAGGCCTGCAGCCACGCGGAAAATTGCTCTCCGGCTGGCGTCTTTGGCGTTTCGACCGCTGCCGCGCCGGAACTCATGAGCACGGTACTGCCGGGGACCTTTCGTCCTTCTATTGCTACTTGAAGTGCTCTTTCCTGCTGGCGGAGCTGCCGTGCTCTGCTTTCCTCAGGAAGTCCGGAGTCTGCATACCCCGCTACGCCAGTCCCGCCTGGTAAGAAATGGCTCAGGGACCCCGGTGACCCTTGCACTGGCAGTGCCCATTCCGCTTTCGAACCTCGCAATGCCGTCGAATCAGCGAGCATCAGGGGTGCTCGTCCGCCCATCCCCGCCATCAGCCACACCGCGCTCAGCAAGCCCAGTGACATTCCACCGCCTTGCATCCACCGGTACAACGGCAGACTGTATTGCGGTACCTCAAAGTGTCCCCAGCCAAAAAACGCCGAGGCGCCCGCCGGTTCGGCTGAAACAGCCGCCGCAAGCGGCCCGTGCAACGACTCCGGCCGCACTACCCATTGCCGCAGCAGAGAGACGAACGCGTCGGCAAACAGCCGCAACACGCCCTGTGTTTCCGCCGCCTCATCGAAGATCCACAACATCTCTTCGGCAAAGCGTTGCCGGAACAACGGCGGATGAAGATACAACAACAAGCGATAGAGAGAGCGAAACATTGGATGGGCCATTTATGCTCTCCTTGGTTTGGTTCCCAGCAAATATCCTTTAGCTTCCCGCACAACACCTTCCAGCCGTGCCACTTCTGCTGTAAGGACGCGACGCCCGAGCCCCGTCAGCCGGTAATAGCGCCGCCGTGGATCCCCATCCGCGGCGCGCCTTTGAGTTTCTTCGACGCAACGCTGCGCCATTAGTTTTCTCAGATTGTCATACAGCGTCCCTGGCCCCAGCTTGTATTGCCCCTCGGATTGCCGCGCGACTTCCAGCATGATTCCGTAACCATGACAATCCTCGCCTGCCAGTGCCAGCAGGATGTGCAGCGCCGCGGGCGACAGCGGCAGGAACGCTTTAATGTTTTCCTTCATACTCGGAATCCGGTATATCGGAGTCCGAGTATCGTGTCAATCTTTTTCCCGTCCGCGCCGCCGCTCCCTCATTTTTTCGAACATACTGTCCCTCAGGCCAGCTTGTCCCGCGCGCAGTACGTTTGTACTATCGCCAGCGGCGTTGCTGCCTGAAATAATTGAATGTTGTTTGGGCCGTTGCGTGGACGGCTCTCCGCAGCTCGGGCTTTTTCGAAAAATGCGCCATCCTCTGGCGCACGAGGGGCAACTGTATCGTGGCTTCGGCCGTGGACACTCGTCGCTCATCTGCCTCGTCTTCGGCGAATTCCGCGAAATCGCGCGGCGCCGGCTCTCCGTCTGATCGAAACGACAATTCCGTAGCTCTCGAAGTGCAGGTGATCGCCACCGGCACGCGCCCCGGCGACAGCGACTCGCAGCGCGAACTTTTCACCGAAGAAACTACAACGGTTTTGGTGTTTGAAAGCGGCGCTGTTATCCGCCTTGCCGCCGCCGTGGTCGCCGGACAGCTGCTCTTTCTCACCAACAAGGAATCGCGCCGCGAAGTCGTTGCCCAGGTCACCCGCAAGCGCGACTTCCGGCCCACGAGCTGTTATGTCGAAGTCGAATTCAGCGAGCCTGCACCCGGCTTTTGGGGCATTGAATTTCCTGAACACTCGGAACTCGTACCTGCGAGCGCCCGGCAACAAGAAGCGGCAGAACTTGTGCAAGCCTCGCGCACCATCGCCGGCAAGCCAAGCGAGTCCGCGCCAGTTCCCAGCGCGCCGGAAGTGGAAGCGCTCAAAGAGGAAGTCGAAAAGCTTCGCAAGCAACTGGAATCACTGCAAACCAAAACCGCCGCAGGGAACTCCTCGGCACCCGCCACGACCACGCCGCCACGCGCTGCTCCCACCTCCGCCTCGCCTGCCGTGCAAACCGCCGCCCAGCCCGAAGCTTCCTCAAAACCTTCGGCTACGCCCGCCGAAGCTCCAGCAAGTCTTTCCTCCGCGGCTCCGCGGGACGTTCCGGCGCCGCCAGTGCTGCGCCAAGACGCTACAGCCTTCGAAGACAAGCCTTTTCGCAAGCCAGAGATCCGCGTCAATCGCGGGACATCCGCGGTTGAGCGCTCTCGCAATCCAAAATCGGCATCGCGTGGCAGAGTTCGCCCTGCATTTGTGCGCATCGCCTTCTTAACCGCGGCGCTGCTGCTCGTCGCAACCAGCGTAGCGTGGTACCTGCATTGGATTCCCCAGCTCCCGTTCTCGAAAAAACATTCCGCCAAAACCGCTGCGAGCACCATGACTCGTCCCGCTCCGATTGTTAACTCCGCTCCGCAGAAGCTCGCCGACGCGCACACCGATTCCCCCAAGCCCATGGAAACTCTCGGCGCTCCCGCGCCTCTCTCTGTCGCTGCTCCTAGGAGCGCACCGCAATCGGCGCCCGTCGAAGCCGCGAAGCCTTCCGCTTCGCTAGTCCTCCAGCCGCCTGCGCCCAGCGACACCGCAATCGAAGCGCCCGCGATCGAGCAAGAATCCAGAATCACTACCGCGGCGGCAAAGCATCCCGTCCCGCGGTCGTCCAGCAACCTATCTGAGGCTTCTGCCGCGTCGATCTCTAAAGGCGCCGCCTTCATCCCGCCCAAACTGATCAAGTCGGTCCGGGCGGTCGCCTCTCCGAAGGCGTTGCAGTATTTTGACAAGAGCAACACAGCGATTGTGACCCTTAACGCCTTGGTGGATTCTGCCGGACACGTGAAATCGATGAAGGTACTATCGGGGCCCGCTTCCTTGCGCAGCGCCGCCATAAGTGCTCTCAAGCAATACCGATACGCTCCCGCCAGGCAGCTCGGCAAACCCGTGCCCGCCCACGTCACCGTTACCATCAACTTCCTGTTCGAGCCATAAAACATTCCTATTGCTTGCTCTACCGCGTTGTGCCCAATCCCGCATTACCATTAGTCCTTTAGTACAGTAGGCTTGCAGTTTTTCTCTTCGCTAGAATCGCTTCATGCGTAAAGAACATTCTTCCTCTCGCTTTTCACACAGGGCACTTATCCTCATGGCGCTCTCCGTCGCCAGCCTGTCGCGCAAATTCCCATCGGTACCGTTATGCAGGCCGTCCGCGAATACAGCCACGGTCAGCAAACCTTCGAAGTTGCGCCTGCGGCGCAGACGCCTTCGTCTTCCCAGGATCTCTACGATTTCGATAGGGCCTACCAAGCCCATATAGCCGTCATTTTCCTCCAAGGCGATTTTGCTCAACTCGAGCAGGAAGCCCAGAGATCTCGCGTCAGCAAGGCCCGCCTCACTGGGGGAGTTTGGAAG
>Ga0137394_10002714_pt1 | contig 13141 bp, 12 predicted proteins | sample czobulk116metaG_FD_108278 | JGI IMG/M metagenome (GOLD analysis project Ga0137394, IMG submission 108278) | Vadose zone soil microbial communities from Angelo Coast Range Reserve, California, USA - czobulk1.16 metaG | ecosystem: Environmental > Terrestrial > Soil > Vadose zone | place: USA...
GCCGGCAACTGCCAAGAGATTTGGTTGCGACGACCCGCACGACTCTGCCGCCAACATCAAAGCTGGAACAAAATATCTAGCCTGGTTGTTGAAAAGGTTTGATGGGGATGTCTCACTCGCGCTAGCCGGTTACAACGCCGGAGAAGGCGCCGTGGATAAGTACAACGGCATACCACCATATAACGAGACGCAAAATTATGTGCGCAAGATCGTAGCCAATTACGGAAAGACTTATCTTCAGGTTCAGCCACCCGACGAAGCCAAGTCAGAGACTCAGGTAGTGCTGGCGACTCAGCTCAGCCCTGCGTTATAGAGCTTGATTAATCGCCGAACCATCAGCAACAGCCAGACGTAAAACGATCCACGAAATAATACGAAGGAACACTAGTCTTTTCTTAGTGAACTTTCGTGTGGTTTCGTGGATCGTTTTATCGATTACGATTGAACACACTCCGCTCACACTCGTTCAGTCGTCCGTTTTCACGGACTTCGTCGCGAAATCTTCTTTCCCAGCGATGAATCGCTGGGCTACTTTCAATCGTCCGCTAACCGCGGACTGGGGCCGGCCAACGTTTTGCTAAAAGCGTGGTTATTGCGATGCTAGCGGCTGACATTAGGAAGAACCTTTTTGAAAGGCCGCTGTCCCTCGGCTTCCAGCCAGCCTCAGAACCGCAACCGCCGGTTGAGCCTTTCATCTCGTTTGCCAACTCGGATAGAATCCTGACGAACTTCGCAGCGTCAGTTTCAGGCAGCAGTGGGACTTTGACCTTCTACGAGGGCAAGCCAATGTCCAACCAGAAGTCTCCTTCGCCTGGGGAAGATCGCGCACGTGCCGCTCTAGGATGAAATGGAACAGCAGATCAAATTCTGTACAACTGACGATGGAGTTCGCATTGCTTACGCCACAGTCGGCGAGGGACCGCCGTTGGTTAAAGCTGCGAATTGGTTAAGTCATCTGGAATACGACTGGGACAGTCCTATCTGGCGTCATCTCCTCGCCGAGGCGTCGCGCGATCACACCTTTATTCGGTACGACGAGCGGGGCAATGGTCTGTCTGATTGGAACGTCGAAAACCTTTCTTTCGAAGCCTTTGTCGAGGACCTCGAATCCGTAGTTGAAGCGGCGGGCCTCGATCGTTTTCCTTTGTTGGGAATCTCCCAGGGCGGCGCGGTCGCAATAGCGTATGCAGTGCGTTATCCGGAAAAAGTTTCGCATCTGATTCTCTACGGGGCTTATGCGCGCGGTTGGGCCAAGCGGGCTTCACCGGAAGAAATTGAGCAAAGGCAGGCCCAACTGACGCTGGTGAGGTTAGGATGGGGCAAAGATAATCCAGCCTTTCGCCAACTCTGGACCACACTCTACGCTCCCGATGCTACCCCTGAGCAGGCGCAGTCGTTCAACGATCTCCAACGAGTTTCCACCTCGCCCGAGAATGCGGTCAGACTGCTGAATGAAATGGGAAACATCGATGTGGAGGATCTGCTGCCGCAGGTGAGAGTTCCAACCCTGGTTTTGCACTGTAAAGACGAAGCCGGAGTGCCCTTCGAGGAAGGGCGCTTGCTGGCGGCCACGATTCCGGGGGCGCGCTTCGTTCCGCTTGAAGGTCGAAATCATTTGCTGCTCGAGGGGGCCCCATCGTGGGGGAAGTTCGTCAGAGAGGTGCGACAGTTTCTCGGTCTGGCAGAGATCACGGACCCTGTGCACACGGATATCGCCAGCGATAGCGAGACTGCGCCTCATCATTTCGAACCACCAAACCGCTATTCGGTAATCTCTTCACTGGGCAGGGGCGGAATGGGAGAAGTGTTCCTGGCCGAAGATACAAAACTAGGCCGAAAGGTCGCGCTCAAGACTTTGCCCGCCGAGTTCACCAACAACAAGGAGAGGCTGCGTCGGTTTCAGCAGGAAGCCCGCGCTGCTTCAGCCCTCAACCACCCGAACATCATGACGATTTATGAAATCGGAATAGAGGGTGGCTCAAATTTCATAGCCTCGGAACACATCGATGGTGAAACACTGCGCGTCAGACTCGAGGACGAACAAATGAAACTCGACGACATTCTCGACGTGGCCCAACAAACAGCATTCGCGCTCGCCGCCGCCCACGATGCCGGAATTTTTCATCGTGACATAAAACCGGAAAACATCATGTTAAGGCGGGACGGGATTGTTAAAGTGTTGGATTTTGGTTTAGCAAAGCTGACCGAAGAGTCTGTTGCTTCCAGGACCGGAGTCCAAGCGGACATGAGCACTCTCGTTCAAACGAGCCCCGGCACCGTGATGGGCACGCTCGAATACATGTCGCCCGAACAAGCCCGGGGCCAGGAGACGGACGAGCGGACGGATGTATGGAGCCTGGGCTGCGTAATCTATGAAATGGTCACAGGAAAGGGAGCGTTCGCGCGGAAAAGCGGGGCCGACACGCTGGCCGCAATCCTGGGCGACGAACCAAAACCTCTTTCGCGATACGCCCCGGATGTGCCGGCGGAATTGCAAAGCATCGTGACCAGAACCTTGCAAAAGAAAAGATCCGCTCGCTATCAAACTGCGAAAGATTTGCTGGCCGATCTCCGCGCGTTGAAACTGGAGAGGGAGTTTCGCGCGAGATTAGAGTCTGGTCGTCTGAAGGGTCTTCCGAAATGACTTTGGAATCTGGTTGAGACGAATGGAACGACTCAGGCCGTGCGGTCGTATTTGACTAGTGTTAAGATACCCATCCCTTAGGAATTAACCGCGGTTTTGCACTTTGGAGGCAATTAGTCATGCAGGAAACAACAGAATCGGCGAACAACTGTGAATCCAACATCTTGAACGAGCTATGTGACGCTGTGCGCTACCTGGGAGACGCGTCTTATGCAATTCTCCCGAAAGATATTGCGCATAACCTTGGCGATTTGAAGAAATCATTCCTGAGTACGATTCGTTCGTTGATTGACAAAGACATCGAGTGGGTTGACGCGCGGGTTTCTGGCGGCGACCGCTTGCGTGAGGAATGGCAGCAGAAATGTAGTCAGGAGAAAGCAGAAGGCGCTCCTGAGCCAGTAAACTAACTGGTAACGCAAGCTGTTAGCTTGCGGTTTGGCCGGTAGCACCTCAGACGCACCCGCAATCTAACAGATTGCGTTACGAAAAGGCAGATTGGTGTACATAAAACGATGGAAGTCTTATTAGCTGACGAATACGGATTTTGTTTCGGCGTCGAACGCGCGGTTGAAATGGTAGAAGACGCGCTCGAAGAGGGCGTACGTCCGATTCGTTCGCTCGGTCCATTGATCCATAACGCGCAGGAGATGGAGCGCCTCGGTGAGTTGGGGGTCTCGACGATCGATGTGCCTGACGAGGCCGACGGCGACACCATTGCCGTTATTCGCGCGCATGGAGTCACCCCCGAGGTGCAACGCGATCTGGAGCATCGCGCCGCAAAAGTTATTGATGCGACGTGTCCTTTTGTTACCAGGGTTCAGCATCTGGCTGAACGCGCAGCGAAGGACGGACGGGATGTGGTGGTGGCTGGTAATCCGGACCATCCTGAAATGATTGGGGTGGTTGGATACGCCCCGAACAACACCTATGTCGTGCGCGACGCCAGCGAGGTAGCTTCATTGCCTAAATTGCGCGCTCCGCTGGTTGTTTCTCAAACGACGATTAAGTTGCAGACTTTTCTGGAAGTAGCTGAGGCAGTACGTGCGAATGCAGACGCTGAGCCGCAGGTGGTAAACACCATCTGTTCAGCTACCCGAGATCGTCAGGATGCGGCCCGGGCGCTGGCGGGACAGGTAGATGTTTTCTATGTAATCGGTGGACGCCATTCCTCAAACAGCGTCAAGTTGTTGGCCGTTTGTCAGGAACAGTGTCAGCACAGTTTCCTGATCGAAACACCTGCAGAAATTAATCCAGCCGACCTGGAAAATATCACGCGCGTCGGCGTTACCGCCGGAGCCTCAACTCCGAATTGGCTGATTGATCAGGTAGTGAAGCGACTCCACGAGATTGGTCAAAAGGCGGCCGCCTAAGGACTTCAATCCGCAGATTACGCAGATTCAAATCAAACAAAAAGTCAGGGCGAAAAGTTGTCTTTGGAAGACAAACCTAACGCCCTTCTTTTCCTTCAATCTGCGTAATCTGTGGATTTCGTGTTGGCGGGCTTACAAATCATCCTGATTCATATTGATCTGGTCCAGGGCGTTTACAATCTGGCGCGCCTCTTCCGAACCATAATCCAGCGCTTGCCGCCGCAGGGCATCGCGAGCAATCTCCGAATCAACCGGATCACTGAGCAAACTAATCAGGGCCGAGGTAGGAAACTGTGCCAGCGCCTCATTCGCCAGCGCCCTGACCACAACGTCCTGCGATCGTGCCAACTCACAGATCTCAGTTGGAGCAAAACGCGTCAACGCGTCTGCAAGAGCGTCGACCCGGGCATAATCACGTTTGCTGTCGGCCCGGCGTACGAGTTGCGCAAAGACTTCCGCCGACCGAGTTTTCTCCTGTAGCACGGCGGCGCAGGTGTCGGCAATGTGACGAAGCTCGGTGCCTTTCTCGACTGCCAATGAACCGTCAGTCTCCGAAGACCGCTCGTCCAACGCAGCCAGCAGACGGCTCAATTCATGATCTGCCCGAGCATCGTAAGGAGTGTTAGGGGCGTTGGGATTGCGAGGTTGTTTTGGAGCAGTGCCTGGCGTTTGCAGGGCGCGTTCGACAATGCCGCGAGTTGTCGGGCAAAGTTCCGACCAAACACTCGCGAGCCGGCCTCCGAAATCTTCCATCATTAATGACAACGGTAACTCCTGAATTACTTTCCCAAAAACTAAAACGGCGTACTATACGCGATGCCGCCCCGAAAAAACAGTAGTCAACAAACCGAAGGCAGTTAGCAAGAGTCAGACGGCAGGAGTAGACGATACTTTTGCGGTCTACTGACTAATGCCCCTGCCGCCCGCTTCCTGCCCTTGGCTACTGGTGTTATGGTCCTTGATTTCGGTGATCGAAGGAAATGGTATCTTGATGATCTCGCCGTTGGCACATTCTATCTTGACGCTTGGAGTGGTGAGGGCCTGAGTGGTTTTCATGCTTCGAACAACGCCACGCACGCGCTGGCCGTCAACCGTTATAATCTCAACATTATCTTTGCCGTATAGCGGTTGAAGGGCCGCAAGTGCTTTGGTGACTTCCACGTTTACCTCTTCTCCGACATTCAAGTCTCTTGGGCCGCAATCTTTTAGAACTTCCAGAGATATTGCACCGGAAGACCCCGATTGTCTATGTGGCGTAGAATATCCACAAAACTCGGGTCGCAGCAATGCACCATGAATGCAACCGGAAAGCTTCATTTCGCGTATAGACGACTGGTATCATTTTTTCGCTTTCGAACCCGAGCATCGCAAAGTGAAACACGCTGGATGGTGAAATGTCTATGAATCCCGAAATGGAACCGCTGGTTACCACCTGCGGGAACTGCCACTCTCCAATGCCGAGAGATCTGCGATTTTGTCGCAACTGCGGCTTTAGGTTAGGTGAGGGCCCCGCCGAATATACGGAGACAGTTCGTTTTCAAAATACCCCTCCGGGCGCATTTGCCGGTGGTGGAGCTGCCACTTCATTTCCTCCGTATGTCGCCCCAGGATCGATGGCGCCAACCAGCAGTGGCAAGATTCGGAAACGCCGCGGTCGCATGAGCGGAATGACCTGGATGTTTCTGGGTTTGCTCATTTTCTTTGTAGCGGCCGCCGCATTCACGGCCATCGTAAGGCCTATTCGCCAAAACATTGGCGCCGCCGCCAGGTCCGCGTCACCACCTCGTTCTTATGCCGGCGTCAATTCTTTCGACACGACCGAAAGTGGCGTGACCTTTAACAACGTCGAGCCGCCGGGTTCGCCGGCTGATAAGGCAGGCTTGGTTGGAGGTGACATCATCACCACCTTTGATGGCCAGACCATTACGTCTGACGATGAGATCATGGACTTGTTGGGCCGCACTCCGGTGGGCCAAACCGTGGACGTTGTCTATGTAAGAGACGGTGAAACGAAGACTACGAAACTTACCACCGTTTCCAAGGCAGAGTTTGACCGTCTCGCAAGACTATTCAGCAACCGACCTGAAGGCAAGGGTCGGTTTGGTTTGGATGGCGACACCGAGCGAGTCCCAATCTCCGGTACTAAAATGTTTGGAGTGAGACTGGACGGGGTCTCGCCGAGTTTGCCTGCCGATATGGCCGGCATCAAAACCGGCGACATTGTCATTGAATTTGATGGCGTTCCTATTCGCACCACCGAAGAGCTGGATTCTCGCGTTCGCCGTGCGCTTCCGTACACCACCGTCGATGTAACTGTGATGCGCGGCACCGAGAAAATAAAAATTCCGGTCAAGATGGGACGGCAGACTTAATAAAATGATGAGTGATGAGTGATGAGTGATGAGTGATGAGGGTGAAAGCCGATAGGACCTATATGACTTATAGGACCTATGGCCCTTTACTTATTCACGTGCTCTCGCAGCCGAGCTTCCATCTCCGAACGCATTTCTTCCCGTTGTTCTTCAGTTTCATCTTCTTCAAACGTTTCAAAGAGGGCGAAAGCATTTTCCGCCAGGTACCTTAATTCCCAGGCTTCGCGGCGTTCGTGAGAGGCTCGCGAAAACCATAGCGCATCTATCGTTGCTTCTTTTACCTGCACTACACCAAAACCCAGATAATCAAATTCCGGTTCAGCACGAAGCGCTGCGCCGGTCTCGGGACGCAGTAGGACACGACGCAATTGCCAGCCGTGTTTTTGGTAAGTGCCAACAATTTGTTTGATCAGATCGTCTGGCTTCATCTGTTTTTCACCGCTAACGCTTGCAGAGCGGAGAGTATATAGCTCGATATCAATTGTTCAGTCTACTATTTCGGCAAGTCAGGGAGGGTACTGGCTGAGTTTGATAAATAAGAGGCCGCAGGCTACTACAGAATCGAGCGCGGGTAGCAGGTGGGCTCAGCCTGAAGGGCTGTCAGATAGTAGCCGGTGGTCGCAGCGTAGCGCAGACCACCGGACCACAATCGAAAATAATTGCACACCCGGAACGGGTGTCAGAAAAACGGTGGCACCCCTCCGGGGTACGGATCCGTGAGCACTCCTTTCCGGTGGTCTGCGCTACGCTGCGACCACCGGCTACTATCTGCCAGCCCTTCATGCTGAAATCCGCTCGCTTGGTTTTCGCACAGCCTCGGTAGCGCCGGATGCTAGAGTCAAGGTCGGATGATTTTGGTTCGGAGAATTCATCGAATATTTCGAGTTGACTCCAGCATCCGGCGCTACCGCGCTCGGTTCTGTAAGCAACGTTGACGGCAGCCAAATTAAGTTCACCCACTACCAATGATGGCTCGGTTTGACCGCTCATGGCGCGCGCCACTATGATCGCTCAAGTCGGGCAAACGCAGTTTGCCATTTAATGAATGAGGTGGTGGTGTTATCAAGCGACAAACTTCAGTCACCCGGCGCACGCAGTGGTATTCGCCAGTTTGTCGGGGGTTGCCGAAGCTCTTACCAATTCTACTGATCTGGATTTTCCTCTTCGCTTGCCTAGTGCGATCGCAAAGCACACAGAATCGACCAGCGGGTGCAATGATTAGCCCAATGACGGGAAAAAACTCGGACGCAATGACCAAGCCAACCGCAGAAGACGACACCAAACCACCAGCATCGTTTTACGAGATATTGGGCAAGTCGCTCAAGAAACGAAAGATAAAAATCGAAAACCTTTGCCCCACTTCCGACTCCGTGGCGCGTCGGATTCTTGAGGACTACGGAGCAATGTTTATCGCAACCAGGAAAGTCATGCCACCGCCGGTCTGCATTTTTTCTACCGAGCAGGAGGTTGCGGAGTTTCAGGAAAGAGCCGGTTATGCAACGGAGAAAATTGGCTCTGACGAAATCGAGCTGCAGCCCGAAGCGATGAAGGCTTTGGTGAAAGCCCGCGAGGAGGCGCAAAAAGAGGGTCTGGATATTACACCGCGTGACGGGGCTGAAGCCGCGCGTCGAACTTATGAAGATAGTCAGGAGTTGTGGGACACGCGGTTTCTTCCGGCGCTCGATTATTGGTTGGCCCAGGGTCGACTGAGCGAGACCGAGGTAGCGCGCTTGAAGAGTTTGCTGCTACACGATCAGATTGCCGCAGTGCTGGAACTCGAAAAGAGCGGCGTCTATTTTAGTAAGGACCTTTCGAAGTCGATCCTCTATTCGATAGCCGCGCCCGGCACTTCGCAACACATCGCTATGCTCGCGTTCGACGTTAACGAATTTTTCAATTCACGTGTACGCGAGATTCTGGCAAAGCATGGTTGGTTTCAGACTGTCCTGAGCGATTTGCCACATTTCACCTTTCTCGGCTTAAAAGAGAAAGACTTGCCAAAAAATGGACTGAAGAGCGTCGAGGTTGACGGTCAAACGTTCTGGATTCCCAACGTAGTCAGTCAACCCCAGATATGAGCCACGACAGATTCGATAACGCCGCCCGCGAGGCCCTGACCGATTGCGTAAAAGAGATCGAGCAGACTTCTGACGCCGAACTAGTCCTCGTGGTTCGGGCGCGCTCCGGTTCTTATCGTCACGCCGATTACCCGTTTGGATCAATTCTCGCTTTTGCGGGTCTCAACTTTCTGCTTTTCTCGCCTGTCAGTTTCCAGGTCTACTGGGTTGCTATCGACGTAGCCTTGTTATTCTTCCTGGGCGCGTTTCTTTCATCCCGAAGCCATACGATCCGTTATCTGCTGACGAGTCAGAAGCATCGCAAACAAGCGGTCCGCACGGGCGCGGCAGCGATGTTTTATGAGGCGGGAATAGCCAACACCGAAGCCGAAATGGGTGTGCTGATATACCTCTCTTTGCTTGAACGCCGGCTCGAGCTAATCGCCGACCGCGGTATTTTGAAAGGTGTGCCGGCGCTCGATTGGAATCAAATCTTGTTTGTGCTGCACCAGGCCGGCAAAAAACCTGAGCCGGAAACTCTATTGAACGGATTACGCGACCTGGGCAAGTTGCTGGCTCAACACCTGCCAGCCACAGGTGAAAACCCAAATGAATTACCTGACATGCCGCGGTTTGAGTTGAAATGAAAAGTTCGCGCACCGCAAAACTCGTCGCGCGTTTGTCGTTTCTCGCCGCGATTTGTTTCGGCGTGACCTTGGCTTTTCTCATGCTGTCGGACGAGGCATCGGCTCGCGTCGGCGGCGGCCAATCTTATGGTGGTGGTGGCGGAGGAGGCGGCGGTGGCGACGGCGCGGCCGGAGCCATCATCTGGCTCATCTTCCAGATATTTCGGATTTTGATCTATCTCACGATTGAATATCCTGCGATTGGAATTCCACTCGACATCCTGTTCGCGTGTGCAGTCGTTTACTATTTTGTGCGGAAGGCAAGGAGTAAATCAGAACCGTCGGTATTCAAATTAGATACGCTTCAAAGCGCTCCCGCTGATGCTCCTCGACAGTTTAGCCAGTTGCGGAGATTTGATCCCAACTTCTCCGAAATTGTTTTTACCGACTTTGCCTACGCGCTTTACGGAAAGGCGCACGATGCTCGCGGGCGTGGCGCCGGGGCACTTGATCAGTTTTCGCCTTACCTCAGTGACGTTGCCCGCAACCAATTGCTGCAGCGAAATCCAAAGGGACTTCGAGAAGTTAAAGGAATAATCGTCGGCGCGCTCAATGTCGACAACGTGCGCGGACTTGATACTCCGCTGGTCAATGTCAGTTTGGTATTTGAATCAAACTACACTGAGGTAGTGGCCGGTAACGGCGGCGCGCCGGCGGAGATGTCTTACTACGTTCGTGAAGCTTGGGAACTGGAACGCAAGCGCGATTTGCTGTCTCCACCTCCGGCGCAAGCAACAGCGCTTCATTGCCCGCGGTGCGGAGCGCCATTGCAGAAAGACACCGTCGGTGCCTGTGCTTTCTGTGGCTCGCGTATCGATAGCGGCGAGTTTCAATGGTTTGTGCGCAGCATCACGCAGCTGAGTCGTGAAGCGAAAGGTCCGTTGCTCACCTCCGACGTTCCCGAAGTGGGTACCAACTACCCGAGCGTAATCCAGGCAAACTTGCAAAACCAGCGCGCTGAATTTGAGCGGAACAACCCGAGTTTTTCGTGGGGACATTTCCAGGCGCGGGCCCGGCTGATCTTCGATGAGCTGCAAGCAGCGTGGTCTACGCTCGATTGGGAGCGCGCGCGTCCACATGAAACGGACAACCTGTTTCAAATGCATCAATACTGGATTGATGCTTTCAAACGCCAGCACCTGCGCAATGTGCTTGACCAATGCAGCGTCACCGCAATGCAGCCGGTTAGGATCACGGAAGATGCGTTCTACAACTCGATAACTCTTCGCATTGGAGCTCAAGGCTACGATTACACGATTGACTCCAGTGGCAGGGTTGTTAGCGGTTCAAAAAACAACCTGCGGCAATGGAGCGAGTACTGGACGTTTATTCGAAACCGCCTGGCTAAACCCGCCGTCGCTCGCGCCGATTTGAATTGCCCGAATTGCGGCGCGCCGCTCAAGGTAAATACCGCCGGGATTTGTGAATTCTGCGGTGGAAAGATAACCTCGGGAGAGTTTGATTGGGTGCTTTCGAGGATAGAGCAGGATGAATCCTACGCTGGTTGATTGGGAAAAGCTGGTAAATAGTAAATGGTGAATAGTAAATGGTAAGACACGATGTTTACGCTAAGGAAGTCTCTTTTATCTATTTACCATTTACCATTCACTATTTACCCAATCTTAAGCTGGTAAATAGTAAATTGTGAATAGTAAATGGTAAGACACGATGTTTGCGCTAAGGAAGTCTCTTTTATCTATTTACCATTTACCATTCACTATTTACGCAATCTTTAGCGGCTGACATCCAAATGCGCATCTATCACATCGAACGTTCTTCTTGAAAAGTCAAAACAACATACATGGAGCTTTTTGTGAAACGTAGTTTAGTTCTGTTAGTTCTCATCTGGTCGCTGTTTGCGAATCCGGCAGTTAGTCCACAATCCAATAATTCGATTATTGCCGGGCAGAGACGTGTCGCACGGCAGCCGAAGTCCACGCCCCGGACTGCGGGTCCACAGGGAACCGCAGCGGCGCCGGCGCGTTTGCCGCAGGCGCAGCTTGTCAATCGGATATTGGCAAACGGTTTGGAGATAATCGTTCTGGAAGATCATTCGGTCCCGCTCATCACCATCGAGATGGCGGCGAGAAACGGTTCGTTTACCGAGCCGCCGGAGTTGAATGGTCTATCCCACCTTTACGAGCACATGTTTTTCAAGACCAACCGGGCCGTGGCAAACCAGGAAGAGTACCTGCATAAGATTGGCCAACTCGGTATCGCCTACAACGCATCGACTCGCGAAGAGGTAGTCAATTACTTCTTCACGACTACCAGCCCAAACTTGCGCACCGCAATGCAGTTTATGCGCGACTCGATACGCTATCCGCTATTTGATGAGAAGGAGTTTGAGCGCGAGCGCGAGGTAGTAATCGGTGAGATCGATCGCAACGAATCAAATCCCTTCTACTATCTGAACAAGGAAATGAACGACCGGCTCTTCTATAAATACCCGAGCCGCAAAGAGCCGCTCGGCAACCGCCAGACGGTCTCGACCGCCACCCCGGCGATGATGCGACTCATTCAATCACGCTACTACGTGCCAAATAATTCGGCCCTGGTTGTTACAGGTGACGTCAATCCCGAGGAAATATTCAAACTGGCACAGGAGTTTTACGGCGATTGGGCGCGTCGCGAGAAGGATCCCTTTGTTGAATTTCCGCTGGTCGAACATCCGCCAATTGCAAAAAGCGAAGGCACAGTGATCACGCAGCCGATTCAAAACGTGATCGTCAACATCGGCTGGCATGGACCATCGATTGGGAAAGACGACGCGGCCACTTATGCCGCCGACGTATTCTCCTTCATTCTGACTCAGCCCAACTCGCGTTTTCAGCGAGCGTTGGTTGATTCAGGGATTACTGCCGGCGCGGGGATTGGCTATTACACACAACGCAACGTCGGGCCCATTTCAATCATAGTCCAGACAACTCCTGACAAAGCCCACGCAGCGATCAAGGCTATTTACAACGAGGTCGCGCATTTCAATGACAAGGACTACTACACTGACGAGCAACTCGAAAGCGCAAAAGCCTTGTTGGAAGCTGACGATCTCTACTCGCGTGAAAAGCTGAGCGACTATTCCCATACCTTGAGCTTCTGGTGGTCGTCTACCGGACTCGACTACTTTCGCGGTTACTTAGGCCGTTTGCGCGCTACCTCGAGAGAGGACATCAGTCGGTATGTGACCACCTACATCCAGGAAAAACCTCATGTGGGCCTGGCATTACTTTCTGCGGAAGCCCAGGACAAGATCAAAATCCAGCCGGAAGAGTTAATAGGTAAATGAAGAAAATAACTGTCACGACATTGCTGTTGTTGCTTGTTTCGCTGTTTTCCGGGACTGCCTCGGTTGCAACAGGACAGGCGACCCAGCCTGAGGCAGCGCGCAACTTGCAAAACGCGCAAACCCTGGTTGCGAATCAAGCTGCCCTGGTTAGTGAGTTTGAAGTAAACGGGCTGAAGGTATTAGTCAAACGTCGAGAAGGTAGTCTGACGGTCGCCGCGGGTCTTTTCATCAAAGGGGGTTCGCGAAACATTACAGCCGATAACGCAGGCATCGAAGCCTTGATGCTGGACGCGGCAACTGAGGCCAGCACGGCTTTTCCGCGCAGTCGGATGCGCGACGAACAGTCGCGCATGGGAACGGCGATCTCATCGAGTTCCAACTACGACTATTCGGTACTCGAGCTTCGTTGCACGCGGCCAAACTTCGATCGCTCCTGGCAGATGTTTACAGATGTTGCCCTTCATCCGTCCTTCGCGAAGGAAGACGTCGCACTCGAGCAGGAGCGCCGGGTACTCTCCTTGCGCGACGACACCGACGATCCCGATACGTATCTACAGCGTCTCCAGGAGCGTGTGGCCTATTCAAACCATCCGTATCTGAATCGCATGGAAGGAACGGCGGAGTCTGTCAGCCGGTTAACCGCGGAAGACTTGCGTCGCTACCATCAAAAGGTAATGGAGACATCGAGGCTGTTGCTGGTCATCGTTGGCGATTTGGATTCAGCTA
>Ga0137394_10002715_pt1 | contig 13140 bp, 11 predicted proteins | sample czobulk116metaG_FD_108278 | JGI IMG/M metagenome (GOLD analysis project Ga0137394, IMG submission 108278) | Vadose zone soil microbial communities from Angelo Coast Range Reserve, California, USA - czobulk1.16 metaG | ecosystem: Environmental > Terrestrial > Soil > Vadose zone | place: USA...
ACTCGCCCCCGTCGTCGCGATGGCCCGCAGGGCGTCGTTCAGGAACGTGAGCGGCAGGTAGTCGGCGATCGGCTTCAAGAACGCGGGCACCGCATCGCGCGAGAAGAAGACTCCGGACAGGAATAGCTGCGGCAGCGTCACGATCTGCGTCGCGACCGCGGCCTGATTCTCGGTCGTCAGCAGTCCGGTGACCGCGAAGCCGAGACACAGGAACACGATGGCACCGAGGATGGCGACGAGCAGCAACGCGCCGAGACCGCCGACGACGGTGACCTTGAAGGCCAGCACCGCGACGGAGAGAAGGATCAGCACCTGCACCACCGCGAGGATGAGTCGCTGGAGGACGTGCGCGGCGATGTAGTTCCTGCGCGGGATCGGCGTGGCCATGATCCGGCGGATGACGCCGCGCGAGCGCTCCGCGACGAACGCGAACGCGACACTCGAGATGCCGAGCTGCATGATCGTCATGCCGAGGATCCCGGGCGTGAGGAAGTCGACGTACTTCAGGTTCCGACCGGTGACCTCCTCGCTCCTCAGGCTCAGGACCGGGGCCGTCCGCGTGACGGCGAACGACAGCTGGTCGATGACCGAGCTCAGGATCGCGCCGCCGACCGCGCCCTGCTCCGGGCGAGCGCTGTTCCGGTACAGCGTCAGCGTCGGCACGCCGCTAGTGGGTGTCGCGGGCGCGATACGGAAGTCGCTCGGGATCACCAGCACGAGATCGAGATCGCCGGCGCCCAGCTTCGCGAGCTGCGGCGCGCGGTCGCCGCTGGTGATCTTCAGCGTCTCGATCTTGCCGAGCGTCGCGATGAAGGACGCGCTCTGATCGTTCTTCGCCTCGTCGACCATGCCGAGATTCACGCGCACGGACCCGCCGAAGTTCAGCACGCCGAACAGCAGCATGAACAGGAGCGGAAAGAAGAAGCCGAAGAAGAGCGCGGTGCGATCGCGCGCGTATGCGCGAAGCAGGAGGACCGTGTAGCCGAGGATCTGTCGCACTAATCCTCCCGCAGCGCGTGACCGGTGACGTCGAGGAACACGTCATCGAGATTCGCCTGCTGCTGGATGACCGGTTTGCGGAAGCCGCGCTTCAGGAGCGCGTCGATCAGCGACGCCGGCGAATCGAGCGCGACGATCCTGCCGGCATCCATGATCGCGACCCGGTCGCACAGCGCCTCGGCCTCGTCCAGGTAGTGAGTGGTGAGAAAGACGGTCGTGCCCCGCTCGCGGATCGCGCGCACGAGCTCCCACAGGTTGCGTCGCGCCTGGGGATCGAGCCCCGTCGTGGGCTCGTCGAGGAACAGCACGCGCGGTTCGTTGACGAGCGCGACGGCGATCGACAGGCGCTGGCGCTGCCCGCCCGACAGCTTGTCCTGTTTCTGCTTCGCCTTGTCCTCGAGGCCGACCGATCGAAGGATCGCCATCGAGTCCACCTTCTTCCGGTAGAAGAGAGCGAACAGGTCGACGATCTCGCGCGCCAGGAAGTTCTCGGGGAAGGCGCTCTGCTGGAGCTGAACGCCGATCCGCTCCTTCACGCCCGACCGGTCCTTCCGGACATCGACGCCGGCGACCACGACCGTGCCGCTGTCCGCCTCCCGGAGACCCTCCAGGATCTCGACCGTCGTCGTCTTCCCCGCCCCGTTCGGACCCAGGAGCGCGAAGATCTCGCGCTCCTCGACGTCGAAGCTCACGCCGTCGACGGCCCTGATCTGGCCGTAACTCTTACGGAGCTCGCGGACCGAGACGATCGGCGCCATCAGGGCCTGACAAATGCCCTGTACGCGGCGTCGTGCAGGTACAGGGCGACCGGAAGGAGCGCCACGGCGGCGACGACGATCCGGACGACCACCGGATGTGGCCGGCGCAGCCGCGTGTAGGTCACGACCAGCGCGACTGCGATGCCGGCCAGGAGCGGGACCGTCGTGAGCCAGTGAGAGGGGGCGGCACCGTCGATCGCCAGCGAATAGATGGTCGCCGCGTCCAGCGACCCGGCGGTCAGACCGATGACGGCGAAGACGCCGGCGTTCCGCGCCGGGTCCCGGAGCGCCAGCAGGAGGCCGATCCCGAGCGCGCCGAGGATCGTGCCGAGCATCCGCTCGTAGATCCGGTGGTACGGGGCGTACAGGAAGGGCTCCGGGAAGGCGAGCGAGAGGACGACCGGCGCGAAGAACAGCGCCGCGCAGACGATGCCGACCGCCCGGGCGCCGCGCAGGGTCGCCGTGCTCATGTGCGGCTGCCGGTCCACGTGCCGCGAGTCTCTTACGCTATGAGTTCGATGTCGAATGAGGGGAGTCGGCAGCGCCCGCTCATGCTCGCGGCGGGACCGTCGCTCGGTTCTCCCGGCTTCGCCGCGCTCCTCTCAGCACTTCTTCCCGGACTCGGTCAGGCCTACCAGGACCGGTGGGTCAAGGCCGTGCTCATGCTCCTTCTCCCGATCTTCGCGTTCGTCCTCGCCGGCGCGTTCGTCGTCAACGCCGATCCGCTGACGGCGTGGGTGCTGCGCAACGCGACGTACGTGACGTTCCTGGTGATCGCGGCCGCGCTCGTCTACCACCTCTTCGTCGTGGTCGACGCGTTCCTCGGCCGCATGAAGCGCTTCCGCGGCCGCCACCTCATCGACTACGCGGTCCTCGCGCTCGTGACGACGACGCTCATCGTCACGTACGGGACGATCTACCGAGAGTCGACGCCGTGGGCCGGCCTCATGACGCGGATCTTCGCGCCGATCTCGCGCCAGCAGGTCGCACCCACCCCCGTCGGCCAGGAACCGGCACCGGTATGGACGGGGAACGAACGTCTCAACGTGCTCGTGCTTGGGATCGACACGCGCGACGGCGACCGCTCGACGCAGAACACCGACACGATGATCGTCGTATCTCTCGATCCGCTGAACAAGACCGCCGCGATGCTCTCGATCCCGCGGGACGTCTACATCAACAGGCCGGGCACGTTCCAGGGAAAGATCAACGCCGCGTTCGCCTTCGGCGGTCCCGACCTCACGCGCCGGCTGGTCAACGACCTGCTCGGCATCAAGATCCATTCCTACGCGCTCGTGAACTTCGACGCGTTCAATCGGATCGTGAACGGCGTCGGCGGTGTCATCGTCGACGTCAAGCGGCCCGTGCGAGATGAGTACTACCCGACCGCGGACTACGGCGTGGAGCGCGTCGACCTCACGCCAGGACCGCAGCTCATGCTCGGTGACACGGCGCTCAAGTACGCGCGCTCGCGCCACGACAGCAACGACTACAGCCGCGCGAAGAGGCAGCAGGACGTCCTCGGCGCGCTGCGCGTCAAGCTGTCACAGCCGCAGGCGCTGCGGATGCTGCCCTCGCTCATGGACGGAGTCGGAACGACGGTCGAGACCGACTTCGATCCGAGCAACGTCCTCCCGCTCGCGGCGACCGCGACCGGGATCGACAGCGGGAACATCACCAGCGACGTCCTGTACCCGTGCGGCGGCGATTACCCGCATTGCGAGCTGACCTACGACAGCGAGGGTGGCTTCTATCTCATCCCGGACATGGCCAAGATCCGCGACCTCGCGGCGTCTCTCTTCTACGACCCGAAGGTCCGGCAGGAGGCCGCGCGCGTCGAGGTGCAGAACGCCGGCGCGCGCAGCGGGATCGCGCAGCAAGTGGCGGATCGGCTGGAAGCTCGTGCGTTCGGTGTGAGCTCGGTGACGGACGGTTCCACCGGCAAGTCGGTGGTCGTGCTGCGAAACCCCGGCAAGCGCTACACCGCGGAGCAGCTCCGTTCGCAGCTGGGCCTGCCGATGGAGACGGCGGATGGATCCGGCGGACCAGACATCGTCGTGCGTATCGGCAACGACTTCAGGAGCTTCGCGACCGACTCAGCTCGCTGACGTATATATCGGCGTGAGCCAACCCTTGTAGCGCGCATCCTTGCCGCGCACCGCGTCGAAGTAGATCTTCGAGATGCGCCTGGTGATCGGCCCGATCTCGCCCGCTCCGACCTCGCGATGGTCGACGCTCGTGACCGGCGAGATCTGGACGCCCGTGCCGCACATGAACATCTCGTCGCAGACGTACAGCTCGGTGCGGTCGATGCTGCGCACCTCGACCGGGACGCCGATGTCGGTCGCGATGCGCATGATGCTGCTGCGCACGATCCCCTCGAGGATGTTGTCGGTCGCCGGCGGGGTCAGGAGCTTGCCGTCGCGCACGAGGAACAGGTTCGCGGCGCTTCCCTCGGACACGTGGCCGTCGTGCGTGAGGACGATCGCCTCCGCGAAACCGGCTTCCTCGGCCTCGCTCTTCGCAAGGGCCGCGTTGACGTACGAACCCGTGATCTTGGCGCGCGCGGGGATGGCGTTGTCGTCGACGCGGCGCCATGACGACACGTGGCAGGCGATGCCCTTCTCGATCTCGACGTAGTTCCCGAACGGGACGGCGAAGACCGTGAAGCCGTCGTCCAGGTTGTGGAGGCGCACGCCGATCACGGGGCTGGCCTTGTACGCGACCGGCCGCACGTAGGCGTCCTCGCGGTAGCCGCACTTCCGGAGCAGGTCGACCGTGATGCCGACGAGCTCGTCGACGGTGTGTGGGATCGAGATGCGCATGATCTTTCCGGAGCGCAGGAGGCGCGAGAAGTGCTCGCGCAGGTGGAGCCCGTACAGCTGCTCCTCTTCGGCGTTCCAGTAAGCCCTGATCCCCTCGAAAACGCCCGTTCCGTAGTTGAAACCGTGCGTCATGACCGAGATCTTGGCCTCACGGATGGGAACGAACTTGCCGTCCAGGTAGGCCCACGCGTTGTCCGGCGCGGCGCCTCTCGGCAGCTTGGCGGGTCGTACCAGCTCCTGCACCATGCCCCACTCCTTGCCGGTCGCCAGTGGCGACCCTCGACCGGCCGACCGCACGCCCCGTGCCGACCTCGTTCTCGCATTGTGACACGGCAGTACCGCTGGCTGGTTGCGACTCGCCGTCAGACGGCTACGATGCCGCCGGTCAGACCACCGTGAGCCATTCGCCGCGGAACGGCGTACGAGTACGTGGAGGTGTGCAAGGTATGTGGAAGGTGACGAGTAGGCGTCTTCTGGCAACCCTGGGCGCCGGGATGCTCGTGGCGACGGCGTGCGGCGGCGGCGCGGCTGCACCATCGCCGACTCCGTCGGCGGCCGAGTCCGCCAGCGCTTCGACGATGACGCAGCCGACGCGGCCCGTGGAGTTCGTCATCAGCACCGCCGTCGGCGGCGGATCCGACATCTACGCACGCGCGATGCAGGCGATCATCGAAGAGAGCAAGCTCTCACCGCAGCCGGTGCAGCCGACGAACAAAGAAGGCGGCTCCGGCGCCGTCGCGTTCACGTACGTGTTCGATAAGAAGGGTGACATGCACTACATCATGATCACCCTCAACAGCTTCTTCACCACGATCGTCACGCAGCCGGCGCTGCCGTACAAGGCAACGGACTTCACGCCGATCGCCAACCTCGCGCTCGACCCGTTCTTCCTGTGGGTCAACGAGGACAGTCCGTGGAAGACCGCGGGTGACGTCGTCGCCGCGGCGAAGGCGAAGCCCCTTGTGGCCGCGGGCACCGGATCGAAGCAGGAGGACGAGGTCATGTTCCTCCGCATCGCCGAGCTCGGTGGGACCATGCCGTTCCGCTACGTGCCGCAGTCCGGTGGCGGCGCGGTGGCGACCGCGCTCGCGGGGCACCAGGGTGGCGTCGAAGTCACGGTGAACAACCCGAGCGAGGGACTGGGGCTCTACCAGCAGAAGAAGCTTCGCCCGATCTGCTCGTTCACGCCCGCGAGCCCGACGACCGGCGTCTACACGGGGCTCGCCACCTGCAAGTCGCAGGGTCTCGCCATCGACGACTACTACATCATGCGCGCGGTCATGGCGCCACCTGGGCTGACGGCGTCACAGCAGGCGTTCTGGGTCGACGTGTTCAAGAAGGTCTTCGAGTCGCCGAAGTGGAAGACGTTCATGGACACCAACGCTCTGAACCCTGACTTCCGATCGGGCGTGGACTTCCGTCAGTTCATCAGCACCTACGAGAAGCTCCACAAAGACATCGCGACCAAGAACAAGTGGGTGTGATCCCCACGGCGTGAGGCCGTACCAAATCGCGACGGCGGCGGTCATGATCCTGATCGCCGCCGTCGCCATGATCGACAGCCGCGCATCCGCCCTACCCGACACGACCGGGAAATTCCCGGGCGGGCTCGGCCCGGGCTTCTATCCGTTCTGGTCGGCCGCGCTCATCGCCGGGGCCGCGGTCGTCGTCATCTATCGCTGGTACCTCGCGGCGGATACGGGCGAGGGTGTCTTCGCCAAGCGTGAAGCGTGGACCGCGCCGCTCAAGATCGCTCTCCCGATGATCATCGCGGTCGCCCTCATCCAGTGGCTGGGCTTCTACTTCGTGACCGGGCTCTACATGGGCTTCTTTGCGCGGTTCCTCGGGCGCTACCGCTGGATCTGGGTCGTCGTCATCGCGGTCGCGTTCCCGGCCCTCATCTATCTGTCGTTCGAGAAGGGCTTCCGCGTTTCGCTTCCGAAGAGCATCTTCTACCAGCAGGGCTTCCCCTTCTAGCGCGGAGGACCGATGGACATCCTCACCGGATTCACCAGCACGTTGGGCAGCCTCGCCGGAGGCTTCGGCACCGCGCTGCAGCCGTTCAACGTCCTGCTGCTCACGATCGGGTGCTTCCTCGGGCTCGTCATCGGCGTTCTCCCGGGACTCGGAGGGACCAGCGGCGTCGCCATCCTCCTTCCGATCACGGTCTTCATCGCCAACACCGGACCGGGGGGCGCCACGAGCGCGGTCATCTTCCTCGCGGGCATCTACTGGGGCGCGCTGTTCGGCGGCGTCATCACCTCGATCCTGTTCAACATCCCCGGTGAGCCGTGGTCCGTCGTCCTGCTCTTCGACGGCTTCCCGCTCGCGAAGAAGCTTGGGAAACCGGCGCTCGCACTGACGTCATCGTTCTTCGCGTCGTTCATCGGGGCCTTCATCGCCACGGTGCTGTTCACGTTCTTCGCGCGCGCGCTCGCCGACGTCGCGCTCGCCTTCGGTCCGGCGGAGCTGTTCGCCGTCTTCATCATGTCGTTCGCCACGCTGATCGGGCTCGGATCGGAGTCGCCGGCGAAGAGCGTGATGATGATTGGCTTCGGTTTGCTCCTCGCGGCCGTGGGCTTCGACACGATCACCGGTGCGCCGCGCCTCACCTTCGACCGCATCGAGATCCTTTCGGGCATCGGCTTCGTGCCGGTCACCATCGGACTCTTCGGGATGGGCGAGATCCTCGCGTCGGCCGAGGAGCAGGGCATCGGGTTCGTGGAGCGCCTCTCCGCCAAGGTCGGCCTCAAGGACATCGTCGAGACGCTCGGCGAGCTCCGTAAGCGCATCTGGACCGTGGTGATCACCGCGGTCATCGGGTTCTGGTTCGGCGTTCTCCCCGGCCACGGCGCGACCGCGGGCTCGTTCCTCGGCTACGGGCTCGCGCGCCAGTACTCGAAGAACAAGGCGAACTTCGGAAAAGGCGAGATCACCGGGATCATGGCGCCGCAGGCTGCCGCGGACGCGTCGGCGGTCGGCTCCCTCGTCCCGATGGTCGCGCTCGGCGTCCCCGGCTCACCGACGTCCGCGGTCATCATGGCCGGCCTCTTCATCTGGGGCCTTCAGCCCGGGCCGCTGCTGTTCATCGACCATCCGGACTTCGTCTGGGGCCTCACCGCGAGCATCTATCTCGGACACCTCATCACGTTCACGATGTGCCTCCTGGCTGTGCCTCTCCTCGCGAAGATCATGCACATCCCCTACGCGATCATCACGCCCTTCATCGTCATCATCTCGATCATCGGCTCGTACTCGCTCAACAACAGCATGTTCGACGTGTTCATCACGATCACGTTCGGCTTTGTCGGCTACTGGCTGCGCAAGATGAAGTACCCGCTGGCGCCGCTCGTGGTGGCGATCGTTCTGGGGGACTCGACCGAACGCGAGCTTCGGAAGGCGCTCATCGCGAGTGGCGGCAGCCCGCTGATCTTCGTGGCCAGCCCACTCGCCGCGACCCTCATGATCCTCGCGATCATCCTTCTACTGCTCCCGGTCGTACGCAACGTACGCGAGCGGCGCGCGCGGCCCGCGACAGCCGATCACGCGGCGTGACGCCGCTCGACATCGCGCTCATCGTCGCGGCGTTCGCCCTCATCCTCGTGGGCGCGGAGGTCTTCACCAACGGGATCGAGTGGCTGGGGATCAAGCTCAACATGTCCGAAGGGGCCACGGGCAGCATCCTCGCCGCGATCGGCACCGCGACGCCGGAGACGCTCATCCCGATCGTCGCGATCCTGTTCACGAACACGAGCGACTCGGACGAGATCGGTGTGGGGGCGATCCTCGGGGCGCCGTTCATGCTCGCGACGCTGGTCATGCTCCTCATCGGCGTGACGGCGTACGTCCTTCGCAAACGGCGTGGCCGCGACACGCTCCGCGTCGACGCGGCGCACGCCTCGAGGGACCTCTCGTTCTTCCTCGTCCTCTACACGCTGGCCCTGGCCCTGGCCTTGCTCCCCCGCGAGCTTCACTTCCTCAAGGGGTACATCGGCTGGATCTTCCTGCCGGCGTATCTCCTCTACCTCGTCCTGGTGCTCCGGACGCCCAAGGCGAGCCCGCTCGACGTCGAAGAGGAGCTCGAGGAGCACGAGGCCTTCGATGAGCTCACGTTCGCGTCGCAGCTGCGGCGGTTCGGCTCCACGATCGTGCCCACGCGGCCGCCCTTGTGGCTCGTGCTGGCGCAGACCATCGTCTCGTTCGGGGCGATCCTCATCGGCGCGCGCTTCTTCGCGACCTTCGTCGAAGACTTCTCGCACGCGATGAACTTCAACACTCTGCTCGTCGCGCTCGTTCTGGCGCCCCTCGCGACCGAGCTGCCGGAGGCGGCGAACAGCCTGCTCTGGACGAAGGATGGCAAGGACGTCATCGCGCTCGGGAACGTCGCCGGAGCGATGGTCTTCCAGTCGACGATCCCCGTGACGATCGGCGTGCTCCTGACGCCGTGGGAGCTGGGCCGCTTCGGCACGATCGCGGCCGTCTTCGCGCTCCTGTCGGGACTGCTGATCTGGATCCAGCTGCGGCTGCGCGCGCGCGACAACGCGCTGCCCCTGACGTCGCTGATGCTCGGCGGAAGCCTCTACGTCGTGTTCATCGCCTACGTCGTTTGGAGCGTGGTCGCCGGGTTGCCAGCCTGATCGCGTACATCTGACTAGAATCGCCGCGTCGCGCTGTGAGCAGCTTCCAGGCGCCGCGCGGCTATTAGAGGGAGGTCGGACGGACTCATGAAGCGTCTGCTCGTGCTCGCGTTCATCTTTTCGATCCTGTTCACGACCAGTTGCGACGCACTCAGCGGGCTTACAGGCTCTTCGCTCAAGATCGGTCTCGTGACCGACGTCGGTGGACTCAACGACAAGAGCTTCAACGCCCTGGCGAACACCGGACGTCTCGACGCCGCCAAGGACTTCGGCGTGCAGACGTCGGTCATCGAATCGAAGAAGCAAGAGGACTACGTCCCGAACCTCACCACGTTCGCTCAGCAGAACTACGACCTCGTGATCGGGGTCGGCTTCCTGATGACGAACTCGGTGTGGAAGGTCGCGAAGCAGTTCCCGAACGTCAAGTTCGCGATCATCGACGGCGCGCCGGCCGATGACGCGGGCAAGACGGAGAACCTGCCCAACGTCGCCAACCTGTTCTTCAAGGAGCAGGAGGCGGGCTACCTCGTCGGCGTCATCGCCGCGACGATGGCCAAGGACAAGGTCGGCAAGGCGACGCACAACACCGTGTGCTCGATGGGCGGCATCCCGATCCCGCCGGTCGATCACTACATCGCCGGCTACCAGGACGCCGTGAAGACGGTCAGCCCGAGCACGACCATCCTGAACGGCTACAGCAACGACTTCGTGGACCAGGCCAAGGGCAAGGAAGTCGGTCTGAACCACATCAGCAAGAACTGCGACATCCTGTTCCAGGTCGCCGGCGGTAGTGGCCTCGGCTACATCGCGGCGGCGAAGGACAAGGGTGTCTACGCGATCGGCGTCGACGCCGATCAGGCCGACGTCGCCCCGGGCGTGGTCATCACCTCCGCCCTCAAGCGCGTGAACAAGGCCGTGTACAACACGGTGAAGTCCGTGAAGGACAAGGCGTACAAGTCCGGGGACAACTTCTTCAGCATCGCCAACGACGGGATCGGCTACGGCAAGCTCGACCCGATCGTGCCCGCGAACGCGAAGGCCGCCGCCGAGCAAGCGCTCACGGACATCAAGAGCGGGAAGATCGTTCCCAAGGACACGGTCCAGGTCAAGGGGTAGCACCTTGACCCTCGCATCGTCCGCACCACCGACGGGGCCGCTTGCGGCCCCGTCGGTGCGTCAACCATCGGCGCAGTGGGCGCAGGGCCCCGCCGTCCCCGTCATCTCGGTCCTCGTCGCGCTCTTCATCGGCGCGATCTTCGTCCTCATCAGCGGCCACAACCCGATCCGCGCGTACGCGGCCCTGATCCTCGGGGCGTTCGGCTCGCCCTACGACATCAGCGAGACGCTGGTCATCGCGGTGCCGCTCACCCTCGCCGGCCTCTCGGTCGCCGTCGCCTTCCGCACCGGTCTCTTCAACATCGGCGCGCAGGGGCAGCTCCTCGTCGGGGCGCTTGCCGCGGGCTGGACCGGCTCGCAGTTCCCGGACCTTCCGGGGATCCTGCTGCTGCCGATGACGCTCGTCTCGGGCGTCCTTGGGGGCGCGGCCTACGGCGCGATCGCGGGCTGGCTGAAGGCGACGCGTGGCGTGAACGAGGTCATCACGACCATCATGCAGAACTACATCGTCGTCTTCGTGATGCACTGGCTGTTGCAGGACGGACCGATGTCGGCGCCGAATGCGCTCGGCACGCCGGCGTCTTCGCCGATCGGCGCGGGCGCGATCCTGCCGATCATCATCCCGAACGAGCTCGTGCCGCTCTCGCGCCTACATGCGGGCATCGTCCTCGCCGTCCTGGCCGTCGTGCTCTTCTGGTTCCTGCTGTGGCGCACGAGCCTTGGCTACGAGCTGCGCGCCGTCGGACTCGGTGCCCGCGCGGCCGCGCAGGCCGGCATCGACCCGAGGCGCCGCATGATCCTCGTGATGGCGATCGCCGGCGGATTCGCCGGGCTCGCGGGGATGATCCAGGTGAGCGGGCTCTTCCACCGCGTCTTCGACGGTTTCTCGTCCGGCTTCGGGTTCGACGCGATCGCCGTCGCGCTGCTCGGCAAGAACTCCCCCATCGGGATCACCCTCGCCGCCATCCTCTTCGCGGCGTTCGCACGCGGCGGGACGCTGATGCAGGCCAACGCCAGCATCTCGTCGCACCTCGTCGAGGTCATCGAGGCGCTCGTGCTCTTCGTGATCGCCGCGGAGACCATCGTCCGCGCGATCGCGGGCCGCCGCGGGACGCCCGCGGAGGCGCTCGCGTGAGCATCGAGGTCCTCCTCGGCGCCGGCGTGCTGGCCGCGACCCTGCGCCTCGCCACGCCGATCGCCCTCGCGGCGCTGGGCGGCGTCATCACCGAGCGCTCCGGCGTCACGAACATCGCGCTCGAGGGCTGCATGCTCATGGGCGCGTTCTTCGCGATCTTCGCCGCGGACAAGACGGGCAGCTTGCCGATCGCGATCCTTGTCGGACTCGTCGCCGGCATGGCGCTCGCCGGGCTCCACGCCCTTGCCGCGATCACGTTCCGCGCCGACCAGATCGTGTCCGGTATGGCGCTCAACATCCTGGCGCTCGGCCTGACGTCGTATCTGGACTACGAGCTGTATGGCACGACCGGAACACCGGCCGACCTTCCGGGCGTGCCGACCGTCGACCTCGGCTCTCTCTCCGCGATTCCCGTGCTCGGCGGCGCCTTTGGCCATCAGAGCTCGATCCTGTGGGTGACCTTCCTGCTCGTGATCGTGCTCGAGCTCTTCCTGTTTCGGACCGTCCCGGGGCTTCGTCTGCGGGCGGTCGGAGAGCATCCGCGTGCCGCCGAGACGGTCGGTATCGACGTGCGTCGCACCCGCTACTGGGCGGTGCTCGCGTCCGGCGCGCTCGCGGCGCTCGGCGGCGTCTATCTCTCGATGGCGGTGGCGGGGTCGTTCACCGATGGCATGACGAATGGCAAGGGATTCATCGGGCTCGCGGCGATGATCTTCGGCCGCTGGAGGCCGCTGGGCGCGCTCGTTGCGTCGCTCATCTTCGGCTACGGCGACGCGCTGTCCGTATCCCTGCAGGGCGTCTCGATCGGCGACCTCCGCATACCGGTGCAGCTGCTTTCGACCATCCCGTACGTCCTCACGATCCTCGCGGTCGCGGGATTCGTCGGCCGCTCGCGTCCGCCCGCCGCCGACGGCGTCCCCTACGAAAGCGAGGGTCACTAGTGGCCGTCCTCCTGGAGATGCGCGGCATCGCGAAGCGGTTCGGCGAGCTGCAGGCGCTCGCCGGCGTCGACCTCGTCGTCAACGAAGGTGAGATCCACGCGCTCGTCGGCGAGAACGGCGCGGGCAAGACGACGCTGATGAACATCCTCTATGGGCTGTACCACCCCGACGCCGGGACGATCCGGTTCCGCGGCAAGGACGTCCGCATCACGGGACCGCGCGACGCGATCGCGCTCGGCATCGGCATGATCCATCAGCACTTCATGCTCGTGCCGCCCCTGACCGTGGCGGAGAACGTCGTGCTCGGCGAAGAGCGCATGGGTCCGGCCCTCGCGGCTCGCACCATCGAGGCGCGTGTCCGTGAGCTGGAGGAGCGCTTCAAGATCGTCGTCGAGCCGAGCGCCCGCATCGAGGACATCCCGCTCGGCCTCCAGCAACGCGTCGAGATCCTGAAGGTCCTCTACCGCGGCTCCGAGCTGCTCATCTTCGACGAGCCGACGGCGGTGCTGACGCCACAGGAGGTCGATGAGCTCTTCGCCATCGTTCGTCAGCTCCGGAGCGAGGGCAAGACACTCATCCTGATCACGCACAAGCTCCGCGAGGTCCTCGCCGTCACCGACCGCATCACGGTCCTCCGTGGCGGGAAGAACGCCGCGGAGCTCGTGACGAAGGACACCAACGCGCGCGAGATCGCGCAAGCGATGGTGGGTCGCGAGCTGCACGAGATCC
>Ga0137394_10002718_pt1 | contig 13133 bp, 8 predicted proteins | sample czobulk116metaG_FD_108278 | JGI IMG/M metagenome (GOLD analysis project Ga0137394, IMG submission 108278) | Vadose zone soil microbial communities from Angelo Coast Range Reserve, California, USA - czobulk1.16 metaG | ecosystem: Environmental > Terrestrial > Soil > Vadose zone | place: USA...
CGGCGCGCCCGGTTTCTTCACCATCGTCGGGGGGAAGCTGGCCAGCTTCCGCGCCATGGCCCAGGAGGCGGTGGACGCGGTGGCGCGCAAGCTGGGGAACTCGGCCGCGTGCACCACCCACCAGGTGGCGTTGCCCGGCGGCGAGGCGCCGGCGCCGGAAGCCCAGGAGCTCTCCCGCAAGTACGCCGTCCCGGCGTTCGCCGCGGCGCGCATCTCGTACCGTCACGGGGCGGAGGCCGAGCGCGTGTTGCGGGCCGCGGAGGACGAGCCGGAGCTGCGCGCCGTGGCCTGCTCGTGCGAGGGCGTCACCTTCGCGGAGCTGGCCTTCTCGCTGCGCGAGGAGTTCGCCGAGTCGCTCGCCGATCTGCGCCGCCGCTGCCGGCTCGCGATGGGCGTGTGCCAGGGGAGCCGCTGCGCCGGTCCCGCCGCCGCCCTGGTCGCCGACGAGCGGCAGCTCTCCTCCGAGGCCGCGCTGGCCGACTTGACCGCGCTGCTCGACGAGCGCTGGAAGGGGAACCGGGCCGTGCTGGCCGGAGAAGGCCTGGCGCAAGCCGAGCTGGTGCAAGGGACCTATTACACGACCGGCGGCCTGCGCCGCGGCGGAGGCAGGCCGTGGCGCTGACCACCGACGTGGTGGTGGTCGGGGGAGGCCTGTCGGGCGCCTGCGCTGCCCTTTCGGCCCGCGAGGCGGGCGCCGAGGTGCTGCTGGTGGCGCGCGCCCCGGGCGCCACGGCGATGTCCAGCGGAGCGATCGACTTCGCCAGCGGCGAGGACGACGCGCCCATCGGCGAGGCGGCGCGCAGGCTCGCGCGCACCGTGCCGGGCCATCCCTACGCCCTGCTCGGCGACGGGCTCGTCCCCGCCATCGACGATGCGCTGGCGTTCTTGCAGCGCCACCTGTCCGCGCTGGGCCTTTCGGGCGCGCGGACCGCGGCGGACCGCAACCTGTGGCTCGCCACGCCGCTCGGCCGCGCCAAGCCGGCCGCCCTCGCGCAAGGCGGCATCGCCGCGGGCGATCTGCGCAATCTGGCCGCACGGGAAGCGCGGCTGGGGGTGGTCGCGCTGGCGGGCGCGCAGGCCGTCGAGGCGCGCCTCCTCGCGCACGGCCTCACTCCGCTGCTCGCGCCCCTCTGCGAGGCGGTGGTGGTCGCGCCCGACTTCTACCGGCAGCGCGGCGACGCGCTGCGGACGCTGCCGGAGATCGCGCAGGACCTCGACCGCCCCGGCCGCCGCGCGGCGCTGGGAGCGTCCCTGGCACGCGCCGCGGCGCAGGCGCACGCGACTCATCTGTTGGTCCCCACCGTCGGGCTCGAAGACGCGGTGGCCGCTCGCGCCGAGCTGGAGCGCGCCACGGGCGTGCCCGTCCTGGAGATGCTCGGCGCGCCGCCCAGCGTCCCCGGCCTGCGCCTGCAGCGGGCGCTGCAGGCCGCCCTGGAGAAGTCGGGCGTGCGATCGGTGGCGGCGATCGCGGAGCGCAGCGCGGACGGCCAGGTGCAGATCGTGCGAGGAGTCGAGTGCGATCCTGTCCGCGCCGGCTCGGTGGTGCTGGCCAGCGGCCGGTTCCTGGGCGGTGGGATCCGCTGCGAGGCCGACGGCCGGCTGCGCGAGACGGTGTTCGATCTGCCGGCGCGCGCCGCCGGCCGCGACGCCCTGGCGGCGCTCCCCAACGAGACGCTCTTCGCCGAGCGCGCCGCCGGGCCCCACCCCGGGCTGGCCGCGGGAGTAGGGGCGGATTCCGACCTGCGCGCCGGAGCCGCCTTCGTCTGCGGCGCGGTGCTGGGCGGCTTCGATCCCGCGCGCGACGAAGGGGGCCTGGGAGTCTGCGCCGTCACCGGCCTGGTCGCAGGCCGCCGCGCGGCCCGCGCCGCGGGAAAGGCGGGCGCCAGCGCCGCGTCCGGGGCGGTGCGCCCGTGAAGCGCGCCGTCGCGCTGATGCTCCTCGGACTCCGCGCGCTGGTCCTGCACCCTCTCGCGCAGCTCTTCACGCCGCCGGAGCGGAAAGGGAAGCGGCGCTTCCTCTCCAACTACGCGTCCGAGGCGCTGGTGCCGATGAGCGCTGCGGACCGCGCCGAGCTGCCGCGCTTCTCCGGATGCGTGAACTGCGGGCTGTGCGATGCCGTCTGCCCGCTGGTCGGGCGCGCGGAGCTTTCGGAGTGGCGCGGCCCGAGCCTCTTCGCCATCGCCTACTCGCGGGCCACGCCCGAGCTGCCGCACCTGCGCGCGGCGATCGCCACCCTAGACGCCTGCGGGGTCTGCCACGCCTGCCAGGACGTGTGCCCGCGCGCGGTCCCGCTGCTCGAGATCTTCGCCTTCACCCGGCGCAAGCTGGTGGAGGTGGACGCGGCGCGCGCGCCGGCCGCCGAGCTGGCCCCCGCCGAGGAGCCGGTCGCGGCCGCGCAGCCCGGGCTCGGTACGTGACCTCTCCGCTGCGCGGCGCGGGACCGCGGGGCAGGGCCCTCGAGCGCGATCTGACCGCGCTGCTCGGCGCGGGCGCCGCGTCCTGCGAGCCGGCCGACCTGTGGGCCATGTCCCGGGACTGCTGGCCGCGCGCGCTCCTGTGGACGAAGACCGGCGTGGCTCCGCACCCGCCCGACGTGGTCGTCTGGCCGGCCTCGGCGGCGGAGGTCGCGCGGGTGGTGCGATTCGCCGCCGAGCGGCGCGTCGCGGTGGTGCCGTTCGGCGCGGGCAGCGGCGTGTGCGGCGGCGCGGTGCCCGTGAAGGGCGGGATCGCGCTCGACCTGAAGCGGCTGTCCGGTCCTCCTTGCATCGACCTGCCCGCGCGGACGGTGGACGTCGAGGCCGGGATGAACGGACAGCGCCTCGAGGAGCTGCTCGGCGGGGCGGGCGCGACGCTGGGCCACTTTCCCTCCAGCATCTACTGCTCGACCGTCGGGGGATGGCTGGCGGCGCGCAGCGCGGGCCAGCTCTCGTCGCGCTACGGCAAGATCGAGGACATGGTGCTGGCGCTCGAGGCGGTGGACGGCACGGGGGAAGTCCTGCGCACGCAGGACGTCCCGTGCGCCGGGCCGGACCTCGTGCAGCTCCTGGTCGGCAGCGAGGGCACCATGGCCATCGTCACCAAGGCCCGGCTGCGCTGCTGGCCGTCGCCGGCCGCCCGGTGGATGCGCGGGCTCCGCTTCGGCTCGGTGCAGGCGGGCATGGCGGGCCTGCGCGCGCTGATGCGATCGGGGTTGCGACCCGCGGTCGCGCGTCTCTACGATCCGCTCGACACGTTGCTGGCCGGCCGCGGGGGCGGCGATGCGCACGTCCAGGTCCCCGAGCCGTTGCGCTGGGTGGTGGAGGGCGCCCAGGGCGAGGCCCTGAGGCTCGCCTTGCGCGCGCCCGTCCTGCTCAACCGCCTGGTCGACGCGCTGCCGGGGTCGTCGCTCCTGCTCCTCGGATTCGAGGGAGACGGCCCGTTCGCCTCCTCCGACGCGCGCGAGGAGGGCGAGCTGGCGCTCCGGCTGCTCGCGGCGGAAGGCGCCGAGGACCTGGGACCCACGCCGGGGGAGAAGTGGCTGGCCAACCGGTACAAGATCAGCTACCGGCAGTCGCCGCTCTTCTCGGCCGGCGCGTTCGTGGACACGATGGAGGTCGCCACCACCTGGGACCGGCTCGACGCGCTCTACGGCGCCGTCCGCCACGCGGTCGCGCCGCACGCCTTCGTCATGGCGCACTTCTCCCACGCCTACCTGGAAGGCTGCTCGATCTACTTCACCTTCGTGGGGCTGGCCGGCGCCCCGGCGGGCGCGAGCGACGCCGACGACCTCGAGCAGGCCGAGGCTCGCTACGACGCGTGCTGGAACGGGGCGCTCTCGGCCGCGTGCGACGCGGGCGCCACGCTCAGCCACCACCACGGCATCGGCCTGCACAAGCAGGTCTTCCTTCCCCGCGAGCACGGCGAAGGGATGCGCCAGCTGCGCGCGCTCAAGCAGGCCTTCGATCCGCACGGGATCCTCAACCCGGGAAAGCTCCTGCTGTGAACGGGCTCCGAGACGATCTATCGACCACTGGATCGGCGGTGGTGGCCGAGGGAGACGGGCTGCGCGTCACGCCGCCCAGCATCGCGGCGCTGGGCAGGGCGGTCGCGGTGCTGCGCGGCCACCTCTTGCCGGTGCGCGTGCGCGGGAACGGCGATGCGCCCGTCGAGGCTCCCGCGGGTGGGGCCCTGCTGGAGCTGACCGCGCTCGACCGCATCGCCTCGGTGGACGGAGCGACCGGCATCGCGCGGGTGGAGGCCGGCTGCAGCGTCGCCGCGCTGGAGACGGCGGCGCGCCGCGCCGGAGCCACCCTCGGGCCGCTGTTGCCCTCGGTGCGCGCAGGGTCGGTGGGCGCCTGGCTCGCGGGACCGACTCGCGCCGAGCGCGCCGTCCCTGGGGCCCGGCGCGAGACCGCCGCCCTGTCCGTGTCCGCGGTGCTGGCGGATGGGCGGATCGCCGAGAGCCGCGCCGCGCCGCGCTCGGCGACCGGACCCGACCTGGATCACCTGGCGCTCGGGGGCGCCGGCAGACTGTGCGTGATCGCGGCTGCCTGGATCCGGCTCTTTCCGGCGGCGCCGCCGGCGTACGCCGCCTGGCGCGCCCCGGATCTCCCGGCCGCGGTGAGCATGGTGGAGCGGCTGTGCGGCGACCGGCTGGCGCCGGCCCGCGGAATGCTCCGGCTGCACGAGGGGGCCGCGCTGGTCGCTCTGTCGTGGGAGGGACCCGAGGCGGGGCGCCTCCTGCGCGACCGCGCGGTGCGCGCGCTCGGCGAGCCGCTCGCCGTGGAAGCGGGACCGGAGGTGCGCGCGCCGGCCTCCTCGGGCGGCGTCGAGGTGGACGCGCGCTGGGGGGCCCTCGCCGCGTTCGCACGACATCCCGGCGCGCGGGAGCTCGCGCTGTATGGGATGCACGCGGGCGGAGCGTTCGCGGTGGTGTCGCTGGGTGGCGAGGGCGTCGAGCAGTCCGCCGGAGCCGCGCGCGCGGTCCGAGCGCGCCTGATCGCGCCGAGGCGGCTCCGCGAGGCAGGGCCGTCGTGGGAGGAGATGGGAGCAGGAGCCGCGTGGGGCCGGTTGGTCGCCGCGCTCGGCGCGGAGGAGCGGCGGTGACGGCCCTGACGCGCGCCCTCGAGCTGTGCGTGTTCTGCCCGAAGATGTGCCGCTTCGCGTGTCCGGCCTCCGAGGTCACCTCGCGGGAGGCGTTCACGCCCTGGGGGAAGGTCTCGCTGGCGGCGCTCGCGGGGCGCGCGCCGGACGAGTCGGCCGCGCTCGCCTTCGCCGCCTGCACCGGGTGCCTGCGCTGCCAGACGTACTGCGCGCACGCGAACGACGTGCCGGCCCTGCTCTATGCGGCGCGGGCGGGAGCGGTGAGGGCGGGGACGGCGCCGCGAGCGTGGGCGGAGGTGGCGAGGAGGATGAGCAGCGCGGGGCATGCGGAAGACGTGGACCTGAGGAGCGTGCTCCGGAGGATCGAGGCGGAAGAGGGGACGGGGATGGCGACTCCGACAGCGACTGCGACAGCGACAGCGACGACGACAGCGACTGCGACTGCGACAGCGACAGCGACTCCGACAGCGAGGGCGACGGCGACTCCGACGGCCACGGCGACGGCGACAGGGACGGCGACGGCGGAACGGTCGGCGGCTGCCACACGCTTCCGGGGGATGGTGGGGGCCGTGACGGCCCTACTGCGGCCTGCGGTGGAGCCCGGGATGGGGAAGCCGATGTTGTTTGCGGGGTGCGATGCGCTGGCGGCGGGAGGGAAGGTGGTCAGGGAGGCGCTGGCGGTGGCGCGGGCGGCCGGGGCGGGGCTCGTGCTGGCGCCTGAGGGGGCGCTCTGCTGCGGGCTCAAGCTGGTCGAGGCAGGACACCCGGAGACGTTCGCGGCGCATGCGGCGCGGGTGCGCATGGACATCCTGGGCGGGTCGCGCAAGCCGGCGCCGGTACATCTGGTGACTCTCTCGCCGGGATGCGCGCGCGCGATGCGCGAACGGTGGCCCGCGTTGCCCGACGGCAGCCGGGTCGAGCACGTCACCACCTACCTGTCCCGGGCCCTGGCCGCGCGGCCCGACCTGCGCGAACGTCCGCCGCTGCCGGAGTCGGTCGTGTTCCACGACCCCTGCGAGCTGGCCCGGGGCCTCTCCGAGCTGACCGCGCCGCGGGCGCTCCTGGCTGCGGCCGTGGAGGAGGTGCGGGAGCCGCTCCGCTGCGGCGCCGATACCGCCTGCTGCGGCGCGAACGGTCTGCTGCCGCGCACGCTGCCGGCCGTGGCGGAGGCCATCGCGGACGACCGGCGACAAGAGCTGGAGAGGTGCGGCGCGCCCGCGGTCACGGCCAGCCCCGGCTGCGCCGCCGCGCTGCGCGCCGAGGACGTGGTCAGCGTGCTCGCCCGCTGGATGGGCGTCGCGGTAGAACAGCCGGCGTGAAGCCGTTCCTGATCGTCAACCCGCGCGCGGCGAACGGCACGACCGGGCGCCATTTCGACGACATCTCCGCCGCGGTCCGCGCGGCGGTCGGCGAGCACGGGCACGCCTTCACCGAGCGGCCGATGCACGCCTGCGACCTGGCCCGGCGTGCGCTCCGCGGGGGCGCGGACCTCGTGATCGCGGTCGGCGGAGACGGCACCATCAACGAGGTCGTCAACGGGTTCTTCGAGGAGCCGCGCCACGGCGAGCCGGCGCGCCCGGTCCGCCCCGGGGCGGCTCTCGGCATCCTCCCGCGCGGCACCGGCGGCGATCTACGTCGCACCGTGGGCCTCGACGGCGACTTGCGGTCCTGCGCGCCGCGCCTCAAGGGCGACGGCCGGCCGATCGACGTCGGACGCATCGACTTCGTCGACTCCAAGGGGCAGCCCGCCGCCCGCTACTTCGTCAACGTGGCCGAGGCCGGCGTGGGGTCGGACGTGGTCCGCATCGTGAACGCGAGCAGCAAGGTGCTCGGGGGCAAGCTCACCTTCGCGCTCGCCTCGCTGCGGGCGCTGGCGCGCTGGAGGGACGTCCCCGTCCGCTGGTCGCTCGACGCCGGACCGTTCGAGGAGGGCGGAGTCACCACCTTCGCCGTCGCGAACGGCCGTTGCTTCGGCGGCGGCATGGTGGTCGCCCCGGGGGCCCTGCTCGACGACGGGCTCTTCCACGTGACGATCTGGAGCGGTTTTTCGCTCTCCGACTTCGTGCTGCGCAGTGGGGCGATGTACGACGGATCGCACGTGAAGCTCAAAGGTACGCGCATCGCGACGGCGCGTTCGGTGCGGCTGGAGCCTTTGGGCGAGGCGAGAGGGCCGGTCCACATCGAGGCGGACGGGGAGCTGATCGGGCGACTTCCTGCCACATTCACCGTCGTCCCCGGAGCGGTGCGGCTGGTCTCCTGACCGTTGGCCTCCCGGCGCACCGGCCTTATGCTGGCCGGATGCTGCTCCCCCTGATCGCGCTCGTCGCCGCCGCGCAGGTCCCGCCGCGGGACGCCGCCGCGCTGACCGCCGAGGACCAGGTGCGCGACATCTGCGCGGCCCTGAAGGAACCCGGCGGCGAGCCCGCCCCGGGCGTGTCGCCGGCCCGGTCGCGCGCGCAGGCGCTCTCGCGGACCTACCACGTGTGGGTGCCGGCGAACGGGTTCGGGTTGGGGCGGTACAACGAGGCGGAACAGGAGCTGGAGCTCGACGGTGATCGGGCGCTGCGGGCCCTGGACGGCGCGCTCACGCTCGATCTCGCCGGCATCGATGACGTCGCCTTCCGCGCAACGCCGGACCAGGCCAAGCAGTGGGCGGCGGCGAAGAAGGCAGGAAAGCTCTCCTTGACGGTGTACTTCCGCGCCTCCGCCGAGCGGTGCGCCGGCAATGCGGCGGCGCGAATCTTCCGGATGGGGGGCCTTCCACTCTGGTGGGAGCTCGAGGTGGACTCCGCCCCCGTGGCGGTCGCCGACGAGGAGGGCCTGCCGGTGGACAAGCCCGGTACCGCCCGGACCTTCCGCGTCGACAAGGTCCTGCTGGACACCGAGATGCCGCGCCCGGACGCGGGGAAGGATCGCCTCGCCGCCGTCCAAGGCGCGCTGGACCGCTGCGCCCAGGCGGCCCGCCGGCGGGGCTCGCTGGTCGTCAGCTTCGGCGTGCAGGACGGCCAGGTCCGCAATCCCCAGGTGGTCTTGGACGCGGCGCGCGACGAAGACACCGCCCGTTGCGTCTCCCAAGCCCTCTCCGGCGCATCCATCTCCGCCGCCGACCCCGCCGCCTCCCGCGGCACCACCACCCTCTCCATCCACTAACTCAAAAGCGTTTCACGCAGAGCGCGCAGAGACCGCAGAGGGAATCTGGTTCATCCACGAACGGGTGCGAGCGCCAGATCGTTAGCACGCGCAAAAAAAGTCTCTGCGGCCTCTGCGGACTCTGCGTGAAACGTTTGTAGCCCTGAGGGCTAGTGGGCGGAGGCCCAGGTGTCGCCGTGGCCCAGGTCGACTTCCAAGGGGACGGAGAGGTCGGCGGCGCCCTTCATCTCCTCGACCAGGAGGGGGCCGACCGAGTCCAGCTCGGCGGGGGGCGCTTCCAGGACCAGCTCGTCGTGGACCTGGAGGAGCATCTTCGCCTGAAGCGCGCGCGCGGTCAGGGCGCGGTCGACGCGGAGCATGGCCCGCTTGACCAGATCGGCGGCGGTGCCCTGGATGGGCGTGTTCACCGCGGTCCGCTCCGCCGCGTTGCGCGCTGCCGGGTTCTTGGAGTTGATGTCCGGCAGGTAGCGGCGCCGCCCGAAGAGCGTCTTCACCCGCCCGCTGCGCCGCGCCTCCTCGATGGTGGCGTCCAACCATTCCTTCACCCGGCGGTACCGGGCGAAGTAGCGCTCGATGATCGCGTGCGCCTCGGACTGCTCGAGCCCGAGACGGTGCGCCAGCCCGAACGAGGAGAGGCCGTACGCGATGCCGTAGTTGATCATCTTGGCGATGTCGCGCTGCTGCCGGGTCACCTCGGCGGCGGGGACGCCGAAGGTCTCGCCGGCCGTCCGCGCGTGCAGGTCCTCGCCGGAGAGGAAGCTGTCGCGCAGCACGGGATCGCCGGAGATGTGCGCGAGCACGCGCAGCTCGATCTGGCTGTAGTCGGCGCTGAGCAGCGTCCAGCCCGGGCGGGGCGTGAACGCCTCGCGGATCCGCGCGCCGAGCGGCGTCCGGATGGGGATGTTCTGCAAGTTCGGATTGATCGAGGCCAGGCGGCCGGTCGCGGCGACCGCCTGATCGAAGGTCGTGTGCAGCCGGCCGTCCTTGCCGAGCGCCGCGGGCAGCGCGTCGAGGTAGGTCGACTTGAGCTTGGTCAGCTGCCGGTGCTCCAGCACCTTGGCGGGCATCGGGTGCTGCTGCGCCAGCTCCTCCAGCACTTCCTGGTCGGTGGAAGGACCCGTCTTGCCGCGCTTCAAGACCGGGAGCTGCAGCTTCTTGTAGAGGATCTCCGCCAGCTGCTGGTTGGAGGTGGGCAGGAACTCCTCGCCCGCGAGCTCGGTGATCTCGCGCAGGAGCTGGTCGATCTGCGTGCCCAGCTCGCGGTTCAGCGCCTCGAGGCGGGGCACGTCGAGCGAGATGCCGGTCAGCTCGACGCGCGCGAGCACTTCCTCGAGGGGCAGCTCCAGCTCCGAGTAGAGCTGCCACAGCTCGGGGTCGCCGCGCAGGTCCTCCTCGAGCGCGGCGGAGAGCCGGCGGGCGCCCTCGACGAGGGCGCAGGCGGCCGCGCCCACCTCGTCCACCGGGACCTCCGGGAGCGGGGTCGCCTTCTTCCCCTTGCCGGTCTTCTCGCACAGCTCCTTGAGCAGCGGCAGCTCGCAGGAGATGCGCTCCCGCGCGGTCTGCGCCAGCGAGTGGTCGCGGCCGGTCGGATCGAGCAGGTACGAAGCCAGCCGCGCATCGACCGAGAGCCCGCGCAAGTCGATGCCGGCGCGCTTCCAGGCGACCAGATCGCGCTTCAGATCGTGGCCGTCCTTTCGTACCTGCGGATCCTCCAGCAATGGCCGGAGCAGCGCGATCGCCTTGCGCCCGTCCAGCTCGGCGGGAGCGAAGAGCGCCCCGGACGGACCCCCGCGCGGCCGGTGACCGAGGGGCACGTACACCGACTCTTCGGGCAGCGAGATCGCCACGCCGAGCAGCTCGTCGTGCAGCGGCTCGTCGGCGCTGGTCAAGGTGAGGAGCCCGATGCGGCCGGCTTGCCGGGCGCGGGCGATCAGCTTCTCCACCGCGGCGAGGTCGGTCGCGATCGATCTCGCGCCCGAGGGCGGCGTCGGCGCGGGTCGCGGGAGGTCCTTGATCAGCCGCACGAACTCCAGCTCGGTGAAGAGGGCGCGGGCCTTCTCCTCGTTGAGGGGCTTGCGCAGGAGGTCCTCGAGCTGCACGGGCAGGGGAAGCTCCTCGTGGAGCTGGATGAGCTTGCGCGCGCGGCGCACCGTCTCGAGGTTCGCGAGCGCGTTCTCGCGCAGCTTGGGCTTCTTGATCTCCCCGGCGTGCGACAGCACTCCCTCCAGGGTGCCGAACTCCTTGAGCAGCGCCGCGGCCGTCTTCTCGCCCACCCCGGGGATGCCGGGCACGTTGTCGATCTTGTCTCCGGTCAGCGCGAGCAGGTCGGCGACGAGGTGCGGGGGGACTCCCCACTTCTCCTCCACCTCGGCGGGGCCGTACCACTTCTCGTACATGCTGTCGTAGCAGCGGACGGCGCCGTCCACGAGCTGCAGCAGGTCCTTGTCGCCGGTGACGATCACCACTTCCCAGCCCAGCGAGCGGGCGCGGCGGGCGAGCGTCGCGATCACGTCGTCCGCCTCCCACCCCGACAATCCCACGGCCGGCACGTTGAGCGCCTCCAGGACGCGGCGCACGAGGGGAAACTGGGGTTTCAGGTCGTCCGGCGGCGCCCCTCGGGTGGCCTTGTAGTCGGCGTAGATCTCGATGCGCGCCTGCTTGCCCTCCTCGTCGAAGGCGACGGCCAGGTGGGTGGGGCTGCCCTCGCGGATCGCCCGCAGCAGCATGGTGGTGAATCCGTAGACGGCGTTGGTGGGGACCCCCTGGCGCGTGGAGAGGTGCGGCAGCGCGTGATACGCGCGGAAGATGGCGTGCGAACCGTCGACGAGCCAGAGCGAGGGCACCGGCAATTTCTAACAGGCTTGCCGGCATGCGACCATGCGCGCGCAACGCGCCGATCGACGAGCGACCCCCTGTACGTCCGCTGCCACGACGAGGAATGGGGCTTTCCGGAGCGGGATTGGCGGCGAAACTCGTGGCGCTCCCTGCGGCAGGTTCTGGTCTAGAGTGCGGCGCATGCTCGTGACTTCGCTGCTCCTCTCGGCGGCCCTCGCCTCGATCACCAAGCCCGCCAACGCCACGCCGACCGAGTACGCTCTGCTCACCTTGGCGTCCGGCAACGTCTTCCGCGTGCTCAACTCGGGGCCGCTGCTCGACGCCGAGGGCAAGCGGCTCGCGCTGGCCTTCTCCTACCTGAGCACCGCGCAGACGCAGAACGAGCTGCAGGGAGCCGCCGAAGAGCTGTTCCAGTACCTGCGCCCGCACGCCGAGCACGAGAACGACAAAGCGGTGGTGATCATCGCCCGGCTCGGTTCCGGGAGCGAGGTCGTCGATCAGGACCTGCTGTATGAGCGCCAACCCTCGGGAAAGTGGAAGCGCGCGGCCGGTGCGAGCAAGCCGTTCCCCCGGGCGATGCCGGTCCCGCCGGACGAGGAACGCGACCTCGCCGGTTCGCGCGCGGCCAAGCGGCAGGCCGACGCATGGCTTGCGCTCCTGGACTCCGGCCGGCTCGAGGAGAGCTGGGAAGCGGCGGCGCCGGTCCTGCAACGGAGCACGCCGCGTGCCGGCTGGACGGAGTCCGCGGCCGCGATCCGCGCGTCCCTGGGGAGTCCGCGCCTGCGCAAGCTGATCTCCCTGATGGAGACGCGCTCGGTTCCGTCGGCGCCGCCGGGCCGGTACGTGGTGGTGGAGTACCGGTCGGAGTTCGCCCGGCGGCCGGTCGCGTTCGAGAGCGTCACCGAGATGCTGTGCGACGACGGGCAGTGGCGCGCCGCCGGGTACGCGGTGAGGTGAAGCCGAGACGTTGGTCCCGATCGGATCGGCGGCATCGACACCCGATCGACACTCGATCGATATCTGTTTCGACAAGCAAACGCCTGCCGTGTTCACTAAATAATTGCGCGCGCTCACGGTCGGGGTGGTCGGCGGTCGGTCCAGAGGGTTTCCAATTGACAGGCGCGGAGCGGATCGTGGACTGTGCGCATCGCTCGTTCGAGCCAGCGCGAGCCGGTCGTAGATGGCGTTGATTACCGCTCGCCCGTCTTGGAAAACTCAGGAGGGCAAAAATGTATTACAAGGCCGACGGCGAGAGAGTGTCGCGTTCACGCTGGAAGGAGATGTACCAGGCCTTCAAGAACCGGCAGGAGCTCATCAAGGCCGGTTTCACGCGCCGCGACCTCATCCAGATGGGGCTCCTCACCGCCGGCGGCATGCTGGTGGCGAAGAACGGCTTGAGCTCGCGGGCCTACGCCGCCTGGGGTAGCGGCAGCTGCAGCCGCGGCACCACCGGCTGCGGGAACTGCGCCAGCCCGGTGACCACGCCCTGGACCATGAACATGCCCGTTCCGCCGGTGAAGCAGCCCATCGCGCTCTCCGCGCTGACGGGGCCGGCGCCCACGTTGGCTCCCAACAACGCGATCAATCCGGCGACCGGGATCGCGTACGAGGGGCGCACGCGCGCGCACCAGTCGCCCATCGGCAGCCACAGCGCGCTGCCGTTCCCGGCGGCCACGGTCTACCAGGTGAGGCAGCGGGATGCCGACGTGAACGTCGCCCCCGATTTGCCGCCCCAGAGGCTCTGGACCTTCGACGGAGTCTCTCCGGGCGCGACGTTCGTGGCGCAGTACGGGACGCCGATCCTCATCCGCAACTACAACAACCTGCCGGTTGACAACGGCGGCTTCGGACTGAACTCGGTCACCACCCACCTGCACAACGGGCACACGCCGTCCGAGAGCGACGGGTTCCCGTGCGACTATTTCGCCGCCGGGCAGTACTACGACCAGTACTACCCGAACCAGCTCGCCGGCTTTTTGTCGACCCACCAGTCCACCAACGGCGACATCAACGAGGCGCTGAGCTCGCTCTGGTATCACGATCACCGGGAGGGCTTCACGGCCCAG
>Ga0137394_10002719_pt1 | contig 13130 bp, 5 predicted proteins | sample czobulk116metaG_FD_108278 | JGI IMG/M metagenome (GOLD analysis project Ga0137394, IMG submission 108278) | Vadose zone soil microbial communities from Angelo Coast Range Reserve, California, USA - czobulk1.16 metaG | ecosystem: Environmental > Terrestrial > Soil > Vadose zone | place: USA...
CGGCATCGCGTACTGCTCGTTCATCACCGTCAGGTAGTAGAAGATGCTTTCCTGATCGACGTACATCCGGCGGATGCCGTCCTGGATGATGATCGCGATCTCGTAGGCGAACGCCGGGTCGTAGCTGACGCAGTTGGGATACGCCAGGGCGAACAGCTGGCTGTTGCCGTCCTGATGCTGCAGCCCTTCCCCCGCGAGCGTCGTCCGGCCCGCGGTGCCGCCGAGCAGGAAGCCCTTCGCCCGCGCGTCGCCCGCAGCCCAGATCAGGTCGCCAATCCGCTGGAACCCGAACATCGAGTAGTAGATGAAGAAGGGGATCGTGTTCACGCCGTGCGTCGCGTATGCGGTGCCGGCGGCGACAAAGGACGACATCGATCCCGCTTCGGTAATCCCCTCCTCGATGATCTGGCCGTCGGACGCTTCCTTGTAATACAGCAGCGTGTCCATATCGACCGGCTCGTACATCTGACCGGCGTGGGAATAGATGCCCACCGAGCGGAAGAGCGACTCCATGCCGAAGGTGCGCGCTTCGTCCGGAACGATCGGCACGACGAGGCGGCCCAGCTCCTTGTCGCGCAGCAGCTTCGAGAGCAGGCGCACGAAGACCATCGTCGTCGAGGCCTTGCGGCCGTCCGTGCCCTTGCGGAACTCCTCGAACGGCTCGCTCGGAACGCTCTTCAGCGGCTCGCTGCGGACCTTGCGCTTCGGCACGTAGCCGCCGAGCGCCTTGCGCCGATCCCGCATGTATTTGACCTCGACGCTGTCCTCGGCCGGGCGATAGAACGGCGTCTTGCCGACCTCGGCATCGGAAATCGGAATCCCGAAGCGGGTGCGGAAGGCGCGCAGCTCCTCTTCGTTCATCTTCTTCTGCTGGTGCGTGATGTTCTTGCCTTCGCCCGCTTCGCCGAGGCCGTAGCCTTTGATGGTGCGCGCGAGGATGACTGTCGGCGCGCCTTTGTGTTCCGTGGCGGCCTTGTAGCCGTTGTAGACCTTGATCGGATCGTGGCCGCCGAGCGTCATCTTCTTCAGCTGGTCGTCCGACAGGTGTTTGACCATGTCGAGCAGCCGCGGATCGGCGCCCCAGAAATGCTCGCGCACGTACGCCCCGTCCGAGACGGCGTACTTCTGATACTGGCCGTCGACGATTTCGCCCATGCGCTTCACGAGCAGCCCGTCGCGGTCCTTCGCGAGCAGCGGATCCCACTCGCGGCCCCAGATGACCTTGATCACATTCCAGCCGGCGCCGCGGAACGCCGCTTCGAGCTCCTGGATGATCTGGCCGTTGCCGCGCACCGGGCCGTCGAGCCGCTGGAGGTTGCAGTTGATGACAAAGACGAGATTGTCGAGCTTCTCGCGCGCCGGCAGCGTGATCGCGCCGAGCGCTTCGGGCTCGTCGGTCTCGCCGTCGCCGAGAAACGCCCACACCTTCGACTGCGACGGCGGCTTCAGCCCGCGATCCTCGAGGTAGCGCATGAAGCGCGCCTGGTAGATCGCCATGATCGGCCCGAGGCCCATCGAGACCGTCGGGTATTCCCAGAATTCGGGCATCAGCCAGGGGTGCGGATACGAGGACAGGCCGCCGCCCGGCTGCAACTCGCGCCGGAAATTCCCGAGGTGCGTTTCGTCGATGCGCCCCTCGAGGTACGCGCGCGCGTAGATGCCGGGCGCTGCGTGGCCCTGGAAGAAGATGACGTCGCCGTCACCGTCTTCGTGCCCGCGGAAGAAATGGTTGAACCCGACCTCGTACAGCGTCGCCGCCGACGCGAAGGTCGAGATGTGGCCGCCGATGCCCTCTTCCGCCTTGTTCGCGCGCACGACCATCGCGGCGGCGTTCCAGCGGACCAGGCTCTTGATCCGGCGCTCGAGATCCGGGCTGCCCGGCATGAGCACCTGCTCCTCGGCCGAGATCGTGTTGATGTATGGCGTGTTCGCGGTGAAGGGGAGCTTGACGCCGTTCTGGCGGGCGTGAATCGTCAGCTCGCGCAGCAGGCGGGCCACTTTTGCCGGGCCGCCGCTCTGCAGCACATAATCAAGCGAGTCGAGCCACTCCCGGGTTTCAGTGGCGTCGAGCTCCGCCGCGTCTTTTGGAGCGATATATCTCACGGAATCGGGATCCTTTCAGCTCTCGGAATTGTCGTCCCACGATGGCTTCGGGGCGACAGTGACCTCAGTCGAACTGTCGGCTGACCGGCGGTGCGGCTATAGGCCAACCACTAATTGTACCTTGGCTTTTCGGGAAGGGAAACCATGCGCCGCCATATCCTGGCCCTGACGTTCGTTGCGCTCCCGCTCGCGGCGCACACGGCAGACCTGGCGCCTTCGCGTGCTTCGCGCTTCGACGAGCCTCGCCGTAGCTCGACCGAATCGTACGCGAGCGCAGGCGGGAAGCCCTGCGCGGCGAACGCGCCCCGCGACGCGGCATGTGCGGCCGAAGCTTCCGGGGCCGCGCTGGCGGCGCAGAGCAAGCCTCCGGCCACGGGCGTCGACATCGCGGCGCTCGATCGCAAGACCGATGCGTGCACCGACTTCTACCAGTTCGCGTGCGGTGGTTGGGTCGCGAAGAACCCGGTGCCTGCCGACCGCCAGTCCTTTGGACGATTTACAGAGCTGCAGGAACGCAACTTCACGATCCTGCGCCGGATCCTCGAAGCGCCGGGCGCCGAGGGCGATCGCAAGAAGGCGGCGGATTACTACGCGGCGTGCATGGACGAGTCCGGAATCGAGGCGAGCGGCCTCACGCCGGTCGGTCCGGATCTCGCGACGATCGACGAGCTGGTGAACCCGGACGACCTTCCTGTCCTCGTCGCGCACCTCCACGAAATTGGCGTGCCGGCGTTCTTCCGATTCGGATCGCAAACCGACGTGCTGGGCGACGCGACGCAGGAGATCGCCGATGTCGACCAGGGCGGGCTGAGCCTTCCCGACCGCGACTACTATCTGAAGGCCGACGATCGGTCTGTCGAGCTGCGCAGCAAGTATCTCGCCCACGTCGAGAAGGTGTTCACGCTGGCCGGCGCCACGCCGGACAAGGCCGCGGCGGACGCGAAGGCGGTTCTGACGGTCGAGACCGAGCTCGCAACCGCCGCGCTCGATCGCGTGATGCGCCGCGATCCGAGGCAGAGGCTGCATTCGCTGACGCTCAACGAGCTGCAGGCACTCTCGCCGGGCTTCAGCTGGCGGAAATACGCGGCGGCCGCGGACGCGCCGAAGTTCCAGGTGATCAACGTGTCGGCGCCTGCCTATGTGAAGGCGCTCGATCAGATGATCTCGTCGGCGCCGACGAGCGACCTCAAGACGTATCTGCGCTGGCATGTCCTCCACGCATCGGCAGACAGGCTGCCGAGGGCATTTGCCGACGCCGACTTCGACTTCTTCAGCCGCACGCTTCGCGGCCAGCAGGAACGGGAGCCGCGATGGCGGCAGTGCGTGTCGGAGACCGACCTGCGGCTCGGCGAAGCGCTCGGCAAGGCATTCGTCGAAGAAGCGTTCGGCCCGCAGGCGAAAGCCGACATGCTGCAGATGGTGCAGAACATCAAGGGCGCGATGCGGCAGGATATCGACGCGGCGCCCTGGATGAGCGGCGAGACGAAGAAGGCGGCCCTGGTAAAGCTCGATGCGGTGGTCGATCGCATCGGCTACCCTGACGCCTGGCGCGACTACTCGACCATCCGCGTCACGCGCGACGACGCGCTCGGCAACCGGGCGCGGGCGCTGCTGTTCGAGCGCCAGCGCCGGTTGCGGAAGATCGGCCAGCCGGTGGATCGCGGCGAGTGGGGCATGACGCCGCCGACCGTGAACGCGTACTACAGCCCGGATCGCAACAACATCAACTTCCCCGCCGGCATCCTGCAGCCGCCGTTCTATAAAGCCGGGCGCGACCCGGCCGTGAACTACGGTGCGGCCGGCGCCGTCATCGGCCACGAGTTGACACACGGCTTCGACGACCAGGGGCGCAAATTCGACGGGCAGGGCAATCTACGCGACTGGTGGACGCCGGCGGACGGCAAGGCGTACGAAGAGCGCGCGAGCTGCGTCGCCGATCAGTATTCGAGCTACGTGGTCGCGGGCGACACGAAGATCAACGGACGTCTGACGCTCGGCGAGAACACCGCCGACAACGGTGGCCTGCGGCTGGCGCTGATGGCGTATGTCGCGGGGCCCGGTGCCAGGCTGAAGGACAAGGTCGATGGCTTCACGCCCGAGCAGCGCGTGTTCCTCGGGTGGGCGCAGGTGTGGTGCGAGAACGCGCGGCCCGAAGCCGAACGCCTCAAGGCCGCGACGAACCCGCATTCGTCGAACAGGTATCGCGTCAACGGGCCGGCGTCGAACATGCCAGAGTTCCAGAAAGCGTTCTCGTGCAAGGCCAGCGCGCCGATGGTCGGGCAGAACGCCTGCCGCGTGTGGTGATCAGAAACAAACGAACGCAAAGCCCGCAGAGCCCGCAATGCAGACCTTGGCGTTGCGAGCCTTGCGGCCTTTGCGTTCCAAGGTTGAAACATGCTGAAACGTTTCGTCGTCGCCTTTGCGTTTGTCGCCCTTCCCCTCGCTGCGGCGCTCGTGCGCGCGCAGCGACCTGCACCTGCGAAACCATCCGAATCCGGTATCGATCTCGTGCTGCTCGATCGCGGCGCGGATCCGTGCGTTGATTTCTACGCGTATGCGTGCGGCGGCTGGACGAAGAACGAGCCGATTCCCCCAGATCGCTCCGCGTGGGGCATCTCCGAGCGGCTGCAGGAGCAGAACGAGACGCGCCTGCGCCGAATTCTCGAGAACGCAGCGAAAGGCGCCGACGCCGAGACCAGGAAGATCGGCGACTACTACGCGAGCTGCATGGACGAGCCGCGGATCGACGCGCGCGGCGCCGCCCCGCTCGAGCCGGCGCTCAAGAAGATTGCCGCGCTCTCGAGCGTGTCCGATCTGCCGGCGCTGGTCGCGGAGCTCCACACAATGGGCGTGAACGTCTTCTTCAGCTTCGGCGCCGAGGCCGATTTCAAGGAGGCGAGCGTCGTGCGCGCCATCGCCGATCAGGGCGGCCTGGGCCTGCCCGATCGCGACTACTACTTCCGCGACGATCCGAAGTCGGTGGAGCTGCGGAAGGAGTATCTCGGGCACGTCGGCAGGATGATGGGGTTGCTGGATCCCGCGGCCAGGCCCGGGCCGGACACGACGGCCGAGGCGTCCGCGGCCGCAAACACGGTGATGCGGATCGAGAGCGCGCTGGCAAAGGCGGCGCTGGACGTCGTCGCGCGCCGGGATCCGGCCGCGCTCTATCACAAGATGACGCCCGCCGAGCTGCAGGCGCTGACGCCCGGGTTCGACTGGACGCAGTATTTCAAGGGCGTCGGGACGCCGCCCATCGACGCGCTCAACGTCGCCGAGCCGGACTTCTTCAAGGCGTTCGATGGGCTCGTCGCGTCGACGCCGGTCGCCGACATCAAAGCGTATCTCCGCTGGCACCTCGCGCACGGGTCGGCGATCGTCCTCTCGTCACCGTTCGTGAACGAGAACTTCCGGTTCTACGGGACGACGCTCACCGGCGCGAAGGAGCTGCGCCCGCGCTGGAAGCGCTGCGTGCAGTACACCGACGGCGATCTGGGGGAAGCGCTCGGCAAGGCTTTCGTGCGGGAGGCGTTCGGGCCGGCGGCCAAGGAAGAGACGCTGAAGATGGTGCGCGCGCTCGAGTCATCGCTCCAGCAGGACATCCAGGAGCTGTCGTGGATGACCGATACGACGCGTCGACAGGCGCTCGTCAAGCTCCACGCGATCGCGAACAAGATCGGGTATCCCGACCGCTGGCGCGACTACACCGCGCTGACCATCGTCCGCGGCGACGCGCTGGGCAACTCCCGGCGCGCGAACCAGTTCGAGTTCCACCGCCAGATGAACCGCATCGGCAAGCCGCTCGACAAGAGCGAGTGGGACATGACGCCGCCGACCGTCAACGCGTATTACAACCCGCTCGAGAACAACATCAACTTCCCTGCCGGCATCCTGCAGCCGCCGTTCTACAACGCGAAGGCCGACGCAGCCATGAATTACGGCGGCGCCGGGTCGGTGATCGGCCACGAGCTGACGCACGGGTTCGACGACGAAGGACGCCAGTTCGACGCGCAGGGCAACCTGAAAGACTGGTGGACGGCGCAGGATGCGAAGGCCTTCGATGACCGCGCCGCATGCTTCGTCGAGGAGTACTCGAGCTTCACCGCCGTGGACGATGTGAAGGTGAACGGGAAGCTGACGCTGGGCGAGAACGCGGCGGACAACGGCGGCACGCGGATCGCGCTGATGGCGTACCTCGCGTCGCTGCCGGCGGGCGCGGGCAAGACGGTCGACGGGTTCACGCCGGAACAGCGTTTCTTCATCAGTTACGGGCAGACCTGGTGCCAGAACATGCGGCCCGAGCGTGAGCGCATGCTGGCCCAGACGAACCCGCACGCGCCTCCCCGCCATCGCGTGAACGGCGTCGTCTCGAACATGCCGGAGTTCCAGAAGGCGTTCTCGTGCAAGGCAGCCCAACCCATGGTGCGCACGAACGTATGCCGCGTGTGGTAGAAAAAGAGGCCGTACCGCTTTTTCCCGGAAAAAGGGGCACGGCCCATTTTTCGTTGACGGCGGTTCACGACGCCATCGTCTCCTGCGATCGCTGCCCGCGGCTGCGCGCGTACTGCGCGGAAGTCGCACGCGTGAAAAGACGCGCGTTCCGCGACGAGATCTACTGGGGCAAGCCGGTGCCCGGCTTCGGCGATCCGCGCGCGCGGATGCTGATCGTCGCGCTGGCGCCGGCCGCGCACGGCGCGAATCGGACGGGGCGCGTCTTCACCGGCGATGGGCCCGGCGGCTCCGGCGATTTTCTGATGGCCGCGCTGCACCGCGCCGGCTTCGCGAACATCCCGACGGCCCAGCGCGCCGACGATGGCCTCGTGCTGACCGATGCGTTCATCGCGGCAGCCGTGCGGTGCGCGCCGCCCGACAACAAGCCGACGACCGCGGAAGTCGCCAACTGCCTTTCCCATCTCGACGCGGAGATCGCCGCGCTGCCACGCATCCGCGTCGTCGTTGCGCTCGGCAGGATCGGGTTCGATGCGTTTCTCCAGCTGCTGAAACGGCGTGGCATCGTCGTCCGCCCGCGACCGGCGTTCGGCCACGGCTTTGCGCACCTCCTGCCGACTGGTCAGACGCTCATCGGCTGTTATCATCCCAGCCGGCAGAACACGAACACGGGCAAGCTCAACGCGCGCATGATGGACGTGGTGTTCCGCGCCGCGCGGCGAGCCCTCGGCCCTTAGCGGCGCCGCTCTTTCTCGCGCTTCTCGCCGCCCTGCTTGTCCCTGTCTTTGCCCCAATCCTTGTCGTCACCCTGCTCTTTGTCATCAGCCTGGTCGTGTGGAACGACAACCTGTGTGGCGCCTGTAGCGGCGTTGCCCGCGGCATCGGTGCACGTGACGGTGATCGTGTAGATGCGCCGGTTGCCTTTGCCGTTGCGAGCCGCCCGCAGGTTGACCGAGAGCGGTCCCGCGATCTGCCAATCTGCGCTCGAACCTTCATCACTGGTGATTCCGGTCACCCGGCAGATCGGGTTGGGATCTACCGCGTCGGAGACCGCCACGCTGATGGTCACCGGCAGCATCTTCTTGTTCGGCGGCCGGATTACGGTGACGCTCGGCCTCACCTGGCCGATCACGGGTGGCCGGGTATCGCGGATCACCAGCGAGCCCGACCCGGAAGACGCCAGCAGGTAGCGCGCCGCATCGCCGGCGAACGCCACGCTCACCGGAAACGTGCCGATGCCTGACATCACCGAAACGCTTGCCATTCCCGACGCGTTCGTCACCGCCGTCGCAGTGGTTGCGCCGACGCTGAACGAGACCGGTTCGCCGCTCACCGCGTTACCCGCCGGCGTCTCGCGCAACATGGCCGTCACCGTGACAGGCGCGCCGGCTTCACTGCTGGCCGGCCCTGTGTAGGTGACCTGCGTCGGCTGCAGCACGGTGATGCCTGCCCTCGTCTCCGACCTCGCGTACTGCTGATTCCCGGCGAAGGTGATCGTGAGCTGCACCGGACCCGGCGTCGCAAGCACATTGGCGAACGTCGCCGAACCCACGCCCGTTGACGATTGACCGTTCGACAACGTGAAGGTCAACGGCTGCGGCGGCAGCACCACGCCAGCCTGCGTCGTCACGTCCGCCGAGACGACGAGGCTCTGACCGTTGTTCACCACGGTCGCCCCCGTGTAGGCGAGCGCCGTCGGCGCCAGCGCGACGTCAAGGGTCGTGGACGCCGCGGACCCGAGCAGAAACTGCGACGGATTGCCGGCGTATGTGACGCTGACGGAGTACGTGGCCGCGATGTTCACGGTGACGGTGAAGGAGGCCTCGCCGATCGCATCTGTCGTCGCCGCGTAGGAATGCCCGTCGATGACGAGGTCCAGCGTTTCCCCGCCGAACGGGGTCGAGGTCGCCGGAGCCGTCAGCGTCGCCGCGATTGTCACCGGCGCGCCTGCCACGGCGGAGTGCGGCGCGATGCTGACGACGGTCGGCTGAGACACGGCAATCGAGGCAGTGGCCGTCGCCGGCGCGTAGGTGTCGTCGCCGGCAAAGCTCATCGTCAACGGCTGCGGTCCTCGCGGCACCTGGACGTTGATGCTCGCCGACGCGGCTCCGTCCGCGATCGACGCGGTGGCCTCCTGCGCGGCGCCTCCGGATCCCAGCCTGAACGACACCGCACCGGTCGTCGGACCGGCCACCAGCGCTGACGCCGCGAGCGCGTCCCCCACGTTCACGGCCGTCGCTCCGGTGTAGCTGAGCGTCGCCGTCAACGGGACTGCGAGGTAGGCGACGACCATGTCGTGATCGGAGATCCGCTCCGGCCTCGTCGCGTCGCCGCGGAACACCTCCGGAAAATCCGCGTTGTTGCGCGCGTACTCGAAGCGGCTGACGAACGGCAGCAGGCGCGTGGTCACGAGCACGTGATCGAGCTCTTGCGCCACGCCGTCGAACACGAACGAGTACTGCTGATCGGCCGGCGCGGTCTCGACGAGATCCACCAGATTCGGTTCCACGAGATCCGGGCTGGCGAGCACGACTTCGTCGGCCGGCGTCGGCGTCCCCTTGATCGTGCCCATCACGTCCACGAAGCCGTCGTTGAACGTGAACGCGTTGAAGTCGCCGACGAGGACGATGCGCTCCTGTGGATTCGCGTTCTGCAGGCTTTGCACGTGGTTCGCCAGATACTCGGCCTGCGCGCGCCGCTTCGTTCGGACGCGATTGCCGTCGGCGGGATCGTCGATGCCCGAGAGCGATCGCAGGTGATTGACGATCACGGTCACGGGGAACGGCGCCGCGCCGGGCACGTTGACGATGGCGTGCACCTGGAGCGACGGTCGATCGTTGAGCAGGGCCTCCGTGCCACCGGGTGCGAGATACGTGGCGGCGGCCCCGATCTGCAGGGCGTCGCCGTCAATCGTCACGCGGCCGCTCCTCACGAGAAAGCCGACGTCGATGCCGCCGATGTCGTTGCCTTCGAGCAGGATCGCCTGGTACTGCGGATCGGATTGCCCCGCCGCGATCGCGTCGGCGCTCACCTTGGCGGCCACTGCCTGCAGCGTCGACAGGTTCTCCATTTCCTCGACGCCGATGATGTCGGGAATTCGCAGGATGTTGCGGATCGCGAGCGACGCCTTGTTCAGCCGGTTCTGAAATGCTGTGGCCGTCAGCGCCACATCGTCGACCTCAGGGTCGTTGGTCGCGTCGAAGAAGCGCTCCATGTTGAACGACGCGACAGTGAACTCGCGCACGCCGGGTATCGGAACGGGAATCGCGGAGATGTTGCCCTCGACCGCCGGCGGCGTCGCGGGATCCGGCAGCACGGTGTAGCTGCGGAAGCCGTAATCGAGCGGGCCGACAAGCTCGGTGATGAGGGCGCCGGCCGTGACGTCGATCCTGGCCGCGCCGGGCTGCCCGTCACTATCCACACGGATGCGTTCCGGATTCGCGTCGTACCGTGGCACGTTCCCGGGCGCGCCGATCGGGAGCGGATCGGGGATCTGAATGCCCGGCTCCCGCATCGGCCGCGGCGTGCCCGTGATGACGCCATAGAACACTCCGTTGCTCGTGGACGTGGCGTTCGCCTCGCTCTTCGTGCCCTCGCTGGGCGCCACCACCGTCAGCGACGGGATGCGGACCCGCATGCCCTCGAACTTCTCGAGATTGTCGAGGCCACTCGAAGGGCTCGCATCAGTCGCGGTCAATACGGCCGGCGCTGGCAGTCCATAGCCAGGCGTGAACAGCGTCACAGTCGGGCTGAAGCCGATCTCGGTGACCGACGGGCTGTTCGGATCCGAGCTCGGGATGAATTCCTGGACGGTCCCCGCGACGCCCACGTAGTTCCCAACCGCGGCGGCGGCCGGTGGCGCGCTGGAGGTGAACACGAACACGCCTTCGGACGTGTTCGGATCGTTGTCCATCTCGGAATCCGGAGCCTGCAGGAAAAAGCCGTTACTCTTCCGCCCCGTGACGACGCCAGTTGTGGTGACGAGCTCTCCCGCGTACAGCGACGTCCCCGTCGTGCCCTGAATGTCGTGAATGGCCAGGGGCAGGGCGGGGGCGACGACGCAGCTGCCAGCGACGCCGCCGTTACGAGGAAAGGGCGCGCCGGTGAAAAAATCCGCGCCGTTGTTGTCGGTGTCCGTGCAGCCACCCGTGCCCCCTCGGCGCCGGACCGCGGTCGTGCTGCTCGGCGCGGATGCCGGTCCGACGCCTTCGAAGCAGTTGGCCGCGCTGCCGAAGCCCACGAGATCGACGGCTCCGGTCGGACAGCTGCCGCTGAGCGCGGTGTTGTTGGCCACGAGCGCGACCTTGCCTGCGGTCGCCGCCATGGCAATGGTGCCGCTGGCGTCCGGCACCGGCAGCACCGCGGTGCCTCCGGCGCCCTGCGCCTCCTGCACGAGATAGTACTGACCCGGATTGAGCGCGCCGGACAACATCGTCACCGTCCATGTGCCGCTTGCGGCGGCCGACTGGTACTGCACGGACCATCCGGTGATGCTGACGGCGTTCGTACCGCGGTTGAACAGCTCGATGAAGTCGTTCTTGAACGTCGCGCCGGTGTTCCCGCCTCCGCCGTACACCTGGCTGATCACGACGTTCTGCGGCCCAACGGCCTGGAGGCTGACGGTGAAGCTGCCGCTGGTCGAGCGCGAGAGGTTGTCCGAGACACTGAACGGCACGATGTAGTCACCAACCGCCGACGCGATCGACGTCGTGAACAGGTACGAGAAGACGTTGTCGCCGGCAGCCACGTCGCCGTTGGAGCCGTCGTCGAAGAATGGCTGGCTTGCCAGTCCGCCGAGCGACGACAGATCGGCGGTGACCGTGAGGCCCGCGCTCGTCGGGTTCGTGCCGGGCGTGACGGCGATCTTCAGCAGAATCGGTTCGCCGGGGTTGACCGCGACCGGGCTGGTCGATCCGGCGGCGGTCGGCGGAGTGGAATTGCTGAACGCCGTGTTCCGCGGATTGGGCGCGCCGACGGTGAAGTCCGCAAGGTTGCTGTCGGTGTCGCTGGCGCCGTTCGCGTTGCGAAGCGCGGCGGTGGTGTTGGTCAGCGCGGGCGTCGGCGACGCCTCCGAACAGTTCGCGGCGCCATACCCGACGAGATCGATGATGGACGCGACGGCCGGACACGCACCCGAAAGCGCGATCGTGTTGTTGACGAGCGCGACTTTTCCGGCGCCCGCCGCCATCGCAATGCTGCCGGTCGCGTCGGGAGTCGGCAGGTTCGCGGTCCCCCCGGTGCCGGCGGCCTCCTGAACCAGATAGTACTGGCCGGGCTGCAGCGTCACGCTGGTGAGTAGCGTCACCTGCCAGGCACCCGTTCCGGCGGCCGAACTGTACTGAACGGACCAGCCGCTCACACTCGCGGGCACGCCGCCGCGGTTGTACAGCTCGATGAAATCATTCTTCAACGTCGCGCCGCTGTTCCCGCCGCCGCCGTAGAGTTGACTGATCACGATGGATGACGACACGGCGGTGACGGGCCTTGCGCTCGAGGCCACAAGGCCAAGCGCGAGCGCGCCGCCAGCGGCGGCGGTCACACCACGGAACAGACGCGTGACGGACACGGTTCGCATGTGACTCCTGCGGAGGATCGATTATCGCTTCGGGTGAACACAGAATTGTAGCGAAGCGCCGCCGCCACTTCAAATTCCGGCGCCGGAACATTCGGACCGAGGCGGGGTCCAACGTTGTGAGTAGGTGAGCAACGCTCACGTCAGGAGGAGTGATGCGGCGTGTTTTCACGCTCTTCTCCGTCGTCGTTCATGCGATTGTCATCACGGCGCTGCTGATCGCGCAAGTGCTCGCGGTCGGTGCGCTTCCCACACCCAGGCGTCCACTCACGTTCGACGGCGCACAAATCATCCGGGTCACCGACATTCCGCTCCAGCCTTCGCATGCGCGCTCGGCGCGTGGCGGCGGACCGCGCCCCGGGATCGCACGAGACGTCGCGCCAATCGACTCACCGCCCGACATCGGACCCGACACCGGACGCGAGGTCGGCGGCCCGGACGGGAATCTGCTCGATGCGGTCGGCGTGGAGCGCGGCCTCGGAGCGGGCGCCGGCATCGGCGTGGTCGAGCGCGTCGTGCCTCCGCCGCCGCCGGCCGCGCCGCAGGCGCCGGTTCGGCTGCACGACGGCATGCGGGCGCCGCGAAAGATCATCCACGTCAATCCGATCTATCCGCGCGTGGCGCAGGCGGCGCGGATCGAAGGGGTCGTGATCCTGGACGCGGTGATTGACGCCAGTGGCCGCGTCACATCGGTGCGCGTCCTGCGATCGAGGCCGCTGCTCGATCAGGCGGCCATCGACGCGGTGCAACAATGGACGTTCACGCCGACGCTGCTCAATGGCGTCCCCGTGCCGATCATGATGACCGTCACGGTGCAGTTCACGCTTCAGGGGCGTTGAGGATGCGGGTGAGCGTCGCACGATCGATGTTGCCGCCGCTCATCACGCAGACGACCTTCTTGCCGGCCAGCCGATCGCGCAGCTTCATCGCGGCCATCAGCGGCGCGGCGCCCGCGCCCTCGACCAGATTGTGCGTCGCGCGCAGCGCGAGCCGCACCCCCTCGGCGAGC
>Ga0137394_10002722_pt1 | contig 13128 bp, 7 predicted proteins | sample czobulk116metaG_FD_108278 | JGI IMG/M metagenome (GOLD analysis project Ga0137394, IMG submission 108278) | Vadose zone soil microbial communities from Angelo Coast Range Reserve, California, USA - czobulk1.16 metaG | ecosystem: Environmental > Terrestrial > Soil > Vadose zone | place: USA...
CGTACTTGGGAGCGGTCCATCCCGCGACGAAGAAGATCGCGCAGGTGGCCATGAGAGTGGCGATACTCATTCCGCTGATCGGATTGGAAGAGTTGCCGAGGAGTCCACTGATGCGGCCGGCGACGGTAACAAAGAGAAATCCGAAGACGACGACGAAGATTCCGGCGAAGAGGTTTTGGTACCACTGGGTTTGCGCACCCTCGATGGGGAAAAAGGTGAGGAGCACCCAGATCATGGCGACGATGAGGACGGAGCCTACGATGACCCAGCGCATGGGAACGTCGCGGTCCATGCGGCTTGCCGCGGTCGATTGGCCTGCGCCTTCCGCGCGTACGTGTTTCAGGCCAGCACGCAGAGCGGAAATGATCGTGGGCATGGTGCGCAGGAGAGTGATGAGGCCAGCAGCGGCGACCGCTCCAGCGCCCATCGGGCGAATGTAGCTGCGCCACAGGTCATCGGGAGACATTTGCGGTATGGGAATGGTGGACGGATAGATAGGCGTGTTACCGGCGAGCTGCCCGTAAAACCTGATGGCGGGCATCATCACCAGCCACGAGATGATGCCGCCGGCGAAGAGAATCCCGGAGACCCGTGGGCCAATGATGTAACCGACGCCGAGATATTCCGAAGTGATGGCCGCGCGGAAGGAAGCGCCGGGAAACCAGCTGGGCCGGGCTTCGGGCTGAGCCGTCCAGGCCTGTACCGTGTTCATTAGGAAGGTGTAAACGCCGCCGAGGCCGAGGCCCCAGAACACCCGGCCTGCAAACGAGCCCCCGCGTTCCCCTGCGACGAGAACGTCGGCGCAGGCGGTGCCTTCGGGAAACGCCAGATTCCCGTGTTCCTTGACGATGAGCTGGCGGCGCAGCGGCACCATGAACAAGACGCCCAGCCAGCCGCCCAGGAGCGCGAGCGGGAAAATGCGCCAGAAGGTGAACTCCGAGCCGAATCCCAGAAAAATCAAAGCGGGGATGGTGAACATCACGCCCGCAGCGAGCGATTCGCCGGCGGAGCCCGTCGTTTGCACGATGTTGTTTTCAAGAATCGTGGAGCGGCCAAACGCGCGAAGAATGCTGATGGAGAGCACGGAGATAGGGATGGATGCGGAAACGGTAAGCCCGGCGCGAAGGCCGACATAGACGGTAACGGCGCCGAAGAGCAGCCCGAAGAGCGCCCCAAGAATTACCGCGCGAAGGGTGAATTCCTTGATGCTCTCTTCCGCCGATATATACGTGCGGAATTCCCCCGGAGGGGCCGTGGAACTCCATGGACGTTCGCTCACCGAAACCTCCTCATGTTCCCTGGAAAGTCGGACTTAACCGTGCGCGGGGATTATCCCGCAGGTAGGCAGGGTGGCAAAGCAATTCCTGCCGGAGGCGGCAACTTGTAGTTCCAGTTCTCTTGACACCAGTAATTGACTGACACTATGGAGACTCTTTTCGCGCGGACCTGACCGACCAAACAGAGTCGGCACGGCCCACCAGAAACGCAACGAAACAAAGCGCGAACACAGAATGGCTGAGGCTCGCGCCGAAGTATTGCCAAAAGGCGGCGTACGGACCCGGATAGTCCGACGAAAAGAACAATGCCAGCATCAAGAGAAGCCCAGCGACGCTCGCTGGCCTAACCCAAAAACCGATCACTAGCCCCAACCCAATGGCAAGTTCACCGTATGCCGTGAGGAAAGCGAACGCCGTGGCGTGCGGCAGCACAAATCCGCGGAGCACCGGAGCCATGAAGGGATAAACCCCTCCCTCGAGAAACTTGTTGATCCAAAACTGGAACCCGCCGTGAAGAGTGAATTCCGCGCCGAAAACTTTGTATTGACCGAAAATCAAAAAGAAAATTCCGACGGCAATGCGCAGTACCGCAAGTGCGTAAGTGTTGCGGGTGCCGGCATCGGAAGCAAGGGTCATCGAGAATTCCAATCTAGGAGCGAGATCCTGTGACAACAGGTCGTTCCCGAGGGATGAGAAAAGAAAGAGCGGCGGGAATCTGCATGCCCGCCAATTTTTTCCGCAGCACGCGCCGTGCGGAATCCAGCATTTCCGTGCGAAAGGCCAGAGCCGCTTCCGGGGAAAGATGCAGCCGGTAAACGTCGCCGCGCTGGGTGTGAGAATATTTCTCGTAACGCGGTGCGGATTCTCGCGCAACGCCGAGCAAGATTTCCCACGGACTCTGTTTTTGGAACAATCGCCTTGCCAAAGCTTCCTGACGGGTGATGGCAATCAGGTTGCGCTGGGTGCCGCCGCCGATTTCTAAGGTCACCGCCGTCACCGCATCGGCGTTGAATCCGCGCGAAGGATCGTCATCCGGGAAAGCCGCGAGAAGAGCCGCAAGTTCATTGGCCTCGAGGGCGAAACCATCCCACGAATACCGAAAACCGTTGTAAACCACCGTCCCGGCACGAAAGATCTGTTGCACGCGCAATGCATTTTTTCCCGTGACGCTCAAGACCATATCCACGAGTTCGGCCAGGCGAAATACCTGTCGAACCACCGGGCGCACGGTCACATAGCCGGCGTCCTCTTCCGTGAAGCGCACCGCGATGGTTTCCGGGAGTGGCATAGTGAAATTTGCGCGATGGTGAACCTAAGCAAAAGGGCAAATACTCAGCGAAGTTTATCCAAGTTTGGAAAGGCGGTCGCGCACCAGATCGCTCAGTGCCTTGCCGTCGACGGATTTGCCTTCGAGAGCCGCTTTCGCGGCCTTTACGACCGCACCCATCTGCTTGATGGAATTCGCGCCTGTCTCGGAAATAGCTTTGGTGATGGCGGCGTTCATCTCCGCTTCGCTCGCTCCTGCCGGCAGATAGGACTCGATGATGGCGAGTTCCTTGGTTTCCTTCTCGGCCAGTTCCGGCCGGTTGCCTTTGGTGAACTGCTCGATGGACTCCTTGCGCTGCTTCACCAGCGTTTGCAGGATCTGAATGGATTCCGTCTCGTCCAGTGCGCGGATCTTTTCGACCTCCCGGTGTTTGATGGCGGCTTTGATCCCCCGCAGAACACTCAGGCGCAACTCGTCTTTCGCGCGCATGGCGTCCACCAGGTCCTTCTGAATTTTCTCAGCAAGACTCATCGCAGTCCCTCGCTTAGAAGAATATAGCAGACGCGAGAAGCGTGAGGGTTGGAGAACGCCGCCGAACAAAGTTGGGCAAGACCGCTTGCCCGGGCAGGAATGGCGTCAAGCGAAGCCGGCATCCGGCTCAGGCCTCCATTTGACAGCGTCGAGTGGGGTCGCTAACGTTGTTCACTTCTATTTTGCAGGATGAACCCACAGGAGAATGCCAGGCAGCTCATGAAAGTCATCGTGGCGGACAAGATCAGCGACCGGGGAGTGCAGCTGCTGAAGGAGCAGCCGGGATGGAACGTGGTCCTCACGACAAAAGATAACCTGAACGCCGAGGTAGCCGCCGCGGACGCCCTGATCGTTCGCAGCGCCACAAAAGTTACGGCCGAGTTGCTGGAGCTCGCGCCCAAATTGCGGGCGGTGGGGCGCGCCGGCGTGGGTGTGGATAATATCGATCTGGAGGCCGCCACCAAACGCGGCGTCCTGGTGATGAGCACGCCCGGCGGGAATTCCGTGAGCGTGGCAGAGCACACGTTTGCCCTCCTTCTCGCATTGGCGAGGCAGGTGCCGCGCCTGGACAAGGCGATCCACGAAGGTCGCTGGGAAAAATCTACCGCTGCCGGAACGGAAGTGCGCGGCAAGACGCTCGGCCTGATCGGCCTCGGGCGAATCGGCAGCGAGGTCGCGGTGCGCGCGGAAGCCTTTGACATGCGCGTGCTGGCGTACGATCCGTTCATCAGCGAAGCGGCCGCACGCGAAGTGTCCGTGGAGCTGGTGCCACTCGAAATCTTGCTGGCGGAGAGCGATTTTGTTTCATTGCACACCGCGCTGAGTCCCGCGACGCAGAATCTGATCAACTCTTCGACCATCGCGAAGATGAAAAAGGGTGCGCGCGTGATCAACGCCGCGCGCGGAGAGTTGATCGATGAAGCCGCGCTTGCGGATGCCTTGAAGAGCGGCCAGCTTGCGGGCGCCGCCGTGGACGTCTTTGCGGAAGAGCCGCCGAAAAACTCGCCGCTCATCGGTCTTTCGAATTTCATTGCTACGCCTCACGTCGCAGGCTCCACGGCGGAGGCCCAGGAAGAAGTCGGCACACAAGTGGCGGTGCAGATCAAGGACTACCTCGCGGATGGCATCATTCGAAACGCGGTGAACTTGCCCGCGCTTTCTGCCGATCAGTACCGGCGTGTGCGGCCCTATCTCGAGTTGGCCGAGCGCCTCGGGTCTCTGGTTTCGCAAGCCGCGGAAACGCGCCCGGCACGCATCCGCATTCGCTATGCTGGAGAAGTTGCTGAAGTCGGCACGCACCTGCTGCGCAGCGCGGTGCTGGCCGGCGTCCTCAACGCGGTCCTGGATGAAAAGGTGAACATCGTAAACGCCCCGGCCGTGGCCGCGGCCAGAGGCTTGACCGTCGAGGAAGAAACGCGAAGACGCGAGCACGGATTCCCCCATACGTTGGAGGTATCGGCACTGCCGGAAAAAACGGGATCCGCGAAGGGGTTTACTGCGGAAGGCACCGTCCTGCACGATGGCTCCCCAAGGGTCCTTCAAATCGAAGGGATCCCGCTCGAGGCCCAGCTAGAGGGCACCATCCTCTATCTGAGAAACCGCGACGAGCCCGGAGTCATCGGTCAGGTGGGCACTACCCTCGGGAAGCTTGGCGTGAATATCGCCACCTTCGCTCTCGGCCGTCGCGATGCGACTCGCGGCGCCGAAGCCGTTTCACTCGTTCGAGTAGACGGCGAGGCCTCAGCAGCGATTCTCGGTCCCATTCGGGCCATTTCAGCGATTACCGAGGCGAAGCTGCTGAGGCTCGGCCACTCTTAGGAATCGTACGGAATCCATCTTTTGGAAGATTCGCAAGACAGCATCGTCGCATCCGCGGAATTATCGGGAATTTTGTTGACAAAAGCCCCACCCGGAATAGAATCTCACCTAATAGCTTTGTCCTTGCTAGGGGCCCGACAATCTGCCAATGGGGTGGCATGCCAATGCTTAAGCGCCTGTGTACGTACTTTTCCTTTGCTCTCGTACTGATTCTCCTCTCTGCTGTCCCTCTGCCTGCGCAAAAGATTACCGGTGATATCGGCGGTGACGTGACGGATAAGAGTGGCGGAGCCGTTGCCGGTGCCGTGGTGACTGCGGAAAACGTGGACACGAAGCTCACCCGGTCGGGCACCGCCAGCTCAAGCGGCAATTTCCGCATCCCCGAGCTGCCTATCGGTACCTATAAGGTCTCCGCCTCCGCCCCAGGATTCAAGACCACCGTGCGGTCCGTCGAGGTGTCAGCCTCCGCCCTTAGCAACGCCTCGTGCGTTTTGGAAGTTGGCGAGCGCACCGAGACGATCACTGTCGAAGCTACCGCTGCTCTTGTGGAATTCTCCAGCAACAACAACAATTACGTCGACAAGGAAAAGATCGTCGAAGTCCCGCTCAATGGGCGCGACTTTAACTCCCTTCTAGCGATCACCCCGGGCGTACAGCGCGCTCCCGGGGGCGGCTTCCTGGCCATCAGCATCAACGGCTCGCGTACCACTTCCAACAATTATTTGATCGATGGGCTGTACAACAATGACCGCTATTACGGGGATTCGGCCATCAACCAGACCGGCGTCGTCGGCATCCCGGCCACGCTGTTCCCTCCCGAAGCCATCGAAGAGTTGGGCGTACAGCAAACGCCCTCGGCGGAGTTTGGCGTGAAGGGCGGCGCGCCCATCAATTTGATCATGAAGAGCGGCAGTAACTCCTGGCACGGCGATGCCCGCTGGGTTCGCCACACCGATTTTGCCGATGCTTCCAATTGGTTCAATGCGGGCGCCGGCGCTACTCCCATTCGCAACCAGCAGTTTGGCGGCACCTTCGGCGGACCGATCGTAAAAGACAAGACGTTCTTTTTTGTGTATTACGAAGGGCAGCGCTACATCTCCTTCACGACGAAAAATTACACGGTTCCCAATACGAAAGATGTCCAGGATGCTCGGAATGCGGTCGCATTGGCAGGGGCCGTGACGGACCCAGTCGGAGAAAAACTACTCTCGTATTTCCCAATCAAGGCTTCGACGACCAACGGGGACAATATCCTCACGCTCAATGCACCAACCACGGCAACCATGGACACGTTTGGCTTCAAGATCGACCACAAGATCTCATCCAATTTGCAATTGGCAGGCCGCTATATCTTTGGCGACAGCGTGCAATCCGCTCCGTCGTTTGCGGTTCCTGCTCCTGTTCAACCTGATATGTTTAATTCGGTGGCGCCGAGCCGCGCCCAGCTGGCCGGGCTTAGCCTTACGTGGAACATCGGGGGAAACAAGTTTTTGGAAAGCCGCTTGGGCTTCACGCGTTTCTCTCAGATTATCAGAATAAATAATAAGATCAACCCTATCGATCTTGGGATAAACACAGGCCCCCTTGATCCTACTGATTTTGGTGTGCCGTATGTATATCTCTACGGAGGTTTCTACAGCTACATCGGCGGAGTGCAGGGCTACCCGATTACCACCAGGCCGGATCAGACTAAGGACTGGTCTGAGCACTTTACTTGGGTCAAAGGCAACCACACCATGAAAATGGGTGGCAATTTTCAAGACGCCTACACCAATAGCCTCCGGAATCGCGCACGGACCGGTTTGATCGTGGCTGGCTACGTCCCGAGTGGAAACAATGACCCAACGGTAGGCCCACCAACAGGGTGCTACGCTCCAACCGTTAATACCTCGGCGTGCGGCGTCATCGAAGAGCTGCTGTTAGGCAAGGCGGATAACGCCAATCGCAACTTTAACGGCGTTGGTGGGGATACGCGCCGCCATCTTTACCAGAAGTCCGTTGGATTCTATTTCACAGACGATTGGAAAATCCGGCCGCGCCTCACGCTAACTCTCGGTCTGCGCTACGACTTGGCTGGCGCGCTCACGGATTCCAAGAACATTGGCTCGAACTTCTTCCCTAGCCAGGGATTGGTTAAGCTGGGAGCGGGCATCAGCCGCCTCTACGATTTGGACAAGAACAATTTCGGCCCGCGCCTGGGCTTTGCCTGGGATATTTTTGGAAAGGGCAAAACGGCTCTTCGGGGCGGATATTCTCTGACCTACGACGTTGTAAACTTTGGTGCGATTGCCGCTCCTTATAGCTTTGCCAGAGCGCGAGCGGGCGCATTTACGCAGCCCAATCTGGGTATATATTCATCGTTTTCTGTGAGCATCAACGGCGCTGCGGGCAACACCCCGGAAGCCGGAACCTGCTTTGACCCAGTTACGGGGGCAGGCGACTATATCTGCTTCGATAGCCCAGCCAACTCGATTTTTGGCCCCAACCCGAGCGGGGCACCACCATTTAATATTTTTTCCGTCGTAAAAAATTTCCAGACGCCCTACGCGCACAACTATAACCTTAGTATTCAGCAGGAGTTTTTCAAAGACAATGTGTTGACCGTGGGTTATTCGGGGCAAAAAGGCGAAGATTTGGGTTTGATGCGCGATCTGAATGCCAGTCCTCTGGGAAGCGGCTGCAGTGGTTCGGCTTGCAACCCATTGCGCCCATTCCACTCACAATTTCCAGATTTTCTGCATATCATTCAGTTGACAAACCTCGCCAAATCGCAATACGACAGCTTGCAGGTTACGTATAACCAGCGCAATTTTCATGGGTTTAATAACCAGGCCAACTTCACCTGGAGCAAGTGCTTCGACTACAACTCTGTGAATCGCGGCGGAGCGGGAGACTATCCGCAGTTGAACAACCCGCTCAACGTCCAGGATTCGTACGGGTTGTGCGACCACGACGTGCGGTACAACTTTAACGTTGGCGGCGTCTACAGCGTTCCACATATCCAGGCCCTGGGCAGGTACCTGAATGGTTGGCAGATCAGCACGATCTTTACCGCGATTAGCGGCCGCCCCTTCACCGCACTTCTTGGCGGTGGGGATACTTCGGGGCAAGGATTAATAGGTTCCAGTATTCGGGCTTCCTGGGACGGGACGCCAGTCAAATACAACACCCGGGATCCCTTCAACTACGTCAAGGAAACCTATACAGTTGCAGGTCAGCCCGACCCCTGCGGTGACACCTCTGGCGATTTGCCGTTGTCGCCGTTCTACCACCCTTGCGACGGTGCAGTGGGCAACTCAAGGCGCAACCAGCTCATTGGACCGGGCCTGGCACAATTGGACATGTCCGTGATCAAAAACACCAAGCTCACGGAGCGTCTCAGCATGCAATTCCGCTGGGAAGTCTACAATGTTTTGAACCGAGGCAATTTTTACTATTTCCCGAATAACACACTGGGCGGCAGTTTCGGCGTGGTGAAGCAGACTTCCGACGTCGCTTCCGGAAATCCGGTTGTCGCGCAAGGCGGTCCTCGCAATATGAACTTCGCCATCAAGTTCGCGTTTTAAGGAACTTTCCATCTTCTATACTTACAGGGTCCCCGAACTTCGGGGACCCTGTCTTATTATGGCCGCCAGATTTCTTCTAATCCTTGCCGCGATGATACTGCCCTGGCAGGCAGCCGCAGCTCCGCCGCCGAACATCATCCTCATTACCTTGGACACCACGCGTACCGACCGCATGGGCTTCCTTGGCTCGCCGCTTGGGCTCACACCAAACCTGGACATCGTGGCAAAGCAAAGCGTGATTTTCTCCCGGGCTTACTCCCACGTGCCCCTGACCACCGCTTCCCACGCTACCATTCTGACGGGCACCTATCCCCAGTTCAGCGGCGTCAACGATTTTGGCAAGCCCCTGCTGCCGGAGTTGCCCTATTTACCGGATCTTCTGCACAAACGCGGCTACCGAACCGCCGCATTCGTCGGCTCTCTGGTCTTGGATCCCATCGGAGGAACGGCTCCCGGCTTCGACAGGGGTTTTGACACCTATGACGCGGGGTTCCGTAGCCGGCGCTCCGGGGAGGATCGCTTCCACACCCTGGAACGCCGCGCTGGCGACGTTGTCGCGCGCGCCCTCGCATGGCTGAAAAAAGGTCCACGCGAACCATTCTTCCTTTGGATTCACCTTTACGATCCCCACGATCCTTACGATCCACCAGCGCCGTACGCCGCCCGCTATGCCAAGGCTCCGTACGATGGAGAGGTCGCTTATGTCGATGCGTCGGTCGGAAACCTTCTGGCCGCGCTGCGCGCCAAGGGTTTGTACGACGGGGCATTGATTGCTGTCATGGCCGACCACGGCGAAGCCTTCGGAGAGCATGGCGAGCGCAGGCACGGCATCTTTCTCTACGACGAGACGATTCACGTCCCTCTTTTGTTCAAGCTGCCCGGAGCACAGCCCGGCAGCAAGCGGATCGAGGCCCGCGTGGGTCTCGTGGATGTGACGCCAACGATTCTGCAGGTCGTGGGGGTTCCGCTCCCCCCCACTGTGCAGGGTGAGTCTCTGCTTGGAATGATGAAGCAAGCCTCTCTCTCTACTCAACGCAAGACTTCGGAAGCGAGCTCACGTGCCCAGACCACGCCGAACCCCGATCGGCCGCTCTACGCGGAAACCGACTATCCCCGTCGGGCCTTCGGCTGGAGTCCCCTGCGAGCTCTGCGCGTGAGCAAATATTTGTTTGTCAAGGCGCCGGAGCGCGAACTCTATGACCAGGTCGCTGACCCGGAAGCCTCGCGCAATCTGGCAACTGCGTCCCCGGCAGTGAGCGACACCCTGGCTGCCCAGGTGGACGACTTTCGCCGCAAAACGAGCAGTACGGGCAAGAGTAGCTCGGCCCCAGGTTTGGACCCGCAGCAGGCGGCACAACTGAGTGCGCTCGGCTACATTGCATCGGACACCGGCGCACCTGGCGGCAAAGCGAGGGAGGAGCAGCGGGTCGATCCCAAGCTCAAGATTGAAATTGCCAACGAGCTACACGACGCCTTGCTGGATGTCGAGGAAGCCCGTTACGCGGAGGCTATCCCCAAGTTGGAGAAGGTGTTGGCCGATCAGCCGCAGATGGGGATTGCTCAAATGCACCTGGGAACCTCTTACACTCGTTTGAAAAATTATAGGGCGGCTCTTCCCCCGCTGCGGAAGGCTGTGGAGCTTCAGCCGGATTCCGGCATGGCCCATTACGAGTTAGGGCTTGCTCTGTTCGAAACCGGGGATTGGCCGAACGCCGCGCCGCAGTTCGAGGCCGCCGTTGCCCGCGCCCCCCGCTGGGCCGACGCACAGTTTTCGCTGGCCGCCGTATACGCGCGGATCGATCGCGTACCCGAGGCCATGGACCATCTGGGAACTACACTGGAACTCAACGCCGATCATTTCCGCGCAAACCTGCTTCGCGGCCGAATCCTTTCACTGCAAGGCGATTCGGCCGGCGCTCTTGCTAATCTAGAGAAAGCGGTGCGCCTGGAGCCCAAGTCCGTCGAGGCCCACCAATTCTTGGCGGATGCCTATTCGCAACTAGGGCAGGAATCGAACGCCGCGCGCGAGCGCTCCGAAGCCGCCCGCTTGAAAGCCTCCTCCCGGTAAACGCCCCATAAAATTGCCCGGTGCCTCGGAGATTCCTCTTGCCAAAAGGATATCTCTACGGTAGCGTACCTTCTAGTTATATTCGTCCTCGCATCATTTGCCTTGCCGCTTTGCCCCCTCCCTCTCTCCTCATCGGCGTCGGACTTGCACAACTTTGGTGCAACGTAAGCCCCTTTAGAATCAACACTTACAAAAAACAGACGGGAGGGACGCCGTTGCCCGATCATTACCACCCCCAACCTCCTCCGTGGCGCTCCGAGTCCCGTCGCTGGACACCCGCGATTCGCAACGATATACTTCGTACTTCAATTCTCAGACTTCGGGGTGCTCCATGGTTCCCAGAAAACTTTCATTCCTGCTATCCGTCTTTCTGCTGGCTCTCCCGGCCATCGCTCAGCAACAAGCCGCTCCCAAACCAAAGCCCCGTGTGATCGTCGTTGGCGTCAACGGTATGGAGCTGGACATGATCCGTCCTCTCCTGCTGAAAGGCCAGATGCCCAATTTGGCCGGCGTGATCGAGAGAGGCGCCTATGGAAAACTCCGCACCGTTTCCGCGCCCAATTGCCCGCGCGTGTACAGCACGCTCTTCACCAGCACGTATCCCGAAGAACATGGCGTAACCGGTTTTATCGTCGGCGGGATCACCGCCAACAGCAACATGCTCAAGGAAGAGCCCGTCTGGTCCATGCTCTCCAAAGGCGGGATCACCGTGGGTATGGCCAACGTCCCGGCTACGTTCCCGGTCATGCCCGTGAACGGCTACATGATCAGCGGCATGCTCACGCGCGGCAAGAACTGCGAAGATGGCGTGCTTTGTGCCCCGAAGCTGAGCGAAGTAATGGGTGGGGACGCCGTCTATCCGAAGAGCATGCAACCCGAGCTCCTGAAAAAAGTCGGCGACTTCTATATTGATTGCGAGCGTATGCCGGCCGCCGGCGACCTGAAGGGCCACGAAACCGAACTGATTGACAAGTGGTTGGGAAAGGTCCAGGTCATTCGCGAGCAGCAGACCAGGCTTTTCGACTACCTGCTGACCGAGCACCCCACGGATTTCACATTCCTGGCGCAGTCGTGTGAAGACCGCACCGGCCATTGGCTCTATCCCATCACGCCGTTCAACGTCGGCTACAATCCGAGCGTCAACAACGTCCGCCTCGATGCCTTCCCGAACCAGTACATCGCATTCGACAAAGTGTTGGGCTCCATCCTGAAGCATGTTGATGAAAACACTTACTTAGTGATCTTCTCCGACCATGGCATCAAGCCTCTGCGCGAGTTCGAAGAGAAAGATCCTCACGCTCACATGGACCACCAGAAAACCACGCCGGTTATCGCCAAGCACGATTTTGCGGATGGTGATGACGTCCCCGGCTCGTTCTTTGCCATGGGGCCCGGTATCAAGCACGATCTTCGCCTTATGGGCTTGGCCGCCAGCGTGTACGACGTTGCGCCAACACTTTTACACATTTACGGAATCGAGCAGCCCAAGCAGATGCGCGGACGAATTCTGACGGAGATTTTCGAGAGCTCCGACAATAAAGTGGCGGTGAAGAAGTAATTCTTCTGAATCTTTTCGTAAGACAACCGAGCTTGCTTTGATCCCATCGGCCGGCCGCTTATTGCGGCCGTTTCGATTTTTGTGATGCCTTGGCCCGCGATGCAGCGCGTTCCGCGTCTTTCTGGCGCCCGAGCCCAGCATAGGCTTCTGACAACACCTGAAACACTTCGGGATCGGTGTTCGAAGCTCCAGCGATCGGCTCGAGGAGTTGTACGGCATCGGCAAACTTTTTCTGGCGGATCAGCGCCTTCGCAAGACTGATCTGTGCTTCTACGCTTCCCGGCTGCGAAAGTACCGCCGCCTCCAATTGGTCCTCCGCCGCTTTCGGATCATTCAAACTGAGATAGACGCGACCTAGAGAGAGTCGTGCAGCGAATTGATTCGGATTCAACTTCAAACTCGCCTGCAGAGCGTCTCTCGCGCCGGGCAAATCGCCGCTCAATTCCAACGCTCGCCCGTACTCAAAAGCAGCGCCTGCGTCGTCCGGGCGCGCGTCGCGTGCCCGCCGCAAATAACCGCCAGCTTTGGCGTAATTCCCCGAAGACATCTCAAGCCGGCCTAGTTGCGACAGAGCAAGCACAGACCTTTCGTCCCGTTGCAGAACTTTCTCGAGAGCCGCGCGAGCCTTATCCGTTTTTCCGTCCTCCGACGCCAGCATCGCCGTGTGCAGCAGATTCTGTTCTTCAATCTTGTCCTTGGGATCGGGCCACAACGAAGGCTCGGGAACATCCGTAGCGCTTCCAGCGTCGGCTGAACCCAGATACCCGAGCGCGTGCAGTTCATCAATGGTGCCAGCGGATACGGCTGCGGCCGAAGTTTTTGCCGGTGCCGGCGATTTGGCGCTCAGCTCCGCGAGCACTTTGCGCAGCTTTTGTACCGCCGCATCCCACGGCGCGTAGTTGTTGTGCAGTTCTCCAGGGTCGGCCTGGAGATCGTAGAGTTCGGGCTTCGGCGCCTCGATAAACTTGAGGCCTTCCTTTCGAACCGATCGCAATGGGGCCCACCCAAAGCGCAGCGGATACTCCGTTTCACCAAAAACGGTC
>Ga0137394_10002723_pt1 | contig 13125 bp, 11 predicted proteins | sample czobulk116metaG_FD_108278 | JGI IMG/M metagenome (GOLD analysis project Ga0137394, IMG submission 108278) | Vadose zone soil microbial communities from Angelo Coast Range Reserve, California, USA - czobulk1.16 metaG | ecosystem: Environmental > Terrestrial > Soil > Vadose zone | place: USA...
GCGACATGATGCACGACTATAAAGACGTGGAGTCGGATTTCCCGGGCAACGAGCCACAACGCTTCGTCGCCGCCTACCGCAAGGCCGGTGGCGAGATTGCGCTCGAATATTTCGCGGGCGACCGGCATCCCGGCCACTCCCCCGACCTTTCGAAGACCGGTGACATGTTCGCGCAGATGGTGCGCTTCGTGCACGGCCAAGTGAAGGTTTAGAGCGGGACGAATTTAGGTTTGCACCGCCGTTGAACCAATCTCCGTTCGTCCCCGCGGAAGCGGGGACCCAGGAGCCGAGAATTCTGCCCAAGAACTGGGTCCCCGCTTCCGCGGGGACGAACGGAATTAAGAGGCGATTCAAGCTCAGCTCATCTCATCTCGCCCTAGAGGACGCAATAGTCGTCTGCCGCCCATCGACCAAGCGCCGCCGCACGTTGGTAGAGGCCAGGCCGTCACCAGATCCGAACGCGGGTCTCAGGTGCCAATTGGAGCTTGTCGGGCGCCTTCGCGCCGAAAGCGTCATACCAGGCGTCCACATTTCTGACGACGCCATTGACCCGGAACTGCTCCGGAGCGTGCGGATCAGACACCAGTAGCTGACGCACTGCGTCCTCAGTCGATTTCTTGCGCCAGGACTGGGCGAAGCCGAGAAAAAAACGCTGGTCGCCGGTGAGCCCGCCGATGACTGGCGCCGGCTTGCCCAAGAGCGAACCATGATAGGCGTCAAGGGCAATCAAGACCCCACCAAGGTCTGCGATGTTCTCGCCCATCGTCAGATCACCGTTCACATGCGCTCCGGGAAAGGGCTCGAAGGCGTCGTATTGCCGACCGAGCTCCTCGGCGCGTACTTTAAATTCCTCGGCGTCAACGGGCATCCACCAATCGGAGAGCACCCCGGCTGCATCGAACCGGCGCCCGTCGTCGTCGAACGCGTGCGTCAGCTCGTGGCCAATGAGCGCGCCGATGGCGCCATAGTTCACCGCCGGGTCCGCCGCAGGATCGAAGTAAGGAGGCTGCAGCTGCGCCGCCGGCAGGACGATCTCGTTCATGTTGGGGTCGTAATAGGCATTCACCGTCTGCGGAGTCATCATCCATTCATCGCGGTCGACCGGCGAAGTCAGCCGATTGACTTTTCGAAGCCACGCGAATCGGCCAGCGGCCTCCAGATCACCGACAAGGTCGTCGGGCCGAACCTCGAGCGTCGAGTAATCGCGCCACTTGGCCGGATAGGCGACCTTGACATTCAACCGCGCGAGCTTTTCCAACGCTTTGATTTTCGTTTCCTGGCTCATCCAGGCGACCCGCTCGATGCGGCCCTTCAACGCCAGGCGGAGCTGCTCGACCAATGCCTCGACCTTTGCCTTGGCTTCGACCGGAAAATAGCGCACCGCATAGATCCGCCCGATCGCCTCTCCCATGGCGCTGTTGACGGTGCTCACCCCTCGCTTCCAGCGCTCCGCAATTTCGAGTACCCCGCCAAGAGTCTTGCCGCGAAAATCGAAATTCGCGGATACGAAACGCTTTGAGAGATACGGCGCGGCCGAGTCCGCGAGGTGAAAGGCCTGCCAGGCCTTGAGCGTGTCCACCGGCGTCCCGGCGAACAGATCCGCGATCTTCGGGACGGCAGTATTTTCCATCACCACCACGCGCTCGAGGTCGCGGAGATTTGCACCCTCCAGCAGCCTGCGCCATGGAAATGGAGCAGCCTGCCCGAGCTGCGTCACACTCATTGGATTATACGTCTTCTCGGAATCGCGCTGCTCGGCAACGGTCCAGCTCGCCCCCGCGATTGCAGTTTCAAACGCCAAGATCGCGGCAGCCGACTGTCGCGGAGCCTCCCAGTCAATCAGCTCAAGAATTTGTGCAATGTAGGCCTGGTAGGCCGCCTTCTTGTCCGCAAATTGGGGCGTCAGATAGTAGTCGCGATCAGGAAGGCCAAGGCCACTCTGACCAATCGAGACGACGTATTTGTCGGGCGCTTTGGCGTCGACGTCGATCGAGATGCTGAAGATCGAGCTGAAGAATGTTGTTGGCGATGTACCCATCAGTCTGGCGAGATCATCTCGCGACACTGCCGCGCGGAGCTGTTGAATAAGCGGTTTGATCGGTTGTGCGTCGAGGGTCTCCGCACGCGCCTCATTCACGAAAGCTGCATAGAAGGCACCGATTTTCGCAGCATCCGCGCGGGCGCGAGCCTCGACGCCATCCTCGCCGCGTTCGAGGATATCGCGGATACGAAGCTCCACGGCATCATTCAAAACCCTGTCAACCCCATTGCTGTCGCGATCGGGGGCGATGCGCGTGCGGTCATACCAGGCACCGTTGGCATATCGATAGAAGTCGTCGCCGGGCTTGGTCGAAGGATCCATGCCGTTAAGATCGACTCCCCACGGTCCATATTCGCCGACAACGGGAGGCACGGATTGCTGGGCGCGACCGATTGACTGCGGAGCGGCCATCAAGATCATGACCCCTGCAACCGCGCTCGCTATTTTACCCATGCCTACCTTTACCATGCCGACCTTCTTTCATTGTGTGGCGACGACACTAAGCGGTTCGCAATCAATTTGATGCACTCGCGGTCCCTCCCGGCCTCATGGTGAGGAGCCGCGATCCTAGGCCTACCCAGATTCCGCAGCCCTCGTGCGCGGCGTCTCGAACCATGGGGCCGCCCCATCCTTCGAGACGGGCGCGACGCGACATTGTGTTTCTTGGTAGCGCCTGTACTTGCGCCCTCCTCAGGATGAGGCGGATAAACGGCCAGCACCTCGTCATCTCGATTCATCTCCAGCGGGAACCGCTTTGGTGGAGGAGTTGCTCAGTCTCCCGTTCCTTCAGCCCGACCAAGGGACGTTACCAAGTGACATTCCTCAGCCCAGGGGGCAACAATTTGCATTTAATTGTGACATATCAACCGAGCCACTTCGACGGAATTCGAATCCTTTGGCGCGAAGCCTTCCCTGATGACCCGCCGTGGAATGCAGCCGAGATCGCCATTCCGGCAAAACTCAAGCTACAACCAGAGCTATTTTTGGTCGCAATTGATCAGGACCTGGTCGTCGGCTCAATCATGGCTGGCTATGATGGTCATCGAGGGTGGCTCTATGCGGCGGCGGTCCTCCAATCGCACCAAAGGCAAGGAATTGGAACAGCGCTGGTCAGAGCGGCTGAAACTCTTCTCTCTGCCATGGGCTGCACGAAGATCAATCTGCAGGTCCGCGCATCGAATACCGCCGTCACGAGGTTCTATAATTCTCTCGGATATGAAATCGAGGAACGCGTGAGCATGGGAAAACGTCTCCACCCATAGATAGCGCAGTTCGACCTGGAACCCGGTGCGGCCGGGGGCCACGTCCTCACGCCCTCGCATTCTTCGACACGCCGCATCACACGGGGCGCGTCATACCGGGCGCATCACACCGATGCGCCGGCGAACAGGCTCTTCTTGATGATGGCGTGGATGCCCCAGTTGCCGTCGACCACCTGCGTGACGCCGAAGTCGACCGCCACCGAGCTGAGCGAGATCGCCTCGTCCTCGGTCAGTCCCTTGGTCGTCATCAGGAACTTGCGCATCTTGCGAAACGCGTCCTTGAGCGCGAGATCGATCGACGACTTCTCGTAGATCTGCTGCTGCGCCTTTTCGCCGAGCTCCTCGAGATAGTTGGCAAAGCTGAATCCGTGCAGCACCCACTCGTCCTGGGTTTCGAGCAGCGGGGAGTCCAACCCGGCCAATGAACCGGCAAGCGTGTTCTTCTTGTGCAGTACGAGCTGGAACGTGCCCGTCAGCGAGCACTCGATGGCAGTGCCGCACATCTCGGAATCGCCCTGCGTGGCATGCGGGTCGCCGACCGAGAACAGGGCGCCGGGCACCGCGACCGGATAGTACATCGTGGCGCCTTTGCCGATGCGCCAATTGTCCATGTTGCCGCCGAAATAGCCGGGCGGAATCGAGTCGACGATGTCGGCCTCCTTCGGGGTGACACCCATCACGCCGAAGTGCGGCCTGATCGGAATGCGTACGTTCTTGAGGACGCCGTGGTTCTCCTGCACGGTCGAATGATCGACCGGCACGCCGGGATAGTCGATGGTCTTGTGCTCGACGCCGAACGGATCGGTCTGCGGGGTCCAGCGGAAATTGTAGACCGCTTGCGCCCAGTTGCGCTGTCCGCTGGCGTCGATCTCGTAGATCGTGATGACTTCGCGCGGCTTCGGCTCGGTGATGAGCTCCTTGTAGTGGAAGCCCCACCACGCCGCCGCGTTGCTGCCGAACGATTTGCCGGCATGGGCCGGATTGGCGCTGGGGCGCGGCTTCACGTCGATGATGCGGACTTCGAGAATGTCGCCCGGCTCCGCCCCGCGCACGAAGACCGGACCGGTGCAGATGTGCACGCCGAAGCCTTCGCCGGCGCCACGGCCGAGCAGCTTGCCGTCGACCGGTCCGGCGCCGCGCCGATTGACCCCCTTTTTCTCCTTGGTCCAAAGGAAAACGCTCTCAGCACCCGGATCGCCGGTGACCATGCGCGAAGCGTCGTCGTTGGCATGGTGGGTCAAGGCTTCGATCGTGACGTAGTCGCCCGAGTCCACCTCGAGCTGCGGCTTCAGCAATTTGCTGAAGTAGCCCCAATGCACCGTGTCGGCAGTTGCCGGCAGGTAGTGGTAGGTCGGCCGGCCAGGGCGCGATTGCGCCGACGCGGGCGACGACAACGTGCCGCTCGCCGCCCAGGCCGCAGCCGCACCGCCGCTTGCCACAAATGCGCTCTTGAGGAAGTCACGCCGCTCGTTGTCGAGCTCATCGAGCAGCTTCTGCCGATGCTGCTCAAATTGCGGGCAATTATGGTCATCCCCTGCGCACATGACTGCAACTCCTGACTGGATGGAAGTATCGGGCAACTGCTGGGCTGAAGGCTTGATTCCTTGGCGATCCGACGCGACGCCCGCCCACGCGCATGCGCGCGTCCTGGCGAACTCGCCGACGACCAAAGAAAACGTCATGCAATCAATAGGCCAATCGCGAGGCTCATCGCTAACGCGGCCTTGTTGCCGGTGGCCTCATGTCCCGTTAGTCGCCGAGAAGCTGGAGCTGTCCCAGCTGTTCGCCGCCGCTCGGCTCGCTCGGCGAAAACCATCCATTAGCGGCCAAGTTGATCACTTGTGCCCTGACCGTAGAGCTGGCGAATAGCTGGGCCTGGGCCAGACACTGCCGAGATCGGCGTCGGGATTCTTCTGCTTCCATTTCAGCTGGTCCTCCAGCGACCAGTGACCTAACAGGCGCACATCTCGATTATTCGGGGCCGTGCCCAGTAAGTATCTGAAAACACGAGTATACGGGGCTCATCTTAGGTGTGCAGGCAAGGAACCGATACTGATCACGGCGACTTATCTGGCATTGCCTAGGGCGCTGGGAGAACGTTGGACATGGGGGCTGCAGTAAATGTGGGTGTCCAAGCGAATGACATTCACACCGTTCTAGTGGTGGAAGACGAAGTTCTGGTTCGGTTAATGATCGCTGAAGAGCTGCGTAGTGCGGGTTTCCAAGTCATTGAAGCTGCAGATGCCGATGAGGCACTTGCCGTCTTGGCGAACATTGCGGACGTGTCGGTAATCTTCAGTGACATTCGGATGCCCGGTTCCATGGATGGCTTGGAACTCGCAAGGAGAGTGCGGGCAGCTTTTCCTAAAATTCGGATCGTTCTGGCGTCTGGTAACCTGGCGGCAGTCACTTCGGTTGATCACGATGGTTTCTTCTTGAAGCCTTATGAGGCAGACGAAATCATCAATCTGATCAAGACGCTGCTCGACCAAAAAAGCCCAGGTGAACAATGACGGCTGTTCAGTCTGTGCAAGAAACGATCCTTGTCGTTGAGGACGACGTTTTGATCCGAATGCCGATTGCCGAGTATCTGCGAGACTGTGGATACAGGGTCATTGAAGCCGTCAGCGCGGATGAGGCGATGACTGTGCTCATGCATAAAGAAACTCAGGTCGACATCGTGTTTAGCGACATAGAAATGCCAGGCTCTACCGATGGCTTTGGACTATCGAAATGGATTCGTGATAACCGCCCGGGAATAGACGTCATCTTGACGGGGACGGTGCCGCGCGCCTTAAAAGCCGCAAAACAACTATGCGATGACGGTCCTCTGCCGAAACCTTATGAGCCCAAGGCCGTGCACGATTACATTCGCCGGTTGCTCGGTGCACGCATAAAGCGAGGATGATAGCTCTTCCGGCCAACGTCCTTCAACTTGCAGGCTCGGAAGCTCAACAATCAGCGCCGCTTCAAGTAGCTCTCTTGCGCTTGGGCTGGACTTGCTGTTGCTGTTGAACGGTCGGCTTCCGCCGCTCGGCTCGCTCAGCTATCCGCTCGTATCCCTTGGCGATCTCCAGCATGGCCCGCCTGGCTTCGGGATCAACAATCTGATCGGCCATGGCCCGCGCCTCGGTAGCGCGTTTACGCCAATGTTGCGGATCGTTTGAAATTGCCTGCGGCACCGCTAGCCCCCATGAAGCCGGGCCATAAGTTAATTAGAATAGTTCAAAATTCAAGCGACCGGCACTTTGCCTTGTTGACGGGAGAACAAAAGCGAACAAGCTAGCGCCATGACCCGCGATGTAGCTTAGTACCCGAGCTGCCAACGGAGCCGGGCCTTCAATGTCTTCTTGGAGGAAACAAGATGAAACTTCTCGACCGCAGGCAAATTCTGCGATGGGCCGCGGGCGCTGCCACGCTGCCGCCCGTCGCGCGCGTCGCATGGGCGCAAGCCTATCCGTCGCGGCCGGTGCGGCTGATCGTGCCCTTCGGTTCGGCCGGCGCGACCGACATCACGGCACGCATCATCGGGCAGTGGCTGTCGGAACGGCTTGGTCAACAGTTCGTCATCGAAAACCGACCGGGTGCCGGCAGCAACGTCGGCACCGAGGCAGTAGTGCGCTCTCCGGCCGATGGCTACACGCTCGGGCTGTTCGGTGCGCCGAACGCGATCAACACGACGCTCTATGAGAAGCTCAATTTCAATTTCGTCCGGGACATCGCGCCGGTTGCGGGCGTGATCCGCTTCCCCAATCTCATGGTGGTGAACCTGTCGCTTCCAGTGAGGACAGGCCCTGAGTTCATCGCCTATGCCAAGGCCAATCCCGGCAAGATCAACTTCGCCTCGCCCGGCGCCGGCAGCACGCCCCATGTCAACGGCGAGCTGTTCAAGGCCATGACCGGCATCAATATCGTCCACGTACCGTATCGCAGCGTGGCGGCCGCGGTTACCGACCTGCTGAGCGGACAGGTCCATGTCATCTTCGGCACGTCGGCCTCGACGATCGAATATGTCAGGTCTGGCCAGGCGCGCGCGCTGGCAGTGACCACCGCGACGCGCCTCGATGTGCTGCCGGACCTTCCGACCATTGCTGAATTCGTGCCGGGCTACGAAGCCAGCGCCTGGTATGGGGTCGGCGCGCCAACCGGCACCGCGGCTGACATCGTCCAAAGATTGAACCGCGAGGTCAATGCCGGCCTCGCCGACTCCAAGGTGAAGGCGCGGTTTGCGGATCTTGGTGGCATCGCGATGCCGGGCTCCCCGGGCGACTTTGGCAAGCTCATTACGGAGGAGACCGAGAAATGGGCCAAGGTGGTGAAGCTCTCCGGCGCCAAGGCTGACTGATCATAAGGCAGACTGATCATAAGGCGGACTGATCATATTGAATCGCTGGAATTGCCATCGCACAATGCGTCCGGGCTCCATCTGCCGCCGTTGTTCCTGATTAGATCGAGGGTCTTGCCATGGGCTATGAATCCATCAAGGTCACGCCGGTTACGCCTCGCATCGGTGCCCTGGTTGAAGGCATCAAGCTCGTCAATCCGCTTAGCAACCGTGAGGTCGAGGAGCTGCATCAGGCCCTTGCGGAGCACCAGGTTCTGTTCTTTCGCGATCAGGCGATGGACGTTGAGGCCCACAAGCGGTTCGGCCGCCATTTCGGCGAGCTGCATGTCCATCCCAGCACGCCCGGGCCGCAAGGACATCCCGAGATCTTGCCGATCCATGCCGATGCCAATTCCAAGCGCATCAACGGCGAGTACTGGCACTCGGACGTCTCCTGCGACGAGGAGCCGCCCGCGGCGAGCATCCTCTATCTCCACACCGTGCCGTCGTGCGGCGGCGACACGCTCTTTGCCAGCCAATACGCCGCTTATGATGCGCTCTCGCCGCGCATGAAGGCCTATCTCGAAGGGCTGACCGCGACCCATTCGGGCGACCATGTCTATCGCCGCAACAATGCGCTGATGGGCCTCCAAGAGAGCGGCAAGGTCTATCCGCGGGCATCGCACCCGGTCGTGCGCACGCATCCGGTGACAAAACGCAAGGCGCTCTATGTCAATGGCGACTTCACCACCCACATCAACGAGCTGCCGCGAGAAGAAGGCCGCGCGATCCTCGACTTTCTGTGCGAGTTTGCTACCCGGGAGGAATTCCAGTGCCGGTTCCGCTGGCAGCCTCATTCGATCGCCTTCTGGGACAACCGCTGCGTCCAGCATCAGGCACTGTGGGACTACTACCCGCAGACGCGATCCGGCCGTCGGGTGACGATCAGAGGCGATCGGCCATATTGATCTAGCCAGCCAGCGTGGGGCGGAATGAAAATCACGAGCGTTGAATGTCTCCCGGTCCATTCGGGCTGGCGGAAGAATTTCGTGTTTGTGCGCGTTGCGACCAATGCCGGCGTGGTCGGTTGGGGCGAGGCCTACAGCCAGTATGATCGCGACCGTGCCGTCGCGGCACAGGTCGAAGAGCTGGGTCGCTACCTTGTCGGCCGCGATCCGTTCCATATCCGGCACATCCTGCAAATCGCGTTCGACGACTACGCGCAACGGCGAGGATCGCTGGAATTCTACTGCGCCACCTCCGGCATCGAGCAGGCCCTGTGGGACATTGTCGGCAAGGTCACGCAACAGCCGGTCTACAACCTCCTCGGCGGGCCCTGCCGTTCGCGCGTGCGCGTCTATGCGAATGGCTGGAGCTACAAGATGCAAAAGCCTGAGGATTATGCGCGCGCCGCCGAGGCCGTTCTCAAGCGTGGATTCACCGCCCTGAAGTTCGACCCGCTGCCCGGGCCGTGGCGGACCTATGTTCCAAAGCAGCACATCCGAAGCGCCGTGCAGGTGACGCGCGCGGTCCGCGACGCCGTCGGTCCAGACGTCGATATCCTCATCGAGGTGCACCGGCGGCTCGCACCGATGCACGCCATCGATCTCGCCAATGCGCTGGCCGAGTTCGAGCCCTACTGGTTCGAAGAGCCGTGCCAGTCCGAGAACGTCGAGGCACTTGCCGAGGTTCGCCGCGCGAGCCGCATTCCGGTCGTCACCGGCGAGGCGCTGCTGACGCGCGCGGGCTTCCGCCCGATCATCCGGGCGCGCGCCGTCGACATCCTCAACCCCGACGTCTCAAATTGCGGCGGGATTCTCGAGCTCATGTATATTGCCGCCGCGGCCGAAACCGAGGCGATCGCGGTGTCGCCACACAACTACAATTCGACCACCATGGCGCTCAGCGCCACCGTGCACGCGTCTGCCTGCATGCCGAATTTCATCATTACCGAATATTTTCTTCCATTCGAGGAGCTCGGCCAGCGGCTATGCCCAGACGCGCTGCGTCCGGTAGACGGATACATCGCGCTGCCGCAGGGCCCAGGCCTTGGCCTGAGCGTTGATGAAAGCGCCGTGCGGGCCGCAAAGGGCAAGGAATTCCCAGCCCGGACCTTCAGGTCTCCCGAAGATGAAGGGCCATAGGACAGCCCCGCTCCGTGTCACGAACAGAACAGCTCACGGCGATTAACTAATTGCACCAAGCTCGTCACCGGGTTTTTCGATCCGCACTGTGAAGAAAAATCGTTGGCGTCATTCAATCGACGGGCGCGGCGGCGCTATGGCGCCTGTAGTATCGAACACCAAGTCCTGGGACGACGGAGGCCTGGGAGACCTTAGCAATATGCGATCAACTGAAAGGGAATTCATTGCCATGCGTGCCGTCACCTACGCCGCCCTGGTGATTATGGGAGTGGGCATTTCGGACCAACTGTTCTTTCGCGGTTCGTTTTTTCAAACTGCTGATGCGCAGCAAGTCCGGCAATTCCAGCAAGTCCCGCAAGTCCCGCAAGCGCAGCTACCTCAGCGGCCGCGGCAAATTCCAGCCACTCGCCCGACGGCGGCCACACCCGTCGAATCCACCACTCCGACCGCGTCGTGCGACCAGCAATCCCCGAGAACCGATCTTGTTCTGCCGGGTTTAAGAGGCCCGATCAAGTTGGACAGTTGTTATCGAGGGCGAGAACACTTTGTTTGTAGCGTGAACGCAATTATCGCCGAATCGCAAAGACTCAGGTCGGAATACGAGAAGATCGTGAAGATGAATTATCCGAGCCTCAAGACCATCGATCCCGTCTGCAGGCTGTCATCTGAGGGCGTTGCGACCGACATACAGCTGGTCAAGGATTTCTTTCCAAGATTTAGAGCAGTCAAATCGGCTTTCGAGCGGCAGGCCAACTGCGCAGTCACCGTTGGACGTACGATCAAGGAACTCAATCTGGCAACCCTGGCCAATGGCGCTGATATCGTCAGGTCCATGGTGGAAGCAATCGATGGAGATATGAAACAGGTTCCCGACGAACGGCAAGATTCTGCAGATCTTGCGGAAACCATCGAGTCCGCGCGGAAATCACTCGACGCGATCGAGAAACTTCACGCCGCAATGTGCCCGGCGCAAGGCAAAGGCAAGTCGTGAAGCGCGTCAATGTGCCGATGTCCTAGAACCTCAGCCCGATCTTGAACACCTCGATGGCGTAGAAGGCGAGCTCGGCATCGAGGCAGCGCTTGATGGTCTCGGCCTTGCGGAAGCCGTGCTGCTCGCCGGAGAACAGGAAATAGCCGACGGCACGGCCCTTGCGGCGCAGCACCTCGACCATGGCCTCGGACTGGTTCGGCGGCACGACCTCATCCTCCTCGCCCTGGAAGAAGATCACCGGCTTCGACAGCCGCTCTGCGTGATAGAGCGGCGAGCGCTCGCGATAGCGCTCCGCCATCTCCGGATAAGGCCCGATGAGCCAGTCGAGATAGCGCGACTCGAACTTGTGGGTGTCGCGGGCGAGCGCGATCGCATCGCTCACGCCGTAGTAGCTGGCGCCGCCGGCAAAAAAATCACGGAACACCAGCGCGGCGAGCGTGGTGTAGCCGCCCGCGCTACCGCCTCTGATGACAGCGCGCTGCGCGTCGATCAGGCCCTGCTCCGCCAGAAACCGGGCGCCGTTCACGCAGTCATCGACGTCGACGATCCCCCAGTTGCCATAGAGGCGCTCGCGGTACTCACGGCCGAAGCCGGTGCTGCCGCCGTAGTTGACATCGAGCACCGCGATGCCGCGGCTGGTCCAGAACTGCGTCGAGAGGTTCAGGCTGCTCGAGGCCGCGCCCGTCGGGCCGCCATGACACATGACGAGCAGCGGCGGCTTCTCGTCGGCCGGGCCGGCATAGTCGGGATTGTGCGGCGGGTAAAGCAGGCCATACGCGGTCTTGCCGCCCGTGGTAGGAAACTCGACCGGCCGCACCGTGGTCAGATAGTTGCCGATGCGCAAGTCCGGATTCAAGTCCGACTGATCGAGCATGCGGGTGGCCTTCTGCAGGACGCGATGGCTTCCCGACGCCAGATCAAGCGCCACGATGCTGAGCGGGTGATTGGGCGCGGCGGCGCGAAACAGCACGCGCTCACCCAGCGCGCGCACCGAGCCGAACTCAGTGAAAGGAAGCTCGATGGGCGTAAGCGCCTTGCGCTGGAGATCGAGCACCGCAAGGTGACCGAGCCCATCGGCGACATAGCTCGCCACGATGCGATCCGGCCCCGCCCAGGCATAGGTTGCCGCCGCCAGGCTCCACTGCGGGACGCCGAATTCCGCGTTCATCGGCGCGAGCGACTGCGTGGTGCGCGCAATACGGTCGTACCGGTAGAGGTTCCACCAGTTGGTGCGGTCGGACACGAAGATGATGGCCTGCCCGTCGGGTGACCATTCGGGCTGGAAGATCGATTCCGCGACGCCTCCGGCGATCGGTTGCGGTTCGCGCACATGGCCAGCGGCGTCAAGCTCGGCGAGGAAGAGCGTCGTGCCGTTCCACGGCATATTGGGATGGTCCCAGGCGAGCCAGAGCAGCGCGCGTCCGTCCGGCGACAGCCGTGGCGCCGCGACGAAATCGTGCCCGCCGACCAGCACCTGGCCGGCATCGCGGCCCGGCTGCGCGAGATCGACCGCCACGATCGTGTTGACCGCTTCGCCGCCTCCCGTATGGTCCTCGCGCACGCCGATCCAGCGATTGCGTTCGCGATCGACGATGCCGTCGGCAAATCGCCATTGATGCTCGCGATCGCTCGGAGCCGCGGTCAGCGCCTCCGGCGCAGACACGCCGTCGCTCGTGCGATAGAGGCGGCCATCGGCAAAGTTCGAGAAATAGACCACGCCGTCAGCCACGGTCCACGACGCGCCGCCATATTCCTGCACACGCGAGCGCGCACTGAACGGCTTCGGCGTCAGGTCTGTGGTCCCTGCAGCATCGCTACGCACGACGACGAAGCGGCCCTGCTCCTGCGGCCTGCCCTCGAGCCAGTAGCACGTGTCGCCGTCGAGACGCGTCTCCGACAGCGCGATCGCTTGCGCCACAATTAGCTCGGAGGTGATGGGCGACTTCCAGCTGCCATAGCGCGCAATGGTAGGCATGACCATGATACCCTCAAGATGGAACTTCGAACGGCGCCGCCGATCGACGGATCTATTCAAAAAACCTATAGACCTCATTTCTTGTATGTGCAGGCCGTCTGCCGGTAGCGTGCCAAATGTCAGGCGCCTCCCCGGCGCCTGACATCCATTGGAAATGAAAGGAACAGATCATGTGGTCCACGCCAATCCTTGTTGAGATTTGTGTTGGTCTTGAGATCAACGGCTACCTGCCGGCCGAGTTCTAAGGCCGCATCGCGCGCAAGTTCTGCTTGATGGGACGCCTCACCGCAATCGTGCTTGGCTCGGCGGCGGGCGGGGGGTTTCCACAGTGGAACTGCCGGTGCCCGGTGTGCCAGCTGGCTTGGTCTGGCGATCCACGGGCCCGGCC
>Ga0137394_10002724_pt1 | contig 13125 bp, 7 predicted proteins | sample czobulk116metaG_FD_108278 | JGI IMG/M metagenome (GOLD analysis project Ga0137394, IMG submission 108278) | Vadose zone soil microbial communities from Angelo Coast Range Reserve, California, USA - czobulk1.16 metaG | ecosystem: Environmental > Terrestrial > Soil > Vadose zone | place: USA...
CCGGCTCCGCACCTGGTTGCGGAAAATCAGATCTCCCTCGCTTACTTCTCGGTAGCGATTCTCCTCCCACGCCTTCCGCACTCGGAAGTACCGAAGCAGGTCCTCGGTAATGTCCGATTCGAGTGGAATCTTCACGAAGGAATGGAAGATTTCCGTGGCCTTTGGGAAGTGCAAATCGGTCCGGGAAGCGTAGACCAGCCGGAACTGGCAAAGCTGACGGAACAACGGGAGGTAGCGGTTCAGGTGACGGATGAAATCCGTGAACCCCGCTGGTAGATTCGAGCCCCATCGCCTCTTTCATTTATGCTTCTGATTGGCAAGAACTTACGGAGAATGTGCGGGGGCTATAGGGGTGCAATTCAGTCGAAGAGCTTGGTCCGTGCGCCCGGCGATACAAGTGCCAACCGGAGGCAGCCGCCGGATGACAATCCCAGCAGCCTCTAAAGCCCCGAAGTCTCTCGGAAAGTAGCGTTCGCGAGAACTCGGCGGTATAGTCCAATGCTGTCGGTATCGGTGAATTGAGGCGCCAGCGGAGACAACTCTGGTAAATCGGCTTCGCCTACCAGTGACTTGTATCGTTCGCGGCCCTGGCCGGAGAACTTGAGGTCCGCAAACAATTGGCCCGAGTCGCGCAGAATCACTACTTCGATCCTCAACATGAGGAGTTCGCGATGCATTGTTCACGTGATCGCCATTGGATCGCGATAATCTTGACAACTCAGGCGGAGCTTTATAGCGTAGGCGATTCTTGGGATATTCACGTGAGCCAAGGAGCTTGGGTAACCTCGCCATCCCGGGTTCGTTTTGCCGGTAGCTGAGTGATTCTTTCCGTGACACCTTTGTGCAGAGTGGCCCTCCTCGCCGTCTTGTTTGGCCTGTGGTCTGAGATCCATGTTCACGCCCAATCTACTAATGCATCTCTGACGGGCCGAATTACGGACTCCAGCAAGGCAGTCGTCGCCGACGCCAAAGTGATCGTCATCAATACGAGCACGCGCATCCGCTACGAAAGCTTTACAAACCAGACGGGGAGCTACTACGTCACGAACTTGCCTCCCGGAACTTATCGCCTCGAAGCCGAAAGGCTGGGATTCAAAGCGGTGATCAAATCCGATGTAATCCTCCACGTGCAAGACACTCTGGAAATCAATTTCGAAATGGAGCTGGGTTCCGCGTCGGAGAGCGTCACGGTGCAAGGCGGCGCTCCACTACTCGATACCGAATCCTCGACAATCGGCACGGTTGTGGAACAACGGAAAGCGAACGAACTGCCCTTGAACGGCCGCAACGTTTTTAACCTGATCGAATTGGTTGCCGCCGTAGTCCCGCAGGGCAGCTCCACCGGCACGCCTGTCGGTGTGAATCCGTTTGGCTGGGGCAACTATCAGGTGAACGGTTCGTTTGGCAACCAAAGCGCGGAATACCTGGACGGTCAGCCGCTCAACATCGGTTACATCAACTTGCCTGTCCTGATTCCGACGCAGGATTCAATACAGGAGTTTAGAGTTCAAACCAGCAATCTGGGGTCGGAATGGGGCAAGTTCTCGGGCGGTGTGACTAACTTAAGCACGAAATCCGGAACGAATTCGCTGCACGGCGAAGCGTATGAGTACATTCGCAACAAGATCTTCAATGCCAACGATTTCTTTCTCAACGCTGTTGGGAAATCCAGGCCGCCCTGGGTGCAAAACCAGTTCGGTGCGAATGCTGGTGGCCCCGTGAATTTTTCGCGCAACGGAGGCCGTAACAAAACATTTTGGTTTTTCAGTTGGGAAGGCTTTCGGTTGCGGACGGGCCAGCCATTCACCGCCACGGTCCCGGATGCGAAAGAAAGAATTGGTGATTTTTCCGAAATATGCAAGTCAGGTTTCGCCAGCGGTATTTGCAACGACCGCCAAACGGACGCCAACGGCAAATCCGTCGTCATCAATCAGATATATGACCCCTGCGCTGGCAGCGTGAATGCTCAAGGAGCTTGCCCGGGTAGCACGGCCACTCCCGCTCCATTTGCAAACAACATCATTCCGGCCGGCCGGATCAATCTTACGTCTGCGAAACTCCTCAATCTCTGGCCAGCGCCAAACAACGCTGGCGCATCAACCAATAATTTCACTACCGTTGCCAGCACGGGCGGAGACCAAAACCAGCTCGTTTGGCGATTGGACCACAACCTCAAAAACCGGCAGAGGCTTTTTTTTCGTTTGAGCTACTGGAACGTTTTGGACCTGCCCATCGATCCGCTGGGAAGCGGTTTGTGCGCCGATCGCTGTTCGGAAAACTATCACAGCAGCGCCATAGCCGCGGGATACACTCATGCATTCACCCCGACGGTAATCTTTGGCTTCAACTTCAGCGTCAGCCGCTTCCGCTACGACCGCAATCCGAAGAATTCCGGATTTGACCTCACGACAATCGGTTGGCCGGCGAGCTACAACCAAAGTGTCCCTGCTGTCATGCGCACTCCGCCGACGCCGTGCGTCGCGAATTTCGCCGATAACATAATCTGCACCCAGGGACAAAGTTTCATTCAAGACCGCAACACGCAGTACAACCTATCTCCCGGCATCTCCATGTTGCGAGGGCGTCACCAATACCAATTCGGCTCCCAGTTCGAGGTTGGCCGCGACAATTACGCGCAGTCGAACATCGCGAGCGGGGCCTTTGATTTCTGTGCTCCTGGCCAAGCGTGCTTCACCAGCCTGCCAGGTGTCTCCGGGACGGGCTTTTCGTTCGCGGATTTCCTGCTGGGGTATGCCGGCAATTTTAACAACTTCGAAAATCATTTTTTTGCACAGGCTGTCGTGCCGGCTTTCACCGCGGGACAGCAGATTTACAGGGCAGTTTATTTTGCCGATTCCTGGCATGCAACGAACAAGCTAACTCTGAATTTGGGCTTGCGTTACGACCTGCAAGGACCCTGGTCCGAGCGCTTTAACAGGCTGTCCTTCTTCGACCCAACCGCCACGAACTTCCTGACGCAATTTCTCCCAGCGGGCTCGCCACCGCTGAAGGGAGACGTTTTTCTCGTGAACTCTGGAGACCGGAACAACATTCCGCTCGAGAAGACCGACCTCTCGCCGCGCGTCGGATTGGCTTATGGCGTTAGCACAAAGATCGGTATTCGTAGCGGCTACGGAATCTTCTGGATTCCAAACCACGTGTCTTTCGGTCTTAACCCGCTGAATGATATGGTCAATGCCGCGACTACTACGTATTCGGGAACAATCGACGGAACTCACCCGGTCAACACAATTGCCCTTCCGTTTCCAGCCGGCATTTCAGCTCCGCCCGGGCGAAGTCTCGCTACCCAAGGGACTCAACAATTTCTCACCCAGATCGTGCAGTCAATCACCGAAGCGTATCCCGCGAACCATCCGGCGGGTTACGTCCAGCAGTGGAATCTGAACATCCAGAGGGCGCTGCCTGCGGACTTCTTCCTTTCTGCGGTTTACGTCGGTTCGAAAGGTACGCATCTGGAGCAGTACTCCCAGCAAATCAATCAAATCTCGGACGCTTTGCTTGCGCAAGCAGCGGCGCAAGTCGACCTGACGCTCCCTAATCCCAGACAAAACGTAACCATCGTGCAATCCACGCCGAATCCGTTCTACATTAACGGCCAGGCGCTTGCGCTCACCGGGTCGACAACGACCAAGGGGCAGCTCCTGCGTCCTTATCCCCAGTACACGAGCGTGCAACTCGCCGGCCAAGGTTCTTACGACAGTATTTACCACTCTTTTCAATTGACGGTACAGAGGCGGTTTCCAGGCGCCGGGTCGCTCCTGGTCGCTTACACCAACTCGAAGCTCATCAGTGATACCGATACTCTGACGTCGTGGCTGGAAACGGGCATCGGAGGGATTCAAGACAACAACAATCTCCGCAAAGAACGTTCTCTGTCCTCCCAAGATACTCCCCAGCGTCTGGTGGTGAGCTACGTTCTCGATCTCCCGTTCGGTAAAGGGAAGAAGTTCCTCTCGGGAGTTGTTGGGTCAGAAAAGATTGTAGGGGGATGGGGCATCGACGGCGTCACCATATTCCAGCGGGGATTCCCGCTGGTTTTTACGAATGGGCAACTCAACGGCACCACACTATTTGGCGGAGGTTCCCGTCCAAACCTGATACCCGGCTGCCGTACGTCGGAGTCCGGTACCGCCACTGCAAAGCTCGGGGATCCGAATAATTTAGGCGCACCGCGATGGTTCAACACCTCCTGCTTCACTGCGCCTCCTGATTTCACTTTCGGAAATGAGCCGCGCGTGGATCCCCGGCTGCGCTCGCAAGGAATCGATAATTTCGACTTCTCACTATTCAAGAGAACGAAGTTCGCCACCAACGACCGGCTCGGCCTCGAGTTTCGAACGGAGTTCTTCAACATTTTCAACCGGACTCAGTTCGCTCCGCCCAACACCATTTGCTGCACCGCCAACAATAGGAACTTCGGGGTCGTAACCAGTACGGCTCCTGGGACAAACCCGCGCCTGGTTCAATTCGGGTTGAAATTCATGTTCTAAAGGATAACGCTCGAAGCATCTGCAAGTTAGTGGGGCCGCATACGAGCGTTAAAGGGTTTCTGTACCAAAAGCTTCAAGATTTCTTGAAGAAATAAAACTGCAGGCTGACATCTAAAAATCTTCTCATTCGGCCGCCAAGTGGTGTATGTTTCGAAAAGCATCGGAGCTTGCCTGGGGGAATGCGCCGGTGCTCGGGGTGTTTCGCTGAATGTCCAGCGTTATGCCGCGGAATTGAGAGCTACGCATGAGTTCTCCGCCGCAAGGACGCGCGCTCCCATTTCCCATCGCTTGGAGCCGGGGACAGGGCCAGGAACTGGCTATCCCGGCGCCGAAAGCTGCTGCTGGAGACCGTTCTCCGAGCGATGAGGAGGTGATGGCTCGTCTGCAGTCTAATGATTCCGGCGCCTTGGAGATTCTCTTCGGCCGGTACGCCCGGCTTGTGCTCGCCATTGCACGAGGCATCGTCCGCGACAACGGCGAGGCCGAGGACGTTGTCCAGGAAGCGTTTTTCTACCTGTATAAGAAATCGATGCTTTTTGACGAGGCAAAGGGAAGCGCGAAGAACTGGATTATTCAGATCGCGCTGCACCGGGCGCTGGACAGGAAGTCGCACCTGGCACGCAGGGGCTTTTACGCTGGTACAGACATCGGCGCTCTCGGCGATATTTTATTGGGGGAGACGGACTTGGACCGGGAGATCGGCGCCAAACTCAACCGCGTGCAGCTTGAGAGAGCCTTCGAGCAGCTTCCCGAGATGCAGCGCGCGACGCTTGAGTTGTTTTATTTTGAGGGATTGGATTTGCGCGAAATCAGCGAAAAGCTCAATCAGCCATTGGGGAACAGCCGTCACCACTTCTATCGTGGTCTGGAGCGGTTAAGAAAAAGCGCCTTTGTCCAGAGGCTTAGGGGAAATAAACAATGGTAGACGGCCACCAAGGTCGGGAAACCCATGAGAGATTCAGGGAGCTCAATGCCCTGGCCAGTTCTGGCGCCCTCACGCCGCTCGAACGCTCCGAGTTGAATGCGCATTTAGACGACTGCGAGGAGTGCCGCGAGGCCGCGCTCGAATACCGCATTCTAGCGGCAGCAGGAATTTCCACAATTGCCGCTGCTTACGCCGACCGGCCAGCGTACGAAAGCTGGGATGAGAATGCATCTCTGAGCAAACTGCTCGCACGTGTGCGCTCAGACCAGCGAACTGTTCTAGAGCGGAACCGGGACCTCCGGGTTTCCGCACCGCCTTCCGTTTTGCGCCGAATCGTCTCCAATTCCTTTGCGCAAGCCGCATTCGCGGCCTGCCTAGTGGTTGCAGTCGGGGTCCACGCCTATCGCCTGGGGATTCGCGCACAGGGCGCTGCTAGCCCATCCTCGGTGTCTCCTGATGACCGGCTCCGGAAGCTAGCGGCCGAAAAGAGGTCGGCGGACGAACTTCTTGCTGCCCAGGCCGCAAGGCTCGCGCAATTGCAGGAACAAAGCTCAACGGCGGAACGAGAACTCGCGAAATTGCGATCGGCGTTGCATGAGACGGAAGAGCATTCGAATAAACTCTTGGCGGCCAACACCCAGTCCGCGGGAAAGCTACAAGAGCTCTCGCAACAACGGGATACTCTGAACACTCAACTGCAGGACGCGAACCAGTCTTATCAGAAGGTTCGAACCGAACTCGCAAGCCTGCGGGACGAACGCGAAAGGGTATTGATAAGGAGCACCTCGCTCGAAGCGAGAATTGAAGAACTCATGGCCATCAACCGGGATCAGGAACGCAGGCTCAAAGACTCGGAACAGTATCTCGCTTCCGACCGGGATATTCGCGAATTGATGGGTGCGAGAAAGCTTTATATTGCGGATGTTTTTGATGTTGATAGCGGCAGCCGCACGAAGAAACCCTTCGGCCGCGTGTTTTACACCCAGGGTAAGTCTCTCATTTTTTATGCGTTCGATCTCGATCGCCAGCCCAGCGTTGTGAATGCCAACACGTTTCAGGTGTGGGGTCAGAAGGATACGGCGCAGGGAGAGCAGGCACTGCCCATGAATTTGGGAATTTTATACATGGACAACGAAACGAATCGCCGATGGGTGATGCGCTTTGACGATCCCAAGCAGCTGGCGGAGATTGACGCGGTATTTGTCACGGTCGAGCCGCGTGGCGGCAGCCGGAAGCCAACGTCCAAACCGTTCCTCTACGCCCTCCTCCGGAACGATGCGAACCATCCGTAGACGCCGAGGTTGGTTGAGGATTTTTTTCGTAAGACCGCGAGGCTAGGGTTTTTACCCTACTCGTGTTCCCTCGCACTTTTTTCAACTTCCTTTCTTTCCCGTCGGTAACGCTGGTACATATCTCTTCACCATCACGTAACAATAAGTAAATTCGGAAACATGTCGAGGTGTTGTTTTTGCGTCCAAGAGTTCCGTCACGCGGAACGAAGGATACGTGTGTCGCACGGGGCTCTGGCAATAGGCGGGACAATCAATCGAGGGTTAGGAGCGCAGAACATGAAAAAGTCACATATCCAGTGTCTTGCGGTGTTTGGGTTTGGGATTTCACTCCTCGTCGTTTGCATGGTCATGCTAAGCCAGCCCGTGTGGGCTCAGTCGACCTATGGCACGGTGACCGGGTCCATTACGGACCCCTCGGGAGCCGCAATCGCCGGCGCGCAAGTGACACTGACCAATCTCGGCACGTCGGAAAAGCGAACCCAACCGACCGGGAGCGATGGCCTATACTCTTTCGCTAATCTGTTTGCCGGCAGGTACAAGGTTGAAGTCGAGATGAAAGGCTTCAAGCGCGTCTCGCACACGGATATCGTCGTCGAGTTGCAGCAGACCTCTCATATCGACCTGACCATGCAGGTAGGTGAAGTGACCCAGACGGTTGAGGTTACCGGCGAGACGCCGCTACTTCAACCGGAAACGTCTTCGCTGGGCCAGGTTATCGAACAGCGCCAGGCGAATGAACTGCCGCTGAATGGCCGGAACGTTTACAACCTGGCCGCGCTGTCTCCCTCCGTGGTTCCACAAGGCCATGCGTCGAATAATATCGTCGGCCAGAACCCCTTTGACCTTGGGAATTATCAAATTGGGGGATCTTTCGCGAATCAGGGCGCCGAGTATCTAGATGGCCAGCCACTGAACATCGGCTACATCAATTTGCCGCTGGTCGTGCCCACGCAGGATTCCATTTCGGAATTCAAGGTGCAATACAACAATGTGGGTCCCGAATGGGGCAAATTCTCCGGCGGAGTCATCAACTTCAGCACGAAATCGGGAACCAACCAGTAGCATGGTTCCGCCTACGAATACCTCCGCAACAAGGTCTTAGACGCAAACGAGACTTTTCTGAAAGCCTCTCAATTAGCTAGCGGCAAAAAGAATCAAGCTCCGCCGTATGTGCAGAACCAGTTTGGCGGCACGGGCGGAGGCGCAATCAAAAAAGACAAGACCTTCGTTTTTGGCAGTTATGAAGGATACCGGCAGCGCGCGGCAACGGTTTTCCAAACGACAGTTCCGACAATGCTGGAGCGCACCGGTAATTTTTCTGACTTGTGCAAAACGGGTTTCACCGCTGTGGACCCAGGAGGGTCTGGGATCCCGATCTGCGCCGACAAGAACGCAAGCGGAGCATTCATCGACCAACTGTACAATCCTCTGTCGGTCAATCCGACGACTGGGAGCAATCAGCGCACGCCGATTGCCAACAACAACATCACAGGCAACTATCCCGGCACAACTACACCGTATATCAACACGACCGCTGCCTTCCTGCTGGGTAAGCTGATTGCGGATCCCACGAACACCGGGACGCTGAACAACTTCACCAAAGGGGCCAGCACGGGTGGAAACATCGACGAGTACGTCGCTCGTGCGGACCAAAACCTTACGGCCAACCAGCACCTTTTCGGCAGGTTTACGTACTTTAAGGAGTTGAGCCTGGCGCAGGATCCGTACAACACTGGCCTTTGCAAAGACCGCTGCGCGGAGAACACACGGAGCAAGAGTCTTGCGGTGGGCTGGACCGACGTACTCAGCCCGACATTCACGTCCAGCGTGAACGTGAGCATCAGCCGTTTTCACTACATCCGCGGGCCAATCCTTGCGGGTTTCGACATGACCAAAGAGGGTTGGCCGGCCTCCTACAACGCAATTGTTCCCAATACCGAGCGCACCCCGCTGACACCTTGCTTCGCCGTCAGTGATGGGTCGAATTCGGGGAATATCTCCTGCAGCCAGGGGCAGAGCGCCATTGACGACCACGATACGCAATGGAACCTCTCTCCACAGTTCACCAAAATCTGGAGACGGCACACCTTCTCCTTTGGTGGCCAGCTGGAGGAGAGCTATGACAACTATCTGCAAACAAACACCGGGGGAGGCTTGATCTCCTTCAACGGAACATGGACTGCGCCTTTGGCGAGCAATGCTGGCGCCGTTCTGGGGAACGATTACGCTGACTTCCTCCTGGGGTTCGGCTTGGGAGCGGGGGCGGCGTTCGGCAACCAGTCCACGGGATCTTTGGTTATTTCTGCACCGGTTGCGGGCAAACAGACCTACCGGGCCCTTTACGGTGGAGATACCTGGCACGTGACGAACAAGCTGACCTTGAACCTTGGACTGCGTTATGAATTGGCAGGTCCCTGGTCGGAACGGTTTGACCGCATGACCTATTTCGATCCGGCCGCCAAGAACGCTGCGGTGACCGGTTGCCTCGGGACGGCTGGCAGCTCCTGCCCAGGCGATCTCTTCCTTGTCAATACCGGGCGAAACTCGAGCAGAAATAACCTGCCGCTCCCCAAACGGGAGTGGTCACCGAGGTTAGGAGTCGCCTACGCGCTCAACCCGAAGACTGTCTTTCGCGCCGGTTTCGGCGAGTTCTATATTCCCAACTTTGTTTCCTTCGGGACCAACCCCTATATCGATCCAACCGTCAGCGCAACTTCGACCTTCTTTGCGAGCAATAACACGGGGTTCTTTCCCGCGAGCACCCTCAACACAAGCCAGTGTACCTTGAGCGGCACCGGTGGGGCTGCCAACTTTAACTGTGCGGCAGCGGGCCCATTCGGTCCGAATCTCGTAGCCGCCGCGGGGCGCAATCCGCAACCGAACGTATCGGCGTTCGGCATAGCGCAGACTCCACTCCAGCCCAACGGCTACACTTTTTATAAGCCTGGGTATGTGGAGCAGTGGAACCTCGACATCCAAAGAGAATTGCCTTGGGGCATCTTCGCGGATGTGGCCTATGCGGGAGCGCACGGCGTTCACCTGCAGCAATTTAACACCCCCATTGACCAAATCTCCGACAGCTTCATCGCGCGGGCTGCAGCCCAAGCCGCCGCCGGCCAGCCCGTTACGATTGCTCAAAAAGTTGGCGCCGCCAACTACCCTTTCAGCGTCAATTTGCCTGGCAATTTGGGACCCGCAAATTTGATTCAGGGGCAGTTGGACCGTCCTTACTCACAGTACACCGACCTTAAGATTCAGGGGTACCCCTGCTGCAGCAGCAGGTACAATTCACTGCAAGTGTCGGTAACGAGGCGGTTCAATGGAGGCGGAACAATTCTCGCCGCCTATACCAACGCCAAGCTACTCTCCAATACGGACACCCTGACGTCGTGGCTGGAAGGTTCCACGACCGGCGGCGTACCCAACGCCCAGGATAACGCCAACCTGAACAACGAGTATTCACTTTCAGCGCAAGACGTTTCTCAACGTCTGGTGATCAGCTACGTTCTCGACCTGCCCTTCGGCCATGGCAAGAAGTTCATGTCGGACGCAACCGGGGTGAAGGACAAAGTCGTTGCGGGGTGGGGAGTCGACGGTGTTAGCATCTTCCAGAAGGGTTTCCCACTGAAATTCAGCGACGCCAACCCGAGTAAACTTGCCGCTTTAAGTCTGGGCACTGGAACGATCAGGCCCAACGCAGTACCCGGATGCGCCAAGGGCGGCCCCCGGAATGCTGCTCAATGGTTTAATACGGCATGCTTCGCGAGTCCCGCAGCTTACACCTTTGGCAATGAGCCCCGCGTAGATCCTACTCTCCGACAAGCTGGAGTTAACAATTGGGACTTCGCGCTATTTAAGAGGACATACTTTGGACCGGATAATAAACTCAACCTGGAATTCCGGTCGGAATTTTTCAACATCTTCAACCGCCCGCAGTTTGGGCCACCGAACACAGGCTTGGGCAACAGCGGCTTCGGCCAAGTAACCAGCACAATTAATAATCCGCGACTCATCCAGTTCGGATTGAAGTTCGCGTTCTGACCACCATGGCTGTGGGGGATGCCCTCGGGGCGTCCCCCATCGGTCCTATTCAGTCTTCGGGTTATGGTTCGACAAGCTAGAGTTTCCTCCCTGCTTCTCGATTTCCCAGTTCTTCCCAACGGCAAGTGCTGATAGGGTGCAGCCTGGGGAAATTCGTGTCAAAATTCAAAGTGCTTCGTCCTAGGATGCTTCGCAGCTTCAACCGCCGCGATTTTCTGCGTTTCGGAACGCTCGCTGCTGCCTCGCCAATTTTTGATGGGAAACTTCCACTCGGTTTGGATTTCACCCTTCAGAATTCTCCCACGCCGCAGAAATACCTCATCGAAACCATGCCCGGCGGCGTGGCCTTGTTTGACTACAACAACGATGGTTTGCTTGACATTTTCCTCGTCAATGGCGGGCGCGTGACCAGTCCGATGCAGCTTCCAGAAAGATTTGATCGTGCCAACCCGCGCTATTGGAATCGCCTTTATCGCCAAAACAGAGACGGCAGTTTTACGGACGCGACGGAAGCTGCGGGCTTATCCAGTGCCGGCCCTGGCAACTACGGCATGGGCGTCGCGGTCGGTGACTACGACAATGATGGCTATCCCGACCTCTTCGTCACCAGCTATGGAAAGAACATCCTGTATCACAACAACGGCGACGGAACCTTCACCGATGTTACTGCCAAAGCAGAAGTCACAGGCGGCGGCTGGTCAGTCTCGGCGGGTTTCTTCGACTTCAATAACGACGGCCATCTAGATCTTTTTGTAACCCGCTACATGGAATGGGACACCAGACATAGCAAGACCTGCGGTGGGGCTTGGCAAACCTACTGCCCGCCGGGCGAATTTCCTGCTACTTCCAACCTTCTTTATCGCAATCGTGGCGACGGCACCTTCGAAGACGTTAGCCAGAAATCCGGCATCGCTGCCAAGAAGGGCCGCGCTCTGGGCGTGGCCTTCGCCGATTATGACGACGACGGCTTCACGGACATTTTCGTCGCCAACGACGGCATGCAACAATTCCTCTTCCACAACAACGGCAACGGCACGTTTACCGAGTGCGCGCTCGAATCCGGCGCCGCGCTTTCCGCCGATGGCAAGCCGCTTTCCGGCATGGGCACTGTCTTTCAGGACTACGACAACGACGGCAAGCCCGACATCATCGTTACCGAGCTTCCCCGGGAAATCTACGGCCTCTACCACAACGATGGCGGAGGCTCGTTCTCCAATCAAAGCCTCGAAGCCGGCCTCGGCGCGCTCACCGCCGGCAGTTCCGGCTGGGGCGTTGGGATGGAAGACCTGGACAACGACGGCTGGAAGGACTTGTTTGTAGCTCAGGGCCATGTGCTGGACAACGTCGAAGCCATCGACCACTCCTTGCATTATCTGGAGACGCCTTTGCTTGCTATGAATCATGGTGGACGTTTCGAGCGCGCGGAATCTGGAATTACAATTCCAGTGGCAGGGCGCGGACTGGCCTTTGGAGACTTGAACAATGACGGCTGGATGGATGCCGTGATGACAGTATTAGGCGGGCATCCGATCATGCTAATGAATCGCGGCGGCAATCGGCATTGGCTGACGATTTCGCTGCGCGGGACACGCAGCAACCGCGACGGGCTCGGAGCACGCGTCCGCGTAAATGGACAAACACGCTTCGCCACCACCGCGGGAAGTTATCTATCCGCGAATGACAAGCGTCTCCACTTCGGCCTGGGCGATTCCGAAATCGCCACGGTCGATGTCGCGTGGCCTTCCGGCGCGCACCAGATGTTGAAGGACGTTCGCGCCGATCAGTTTCTCGAAATTCGCGAACCGGAGCACCCGTGATACGCGCAGCTGTATTTTTCTGGCTGGCCCTGCAAAGTGTTTCTCCCGAAGGCACTCTGCACATGCAGGCAGGCGTTGATGCGCATAAGCAAGGGCAGTTTGATGTGGCTATCAGGGAATTCCGGAAGGCTACGGAGAGCGATCCAAATTTCGCGCAAGCGTTTCTCGATCTTGGGGAAGTTTGCCTGGAAACCCGCGACTATCCAGCCGCTGTCGCCGCGCTCAAGCGCGCGTTGGAGCTAAGCCCGGAGCTCGACGCCGCGCACCTGCAGTTGGGCTATGCTTTGCTGGCGCAGGGTTACGCGGAGGAGGCCATTCCTCACCTGCAGCGCGTGAAGGCGCAGGAAGCTTTGGGAATCGCTCAGATCGATACCGGGCAATATGAGGAGGCAGTCGCAAACCTAAATGCGGCATTGGTGAAACGTGCCGGTGATCCGGATGTTCTATATTACCTCGGCCGTGCCAGCGGCCTTCTTCCCAGGCGCGCCAGCGACATTCTCCTCTGCGCATACCCCGACTCCGCGCGTTCTTACCAAGCC
>Ga0137394_10002725_pt1 | contig 13124 bp, 11 predicted proteins | sample czobulk116metaG_FD_108278 | JGI IMG/M metagenome (GOLD analysis project Ga0137394, IMG submission 108278) | Vadose zone soil microbial communities from Angelo Coast Range Reserve, California, USA - czobulk1.16 metaG | ecosystem: Environmental > Terrestrial > Soil > Vadose zone | place: USA...
GCCCCCGAGGATCTCGACACGAAGCGCGAGATCTTCCGGAAGCTCGGCGCCTGCTGCCGCGAGTCGGCCCTCCTCGCCACCAACACGTCATCGCTCAGCGTGTCGAAGATCGCCTCTTCCGTGCCGAATCCCGGGCGCGTCATCGGCCTCCACTTCTTCAACCCGCCGCACATCATGAAGCTGATCGAGATCGTCCGGGCGCGCCAGACATCCGAGGAGGCCGTGCAGGCGGCGATCGCGGTGTCGAAGAAGATGGGAAAGGAGGCGATCGTGGTGAAGGACACCCCGGGCTTCGCGACCTCACGGCTCGGCCTCGCCCTCGGCCTCGAGGCGATGCGGATGGTCGAGCAGGGGGTCGGATCGGCCGAGGACATCGACCGGGCGATGGAGCTTGGGTACGGCCACCCGATGGGGCCGCTCCGCGTCTCCGATCTCGTGGGGCTCGACGTGAGGCTGGCGATCGCGGAGACGCTCCATCGCGAGCTGGGCGAGGCGCACTTCCGCCCGCCCGCTCTTCTGAGAGAAAAGGTCAAGGCCGGCAAGCTGGGCAGGAAGGCGGGCCAGGGGTTCTACAGATGGCCGAAGAGTTGAGCGCCCCCGCCGACATCACCGACATCCATATCCACATCCAGCCCTGGGATCAGCTCCTCCCCGCGGTCCAGGAGCGGATGCGGCGCGGGCGCCCCGAGTACGAGCGGATTCTGAAGATGATCGGCGACCCCGTCGCCTTCATCGACTACCTCGACGCAGCGGGCGTGGCGCGTGCGGCTCTGATCAACTACCCCTCCCCCGACATCATGGGGTTCGATGACGGCGCGACGGAGTTCTGCGCGCGGTACTGCGCGGCGATGCCCAACCGGCTCATCGCCTTCGGCGGGGTTCACCCCCGCCTTACGAAGAACGCCGAAGCCGACATGAACCGCTTCCTCGACATGGGGATCCGCGGGATCAAGCTCCATCCCCCGCACCAGGCCTTCGAGCTGACAGATTACCGGGAGAAGGGGCTGAAGCCGCTCGAGACGATCTTCCGCATCGCGCAGGAGCGCAAGGTCCCGGTGATGATCCACACCGGCACGTCGATCTTCCCCGGAGCGCGCAGCCGTCTCGGCGATCCGATGGGCGTGGACGACGTCGCGATCGACTTCCCCGAGCTTCAGATCATCCTCGCGCACGGCGGCCGGCCGCTCTGGTGCGAGACGGCGGTCTTCCTCCTCCGCCGCTTCCCGAACGTCCACATGGACATCTCCGGGATCCCGCCGCGCCGTCTCCTCCACTATTTCCCCCGGCTCGAGGAGCTCGCCGACAAGGTCCTCTACGGATCCGACTGGCCCGCCCCCGGCGTGCCGCCGCTCATCGAGATCCTCGATGGTCTCGACGCGATCCCGCTCTCCCCTGAGGCTCGCTTCAAGATCATGGGCGGAAACGCGCGGAAGATCTTCCCCTAGATCGTCAGCACGCTGTTGAGCCGCCCGAAGCCGTCGGGAACCTTGCTGGGGTTGTCCGGATCGTCGAGCCAGCGTGTCCCGTCGAGAAGGAACTTGTAGAGGTGGCGGCCGGGAGGGAGTGAATCGATCCGGGCCTGCCACAGTCCGGGCTCGACGAGAGTCATCGCGAGGCCCGGTGATCGCCAGGCGTCCCAGCTTCCGGCGACGCGCACTTCGCGGACGTCGTGATCGTGAAGGATGAAGGTGACGCCCGGCGGCGTGATGTGGGGGGAGAGCGCGCGGCCCGCCAGGAACCCGTGCTTCTCCCGGAGCGCGAGCGCGATCGCCTGGCCCGCCTCGACCGCTCCGGCCCCCTGCCTTTCCTTCGGCGCGCCCGGGACGGGACGCGCGGCGGCGATCAGGACGTCGCGGATGATGCGCGGCGTCAACTTCGGGTTCGCCTGAAGCATGCAGGCGATGAGGCTCGATACGAGCGGCGCCGCGAAGCTCGTCCCGTCCACGTGCTGATAGTCGGGAGTGACGAGCTTCAGCTCGGCGAGGCGGGCCTCGATCGCCTTATCGTTCCCGGCGCGGCGCGAGAAGAGCTTGATCGCTTCTCTCGCCACCTCCGTTCCCGGAAGGACGGGCGCGGCCACCCAGATGCTCGGCGCAACGAGCTCGGGCTTCGGGGCGCCGCCGTCCGACTCGCCGTAGTTGCCGTGCCAGAGCTCCATCTCGCGATGGTCGAAGTTGTTCTTGTCGTCGAGCCCGCCGATCGTCAGTGCCGATGGAGCGGTCGCCGGCGGCACGAGCCGCCGCTGGCCGTCGTTCCCCGCCGCGGCGACGACCGAGACTCCGGCCTCGATCAGAGACGCGACCGCGGCATCCACCGGGTTGCCCGAGAGGGGCACCACGGGATCGCCGCCGACCGAGAGGCTGACGACGCGGAGAGCGAGATCCTTCGCGTGGACGAGGAGCCATCTCAGGGCCCGCTCGATGACGTCATTCCCGATGTGCCCGTCGGGACCTCGCGTCTGAACGAGGACGAGATCGGCTTCGCTCGCGAGGCCGCGATAGAGGCCGTGGCTGAGGCGGCCGTTCCCCGCCGCGGCGCAGCTCGTCATCGTGCCGTGCCATTGCGAAGGATGGGCGGAGTCCCATCCCGGCCAGCGCGGCCTCTCATCAGGCTCGAAGAAGATCGCGCGCGCCGGCTCGACGATCGCGTCCACCCACGCGCGAATTCTGTTGGTGGGCTCGACGAGATCCGGATGCGGATAGAAGGCCGAGTCCACCATCGCCATCGTCACGCCGCGGCCCGTGTAGCGAGGATCGGCGTGAAGACGGAGCGGCGTCGGCAGCACGCCGAACGCGGCCTCGGAGTCGAGAGGCCAGGTCGTCTGGATGCTCGCGTGCAGCGCGGCGTCGCCGCGCTCGAGCAGAACCTGAAGCAGCGCCGACTGCACGCACGCGGGACACGCCCCGGTCTTGCGCCGCCACTTCGGGTGCTCGCTCGCGAGCCGCGCCTGAACCTCGGGCGCCACCCACGACGCCTCGGCAAGGATCCGTTTCGTCGAAGCGCGGCCGCAGAGAGAGCAGGTGACGGCGACCAGCTTCTTCGCGGTTGATCTTATCTTCTTCGTGATCCTGATCACGACGCGCTCAGCTCTCGCGCAACATCGCGAGAAATGCTTCGCCGTAACGCTCGAGCTTGACCGGGCCCACTCCGGAGAGAGCGAGAAGCCCGTCGTGGCTCTTCGGCACGGCGGCCGCCATCTGCCGCAGCACGGCGTCGCTGAAGACGATGTAGGCCGGCACCCCCTCGGCGTCGGCCAGCCGCTTGCGCAGCGCGCGCAGACGCTCGAAGAGCTCGGGGTTGATCGGCTCGGCGTCGATCGCAGACGAAGGTGCAGCACTCGCGGCACGCGCTGACTTCGTTCGGGCCGACCCGGCCGCTGCCGACACCAGCGACTCGATGCCGGCGCCACGGCAGACGTCACACGAGCGCGCGCACGGCTCGATCCTCTCGTCCAGATAGCGGGCAATCGCCTGATGACGGCAGCCGCCGCGGTCCACGACGTTGAACATCTCCACCGTCTTGCGTCGCGTCTCCCCACGGAGCTCCTCGTCGTCGATCGCGCCGAGGAAGGCATCGAAGCCGATCACGTCGGCCCACGAGTACATCAGCACGCAGTCGGCGGGAAGCCCATCGCGGCCTGCACGGCCGATCTCCTGGTACCACGCCTCGACACTCTTCGGCATGTCGCGGTGGACGACGAACCGGACGTTGCTCTTGTCGATCCCCATGCCGAAGGCGACGGTCGCCACGACGACGTCCACCTCGTCCCGCGCGAAGGCGTCCTGCGCGCGGGCGCGCTCGTCGTCGGCGAGCCCCGCGTGGTAGGGGGCGGCGCGCACACCGCGCGTGCGCAGCCATTCGGCTGTGGACTCGACCCCCTTCCGGCTCAGGCAGTAGACGATGCCGCTCTCTCCCGCATGACGGCGCACGAGGCCGAGGATGTCGTTCCTGGTATTGCGCCCCGTCCCCTTCTTCTGCGCGGTGATGATCAGGTTGGGCCGGAAGAATGAGCCCTTGAACCCTTCGGGCTTGCGCATCCCGAGCTGAAGAAGGATGTCGCCCACCACGCGCCGCGTCGCGGTCGCGGTGAGGGCCAGCACCGGGATGTCGCCCAGCTCCTGCTTCAGCCCGGAGAGTCTGCGATACGCCGGCCTGAAGTCGTGCCCCCAGTGGCTGATGCAGTGCGCCTCGTCCACCACGACGAGGCTGACGGAGCACCCCGCGATGAGGGACCGCAGCGAGCCTTCGAGCCCCTCGGGAGCGACGTAGACCAGCTCGAGATCGCCGCGGCGGAGCTGCGCGACGCGCTCTCGGCGCTCGTCGAAGTCGATGCTCGAGTTGATCACCGCCGCGCGGAAACCGAGGCGCGTGAGCGCGTCGACCTGGTCCTTCATCAGCGAGATGAGCGGTGAGATGACCAGCACCGCTCCGGGAAGAATGCGCGCCGGGATCTGGAAGGTGAGCGACTTGCCGGCGCCGGTCGGCATCACGCCGATGCAGTCGCGCCCGGCGAGGACCGCGTCGATGATGTGGCGCTGTCCGGGGCGGAATTCGCGATAGCCGAAGACGGTCTCGAGCACGTGCTGGGGGTCGGCCAGCCTCTCTGGGGCGGGAGTTGCGGAGTCGGGCAATTTCTCTCCGTGCAGGGGAGCGGCGCTGAGACGCGCGGGCTCGGCGAAGGCGCGAGTCTAGCTGAGCCCGTTCTTGGATGCACGCCGCGCGCGGAATGGCGATCAGGGTCCGTTCGTGCGAAGATTCCCACCACAGATTCCCGTCAGAGGAGGCCACCGATGTCCGGAGCGCCCAGGAAGAGCCCGCACTTCCTTCTCGCCCTCTGCACCGCTCTCACCGCGGCGACTGTCGCGGAGGCAGGATGGAAACGGTATCTCGTCAGCCCCGGCCGACTCCCCGCGATCGCTCTCGATGCCGCGGGGGATCCGCACATCAGCTTCCTCGACGACTCTCACCCCAACAACTACCGGCTCCGCCACGGCTCGCTGACGGGTAACTCGGGGAAGGTCGAGACCGTGGATCAGGGTGACGCGGGGTGGGACACCTCGATCGCCGTGGACAGCGTGGGGCACCTTCACGTCAGCTACCACAAGACGGACAACCGCACGCAGACCTCCGGCCTGCACTACGCCTTCTTCGACGGCTCGAGCTGGACGGTAACGATGGTTGACAGCGGCGCCGGGCTTGCGACCTCCATCGCCGTCGATGCGAACGACCTCCCCCACATCTCCTACGTCGGAGGCGTCAACGGCGACGAATTGAGGTACGCGCACTTCGACGGGAGCAACTGGATCGTCGAGGTCGCCCGGCCCGGCCCTCTCTCGGCGATCTACTTCGGAGGCACTTCGCTCGCCCTGACATCAACGGGTGCCGCCCACATCACGTTCAGCGACTGGAATCTGCCGCGCGGTCTCCATCATGCGACCAACGCGAATGGCCCGTGGGAGGTCGATGACATCGGCGAAGGATTGGACTCCTCTCTGGCGATCGACTCCACCGGAAACCTGCACGTCGTCTTCGCCGTGGAGACGACCCCGGCGCTCGACTATGCCGTGTCTGACGGCAACACCTGGACGCTCTCCACGATCGTGGCCGGCGCCGCGGATCACCCCGGCCTCGCTCTCGACCCCGACGATCGACCTCACGTGAGCTTCTATGAGGACTTCGCCAGGAACGGGCACCACGTCGAATTCCTTGAGTACGCCCGACTGGATTCAGGCAAGTGGCTGATCCAGCCTGTCCTCGGAAACGCGGCGGCCGAACGCAGCGGGATCGCCCTGGACTCCCTCGGGCTGCCGCACATCGTCGGCGAAGCGCCCACCGGCTCGGAATCCAATGGAGTCGTCTACGCGGTTCTCACCCTGGCCGAGCTGGGCCCAGCGTGGGGCGATGTCCAGCGGATCACGGATACGAGCGGAGAGACGCTCCGTGCGGAGCTTCAGGTCGCCAACACCGGAAACGCGCGATCGAAGCGCGCGTCGTTCCAGTGCTTCCTCTCCGACGACGCGACTCTTGGTCTCGGCGACACGTTCATCGGCAAGAGGCGCAACCTGCCGTTGATTGGGGCGGGAAGGACCGGCAGGGTCCGCATGAACCTCACGTCGCCCACACCCGTCGCCGGGAAGTTCCTGATCGCGGTGGTCGTCTCCGCCAATCCCGCGGACGAGATCGACCTCAACAACAACGTCGCGGCCGCGATGATCCCCTGACACGGATCCGCGCGTCGCGCAGGAGGAGAGAAATGAAGAAAGTCCTGTTTCCAGTCGCCGCCCTGATCCTGGTAATCGTCGGAATCCTGGCCATCGGGCTCGCATCGACGCCCGCCAGTGCCCGAAGCTGCGTGCAGTGCCCGGTCATCGAGGATCCGACGTGCCCGCCCTGCTACTCCCTCGTGCCGGGAACGTGCACGCACTGCGCGTACTGCAAGCACATCGCGGGGTGTCACAAGTAGAGCTCGATCGGGCGGCCCCTAGTCCGTCCCCCGATCCGCCTCCGGCCAGATCGCGACGGAGGAGCCGACCCAGTCGAGCCCCTTGTTGTGATCGACGCCGTGCATCTTCCCGCGCGAGAGACGTGAGAGGTTGATGGCGAGGACGAGCTCCCCCGCGTCATCGGGACGAAGGAACATCATTCGCACCTCCGCCTTCACGCCCGTGCCGTCGGGGGCGATCATCGCCGGCGCGTAGGCGACCTTCTCCTGGAGGAGATACTCGCGGCGCCGCTCCTCGGGGATGGCGTCGATGACGGAGCGCTCGAGATCGACTTCGACCCCCTGCCCCGCGAATGAAAAGATCGGCTTGAGGATGAACCGGGAGAGATCCCCGGGGATGCGATCGAGATCGCTGAGGCGCCATGTCTTCGGCGCGGCCGGGTGATCGATCAGCGGCAGCGTGTACTTCGACCAGATCCAGTACCAGTTCGGGTGCGCCACCCACGTGACGTCGAGGTCGTCCCGGTAGTCGAAGCACATCGTGACGCGCTTCCGCTCCAGCTCGTCGAAGACGACGCGATGCAGGACGCGGCGGACCGGGAGCATGCGCGCGCTCCCCGGCGATTCGGGGGCGAAGAGCTTCCGCCCCTCGCGCTTCAGCTCCGAGACGCAGACAGATCGCACGCCTATCAGACGCGCCGTCGCGTGGAAGTCCGGCCTCGTCTTCTGGCTGGCGGGATCGAGATCGAGAAGGATGACCTCCCGGGGATCGGCCCCCGCGATGATCGTGCGCCGCAGCAGCCCGACGTACGAGTCGTGGTCGAGCCCGGAGAAGAGGCTTGTGAAGCGCTGCGGCATTCCCGGGATTGAAGCGGCCACCTCACCCCAGATCTCTCCCTGCACGAGCTGCATCCCGTAGAGGGATGAGAATCCCTGAAGCTCAATGAGTCGCGGCTCGAGATCCCCGGAGGGCCCCGTGACGATTCCGAGATCGATCGCGAGGAAGTGCGGCAGCGCGTCGATGTTGGGGGCGTCGTACCGTGGAGGGACCGCCCCCCGGCAGCTCTCGAGGATCTCCGGCCGCCTTATGATCGCCAGGATCTCGCGCGCCGTCCGCTCGCACGCCCGCCTCAACCCGGGCGGGAGAAAGAGGGGCGACTCGGCGAGGCGGAAGTCGAAGCGGGGGGTCTCGAGGCGCTCGTCCATCAGCCGGCACATCCGCCCGTAGAGATCGGCCGTGAAGTGCCGGTTGAAGATCGGACGGAGTCTCGGATCCATCGCCGGTGGTTCAGCCGGCGAGGGTGTCGTAGTTCACGAGGTAGCGGCTGTTCTTCATGATGGGGACGCCGTCGATCTCCACGTCGAACGATCGCCCGACGATGTCGATGTGCGTCGAGGATTTCCAGTCGGCCCCGGTGTGCTCCGCGTAGGGATGCCCGAAGGCGAGATGAAGCCCCGGCAGCTTTTCGTCCTGGAGGATCTGGCCGATGACGTTCTGGACCGCGAGGTTGGTTCCGAGGGCGAGCTCGCCGACCCTGTTGGAGTTGGCGTCGGTGCTGGTGTAGGCCTTGAAGTCCGCGACGATCTCCGGCCTGTCGCACCGGATCGCGGTGATCCGCGAGTTCTCGATATCCACGCTCAGCGGGTGCTTCTGCATGTCGCCGTACTTCGGAGCGAGCCAGTCGCCGAGGACCCCGTCCACGACGTAAGTGCCGTCCACTCGCGCCGGCGCGGTGAAGACCTCGCCTCCGGGAAGGTTTCCCCATTTTTCCCGGGTGATGATGCCGGAGGTCTTCAGCCACTTGAGCCGCGGAGAGAAGGTCGCGGTGAGCCGCGTTCCCGCGGGCGTGGTGGCGGTCAGCTTCTTCGCGGGGGTCGCGCGCTCCAGGACCCACCTCGAGAGGGCGTCAACCTTCAGGAAGTCGGCGCGCATCCCCTCCACCATGATCCGGGGCGTGATGTTGACCATGTGCGCGTGGCGGATGTGGCGGCGGTTGACGATCGCCGTCATCGCGATCCGCGCCTTCAGCTCGCGCTCCTGGGCGCCCGCGGCGAAGCAGCTCACGTCGGCTCTCTCGAGCTCCGCGGCGATCACGTCCGGGAATCCGTCGAGCGGGCGCGACGCGACCTCTTCGAGGACGAACGGAACCACGTCGGCCCCGACCGCCGCGAACTGTTCGTGAAGGGCGGCCCCGATCGGGAGGCATTGGCGATCTGTGATGAGGACGACGCGCTCGCCCGGCTGCACGCGCAGGCAGACGATCGCGGCGTTCCGCGCCCCCTGCACGAGATCGAGGTCGTAGGGAAGGGTCTTCCAGTCTTTCGGCATGTGTTGCGTTACCTCGGGTGCTCCGGTGATTCAGGCTCAGGAGACATTGAGACCATGCTCGGTCTCGCGGACGACGAAATCCATCACGGCCTTGAGATCTCCGGTCTGCTTGTAGACCTCGAGCTGGCGGTCGGCGCCGGTGCCGTTCTGGACGATCTTCTTCGCGTAGCTCACCTCCGCGCGGGAGCCGAGATCGTCGACGACGTCATCGACGAACTCCAGGAGCTCGCCGAGGAGATCGCACGTCGGGACCTCCTCTTCCTTGCCGAAGTCGATCAGCTTGCCGCTCGTTCCCCATCGCGCCGCGCGCCACTTGTTCTCCATGATGAGCGAGCGCCTGTAGTGGCGGAAGGTGAGATTGCCGCTCCCGAGCAGCCACAGCTTGGCGGTGATCGCCTGGAAGAGAGCGGCGATGGCGATCGTCTCGTCGACGCGCAGCGGGATGTCGCAGATGCGGTACTCCAGCGTCGGGTAGATCGCGTGCGGCCGCAGGTCCCACCAGATCTGCCGCCCGTCGAGAACGCAGTTCGTCTTGACGAGGAGGTTGACGAAATTCTGGTACTCCCCCCACGAGTCGAAAAAGTCGGGGATGTTGGTGCGGGGGAACTTGTCGAAGACCTTGCACCGGTATGACTTCCACCCGGTGTCGCGTCCCAGCCAGAACGGAGAGTTCACCGAAAGCGCGAGCATGTGCGGCAGGAAGTAGCGGGCCGCGTTCATGATCCGGATCTGCTGCTCGCGATCCTCCACGCCGATGTGGACGTGCAGGCCGAAGATCAGGTTCGCGCGCGCCACGACCTGCAGGTCCGCAATCAGCTTTTCGTACCTCGGGTTTCCCCCGGTAATCTCGACCGCCGACCAGTGCGAGAACGGGTGGGTGCCGGCGGCGGCGATGCGAAGGCCGTTCTCGCGCGCGAGCTTCGCGAGGTAGGCGCGTGTGGCCGTGACGTCGCTCCGGGCCTCGCGGATGTCCCTGCAGATCTCCGTTCCGATCTCGACGACCGACTGGTGCAGCTCCGGCTTCATCCGCTCGTGGAGGACCTGCTTCCCCTGCTCGAAGATCTCGGAGATGTGCGAGCGCAGGTCGCGCGTGGTCGGATCGATGACCTGAAACTCCTCCTCGATGCCGATGGTGAGGGAAGGTCGAGGCGTCATCGCGTCAGCGCGCCCCCGCCCGTGGCCCCGGCGATCGCGGGGGGACGCTCGCCGCGGGCTTCGGGGCTGGTTTCCCCGCGGAAACGGCCGGCGCGCCCGGATGTGAGTCGGCCTGCGCCACCGGGAGCGATCCGGTCCTGGCCTGCTCCGCGAGACGTCGCGGCCACACTCCCGTCGCCTCGAAGGCGCGCGGGTGCAGCGCCCTTTCGATCAGCATCTCGGCCGCCGTCGTCAGGACCCATTCGAAGTTCTCCCGGCCGACGGAGTGGATGTCGCAGTCGGGAGCCGGGTTCATGAAATCGATCGCCCACGGGACGCCGTCACGGACCGCGAACTCCACGGTGTTGAAGTCGTATCCCAGCTCCGAGCAGAGCGTGAGGCAGTCCTTCTCGATGCGCCGGATCAGCGCCGGATCGACCGGCGGGCCGTCGAGAGCGTAGCGCCGCTCGGGCGCCGCCTTCGGGTCGTAGCGCATCACGCGGACATGCTTCCTCCCGATCCCGTAGCAGCGGTAGTAGTCCGTGAACTCGATCGCCTCCTGCGCCATCATCGAGAGCGAGCGGGTCTGGTCATAGGCGCGGAAGAAGGCGTCGGCGTCATCCACCTTGTAGACGTCGCGCCATCCGCCACCGTCGGCGGGCTTCATGAAGATCGGAAAACCGAGATGAGAGAAGACGCCGTCCCAGTCGATCGGGTAGGCCAGGTTGCCGAACGATTCGGAGGTCGTGTTCGGCGGGTGCTCCTTGTGCGGCAGGAGGACCGTCTTCGGCACCGCGACTCCCGCCGCGCGCGCGATGACGTTGTTGAGGAACTTGTCGTCGGCGCTCCACCAGAAGGGGTTGTTGATCACCTGCGTTCCGGTCGCGACCGCGCACTTGAGATACGTCCGGTAGAAGGGGATCTCATGGCTGATCCTGTCGAGGATGAGGTCGTAGCCGGTCGGAAGATCCTGTCGCAACGCTCCCACCCGCACCGGCTCGGCGATCACTCTCCCGCCGCCGAGGCGGCCGACGACGTCTGCGAGCGCCGGCGGAAAGCTCCGTTCCATGCCGAAGAGAATGCCGATCCTTCTGACGGAATCCATGGCGGATCTCCTCCCCTTGCCTGATGGTGAGACGGTAATATACCGCGTCGGAGACGAGAGTGATGAACCGGGAGCATCACCGCTGGGACTCGCCTTCCCTCGGCCGGCCGATGGATCTCATCTGGTACGGGCACTGGGGACGTCCCATCCTCGCCTTCCCGACCTCCCTCGGGCGCGCGTGGCAGAACGAGGACCGCGGCCTCATCGGCGAGATCGCCGACAAGATCGACGGCGGCGAGATCCAGGTCTGCTGCGTCGACACCGTCGACGAGGAGTCGTGGTACAACCGCGGCGCTCACCCGGCCGACCGCGTGAGACGGCACGATCAGTACGATCGCTACCTCGCCACCGAGGTGATCCCGCTGATCCGCGGCAAGGCGCAGCGCGACGACATCATCGCCTTCGGCGCCTCCTTCGGCGGCTATCACGCCGCGAACTTCGCCTTCCGCCATCCGGAGATGATTGCGCGCCTCGTCTCGTTCTCAGGCGTCTACGACATCCACCGTTTTCTCGACGGCTACTGGGACGAGAGCTGCTACTTTCACTGCCCCACCGCCTACGTCGCCAACTACGACGACGACAACGCGCGGCGCGTGAGCCGGATGGAGATCATCGTCGCCACCGGAGAGCACGATCATCTCGTGCAGGCGACGCGAGACTTCGGAGGCCTCCTCTCCTCGAAGGGGATCCCGGTCAACTGCGAGATCTGGCAGGGCCAGTTCGGCCACGACTGGCCCTGGTGGCGGGACAACCTGCGGCGATTCGTGCCGTAAGGCGCGGGCCCCCCTATTTTCTCGAGATCACCAGGGCGCTCGGCATGGGGTCCAGACGGCGGAGCTCACTGCCTTCGAATCCTGCCGCGCGGAACATCCGGTCGAGCTCGGCGAAGGTGTAGGCGTCGCCGCGCTCCGTGCTGGCGAGCATCGTCAGCGAGAAGCGGGCTGCCTGCGGCGGCGTGATCCGATCGTCGTTCGGCACGAACTCGACGGTGATCGCCCTCCCACCCGGCACGAGCGCGGCGTGGGCCTTGCGGAGAAACCTCTCGCACGTCGGCGGATCGAAATGATGCAGGAAGTTCGTGATGAGGACGGCGTCGTAGCCGGTCCCGAGCTCTACGTCGAAGGCGCTGCCCGCGATCGTCCGGTAGCGCCCCTCGATCCCGCGCGCCTTCGCGTTCTCCTTCGCGACGGACAGGACATTCGGCCAGTCGAGGGCGACGATCTCCGCTCCCGGGTGCTTCTCGGCGACCGTGATCCCGTAGATCCCGTGCCCGGCGGCGACGTCGAGGACCTTGATCTTCCTGCCCGGCGCCCCCTGCACCAGGCCGGCGACGGCGTTCGCGACCGGGACCATCATGGGCGCCATCGCCCGGGCGAACTCGACCCACACGGGGTGCTCGGGGGCCATCGTCCCCCCCGCCGGCGCCACGGTGCCTCCCTTCCGCACCACGGCCGCGATGTCGCTGAAGTTGCCGGTGATCGTCGGGGAGAGAAGGAATCCGACCGTCCCGGCGAGGCAGGCGGGAGATCGCCGATCGAGGAAGACCTTCGAGTCCTCTGTGAGGGCGTACAGATCGCCCAGCTTCCTGAGGAAGCCCAGAGTCACGAGGTAGTCGCAGAGAATGCGCATGCCTCGCGCGTCGGCGCGACAGGTGGAGGCCACGTCCCCCACGGTGGCGGCGGTCTCCCCGATCGCGGTGAAGAGATCGAGATCGAGCGCCCCTTTGAGGGCGGCCGTCGTCTGGTATGCGGTGATCGTGTCGAAGAAGAGCTGCGGCGACGGCTGTCCGCCGGGCGTGCCTGGGTTCGTCATGCGAGCCTCCGGGTCCTGGATTGAATGTGGTCGAGCCGGTCCCTCCGGGATCAAAATCAGCGCGGCGCGTGCGGGCGGATGATCTCGCCTAGAAGATCGCTCTTCCCCGGAGTCGCCTCGAGGTGCGGGTACAGTTCGCCGTCGTGGTAGTCGAGGACGTACGGCTTGAAGTACTGGCCGTTCTCGACGAGAAGCTCGACGGCGGCGGGGTTCTGCTTCGCGGCGCGGATCGCCTCCCGGATGACGTCCTTCGAGAACTTCCTGCCGTTGACGGCGACGATCCGCATCCCGGGACCGATGCC
>Ga0137394_10002726_pt1 | contig 13124 bp, 23 predicted proteins | sample czobulk116metaG_FD_108278 | JGI IMG/M metagenome (GOLD analysis project Ga0137394, IMG submission 108278) | Vadose zone soil microbial communities from Angelo Coast Range Reserve, California, USA - czobulk1.16 metaG | ecosystem: Environmental > Terrestrial > Soil > Vadose zone | place: USA...
CCGCTGGGACAGCACCCGCTCCGTCAGCAGCCTCAGGCTCAGACCCGCTTGAGCCCGTGCACGAGACTGTCAGCCGTCCTAGTCCTTGAGGATGACGTAGACGGCGGATGACGGGCTTCGGTCAACGTGGGTGTGACCGCGACCCGTCACGTCTTCCATGAGTCGAATGTCGCCGGCTCGAAACACGTGCCTGGAGCCATCACTGGTGCCAATCTCGACTTCGCCGGAAAGATGAATGATCAGCCGGCGTTCGGGAAGCGGGTGGAAGTCCCTCTTTCTGGTACCGTCAAACTGTTGCACCCGGACCTCGTGTATATTGGTCAATGCGCCCAATTCAGGGTGCTCCTCCACACGCAGGTCCTCCATATGGCTTTCACCGTCGCTGCCCGCAAAAATTCGATATATTCCCATAGCGCCCCTCCGCCGCCAGTGACACACAGGAAACACACAGATTTATGTGACAAAGTCCCCCGCCAAACTGGCGGGCACCTGCAGTGAGCACTGATGGCGGTACGCAGGACTCGCTTGCCATCGTGAGGGAATATTAGCCTCAGGGAGGCGGATTGTCCATCGCTATTCATCTGGCAACAGCCGTGCGGCCTCGGGGCGCGGCTACGTTGATTTTGGGGTTTTTTGCACGACCCCCAATAAGGTATATTTCAGGGATGATGCGATTGGAATGTGCGCAGGCGTGACATGGACGGGGGAGACCTGAACGGTCGTCTTTGCCAGACATTTCAAGGCGTTCACTTGCCCTGGACACAAACATCTCCACTGCCCCACATGAGACGTAAAACGGCAGTGACCTTCTGTGACGAGCGGATTCCCGTGTCTCATGATGCGATGCTTACACTGTCTCATAAAAGCTAAAATATTCAATAATTACGGAAAGGTGCTCCTCGCCATGATGGGGGTGTATGGCTGAAATATACCTTATTGGGGGTCGTGCAAAAAACCCCAAGATTCTGCCCGGTAAAAACGTACGGTTAACTACGACACATCGGAGCCCTTTACCCAGAACTTCCCAGTTTTCCGTTCCACTGCTACTCAGACCCCGTATTGCGATTACCACCGGCTGACCCACTTCTATGAGCGGTAATGAAGGGGAGGGTGTCAATTTGGGTAGTGATGCCGCCATGCCAGGAAAGGGTATAGAGCCCCCGATCACTACTGTACTTGACACCCTCACGAAGGGAACTGCTGGTTGAAGAGGCCCAGGCACGGCAACGATTCACAGGAAACTTGGCCACATCCGAATCGTTACCATACCTCATGAGAACATCACACGGTCTCAGAAGGTTGCAAAGGAGGATCTATGGCCGAGCGACCTGACGTACAGCTAACAGTTTCTTTTTCGCTGACCGCAGAAGAAGCGGACTGCCTCGATAAGTTCGCTGCCAAGTTAACAGCATTTTCACGAGGCGGGAGTTTCGGTCTCCACACGTGGACCTGGGACGACACGGTGGGCTTTCTTGTGAGGCGATCCCTACCCAAGGTTAACATCGATATTCCTAGGCAGGATTCATCGGAGGGGAGCAGCCATGGCGAGAGCCAGAGCAAAACATAAGGATCAACCGGACTGGACGCCCATACTACAGTTACTGCGGACGATATGCGCGGGTCAACATCAGAGAGGAAGTGAGTTGAGCTGATCCATCGTGCAGAGACCCGAGCAGAGCGCCCCAGCCTTGGCAGACAGGAAAGCGCCCTACTCAGGCCCGGACCACCACGGCGAGCAGCCGAGATGATCTGCCCGCCATGATACCACAGGAGCCCACACGATGGCAGAGCATGCCGATCTAGACGACGCCTTATTCATGCTGGCGCAATCCCTCTCAGATATCGTATTTGTCGTCAATGTGCTGCGGGAACTCCGACGCAATAGCGATCGTTTGCTGGAACCGCTGCGCGAGGAACTCCGCGGCTTACAGGACTTGATTACCCATGTCGTCACACTGCTCTAAATGACGAAAGGAGTCATGGATGAGCCTCTACCCCGAAGGACACCCACCCTTCCTGCCGCGCGGGCTGGTGATGGATGAATTCACTGCGGACAGCGTGAGGGACATCGCGCATGAGCGCCGCCTGGAGCGCCGCCTCAACGGGGCATCGTGGTCCTTTTCCTTTAGTCGCCTCTATGTCGAAAGACTCCGCGCAGAGCTCTTTCGTGCCGAGCACCTGATTAATCGACAGCCCCTGCCGTCGATAGATGTCTACGCCTACCTCCCCCATGACGTGGGAGCCATGCTGGAGACGCTCAAAGCAGCGCAGCACGGTTCTGTCGCAAATGTCGATTTTGGGGGACAAATCCGACACTCGGGTATCAGCCATGCGATGACTTACAGACCCCCCAACTCCCGAAAAAGCACATGTGCGACAGCACCCTCGTCGTCATCGATGCGGTCCTGCCATGCGCCGATCCTCTGCAACGGCGTGCCCGCTGCGAGCGGCGCCGATGGGGCCAGGACCTCCCTAGCCCGTAACCTCGATGCGCGTTGGTCTGACGGCCTCATGCTTGGGCAGCCGCAACTCCAGCAGGCCGTCTTTGGAGGTAGCCTGGACCTTCTGGGAGTCCACCTGGGTGGGCAGGAGGAAGGTGCGCTGGAAGGGCCCGTAGGCGCGCTCCTGCCGATAGTACTGCCCCTCCTTGATGGATGCATCCGGCTTGCGCTCCCCGCGCAGGGTCAGCGTATTCTCGTGGAGCTCGACGTGGAGGTCCTCTTTGGCGACACCTGGCAGCTCGACCCGCACCATGATGGCGTCACCCGTGTCATAGATCTCGACTGGCGGCGTCCAGGCGCCGCTGGCCCAGACGTCCGCCTCGCCGCCGGGCTGCCCAAAGAACTGCTGGAAGAGGCGGTTCATCTGCTCGCGCGTCGACCCTACATCTCGCATCGGATCCCACCGTGCCAGTGCCATGGTGTCTGTCCTCCTTTCCCGGGTGCTGTCCCCTGCAGTGATACCAGAAGCGTCCCTGCAGGACGATGGTCCTGTGCGCATTCCGATGTGCATAATGTACTCCCCGCGGTCCGGCATGAACAGGGGTGCTGTCGCAAATGTCGATTTTGGGGGACAAATCCGACACTCGTGTATCAGCAACTCAATGGCTTACGGACTCCAAAACTCTTGAAAAAGCACATTTGCGACAGAACCCGCAGCACTGCTTAGAGAATGGTTAGAATCAAAGACCTGCAAGATCGTCTTGCAGAAATATCCGAGGCACCCGCGCACACGGCCAATGTCATTGGGTACTAGAAGGTGGCATACAACATTCGTCGCTGTGGGTACGATTCAGAGGAAGTCATGGTCTAGAACCCAAAGGAGGGCGAATAGATGGAGTTACTGCTGATTGTCCTGGTCATCCTTCTGTTGTTTGGGGGCATCGGGACGTGGCCAAGTTTTGGGTATCATCAGTACGGTTATGGACCGAGTGGCCTGCTCCTCGTTCTCGTGGTCGTTATCCTCATCGTATTTCTGCTCCGTCGGCGTCGGATCTAACGAAGGACATCGTGGCCATGCTTGCATAGGAACTTTGGAGAGATGGGAATGGTTGTAATACGGCGGCCGGGGCACCGAGCACGGCATCAGACAGAGGCCCTCAGGAGGAGACCAGTCATGGTGCAATGGGAATACACGCACGAACGGATCGAGCAACCTCTCGGATCGACAGGGAGGAACATGACGCCGGAAGCCCTACGGGAGATGAATCGGCTCGGGGCAGACGGCTGGGAAGTGTGCAGCATACTCGCAGACCAGCAGTCGTGGATCGTCCTCCTCAAGCGGGAGATTCCAGTGACGGGCATCGGGGGCTCGGGGGGCTCGGGAGGCTCAGGGGGGCCCGCATAGGATACATACCCCCATGAACAACGTGATGAGACCCGAGCAGAGCGCCTAGAGCCCGCAAGCTAACCAGGCGCCCTACTCTTCTCCTGGGGCGGGTGGACAGCGGCGAGAGTGGGTCGCTGTGGAGGGCGCTGCGCAAGGCGCAGCGCGCGGTCAAGATCTCCCGAGAAGCTGGCAATGTCGACAAGATGCGGGAGGCCTTGGCCGAGCTGGAACTTCGGATCGAGGCGGGCGTGCCAGATTATGAGGCGTGGCAGGAACTCCAAGCCCTGGTAGAGCAGCGCCGCAAACTCGCGGACAGTGAGAGTCGCCGCCTGGGGACCCTGCATCAGATGATCAGCGCCGAGCGGGCGATGGTGCTGATGGGCACCGTCGTGGAGGCTATTCGCCGCCACGTCAAGGACCCCAAGGTGCTGAACAATATCGCCATCGATCTGCAAAAGTTGGGGCAGGTGGGTGAGGCCGCCTATGGGCTCCACGTCCCGGAAGATTAACATATGTGTGGGTCAATATGCCGAATTTGCCGACCCCCATATCGCGCGCGCGAGGCCGACCGACGAAGCTGTCTGTAGCCGTGCAAGTCACGATCTGTATCGCGCTGCGGCGCGGCTCAACCTTAACTGCGGCCTGTGGTGAAGCGGATGTGGCTCTGACCACGGTGTGCGAGTGGCTGGCGCGGGGGCGTGGCGAGGATCCACAGCGACCACGCACCCAGGCGTACCAGAACTTTGTCGAAGCCGTGGAACGGGCTCAGGAACGTGCGGTGCATACGCGCTTCGCCCTGAAACGCACAGGCGCGCGGGGACATCAACGGTGAGCGGTGTACACGCCTCAGCGGCACCCTGTCGCCTCGTGGCGGCACGAACTCACCACGGTCCATACCCCCCCCAACGCCCCCCCGTCAACATCGTCGCTCCTAGGGCACATCTGGCATCGGACCGACCCCTTCATCGGTCCGATGCCAGATGTGCATGAGCCGCGGGATTATTTTGTTGGATCACTGTAGCCGCCGCGGTGTCGCGTGGTCACCTCAGAGCGGACGCAAGGAAGGCCTTCACGTCACCACGCCCTCACCGCCCCTCATCCGGTTATTTGGCACAAATGTACAGGAAGGAACCGCACGTGCCTCCCGTCGCATCAAACAGGATTCGTGCCGAAACGAGAGGGGTGTAACCTCCCGGACAGGTACAGGCACCTGTCCACGCATTGGCGACGGCGCATTGACCGACACACACGCCCTGCCCTAAATCAACCGTCTGATAGGCCCCGCCATAAAACAGGAACGATCGATTCACGGTGGGTGCGTCACTCTGATACGGGAGATCGGTTGCATCTTCGGCAGCCACACTCCCCTGATTGAAGAGCAGCATCAGGCCACCGATGGCAAGCATAGACACCCATCGTCGCATCCAAGAACGTCGGTTCATCGCTCCTCCTCTTTGAAGTGACCATGCAGGCGGCATAGCCTCAGGCCTCGCATCGGAGCCCGCGGTGTACATGCACCTGGCCCTCGCGCCGACCGAGCCGTATCTAGTGCTACTATTTATATATATATTTTTATTATTTATTGTCAATATTAATCTGCATGTGGGCGATGACGTCCATCTACACGGCATGAGCCATCAGCGGCCGAACGAATCTGACCCTCTAGGGAGAGGGTATCATGGTGATCGATCGTGCCGTACGGTCGCTCGCGGTCCTGGTAGTTCTGATCACTGTGGCCATCCCAGCGCTCGCTCGGACGCCTCCGTCAGAAGCGTCTCCTGGCACACTTGGCCGACCTCGGCATCCCGGTGAGCACGTGGTTTAGTTGGCTGACGAGGTGTCCATCGCGCTCAGGCGGTTCATGAAGCCGGGGGGGTGGTGAGCTGGCGCACCATGGGGCGCAGCGGAGAAGGCCGCAGCCGTCGGAATCAACGAAGACAGGGGAGGGGAGGTGTTCCATGGAAGAAGGGCGAGACACGCGCAACGAAGGCGACCCACACAGAGACGGTGGGCGCAGCGACCTCCGGGTTGAGCGTGCCGGCGGGGATGTGCATGTGCATCCCGACAAGAAGCATACCCGTAGCAAGCGCAAAGCCAAGGCCGGCCGGGGGAAGCGCCGAGCCAAACGGGCAGCCACCCGCTAAGACTTCGCCGGCTTGAATGAGGCGGTGAGTCTAGCCCTGATCAGTTTCGCTCGCATCCAGCGGCGCTCGGGCTGCAGGCGCTGGAGCTGGGCTGTGCGCGTGTCGAGCCATCCCTGCAGGGGCTCGGGCAGGTCCACGAGCACCAGGTGTGGCAGGCGATCCTGCATCAGCTCGTGCAGTTGGGCCAAGAGTTGGGCAATCCCTGCCCCCATGTCTTCATCGCCGCGACATATGCCCTGACTACCAGCAGCTGTACTGGTCATGGCATCCCATGACGGACTGTTCCGCATCATAGACGACGAGATGTCACGTCCTCTAGCGTAATGGTCCGCTCCCCTGGGTTCGACCCCACGGTCCCCTCCCGCGGCGCTGTGGCTGGCAAGGGTGTGGCCTGCGCCGTGACATAGTTCCCTATCCCCAACTCATCGATGAGCACGAGCTGATCCCCACGCTTCAGCCAGGTCCCTGGCTGAATGGCTAACGTGACCTCCTGACCCCCCGGCTGCGCCAGGATCACAGAGCCTTCACACGTGCCCGGCTGCAGGCCACAACGATCGATCTTGATGGATTTGATCTGCCCCGTATACTGCTTGACAGGTGTCGGCTGTGGTGCGCCCGCGCTGCCCCAGGCCACCCAGCCCCCGAACAGTGTGGTCCAGAGGAGGACCCCGACGATCGCGTTGACGTGTCGCATGAGGAGACCTCCTTCGCTGGGTTCCTGATCCCTCTCTGTGCTCATGCTCCCACCTGACGTTGTCATGAATGTTTGGCCTCTGTCCGCTGGGCTCGATAGAGTAGGCGCAAGATGGCCGCCCGTGGCCCTTCTGGACGCTTCCCGAGCCACGCGTGAAGATCGCTGTCGAGCGGAACCAGGGTCATGCCTGGCGCCTGGTCGTCTTCGACAGCCTTGAAATACCTCAATACCAGCGTCGTCACTGCCCATACGCACCCCCTCCTGTGCCCATGATATCATGCCTCTCCCCTGATGATATCATGCCTCGGCGGTCACCGTCCGGATTGTGTACACACCGACCGGTTCGTGTACACGTCGGGTCTTGTGGTCACCGATAACGGGGTGCGAATCGGTCCCGTGTGATACACCTCACGTCCAGGACCATTGGTGGGCGTAACGGTGAGTTCCCGCGGTAACAGTGATCGGGGTCCGATGAGGCCGTCACGATTGCCCGGATCATGCCCTCGGACGAGGTCTCTAGGGACACTACACGAGTCAACGACGATGGTATACTACGATGGCGCACATGTCAGACCCTCTGTGCCAACGCGGCCGCGCGATGAGTATGGTGTTCTTCGCGGCCAGAGGCCCAAGCATCATATCGGCGAATCGGCATGCCAAGGAACAGCATGATGGGTTCCCCAAGGGACGACTTCCTTCAGCTGGCGCATACGCAATTTCCTGATTTGACGAACCCCGAAATGCACTTTGTACGTGCCGCGACCCTGGGTCGATTTGCTCGGTATGGAGGGCAGACTGTAGAAGCGAATACTCCTCTCACAGCCGCCCCGTGGAACCAGTTACCCATGATCCGTGCAGAGGTTATCCGCTGGCTATGTATGGATCAGAGCATCATCCGTTACATCGATCCCAAAGGGCTCGGCATTGTGTGCGCCAGAATTGAAGGCTTGCTTGACCTTGCGCATTTGAAGGTCCCCTTTCCGCTAGTATTCGTCAAGTGCAGCATCCGTGGCGGTGTGGACCTACGATGGTCCGAAACCCAGCTTCTCAGCTTCCCAGGAAGTTATAGCGGCCCGTTTACCGGAGCGGGGTTGGCGGTGCATGGCGACCTATTCCTGTGTGACGGGTTCCAAGCGGAGGGCGAGCTGCAGCTGAGCGGTGCGACGATCACAGGCAGGCTGGATTGCACCAGCGGGGTCTTTCGCAATCCCGGCAGTATCGCCTTGAGGGGTTCCCGGAGTAATGGAGCAAAAAACAACGATCCTTCGCATGTAGTTGTATTTGTTATTTTTCTACCAGCACTCTTCGCGCTGCCTCTCTGATTGCAACACATGCCACAGATGGTGAGGAAGAAAACCACTTTTATGAATTAAATTCCACGCCAAAGGCGGAAAGAATCAGGGATTTTTATCTACGGTATCGGTGGAAGAAGACCTTCGTTTTCCTCCACAGTTTCACCCGTCAACCCACAGATCGTTGTTTCCTGTACGTTTGCTACGGGAACCCCAAACCGGGCCAATAGATCGTTTACGCCTGTGGGGAATTCCGCCGGCTCGCCAACAGCCATTCAAAAAGCCCATATAACATATATAAAGATTAATATTGAAATCTTATGATATAAAATGCTATTGTATCGCCAACCTGGCCTCCTCGCGATGCATGCCTATTGCTCCGACAGTCCTGTGGCCACTCAGCGGTTAACGCTGTATTAGGGAAGGAGCCGCACCGCTGCCACCACGCTACCTTCCGTGGGCCCTCGCCCGTGCCGCCTTGACTTCCATAGCTTCCGTGAGGATCGGCCTTCCGGGGCCAGCCCGCGTTCACGGCAGACCCCGACTCCTGGCCCGCGTCTACCCCTTCCACGTAGGGAGGGGCCCCCCTCCGGTGCACGCTTGTCTCGTGCATGTCTGCCATACCAACGATCGAGCCAGCCGATATGGGTTTGTTCACACATAGGAGGATGGCACGATGGCACACCAGCCAGGGAAGGTCGCCTTCGACTGCTGCCCACGCCTCTGGTGGGGGCTCATGGGGGTGGCGCTGCTGCTGCTCTGCACCACGGTCGCGCAGGCGGCCCCGGCGCATGACGAGATTACCAATGCCACGGTGATCACGGCCCTGCCTTTCACCGATGACCCCCTGTATACGACCGCCGCCACCACCGCGGCTGATGACCCGTTCTGCCACGGCCGCGGTCACACGGTGTGGTATGTAGTCACCCCCACCGCCGATCTTTCCGTGATCGTACACACCTTCGGCAGTAAATATGACACTACGGTGTCGGTCTATACCGGCACGCCCGGCGCGCTCACCCAGCTCGCCTGCAACGATGACTCCTACGTCAATGGCGCCTTCCGCAGCTTGCAATCGCGGGTGGTCTTTTCTGCCGTCGCCGGGACCACGTATTACATCATGGTGGGCAGCTGGGACAGTACACCAGGCGGCCGTCTGCTCTTCTGGGCGGTGGAGCCCACCCCGCTCGAGGCCTCGGTCTTCGGCATCATCCCGCACACGGCGGTCTGTAAGAACGTCAGCACTGGGCAACAGGTGACGCTCAGCCAGCCGGCGCCCACGTGGGACTGTGAGGCGGCAGGCTTAGCAGTCCACGCTAGCGACACAGTCACCATCCAGGTCCTCGGCACCGTTGAGGAGGGTGCCACGGACGCCGGCGGCGAGGTCACTGGCATGGCACCTCTCAGTGGGGGCTGTACTAACGTCACCACCGGGCAAGAGGTGCAGTTCCAGGACATGGTCGGCGCAACGGAGGCCAGCTGTGTGGCCGCCGGGCTGGTTGTGCAGCCGGGGGAGACCGTGCAGATGTACGTGCGTGGGGTCGCCGAGTAATCAGGGTCGGCTCACCTGACCCTCCGCACGTGTGCGTCAAGCCTCGCCTCCATGGCCCTTCTCTGCTCACAGAGCTGACCGCCTCAGACCTCAACGAGGTCAGCCGGCTTCACTCCCCACAGAGGTAAAGGATGTCGTGGCCACCTTTGCCCCATGGACGGTATTTTTGGAATTGTCGGAGGCACCTACGCGCGCGTGCGTACCACGTCCGCAAACTCCGCATTTGTAGAATTTGTAGAGGCGCTATCGCGCGCGTAGCAAATATTAGGAAATGCTAGGGTCCCCTCCCGCCAATCGGTCAGACCCCTTCGTCGGTCCCATGCGTCTGGGCCGCCATTGCCAGCTACTGGCGATGAGCGTGGAGCGCACCTAACCCCCTACTCTGGCTGCGCCTCGAAGATCGCCCGGGCACCTGGCGGACGGCTTTCAATACCCTCTCGCACGGCCTTCAACACGGCCGTATAGACCTTGCCGATGGCCTCGCCGGTCTTTTCTGCGTCCGCGAGGCTAAAAGAAACCGCATTGCCGGAGAGCCATGCGACCATGATATCTCTGGCGATCTCATCTGCCTGAGCCATGATGTGATTGCTCCTCGTGAGATTGGGCTTCCATATACGCCCGTAGAACCGCGTTCATCTGTGTTTGGTATCGCCGCCCGTGTTTCCGGAAAAACGCCAGCACGTCAGCATCAAGGCGCAGCGTGACCAGTTGTTTGTTCTCACGCGTCACGGGGGGATGGCGTGTCCAGAAGTCGTCTGGTAACTCTGGAATATCGCTATAGTCAATTGGCATGGCCTCAAGCTGCACCTGTTGCTCGGGCGTGAGTGTCGGCGGCTGCGCTGGGTCAAGCCGAAAATGTGTGATACTTGTGGGTTTCTCGGTCATTGGCTTTCCTCGCAGAAATGAGCCGGATCGCCGCCCGACGCCTCGTATAGGCCACGACGTAGACTCGCCCCTCAATGCTTCCAATGGTGATCCGCCGCTCCTCGCCATAGTGGTGGCGCCTATCCACGCCATCCTGGCGACGTAGGTCCAGGAACACGCGCGCCGCATAGTCAAACGACACGCCATGCTTCTGGAGATTACTGGCCGCCTTCGCGGGATCCCATTGGAACTCGAACATAGAAGCGCCTTTATGTAGCTACAAATTGTAAAGATTGATAGACCTTCCGTCAAGTCCCTCGTCAATCTGACGTGTTAGGAAGTACATCAGATTAGGGTGATTCGTATTACGACTAATAATACGAATCACCCCTCAGTCCACCCATCCCTGCACCGACGGCATTATGAAATCACCGATTTTCTGGGATAAATCTCCGCAAACCATCGATAATACTGCCTTAAAGCGTATTAGAGCTCACCCCAGGACCCACCAAAAACAATCTGCGCTGATGACATCATTTCGCTTGATATCGAATATTAAGAAGACTATATAGATATTAGCACTAACAACGGGACAAAGGGGGTGATACAGACATGCGTGAGCCGGAGCATTACACCACCGCCGAAGTAGCCGAGAAGCTACGCATCACGCGGGATGGCGTGGTGAAGCGGATTCTCCGAGGCGAGTTGACGGCCGTTCGTGCAGGACGCCGTTGGCTCATCCCAAAGGCGACCTTTGACGCCCTACTGCAGCCTTCGGCGCCACAAGGCCGGTAGGGCAAAGGCCGGAGCTACGGGAGTGAGCCGCAGCCCCGGTGCCATCGACCATGAGCCCCCACAGAGACGGGTCGTGTCCCTGCTACTTGCGGATAATTATTCCAGTCCTGTCCCGAGCCCTCGTATCGGGTCAACCAGCCCGTCCTCAGCCCGCAAATCCGGCTCCCAGAGCCTCGTGAAGCCCGGGTCAGCTGTCTCTGAGCACACCTGGCTGGCGTCGTCTCACGATCATTATCCTCGCCAACCTCTTACAACGCTTGAGACTGCGGCCATGGCGGCACGCGAAACATTAACACCTCACGCAGGGTCCACACGTGGTCCGTCAGCCCTGCTCTCATCGCCGGTGTGCAGGGTCGCCACTGTTTGGCGGAGCCCGTTCCATTGGTGGGCTCAGGTTGCGGCAACGGCTGATGTAAGCTGGCATGCGGTAACACGAAGTTGTGGTAGACCTGGAACAGCGCCAACTGCTGGCGTATACCGTCCTCGCCCTTGCACAACGTGGTGACCCGACGTCCCACCGCCGCCACATGCTGACGGATGGCCAGGTTGACGCGCTCCACAAACGCGGTATTGATCTGCTAGCCGCCTGCTGCCAGCACCTGCTTGACTCCTTCCATCGTCCCGAAGACCACACGGTGCTTGACGGCCACGAGGCGCCTGCGCCGGTACGACTTCACCACCTGCGCATAGAGCAGCTCGGGCCGCGGCATCCAGCGCGGCTTGGGCGCTGGACCTTTGGCCTGGCGGCGTGGCGGCTGCACCCAGTGCCCATAGTGGGTCAGCAAAGCCGTCATGTACTCGCGAAAGCCATCGGTGAGAAACAGTGGGGCGCAGTCCGGGGCCACGACCTGCGTGACATGATGGACCACACATTGTGCCATGGCTAGCGTCCGATCACCGACGTCGATCGTGAGCAGCAACTTGCTCTGTGGGTCCATCGCCACCCAGACCCAATGAGGGGAACGCTCCAGGCGGTGAATTGCTTCGGCCGCGCTGACTTCGCCCGTCTTCACCGCACCGAGCACGGCAAAGAGTTCGTCCAGCTGGACCTGCGTGACGCCCACGTCGTGCAGGAAATACCGAGAAAAGGCGGCGGCGTGGTCGGCGACTGCAATAAGCCAGGCGAGCACCGTGGTCGGGTCCACCTCGAACACGCGGGCGACCGCGCGAATGCCCAGGCCTTCCGCCAATGCACCCACGGCCCTTATGAGCATATCGGGCGATACCCGCTTGCCATGCAACGGGGTACCATGCGTCTCCTGGAAATAGCCATGGCACGACACACACTGGAACTGCCGCCACGGCTTGCCCCCAGGATGGCCATTGGCGCGGATGTTGCCGCGACCTCTCCAGCCATAATAGGAGCAGTCCTCGTCGGGGCAAAACTGCTGCTGAGTCTCGACCGTGCGCTGCCGGCCCCGCGTGAAGGTGAGCCGGGGTGGCGGGGCACAGGGCGGCTGCGGACGAGACTCGGCGGCATGCTCACAGGCGTCGCACAGCGGCTTGTGGAGGAGTCCGGCAAAGGGTTTGGGTTGTTGGGTGCGTTTCTTGATCGACTTGGCAGGCGAAGGAAATGTCGGGCTCGTCGCGGATCGACCTCGGAGCCACGCCCAATACAGGAGCATGCTGAGCCACAGCAGTCCGAGTAACAGCAGGTCATGGTAAAGCCAGTCGTGTCCCATCTCAGCCCCCTCCCATGGTGCTGGAAGGGAGATTTACCACCCCTGGAGCCGGTTCGGCAATTATCCGTTCGTTGCAGGTACACGACCGCCCTCACGGCCACCACGTAGACAAAGCTCGAGTGCAAGCGGCTATACGTGATATCCGCGCTTCACACCTGATTGACCCGGCTCACCGTCACCCCGCGCAGCAGATAGGGGTCGATCGTCCGGCCCGCCGCGGGCTGGCTGAGCCGCGGCTTGGCATAGATCGCCTCCAGACCCCTGGTCCGCAGC
>Ga0137394_10002728_pt1 | contig 13121 bp, 15 predicted proteins | sample czobulk116metaG_FD_108278 | JGI IMG/M metagenome (GOLD analysis project Ga0137394, IMG submission 108278) | Vadose zone soil microbial communities from Angelo Coast Range Reserve, California, USA - czobulk1.16 metaG | ecosystem: Environmental > Terrestrial > Soil > Vadose zone | place: USA...
ACAACCGTTGTCGCACGTGTACGTTTTAAGTGCCTTCGACAGTTTGATTGCTTATGTGCCTGTGGTGCCCTCAGAATCGCATCGCCTCCGTTTTCAACTGGGAAAAAAATGCCGGTGGGAGTCGCCATGTGCCTTTGAGACATTGTGATGTTTTTTCTGTCTGTCCACGGTTCAGGAAGTCCAAGTTCCGGTGAGTCGTTCTGTCCAACACCCAACACAACAGCAACACTGCACTGTTTGTCACTACCACGCCAGACGTAGGAGTTGAAGCAATTGACCCCCGACGGAACGGCTGTAAGTGCATTCAGACCGTGGGGTTTGCTGGTTCACTGGAGTTCCCGGAAAGGGTAGATGATTAAGGAGAGGATCCCGTCAAAACATCATGCATCAGGGCGCAATCCAAGATCATCACCACGCATGTGGTACACGTTACCCTCGAATCTCCGATCTCTTGATGTCTTGGCTTTCAAGATTTGCTTTATTGCCTATTGCGACCAACTTGAAAGTCGCGGCACTTGGACATGAGTTCCCCCGGACCGCACGTTGGAAGAGGGAGTTCTAAATTTTTTAATTTTTTTGGTATTGCTACGTCTATCGACGCCGTGCGACGAGTCAGTGACTACTAGTACCTCCTGCAGCCATGCTCACAGTGTGTGTCCGGACCAAGTTTCAGCCAATCACACGACACAATGCATACAAAGCCTATCTTAAATACCTAATCATCGAAACTTATACTCATTAAAACTAACTATTGGTTCCCCTTGTTCCACACAGGGCCACTGAACTAGTTCTGAGTCTCGCCCATCATACGTTACGTATCATTTAATCTGTTTGTTCACATTATTTCGGTGGCGGAGATGCACCCCGACGGAGACCCTTGAGATTTGTTTAAGTCCAAGATTTGTTCTTAAGATTTTGCTTTTGTCTCCTGCGATTGTCTTCAATTTCGAGCGCGTCAGCTAAGGATAAGTAAGAGATGACATAAGCGTACCTTGAACGTACTCACGATCAGGCGATAAAAATCAAACTGGATGTTGTACAGACGCATCCTAAATTACAATGCTATCAGTCCTTCCAACGAGTTTTCCGTATGCATCCTCGCTGATTGAACAACCACTGATGGGAGCACGTTATCAGTTCCGTGGGTGCTTGGAACTCAAGCAGCCATGCGCGGATGAGAATCGGGCCACACCACTTTGGAAGGCAAGATCCGAGAGATGAAATCTTTCCGGACGGTGGCCGTATGATACGTACGTGGTTCAGTAATTGTCGTCGCGACGACGCTCGACATTGCCGTGTCGGCGGGGATAAGTTGGAGTGTTGGACCGTCTGTAGATCGCGCAGAATAGCCGGCGCGCCTACGTCGTCCCATGCAGAGTACAGCGCTTCCACGGTGTTAGGATGTAGCTCCAGCTTACAGTAACGAGCGTAATTGTACAGTAGATAGAACAACTTATCTCCTTTGTTTTCTCTTTTTTTTGCATACTCAACAACACCGCGATGGGGCAATAAAGGAATATTTTAATCATTTGGAAAATATACCATTAATTCAATTGATTTGTCACCGGTTCAAGCGTACCCGTACCGGGCCCTCCACATCAAGGCAAGGCGTAGCAACTCGCTTTTTTTTTTATTGATGCGCACTCCCCAAGGTATGTCACTTCTGATCTTACTATTGCTATGTCCACATGGCGCGCAGGTTTCACAATACATTGATTTACCTTTATCGACTCCCGTTCAGAGGGTTGGTTACGTACTAGTATTTCAAGTTGCCGCAGCGCCGAAACTCTTTGCGCTCTTCTCCAATGCACATGGCCTTCAGACGTCAGGTCTCTCAATCTTGGAGGACGAATCTAGGAACCAAAAAATTCCCGAAAATTTCTCTCCAATTCATTGTTGCTGTCGAGTACAGTTATCCACGTTTGTGAGTGGGGCTTTCATTGACGATCTTGACTGCATTCCAGACTCCGGCGAGACTAGACCCACTATGACCGATGAAGGACCTCTATACCCATGTCTGTCGGTGTGATAAAAGGGCAACCGAAAGGTCTAGAGGACCGGAGAGGTGGATGCTCTTCACTTGGAGAAGCTTGCAAGATAGATGCAGTGGGTATCTGGTATCTACCGAAGTTGGTCCGTCTTGACATCAAAACTTTGCAGATGGATCTCTACATTGACGGGAACATTGCCCAAATGTTCTCCCCAGGGGGCGCGATGCGATACTTCACACGTCTCTTGGGTGTGGATGCGCGATCTCTTCGTCCCACTGTAGCCCAGGAGCGTCCACACCCTTTCTGTATCACAAGTGCCGCCGTCGAAAATGCTGGTCCTTCTCTTGCCATCAATGCTCGGCCGCTTGACTACGCTATCAGTCAGGCTGGCACCATCGTTCCGCAATGCATGTGGTCTCCTACGGATGCCCGACGCATATCGCTGAATATGCCCATCTTCTTCCTCAAAAATGATCGCGTGACCCCTGGTGTGCCCTTGCTCAGGGCCGTAGGGCGCAATCGTGTGATGCTACTAGGTGCCGGAGAAACGGCTCCAGTCGGGAATGGCTCTACTCTATATATTCGCATAAATGTATGTGTAATTTCACCCTCAAAGGTCGCGCATCTTTGCTTACGGCTCGCTTCTCAAGTGGCCAGGTTACAGGGACTGGACTTCGCAGATCATGACGAGAGATCAGACGATAACTCACACGACGATCACCCTTGAGCAATTTGCAAAGCGCGTCGCAAACGCAGTGGGCAGGTTCTTGGATGTAAGCAACCCCCTTCCACCTCGACTCTTTGGAATTTGTGCAGTCATGGTCACCTTAATTGCCCTGATATTTTCGATCGTGTAGGAGGCCCAGCAACATGAAGGGCAAGATCCAAACTGGCGGGTCGGCGCTAGAGGGGGGATCACGAAGGAGGACGTCATACTCATCGGGGTCGTTCATGTTTCGCAGGGGAGTTGGCAACCGATCCTGCAACTAAATCGTTATATCGTGCCACGATGCCAGCGCATCCCTGGATTTCCGTAGTCGGGTACTGTTAACATGATTTCATTCTCTTTCAAGAACGGAAGGACATGCGGGTTATGGGTAGTTGCGAAATGTGTAATATTTACCTGAGTGTATATTGTATGTACAGTAGATGTACCCTTATAAGTAGGCGAATGGAGTCGGGCCCGGATTGGCATAGTCCCTTGTCGTCCCACGCGACCACCCTGTGACTGAACTGTACATCAGGTAACCGGGTAGTAGAGGTCCTCCTTGCCGCTTAAGGCCAAACTGGGACTCATGCTGACACGGTCCGGGTGCTGAGGCACGGTACTGAGGGCTTTGCCACCTGGACAGGAAGCGAATTTCCGGGTACAGACTTTCCCTGTGGCGTGCCAGTCTCCTTCGCACACGTCGGATGTTCGCGGCCAGGTTTCAAAGCTCCACGACGGTGACACCACCTGCTCCCTTGAAGCAGCGAAGCAGTCAGCGGGGGATCCAGCGTCTCCTCCATCTGCCCATCGTTCCTGAGACATAATTGGCAGTATGTTTGGGACGGAACTGGGTGGTGTGTCTGTGGCAGTGTCAAGGATACCGGGCTACTCGAGCATCTGCGACGTCCCAGAGGATGTAAGCGTGATTTTGTAACCTGTGTGACCCTCGCTTAACTAGAAACACACAAGCCACAGCGGGATGCTGAAAGTACACATTTAGCCCCATTTATTAGTCTACCGAGAAAATCTGAGGGTCGCGGGGCACTGACAATGAACGTCTCGCGGATGATGGAGGACACCAGATCAATCGAGGAAGCGTGCGTACTGTGATGCGAGGCAGCGTTCGGGAAAAATGGCTGTGCTCCTCGCTCTAGACGTTCGGGCCTTGTGTAGCCTGTGGTATTGATGACGATGGGCACGCCCTGACTCGGATGGTGAAGAGCAGGTAAAAATGTCCTCGTCGACACTCCACTAGCAACACACTGGCAGCCAACACTATGGGTAGCATGCATTTCATGATTTTCATCTAGGTCAGAGATCCGTCAGGTGACCGCTTGGCGATTCAAAAGGTTATTAGTAGTAAATATGGCAGAATAAGTTCCCTGTTGAAGGCAGCAAGTATGCGTACGTACAATAGGATAGCTGCTAGGCAGGTCAGCGCAAGTGAATCAACTTGGAAAGGTAATCCAAGTGGTAGCATTACACACCTCAGTCACTGCGCGCACGAATAAGCACAGACTCAACGTAACTACGTGGAAATGGTCTTCAGTACTTAGGCGTGAAGTAAATTTTCGAGGGGAAGAGCGAAGTAGGAGGCGAGGACAAAGGAATCGGCAAGCGTCCGAGTCGGAATGAATTGGCCTCAGTCTTGACGGGACGCGGCCCGGTGCGTACGAATATGGAAGGTAATCATTAGTAATCGGACAAGGTACGGTACGAACCGGAACTGCTGCGAGTCGCACCTCCATAATCATGATGCTCGCACTCACAACCATTGATAATACATGGCCAACACGCCGCCGCAACGTAGCATTCCTCAAGACCCTCTTCCAACCCTGTGCTTGAATCATAATGCATTTCACTCGAGCTCGAGCTACAGCAAACCGTGTTCATCATATGAGGTTGTCTTGGTCGGATCGTCCTGACAACAGAGTTTTGCAGATGGACCTCTACGTTGACCGGAAACATCGTTCAGACGTTCTCCCCAGAGGGCGCAACGCGGTACCTTGCACTTCTTTTAGGTGTCGACGCCCGCTGTCTTCGTCCAACGGTCTCACATGAACTGCCCCATGCTTTCTTCATCACAACCCCTCCCTTGCTCACCAGCGTGCAGAATGCTCGTCATTCCCTTGAGTTAACATCAGCGGACGGCCACTCGGCTACGCCATCAGTCAAGCCGGCAGAGTCGTTCCTCCGCGATGCCAGCATATCCCTGGATTGCCGTAGTCGGGTTGCCGATATCATATGATTCTTTTGACTTTCAAGTTCATATCCGTGATGTGTAGTTGTCAAATGCTATGTCTAACGCGGGTCCATTGCAGATGAGCCCCACAAGTAGGCGAGTGGAGTGGCACACACTTTTGAGTTTACAGTATACTGCGGTACACTAGGGCACAGCAGCACACCGCCTTAACTCTACAGCAGTCACCGCAGGCGCTGAGATCTTGCCAGTTGCCAGACGGATGGACAAAGATATCAATTAACCGCTCCGAGTCCGGATTAACCGCATCCACTCGAGTGACTCAAAACCACACAGTAGAGTACTGTGCCATACATCAGGTCACCGGTAGCGGTGGTTGCTCTTACAAATTATGGCCGAAGCGGGACTCTGGCTCACGCGATCTTGGCACTGCCTGCCGAGGGCCCTAGCGGGCTGTGCCCTGAGACCGAGTGCCGCTGGACGCGAGCTACTTGCAATTTCAATTTCCCCCACTTGACATAGATCTCTGGAAACTATCATACGATATATTATCGTTCTTTGTGCCTGCGGCCGCCGAGATGGCTCGGCCAGGGGTTAGGTCTTGGAAAATAGACTGACTGGGAGGGTTAGGTTTGTGGGACTGACCGTGCCTCCACGAGTCATTAATGAATTGATATGCATTGATATCTGTGACCATGTGGCCGTCCAATCACTCTTTTCAACAGCAGCGGGTGCGATCTCCTCAGGAGAGCGAATTATGTCTGGAAGCAGGTGTGAGTAAGGTACATGATGTGCAACTAGTACTATGTGTCATGTGTGTGTAGTGGTGGGGCGAATATATATGCGCGAGACGAAAGAAATGAAATTAGAAAAAGAAACTTATTCATGCATGGCAGCGATGACTGTGAGGGGAGCAATGATCCAAAGCAAAAGCCCAGAGGCATAGAAAAAAAAGGGATAAAGGCCAAAAGGTAGATCAGAAGAAATAGGACGACGACTTGATCTTATTCACGTTGAATTCGCCTTTGGCTGGCACCAGCAGAAGCACATCAACGAAATTGACGAACTTAATGGCCTTCAAAAGCGAAGCGGGTGTTGGTTTGTAATCCCATCAGTGTATATTGGTGAATTTCCCGACGGATATCTGGGAAATCATAGATTTAAAGTCGTGACATAGGGAAGCGCTAACGCACCTCAATCAGGCTACAAGAGCTAAGGCATACATGCCTGTAGTGACCGCCACCTTCTCATTCCCACTGAACAGTGAGTCCAGTAGTGTCCAGGTGTCCCCAACCCATAGAGAGTTCTTCTCTGGTTCTCTGCATCAGGAAAACGGCATTTGAGTTTTCGTGTCTTTTCACATCTTATCACATCTTTTCGCACCTTATTGCAGATATAAGACCAGATAAGACAGAATCTACATATTGCATGTCTTATCACATAAAAACATAAAAAAAAATTGAAACTTTTCTGCATCAAATGAGCAATAATAAGGCAGAAAATGCTATCATAAAATTCTTGATCTTATCATGTCTTAGCACAAAGGCAAAGGTGTTAAGGTGCAATAAGGTGTGAAAACTCAAATGCAGTTTTCCTGATGTCACTACAGGGGATTGCTTTTTCTACTTTTTTGCAAAAAAGTGTGAAAAGCAACAAAAAAGTATGAAAAGTAAACACAAGGTTTTCCTGATGTATCACATCAGATATAGAATTGTTTTTAAACTTTGGAACTTTTTTTGGATGAAACAAGCAAAAATAAGGCAGAAGATGCCATTAGGACCACTCATCACACTAGGTCTTATCACATCTTAGCAAAATTTAATAAGACATGATAAACTGTGAAAAGCTGAAATGTGTTTTCCTGGTGGTGTTATGTACAGCTTATGTGAGTTACAGTCTGAGTCGAAAGTTCAGGGTGTCTACCAATGGGCATGATGGTGCATAAGCATCAACATTCTTGACTTTACATTGTGTGTGAAGGGTATTTTATATTATCTATAATCCAGCATAGTGGTCGTTGAGTGGGGGAGAGCATTGCTCGAAGAGGTAGGTTGACATTGTCAGGAGTGTAGTAGCGTGCACAAACATTTTCGTGTGGGGGCAGTAGCCGGTACAGTATGGCTTTGGTTATGGTAATTTCGGAGGGGGAGGACATCGGGCAATGGTGTGTCGCCCACCCTTGCCTGGTGTGGGAATACCCACCATTGGTGGTGGTTCGGGTTCAAGGGGCGTTGGGTTTGGGGGATTGACTGTGCCGTGCCTCATTACCCGTGACAATGTGACCGTCCAATAACTCTTTTCAATCAACAGCAGTAAGTGAGATCTACTATAGAGAGCGAGTTGTGCCCGGAAGCAGGTGTACAGTAAGGGACACGATGTGCAACGAGTACTATGTGTTATGTGTGTGTAGAGTGGTGAACCGAATATATATATATATGCGCAAGACGAATAACTGAAATTAAAAAAGAAAAATATTGATGCTTGGCGGCTACGACGACGGTGGTGCGAGGAGAGCAATGATCAAAAGCAGAGGCTCAGGGGGGAAGAAGAAAAGGAATAAAGGGAGAAGGCCGCAAGGCAGATCATGAGAAGAAATAGAGGGATGACTTGATCTTATTCACGTCAAATTCGCCTTTTGTTGGCACCGGGGGAAGCAAATCGACGAGGTCGACAAACTTGCCCTCGAGCGAAATTTCCAGCACAGACTTTGCCTGTTGCGCTCCAGCGCCCTTGGCACGAGTGGCCTGACCGCGGCCGGGATTCAAAAGTTTCATGACCTGTTCCTTTGAGAGTAGCGAAACTGTCGGCGGACGATCCAGCGTCTCCTCCGTCGGCCCTCCGTCTTCTTCCGGTGTCACTGTTGCAGTTTCGGGGGCGGTCTCGGCGGTGTTTTTGGAACGGCGGGAGGTCATGTCCGAGGCAGTGTCAAGGATACCGAGCTGCTTGAGTATCTGGGACGTTCCCAAGGATGCAACTGGAACTTTGTAACCCGCGTAACGCTCGCGGAACTAGAAACTCGTCAGCGCTGGCAGGTTGCTGATAGGGGAAAACGTACCTCGTTAAGAAGTCTACCGAGGACATCCGAGGCGTGCAGGGCAATAAACGTCTCGCGGATGATGGAAGACATCTGATCGATCGAGGATGCGTGCGTCCAATACGAGTCGTGAACCGAGGCGAAGCTCACGCCTTGTGTCTGTTATGGCGATGAATAATCCCCTCAACCCGGTAAAAAAAAAAGAACAAAACATACTCGACACTCCAAAGCCGTAAGCAACATATGCGTAGCATCCAAGCTGTGAATGAAATTTGGCGGGAACGCCGATGCCTGCTTTTGCGAGTTGACTGTTGATGAATTAGCTGCGGATCAATACGATATCAAGTAACTGGCGTATGCTCACCCTCAGCGGGTGCATTCGGGTCCGAAATGTATACCGATTGCAGGCTGGCCATGATCTGCTTTCGCTTGATCTTGCGGTACGGCTGAACGATGGGCAGCCCTAGCGGCGTCGTCCACACCACAGCAGTCATCTGTTCTTTGCGCAAGCGCGTGGTGGTGCCCTTCCACTTCCTGGATCTCGATGAGTCGAGTTCCATGGCCTCGAGCACACGATCTCCTGGCACGGACTTCGAGATGATGCGTGCGGATGCAGTCAGCCAGCTCATTATGTCGTTTGCACCTTGGAACAAGTCACCGATGCAGTATAATACCTGAGGAAGCGATCAAAACCCATGGATCCAAAAGGAAGGAGCTTCTATACCTGCTTGGCGAGGTATGCCGCGGCAAGATAGCATTCCTCGACAGGGACGTCTCCGCGGTCCTTCAGCTGCCTCTCAATTTGTTCCCTGGCGCCGACGAACGTGACACCGTATACAGTCGTCATGACCGTCTGCTTCACTACTTTCCGAGATACCTTTCCGAGGAGCATTTTGGCGAACTTATTATTATCCGAACTCCGCCCCAGGTCGTCCTTCATGCGCTTCTCGACCATATTTGCAACATACGTATATACGTCCGACGGCCGGTCGGTATCTTCGAGATTGACTTGCCGTGCACCACGCGCATCGCCGCCAAGAGCAGCATAGTGTTGCAGGCCATTACATGTCCCGTCTTGATGTACTGGCAACGCACTCATATATGCATATGGGTCGGGCGAGTCGAGTGCGGCTTTGAGCTCCATGCAAGTGGCCAAGCATTGCCATGGATCGTCGGCCTTCTGCCACCATTTGCGTCCCTGATACGAAAAAAAGGTATCTTAGGCTTCCTGCCCATGTGAGTGGGGAAAGACATACGTTTATGGGATTCTCCGCACTGTCGGAGATGTCGTCCAGGTGCTCGTGGACAAACTCCACCCGCTCGTCGAAAGTCGCCTTATCATACCCATACAAGTTGGCCAAGTGGATCTTAAGCCATCGCAAACCACGTTGGCCCAGTGGCTTGGCTTCACCAAATAGAAGTAAGCTGCGACTTAAATCGTCACCGATGTGGTTCATGTGGGGAGGAAGTGGATAGGCGCGACCGCGAAAGTCAAGGTTGTGGGGGAGATAGAAGGTGTCACCCAGAAACTCGGGGAACGCATCAGTTTGGAAGACAATGGGCAAAAAAAACGAATCAAGAGGCTCACAGTACGGGCAATTTCAATTTTGTAGTTGACGTTACAACGTTCCGAGTGATTGTTTGCCTTATTCACGGTCCACTCGCGCTGACGCTGCATGAAGACGCTTCGAGCCTTTTGGTCGGTCTCTATCTCTGGCGTTCTTTCGGGCTCGGGTTCCTCGTAAACCGCAGGCGGTAATTTTCCCAGGCGATACCCTGCGTTCCAAACGTCTAGCACGACGTCAAAAATCTTGGGATTGATCTGCCATGGTGTCGAGCCTAGAACATCAAGACCAGCATAGACGAGCTCGACGTTGCCACGTGACGATGCATGCTTCAGATACTGTTGCTGCTCTTGTGAATCCTTGAACCGCATCACTTGACCTGCAACAAGTTTTACTTCCTCCAGCAACCTGACATCAAGAGATCTACGCACTCTTATTGTAGATGTAACCGCCTTCGTTGTAGTTCAACCACGGCTTCGGCTTGACGAGCATGGGCAGATGCCGTGGGTGCATCGTGTCCCGGATGTTGTCTTTGGCCATTCGTTCTGCCACGACTGGGTTCAGTCTGATAATGCCGAGTTTGTACCCACGAAGGTACTCATAAGAGTGTGTGAATGCGGGCTGTTCTTCTTCAACAAGCCCACCCGTTCGCTTATCCGTCCCGGTTCGGATCACCTTCGCGACATCCATCAAACGGTCTACCAAAAAGCTGCCAATCCGCACGCGTAGGACCTGAGTCCAATCACTCGTCCATTCTTCGCCATCTTCCATGTACTTTCGCGCCGCGACACGCCGGGCATGGAGATCGTAGTATGAGTAACGAGAGAAGAAGCCGGACTCGCCCGCCCGTGTGGTAGAAGGCACGGTAATGTTGTTTTTCTTGCACATTTGGGCTTTATACTCGAGCTCCACGGCCTTGGAAACGCTGACAAGGCCGCGAGCAGTCTTCATGCCGTCCGCGACGCCCCCAACACCCTGCAGGCGCATGATTTCAAGGATGGTGATAAGGGAAAGCTTCTCGGGCTTGATCAGGGACAAGAAAGGTCCCAGTGGCGGGTTCTGTTTTCTTCCCAGATTAGGATTCGCTGTGCGGAGATGCTAAGTGACGTCTCGAGATTCAAACCAAGTTGACTAACTGGCTTCCTCTTTAATGAGGAGGGTGATGTCATCTCTCAAGCGAGCTTGGAGGAGCTGGTGCCATTGCCACATCCACAGCTGCAAATCTGACTTCCGTAGAACGGAGTCGCCCAGACCGAGCTCCTTGAAAAGTTCGGCCTGTCGTCGCATGCGCTCGACCGCGACATCATATACGGAGTCTTCAAGGAGCTTTTGTCGTGCGGCGAGGTCCTCTGAGAGGACCCGTCGCGCGAGAGACACGTGAGCGAGGTGCTTCCGAAGAATTTCGAGGTTGAAGGGTATCTTTGACTTTGTCGTACCTGAGGAAGTACCATCCTCATTCAAATCGGGCTGAGGAAACATCAATGACGGAGCAGGCTGCCGGAACCGTGAAAACTTACCGTGTCTACAGTAACAGGGCGGACTTCGGGGACATCCGAGTATGGGTCAGGGAGGGTCGAACCAATATCCTCCACCTTGCTAAGCTCACGATAGATTTCAGTGTAGCCGTGCTGTACGGCTACTCTCATGAGTTCCTGAACAATTTTGTCTGCTTCTTCTGAGGACTTGATGGCACGGTCCGATATAACAGTGTCGACTGAAAGCTGGTTGTCGACGATGCCCTTCAAGAGCGAAGCGGGTGTGTGATCCGTGATTCCGTCGATGTATGTTGGTGAACTTTCAGAAGAATATCTGGGAGACGATCAATTTGAGGTCATGATATAGGGAAGTGTTTACACACCTCAACCAGGCTACAAGCGCCAAGGCATATGCGCCTGTCGTGACCGCCACCCTCTCATTCCCGCTGAATAGAGAGTCCAGTAGTGCCCATGTATCCTCAACCCACAGAGACCTCCTTTCTGGTTCTTTGAGGGCCATGTTGAGGTATGCCTCTACGAAAGCAGTGTAAAGACGCGGGTGAAAGATCTGTTCGGCTCGCTTGGCGCGAAGGCCGTCAAAGATCTCCTTGGCACGGGGTACATCGTAACCGTTGTGTAGGCAGGCATCCATGACGGCAATGAGATCTCGCGTTGGCGAGTCAGTGTAATAGAGGTCGTTAAGCTCGGAGTGCTTGTCCTGTGGGAGGGGTGGGGGTAGTATAGTATATGGAGTACGAGTGAGGAGAAAGGAGCGCATATCGCTCGTGCTAGAGTCACTCGGGGTAGCTCCAGTAGAGTCTGCAATCTTGGGGTGAGCCAGAAGGAAGGCAGGATAGGTGTCTGGAGGAGGTGGGCTGATCGCGTCAATTGCCGGCGCGCTGGCGCGTTTTGTGGGGGTAGAATATAGACGGGCTGTGCGAGGGAGGCATTGACGAGGGTATGACAGTAAAGTCGTCTCTGTCTTTTTGCGAGCAGCTCGAGTCGAAAGGGGAATCATCGTATACTCCGAGTGGTGTGAGTTGCTGTCGCCGTCTTGACCAAATTTTTAGGGAATAATGATGATGTAATATCTTCCCACACTACACGCTCTATACAGATATCCAGATAAATACCAATAATTCCGTCGGGGGGGCATTCTGCCACCAGCATCGAGAATGTCTTCTTTGGCCCTGCCTATCCAAATACCAAAATAGCCGTCATCACCACTTCCCTCTGCTCATGAACTTGAAAGTTGTGGCCCGTCAGTTGCAGGGTATTTAGAGGCTGCCGAAGCGGTTGGGTGTAGTCCAGTCCCTGTCACGGTCGCCCGGAGCATTGAGGTTATCGGAGGAAGGTGAGTTGTCATACGTTGAGACACTGACCGGTAAAGCGTCGGAGGGCTATGAAAATGATGGCTGGTGAGTTGGCTACCAAGCGGATGGAAAAGACAACACTGTTACCCCTTTCTTGCACTCTGGATACCGACGACCGAGTTCATTCCGGACATCGCTACACAGATCTTGAAAGCGAGGAGTGGGGAGGGTCGAAAGCTTCTGACGAGCTTGGTTTCTCTTCGGATGGAATTCTGCTTGGGCGGGGAGGAAGGGAACTAGGGCGGATCGTGAGTCATGGCACTGTCCAGAAAGAAAGGAAGAACCTTGGGTTGTATTCGAGCTGGCCTTTCGCCTGATTAATTCTTCGTAGACGTCTGTCCCCAGTTCTTGCAACTGCTGGTTACTAAGGCCCATAAGTTTTTGTCTTGCGGTCGACGGGATGCTGACTACATGAACCGGCGACTATCAACGTGAGATGGACTGAATAGAGACAAGGAAAAAACCGAACCCTTCGGGGCGTATGAAACGAGGGATTTGCCAAACTCATCATAATGAATGCTTGCAACGGCGACAGAGTCGATGGGTGGGGATGAGACGATAGATTGGTCCACAGGAAGATTTGGAGGTCCAGAGATCGGTGACGAAGGAATTTTTGTATAGGAATAAGAGCCTGATGGCATCATGATAGGTGGTTTCTGGCGAGCGAGTGTGAACAGTTATAAGAGAGGCCCAAATCCCAACATCGTTTGGGCTGTATTTGGCAAAGTCTAGCGCCTGCTGTCAGAAAGAGGTACCTGGCCTTGATGTAAAGCA
>Ga0137394_10002732_pt1 | contig 13119 bp, 11 predicted proteins | sample czobulk116metaG_FD_108278 | JGI IMG/M metagenome (GOLD analysis project Ga0137394, IMG submission 108278) | Vadose zone soil microbial communities from Angelo Coast Range Reserve, California, USA - czobulk1.16 metaG | ecosystem: Environmental > Terrestrial > Soil > Vadose zone | place: USA...
CCGAGTTGGGTTCGAACCCGCGACCCACGAGTTAACGGCGAGCGTGCGCTGCTGCTACGCCGACGCGGCCGATCCGGATCGGCGCACTGAACGGAAGCCGGGTACTAGAAACTCTGATCGCTTTGCCGACGCGGTGTTCTTTCGGGTCTCGGCGCGCTACGAGCGCTGCAGCCGCGGACAGTCTGGAGGCCGTTCATGAGCGGCGCTGCCAGACGGCCAAGGACGCGTGACGCACGCTTCTGGCGGCGCAACCTCTTGCGGCCACGCCTCGAGGCCGCGCAGGCCGAATCGCTCTCGCTTTCCTCGGCGTCACCCTTTCCGAGGCGGTGCGGATCAAGAAGCAAGCCGCTTACCACGAGGGCTTCTCGCTCCACGCCGGAATGCACCTGCACGTCAATGACCGCGAGAGCCTCGCGCACCTCTGCGGCTACGGCGCCTGTCCGCCGCTATCGCAGGAGCCGGGGCGCAGTCAGTCGTCGTCCCGGTCGCCGCCGTGTCCGCCGCCGGGACCGGGAGAGATCGAGTCCCAGAACGCGCATTGGTGCGCCATGCGGATCTGGGCGCTGAGCGTCGCCTCGCTGTCGGCTCCGGCGTTGAGCGACATCACCAGGCCGAGGTCGTCGTGGTCGCGGTCCCCGTCGTGCTCGACCCGGAAGCGCGGCCAGATAGGTCCCCCATCCGCGGTGGGCGCTCCCGCGCGCGCCAGCGTCGACACGAAATGAAGCTCCTGGTTCTGCAGGACCTGCTGGTTCACGTCGAGGCCCGTGGCGGGGTTGGTGACCGGCGTGAGGACCCACGCGTTCACGTGGCCCGCTCCCATGGACTCTCCCGTGAACCGCTGCGGCCAGGGATCTCCGTACTGGATGAGATAGGTGTAGACGGGCATCCAGCGCGACAGCTCACCAGTGGTCCGCAGCAGGCTGCAGACGGTGCTCGAGTCGGCGGCGACGGTGCGCCAGGCCACGAAGGGCGAGTTGAAGCGGTTCACCGGATACCGCGCCAGCACCGCGTTCGCGTGGGCTCCATACTGCGACTGCACGAGGGCCGTGTAGTCGGCCGCGGTCACCGGGAAGCCGATCAGGTTCTCGTCGCGATCGGTGCCGGCGATCACGGGCACCCGATTCACCCGCCCCGTCTTCAGCGCCTGGCGCAGCGTCATCGGCAGCGTCGAGCCGTTGAGCGTAGGCGCCACCGTCCCGTGCGCGCCGTACTGGTACCCGGAGCCGGGGGTGGACGCGAGGTCGAACACCGTCTGGGCCGGTAATGCCCTCAGGCACGCCCCCACGTCGGCGGCGTTGCCGCATCCCGCGGCAGCGGCGTAGTCGTCGCCGATGCGCAAGGCTTCCTCCAGCGAGGGCAGGCGCGACTTGCAGTCCTGGAGCTCCAGGTCCTCTGACCCGTTGGGCCTGGTCGCCTCGGGCACGCCGAAGAGGGTGTTGTACTGCCCGCTGGTGCTGATGGCCTTGTGGAACAAGCCAGCCGCCGTCGGGGAGGCGATCTGGTGGCACACGCTCGACCCGCCCGCCGACTCGCCGAAGATCGTTACGCTGTGCGGGTCGCCGCCGAATGCGCTGATGTTCTGCTGGACCCACCGGAGGGCCAACTGCTGGTCCTGCAATCCGTAGTCTCCGGAGTTCGGGCCCAGGTGGCGGTTGGCGAGGAATCCAAAAATGTTCAGACGGTAGTTCATCCCGACGACCACCACGTTGCCGGTGTTGACGAGCAGCGTGTAGTCGCCTCCCCCGGAGCCGTTGAAGAAGCCGCCGCCGTGGATGTGCGCCATGACCGGGAGCCCGTGTGCGCCCGGGGGCGCCCAGACGTTGATGAACAGGCAGTTCTCGCTGCCGGTGATCGGACCCATCTTCCCCGAGGCGGCGCGCGTGCAGATGCTGCCGACCTGCGTCGCGTTCAACGTGCCGCTCCAGGGTGCGGCGGGCTGCGGCGGCGCCCAACGAAGGTTGCCGAGCGGCGGGGCCGCGTACGGGATGCCGAGCCATTCATTGACGCCGTTCACGACGATGCCGCAGACGGCACCGCTGGCGGTCATCACTGTCGTTCCGGCAGCGCACGGCTGTGCGGAAGCGCGGCCCGCGGGAACGGCGACCGCGGCGGCGCAGAGGACCGCGGCAACGGAGGCGGATCGATGAGTGGACTTCGACATGTTTGTCCTCCTCGCAGCCGGACTGCTGCAACGAGGGGCGCCGAGCGGATCGGGTCTCGCGAACGAAGTGGGATCGAGATCGCGGGCCTGCCAGAGCGAGATCATGCACCCCAAGGAGGCGCACGCTGGCTTCTGGTCGGATCGCTGCGCAAGATCGACTCGCGGCTTAGGACTGAGGTCTTTCCGGAAGAAATTACCGACTGACGTGGGTCAGCCCTTGAGCGCTCCCGACATGCCTGCCACGTAGTACTCGACGAAGAAGAAGTAGACGATGGCCACCGGCAGGCTGCCGAGGAGCGCTCCAGCCATCAAGGGTCCCCACTGGTAGATGTCCCCGCGCACCAACTCGGTCGCGAGCCCCACCGGCACCGTCTTGTGCTCCGGCGAGGACATGAAGACCAGCGCGTAGAGGTACTCGTTCCAGGAGAGCGTGAAGCAGAAGATGAAGGCCGAGACCAGCCCGGGCACGCTGAGCGGCAGGATGATCTGGAAGAGGATGCGCAGGCGGCTGGCTCCGTCGACCATCGCCGCCTCCTCCATCTCGCGGGGGATGCTCTTGAGATAGCCGACCAGGAGCCAGGTGCAGAAGGGGATCAGGAAGGTCGAGTACACGGGCACCAGCGCCCAGAGGTGATCGAACCAGCCGAGCTTGAGCATGACCTCCGCGAGCGGGATGAAGAGGATGGCCGGCGGAATCAGGTAGGCGAGATAGATCCCCAGGCTCACGCCCTCCGCGCCGCGGAAGCGCAGCCGGGCGAGCGCGAACGCCGCGAGAAAGCTCACCGAGACGCTCAGCAGCGTCGCTGCCGAAGCGACCGCCATGGTGTTCCAGAACCAGCGCGGGTAGTTGGTGCCGGTGAGCAGGAACTTCACGTGCTCGAGCGTCGGGCGCGAGACCCAGAAGGGATTGGCGCTGACGCTGACCAGCTCCTCGTTCGGTTTGATGGAGGTGAGGACCATCCAATAGAACGGGAAGAGCAGGAAGACCGCGAAGGCCAGAAGCGGCAGCCAGAGGGTGAGCGCGCGCCTCAATCCTGCCTCCGCAATGCGTCGAGCGCGCCCCAGGCCAGGAGCGCCAGGAAGGGAAGCGTGAAGCCCGCGATCGCCGCCCCTTCGCCCAGGGCTCCGCCGGGGATGGCGCGCTGGTAGGCCAGGGTCACGAAGAGGTGCGTGGCGTTGGCCGGTCCGCCCCGGGTGATGGTCCAGATGAGCTGGAAGTCGGTGAAGGTGAAGATGGCGGAGAAGATGGTCAGGATGGTGGTGAGCGGCAGCAGGAGCGCCCAGGTGACGCGCCAGAAGATCTGCCAGGTGCTGGCGCCGTCCAGAGCGGCGGCCTCGTGCAGATCCTTCGGGATCGACTGCAGGCCGGCGAGGTAGCCGACCGTGAAGAAGGGGATGCCGCGCCAGACGTTCGCGACCATCAGCGAGGCGCGCGCGAGCCAGGCGTTCCCGAGGAAGTTCAGGTTCTGCCGCAGCAGCCCCAGCTTCACCAGCGCCCAGCTGATGAAGCTGAACTGCGGGTCGAGGATCCACCACCAGGCAAAGGCGGAGAGCACCGTGGGGACCACGTAAGGCAAGAGCAGCACCGAGCGCCAGAACCGGTAGCCGGTGAACCTCTGGTTGAGGATCAGCGCCAGCAGAAGGCCGAGGGCGAGCTTGAAGATCACCGTGACCAGCGTGTAGAGCGCCGTGTTCAGCGCGGTGATGCGGAAGACCGGATCGGTGAGCAGGTACCGGTAGTTCTCCAGCCCGATGAACTCTCCCGGCTGGCCGATGGTCGCGTCCTTGAACCCGAGCAGGACACCGAGCGCGAGCGGAAACGCGAGCAGGCCGCCGAGCAGCACGGCCGAAGGCAGCAGCAAGAGGGTGGGAAGGAGCGGCCCGCGATCGAGCGAGAGCGCGCGCATCTAACTGCGGTAGATGCGCCGCAGCCGGCTTTCCGCGCGCGCAGCCGCGTCCTTGGGGCTCATCCCGTTGACGGTCGCGTCCGCGAACATGTCGAGCACGATGAATTCGGCCAGCGCGGCGGCGGCCTGCTGTCCCGGCTCGCCCGCGTAGCCGTTGTGCTGCATGCGCGCGATGCCGTCGCGGAACGGGGTCGCCTTCGGATCCTTGGTCCACACCGGCAGCTCCCGGTACTGCTTCAGCGCCGGCGTGACGTATCCGTTCATCGCCTCCACCCAGGGGCCGGCCTGCTCCGGCGACAGCATGAACCGGATGTACTCCTTGGCCGCGTTGGGGAACCGGGAGTGGCTGAAGATGAAGGCCTGGCTGAAGTTCGCCAGCTCGGTGGGACGGCCGACCGGCCCGATGGGGAAGGCCGCATGGTTCAGGTCCTCGGCGATCTGCGGGAAGTCCTTCTTCGCCGCGTAGTAGATGCTGATTCCATTGTTGGTCAGCGAGATCTCGCCGGCGAGGAACGCGCGGTTGTTGTTGGGGTCCAGCCAGGACGCCACCCCCGGCGCCATCTGGGCGTAGAGCTCCTGCGCGTACGCGATCGCGTCGAGAGCAGGCTTCTGGGCGATGGCGATGGTCTTGTTGTCCTTCTCCACCGCCTTGCCCCCGAAGGTCCAGAGCAGCCAATGCGTCCAGTTGTTCCCGTCGCCGACCGCGTGCCCGAGCGCGAATCCGGCCGGATGCCCTTTCGCCTTCAGCGCGCGGGCGAGCTTGAGCAGATCGGCGGGCGTGGTCGGGAACGCGTCGAATCCAGCCTCTTTCATCCAGCTCGTCCGGTAGGTGAGGCACTCGACGGTGCCGCCCACCGGAATCGCGATCCAGTGCTTCATCCGGTTGCTGTAGCCGTACGTGCGCGCGACGTCGTACCAGCCGCCGAACCGCTTGCCGAGCCAGTCGGCCACTTCCGTCACGTCGACCAGCTTCTGCGGATAGATGTGCGGGTCGTCATACCAGCCCATGATGATGTCGGGCCCGGTGCCCAGGTTGGCCGCGAGCGCGGCCTTGGGCCGCACGTCCTCCCAGGTGATGTACTCGACGCTGACCGGAACGCCGGTCGCCTCGGTGAACTTCTTCGTGTTGGCGCTCCACAGCTCCTCGTCCGACTTGACGAACCCCGACCAGCGCAAGAGCCGGAGCGTCGCGTCCTTCTCCGGCTTGAACACGGGCTCGGGCTTCTGCGCCTGCGCGAAGGCGCCTGTAGCCAGACCGAGCCCCCAGCCGAGCACCGTACGCCGCCGGATCCTGCCCATGGGTTTCTCCCGGAACGCGAGCAATGGCTGGCGCGGCTATACCGCGGCCCCGTGCGTCTTCGCCATCTGTTTTGCCAGACGCGCGATGCGGCGCTTCAGCAGCAAGGGTCCGACCACCCGCGCGTCGGGACCGAAGCCCAGGATCCACGCCACCACCTCGGGGCAGAGCCTGACTCGAAGTCGGACGTGGACGCGTCCGGCGCGCACGAACGATTCCTGCGAGCGGTGCCAGCGGTGGCTGCTGACGAACGCCGCCCAGCGCGGGGCCAGGCTGATCTCGATGTTCTGGACCGGGTACTCCTCGTCCACGAAGATCCCGAAGCTGTCCGCGAACACGCGCTCCGGATCGTAGCTGTCCTTGTCCGGGTACTGGAACGTGCCGCCCACGGCTTCGGCCGACTCGATCCGCGAGAAGCGGTAGGGGTGGGCCGGCCGGCCGTGGGGCCGGCCGATCACGTACAGCTGGTGATCGTAGACCGCGAGCGAGAGCGGCTCGATCCGCACCGACCGTCGCGAGCCTTTGAAGTCGCGATAGCGCAGCTGCAGCCCGCGCCTGCGCTGGAGCGCGTCCACCACTTCCTCCAGCACTTCCTCCTTCTCGGGCAGCGATTTCTCCCCGCCGCGCACCAGGAACACGAACTGCCGGCGGGAGTCCTGGAAACGCTCCGGATGCAGCGCGTTGCGGCTCACGTAGTGCACCAGGTCGTGCATGCCCTTCTCGTAGGTGGTGCCCTCGAAGAGCTTCCCCAGGCTGGCTCCCACGCAGGCAGCGATGATGGTGGAGATCGGCGTCCGCTCGGCGCCGCCGCCGACCTTCGAGCGATCGATGCGGACGTGCATCCGCCCGCGCCGCTTCTCGCGGACGAGCGGCACGTGCCGCCCGATCGCCTCCAGCTGGCGATCGACCGCGGCCACCCGCACTCCCAGAAGAGCGGTAAGCTCCGCGCGCGTCAGCTCCCGCCCCGAGATCAGCGCGGACACCAGCCGGGCCGTCCGCTGGATGGAGCTGAGCCTCCCGAGCTCTGAGTTTCCCATGATCCGCAAAGGATCCTGCGATCCGCTGCGGATCTCAAGTGCCGGCTCGGCTGCCGATGCCATTGCGGGCCTGAATCCGGAGATGCAAACCATCTCATCCCGATCCCGAAAGGGGCCTGTCATGAAGAATCTCAGCTTCTGGTTCCGTCCCGCCGTCTTCCTCCTCGCCTGGGTGCTGATCACGGCGTTCACCCTGGCCGAGCTCGCGACCGTGGTTCCGCTGCTGACCTCGACTGGCGGGGATCCTTCGGCTGCCCGCGACCTCAGGGCGCGCACGCTGCGGGCGCGGACGCAGCTCGTCAGCCGACGGATGGCGGCGCCTTGAGCCCGCCCGTTTCCCCGCTTGCCGCGGCGCGCTATGTTCGCGCCTCCCACCCAGGAGGCGCGCATGGCGACGAAATACCTGCTCCGCGAGGATCAGTTCCCGCGCTACTGGTACAACATCCTCGCCGACCTGAAGACCCCACCGGCGCCCGTCCTCCATCCCGGGACGAAGAAGCCGGTCACGCCGCAGGACCTCGCGCCACTGTTCCCCAACGCGATCATCGAGCAGGAGATGAGCACCCGGCGCGAGATCGCCATTCCCGACGAGGTCCGCGCCGCGCTCGCGCTCTGGCGGCCTTCTCCACTGTATCGGGCGCGCAATCTGGAGGCCGCGATCCGGACCGGGTCGCACATCTATTACAAGTACGAGGGAGTCTCTCCGGCGGGCAGCCACAAGCCCAACACTGCCGTCGCACAGGCGTACTACAACGCGAAAGAGGGGGTGAAGCGGCTGGCCACCGAGACCGGCGCGGGTCAGTGGGGAAGCGCGCTCGCCTTCGCAGGGACGCTCTTCGGCCTCCGCGTCACCGTCTACATGGTCCGGATCAGCTACGAGCAGAAGCCCTATCGCCGCTCGATGATGCGGACCTGGGGGGCGGAGGTGTTCGCCTCCCCGACCGATCGGACCAACGCTGGCCGGACCATCCTGGCCAAGGACCCCTCGAGCAACGGATCGCTCGGGATCGCCATCTCCGAGGCGGTCGAGGACGCGGCCACGCACGACGACACGAAGTACTCACTGGGGTCGGTGCTCAACCACGTCTGCATGCACCAGACGGTGATCGGGCTCGAGGCGCAGGAGCAGATGAAGCTCGCCGGCGAGTATCCCGACGTGGTGATCGCCTGCCACGGCGGGGGCAGCAACTTCTCCGGCATCGCGCTGCCCTTCGCGCGCGACAAGCTGAACGGCAAGAACGTCCGCCTGGTGGCCGCGGAGCCCTCCAGCTGCCCGTCGCTGACCAAGGGCGTGTACGCCTTCGATTACGGCGACACGGTGGGAATGACGCCGCTGGTGAAGATGCACACGCTCGGCCACGACTTCATGCCGCCGGGCATCCACGCGGGCGGGCTGCGGTACCACGGGGCGGCACCGCTGGTGTCCAAGCTGCTCGCGGAAAGCCTGATCGAGGCGGTGGCCTATCCGCAGCGGGCCTGCTTCGAGGCGGCGGTGACGTTCGCCCGGTCGGAGGGAATCATTCCCGCGCCGGAGAGCTCGCACGCGATCAAGGGCGCCATCGAGGAGGCGAAGAAGGCGGATGCGGAGGGGAAGACGCGGGTGATCCTCTTCAACCTGTCCGGCCACGGGCACTTCGATCTGGCCGCATACGACCAGTACCTGGCGGGAAAGCTCGAGGACTTCGAGTACCCGCGGGAGGCGGTGGAGCGCGCGATGGCGAACCTTCCGGCGGTCGAGGTCTGAGCCTCTCCACGTGATGGCCGCTCGCAAATACGGGTAGCGGCTGCGCTCAGGGTAGCCGCACCGCCAGAGTTATCCACATCGCCAGAGTCATCCACAACTCGGGCGAGCAGCCTGCACTCCACGTCATCTCCCGTGGACGCCCCACCGCAGAGCCAGGACCAGGTGTCCGGATTCGGTCCGAATCCGGTTGCGCCAGTGGTGCTCACATCCCCGGTAGCGTTGCCGGTTGGCGTGTCGGCACAGGCGGCGCAGAACAATGCCAGAGCTACGATCCGCTCGACCATGGACTCGGCTCCTGCTCCTCAGGGCCCCTTCGTGAACAGCGCCGTGGCCAGCGGCACATCCAGCCGCGGCAGCGCCGCCACCCGCACCCCCGCGTCCGACACCGCGTACGCGAACGTCGTCCCCGCCTGGTCCGTCGCCAGCACGCTGCGCCGCACCCAGGGCCGGTACCACCAGGTCCAATCTCCGCTGCCTTGCTTGATGTAGACGTCCCCCATCCCCAGCGAGCCCAGCGGCGCGATCCCCTTGGCCGGGTCGACCGAGAACAGCCGCACGTCGCTCACGAACCCCGTCCACCACGGTGAGGGCGTGGGCTGGATCCAGTCGCTGAAGGGAATCGCGAGCATCCCCGGCTTCGCCGGGTCGGGCCGGTACCAGTTGAACGCATGGTGGTCCCAGAGCGCCTCGCTGTACGCATAGGCCGTCCCGACCAGCGCCTGCGCCGTCCGCGCCGGATGCGCGAGGTCGCTCACGTCGAACAGCGAGAGCGAAAGCGACCTCCTGCTCCAGTCCGGCCGCCCGTCCGGATTGAGCGGCAGCTCCACCCCGATGGCGAGGAGGTGGCTGTCGTCCACCGGCTGCAGGTAGGCCGAGAATCCGGGCAGCGTCAGCTCGGCGACCTTCTTCGGGTGCGCCGGATCGCTCAGGTCGAGCGTCACCAGCGGGTCGACGTACCGGAACGTGACCGCGAACCCGCGGTCGCCCACGAAGCGCGTGGCCATCAGCCGCTCGCCGGCTTCCAGCTCGGGGATCTCGCCGACCAGCGCGAGCGTGCTCCCTCCCTCCGGCGCCGGCCGCGGCGCGAGGATGCTCAGCCGGTTGCCGAGCTCGAGGCGGAAGCTCATCGGATTCGCAGGGTCGGTCGCGTACTTCACGGTGTTGGTCGCCAGGCGCAAATAGCCGTCCTGCTCGTCCATCGCGAACTGGTCGGACACGTGTCCCTCGACCCCGCCCGACCCGAAGTACCGGGCCGACGCCGGATCGCTGATGTCGAATCCGTGCACGTAGGTCCAGTCGACCTGGCCCGACATCGGCCACCACCACCAGTGTTGGCTGGCCAGATAGAGGTGGTTCTGGTTCGCGTACAGCACTCCGGCCTCGCCCACGATGCTGGCGCGCGAGATGCCCGCGTCCAGGTGCGCCAGGTCGAGGGTCGCGATGGTGACGACCCCCAGCCGCTCCGGCGCGTTCGAGACGTAGAAGTCGCTGCAGCTGTAGCCCACGTCGATCTCCGTGCCGTCCGCGAGCTTGCGCTTTGCCTCCGGGAACCAGCTCTGCAGCGGCGCGGCCCGGATGATCGCCTCGTTGGAGTCCTCGAGCGCGTCGATCGCGGCCGCCATCTTCTTCGGGTCCCGGTAGAGCTCCGGGTCGGAGCCGGGCCACCAGGAGATTGCCTCGGGCCAGCGGACGGCGTCGCTCAACACCAGCCGCACCGAGCTGCCCACTCGGCGAGCCCCGGTGGACTGACCCGGCAGGTACACTTCGCTGATCGCCTTCGGGTTGGACAGATCGGTCACGTCCACCACGGTGATCTTCGCGGTGGCCCAGCCCCAGTAGCAGCCCATGCTCGGGCAGGGCAGGACCGACGCGCCGGCCATGCCGCTTCCCGGCCCCATGCCGCCGCCCTGCGGCACCGTCCAGACGGTCGAGAACACCACCGCAGTGTTCCCGTCCAGGAACATCGATCCCGGCCAGCCCTCGATCTCCAGCTTCCCCGCCACCGACAGGTCCTGGGGTGGCCAGCTCGTCGCGGCGAACAGCGTCCGGCCGGAGAGGACGAAGATCCGTGTCCCGTCGTTCTTCACGAAGTCGGCCTCGTCCACTCCGGCGACCTGCGTGTTGGTCGTGCTGTAGCTGGCCGGCGCGCCGGCGGCCGCCGGGGCATTTCCACCGGTCGCCGCGGGAAGCCCGTATCCGAAGCCCGCCCCCTTCCAGCGGTCCAGCTCGGACCGCATCTGCCGCACCGCCGTGTCGCCAATCTGTTGCCCCAGCGAGTCGCAGGTCGCCGCGCGTGCCAGGGACACGCGAGTCTGGATGGTCGCGGGACTTCCGGGGTCCTGCTTCGAGCAGCCACAGGCGGCGAGCAGGGCAAGGACGGCGGGCAGGCTCTGAAAGCGCATCGACGAGCTCCTGACGAAGTGATCGGACAAGAGGACCGCCAGTCCTGTCTTCGGGCAAACTCGGGGAAGTTTGCCTGAAATCAGGCGGTCGCGGTCCTATTCGGCAGGGAGCCTCGTCCGGAGGTTGAACATGCCGTTTTCACGACACTTGCTGCTCGCGCTGGCAATCCTGGCGTGCGCGTGCGACCCACAAGCGGACTCGAGCTACCTGGGCGAGCCCCTGATCACGCTCCCGGGCTACGTGGCGAGCGCCGGGGCGGCGCCGCTCGAGGCCGCGATGCTCTGGCAGCGCGGAGCGCCTCCCTCGACGGACGACCAGGAGTTGGCGACGCGCGCCCCGGTGCGGACCGGCTTCCCCGCCAGCTTCACGCTGCACCTCTACCAGCCCCCTCCGGCCGCAGCCCGCCGCGCCCTCGCCGCCAACGAGATCACCTACGCGCGGGCGAATGCGGGCGCCATCCCGTACGGAATTGCCGCCAGCGCGGTGGGCGGCCTGGGCGGCGCATCTTCCGCCCCGGGTGCGTCACCCGGCCAGAACGGAGCGTACGGGATCGATCCGCACCATTGGGTGCTCTATCTCGCCTCGGACGTTGCCGCAGGGTCGTTGACCGAGTGGTGGCTCGGCGCGGCGCTGCCCGCGGGATTCCACTTGATGCGCGTGACCGCCGTGAATCCGCAGTGCATCCCGCCCGAGCAGATCGACGCGTGCGCGGAGGAGCTCGTGCGCCGCGGCCTCGCCGACGACGGCACGCGCAATCCCGGCACGGCCCGCTTCTTCTGCACCGCGCCTTATCGGATAGAGCTCGCTCCCCCCGGCGAGCAGCTCGTGCTCGAGATCGGCACGGTCACCCTCGGCGGGTCCACCGGATCCTGTCCATGACCCTGGACGCCGCCGCCATCGAGCGCCTGTATCGCTCCCACGGCCACATCGTGCTGCGGCGGGCGCGGGCGCTCCTCGGCAGCGAGCCCGATGCGCAGGAGGCCTTGCAGGAAGTCTTCGCCGCGCTGCTGCGCGCGCCGCACAGCCTGCGCAGCGCGGCCTCGGTGGTCGGGTGGCTCTACCAGTCCACCACCCACTTCTGCCTGAATCTGATACGCAACCAGCGCACGGGAGCGCGCCTGCTGCAGGTTGCTCCAACTCCCGCCCCCGCCGCCGCGGGCTGCCGGGGAGAAGCGCTCGCCGAGCTGCGCAGCCTTCTCTCCCGCCTGCCCGCCGAGGCGGCCACGGCGGCGGTCTACCACCACCTGGACGGCATGACCCACGAGGAAATCGCAGGCCTCTTGGGCTGCTCGCGGCGCAAGGTGGGCTACCTGTTGGAGCGCGTGCAGCAGTCGCTGGCGCGCCTGGAGCAGAGCGCATGATCCCCTCACTTGCCGGTCGCACCTGGAACGCGTGCTTCTCCGCTCTGCAGCTCGACCGCTTCGTCACGGCGGAGATGACGGAGGGCGAGGCGGAGCGCCTTCGCGTGCATCTGATCGGCTGCGCGCGCTGCCGGACCGCCCTCGACGAGCTGCGCGCCGGCAGCGAGGAGCGGCTTCCGCCCCTCAGGGTGGTTCCCCTGTCGCCGCGCTCGCGGGTGCGGATCCGCGCGGCCGCAGCAGCGGTGGGGATCGCCGCTGCGGCATCGCTTCTTGTGATGGTCAGACCCTTTGGCGTGCGGACCAAAGGCTCGTTCGCGTTGGCCATGTACGTCGACCATGCCGGCGAGGTGCGCCGGGCCGCTCCCGGGGAGGTGGTGGCGCCCGGAGACGCCGTGCGGTTCGCCGTCTCCGCTCCGGCCGACGGGTACGTGGCCGTCCTCAGCCTCGATCCGAAGGGACGCGCCTTCGTCTACTTCCCGGCCGGCGGACGCGCCGAGCGCGTGCAGGCGGGGAGCGATCTTCCGCTGCCGCTCGGGACCCGCCTGGACGAGACGGTGGGCGAGGAGCGCATCGTGGGGCTCTTCTGCCCGTCCGCGGTCGAGCTCGAGCCGCTGCGCCTGCAGCTCGAGCAAGGTGGTCCGGCCGTTCCCGGCGACTGCCAGGTGACCCGGTGGAGCTTCGTCAAGCGCTGACAGCGCTCGCGCTCCTGTTCCTGCCCGCCGCCGCGGCGGCGCAGGAGCGCTTCGCCGTGGTGGTGGGAAACGACCAGGGCCAGCCCCCCGATCTCCCGCTCAGCTACGCGGAGACCGACGCGTCCCGGGTGGCCTCCATGCTGCAGGAGGTGGGCGGAGTCCGCCCCGAGAACCTCGTGCTGCTGCGCGGCCAGGACGCGGGCACCGTCCGCAGCACGCTGATCGCCGTCAACGATCGCCTCCGCGCCGCCGGCCGCCAGGCGATGCTGATCGTCTACTACTCCGGACACGCGGACGCCGGCGCCCTGCACCTGGGCGCGACGCCGCTCGAGCTGCGCGAGCTGGAGCAGCTGGTGCGCGGGTCCGCCGCCAGCTTCCGCCTGCTGATTCTCGACGCCTGCCGCTCGGGCGCGCTCACGCGCGTGAAGGGAGGCACGCCGATCCCGCCCTTCGACATCCAGCTCGGCGAGCGCGTGGCCGGGGAGGGCGCGGTCTTCCTCACCTCCAGCTCCGCCTC
>Ga0137394_10002733_pt1 | contig 13119 bp, 9 predicted proteins | sample czobulk116metaG_FD_108278 | JGI IMG/M metagenome (GOLD analysis project Ga0137394, IMG submission 108278) | Vadose zone soil microbial communities from Angelo Coast Range Reserve, California, USA - czobulk1.16 metaG | ecosystem: Environmental > Terrestrial > Soil > Vadose zone | place: USA...
ATGGGTCGAAAGTAGGCGTGGAAGAACAAGGCGGTTCAGTCAAGGTGCTCACCAAGGGTGAAGTGACTTGGATTACAGCTAGCTCGCAGGAAGCTTTATCCAACCACAGCAAGAAAACTTCTAGCTACCTGCAACTCAGCTTTAAAGGGAGTGGCCCAGGCGTGAAGCCTTGACGGTCCGCGTCGCCATATCGATCTCTAGCGCTTCTTCGCTTCGACGCGCACGGGCAATGTCTCGGGCGCATCTCTCAAGGCCATGTGTTTTTCGCTCTCGAGCTTGCCTGGTTCTAGAAGGCGCGTGACGTTGCGTAATTCATCGTCCCGCCACCGGCCGAAAAGTCCGTCGGGCGAGTTCCGTTCTATTTCTTCGTCTTCCACAGGCCAATGGTGTTGCCCTCGGGATCCTGCATCCAGGCAAACGTCCCGGTGGGAATTTCCACTGGCGGCACGAGCGTTTTGGCTCCGAGCGCTTTCGCCTTTTCCAGATACGCCGCAACATCGTCCACGTCCGCATAAAAAATCGTGTAGTGATGCGGCTCGTGCCCCAGCGCCGTGATGTGTCCGGTGATGCCGCCGGCCTCCGCCGCGATCATCGCCGCCGGACCCATCGCTTCGATTTTCCAATCGAAGAGTTTCTTGTAAAATTCCTGGGTCTTCGCGCTGTCCTTGCATCCGATTTCAAAATGCACCACCGGGCGTCCCATGTATCCTCCTCAATTTGAAAACCTTTGCTTCAGCCGCTCGCTCCATTTTTCCTTCAAAAGCACAGGCCCCTTTCTTTTCAAACGGTTGCGCGGAAACTGATGCTCTCACCTCCTAAAGATACAGGTAACATGTCTCCGGCAAGATATGTTGGTATTGTCGATTTTCGGGGTCTCCGTTCGACTAACCTGCAGGAGGCAAGACCATGGAATACCTGCTGCTTATTTATCACTCGGAAGCCGAATGGGGAAAGGTGAGGCCGACGGACGAATCCGCCTTGTACCAGGAATATGGGCAACTCAGGGACGAGCTCGCCGGCAAGGGCAAGTTCCTGGGAGGCAGCCAGTTGATGCCGACCACAATGGCGACGACGGTGCGCGTGCGAGATGGCAAACGTGTGGTCACCGATGGGCCATTTGCGGAAACCAAAGAGCAACTGGGCGGCTATTTCCTTGTGAATGCCACTGACCTGGACGAGGCGATGGCCATCGCTGCGCGGATTCCGTCTGCGAGGAGCGGAACGATTGAGGTGCGGCCACTGGCGGTCCGCGGACAAGCCAAGCAGGCGTAGATTTGGCAGCGGTTGACCGAGAATCGCGGGGCCCTGCGTCGCGTCCGAGGCGCTAAGGCTTCCTCAGGCAAAGTGCGGTGATGAAATTCCATCCCGATGGATTTTGAAAAACTGCATCGCGAAGAATCGGGACGGATTCTGGCGACATTGATTGGTCTACTGGGCGATTTTGACCTGGCGGAAGAAATGTTGCAGGAAGCGTATGCCGTTGCGCTGCAGAAGTGGCCTTCGGACGGGCCGCCGGCGAATCCGCGCGCCTGGTTGATCAGCACGGCGCGGCACAAGGCCATCGACCGTTTGCGGCGCGATCAACGATTCGAACGGAAATCGGAAGAGATTGCGAAGACTATCGAATTCGCCGCGCGGTCAGAAGGCGATCGAGAAGAGGAAATGTTTGCGGATGACCGGCTGCGCCTGATCTTCACGTGCTGCCATCCAGCGCTTTCAATTGAAGCACGAGTTGCTCTCACGCTTCGAACCGTTTGCGGAATCACCACCGAGGAGATTTCGCGGGCCTTCCTGGTTCCCCTGGCGACGATGGCGCAGCGACTGGTGCGCGCAAAGGGAAAAATTCGCGAGGCCGGGATTCCCTATCGCGTGCCCTCACCGGAAGGGTTGCGCGACCGCCTGGACGGCGTGCTGCTGGTCGTCTATTTGATTTTCAATGAAGGCTATTTGGCCAGCGGCGGCGATGCCCTGATCCGGCGGGAGCTTTGCGCGGAAGCTATCCGTCTGGGGCGCGTTCTGTGCGGTCTGCTTCCGAAGCAGGCGGAGGCACAGGCGTTGCTGGGGCTGATGTTGCTGCAGGACTCAAGGCGGGATGCGCGTGTGAGCGCGGATGGAGAGTTGGTTTTGCTAGAGGAACAGAACCGGCATTTGTGGCACCGGGAACTGATTCAGGAGGGGACGGAGCTTGTAGAGTCGGCGCTGCGCCGTGGCGCGACCGGCGTGTATGCGGTGCAAGCTGCGATCGCGGCGCTGCATGCCAACGCGAAAACGGCTAAGGATACGGACTGGCCGCAGATCGCGGCATTGTATGACGCGCTCTTGAGAATGCACGCGTCGCCGGTGATTGAAGTCAACCGAGCCGTGGCGGTAGCGATGGCTCGTTCCGTGGAAGAAGGACTCGCGCTTCTCGACGAACTCGAACGGCGAGAGGAGCTGGAAGAATTTCACCTGCTGCCGGCGGCACGAGCGGATTTGTTGCGGCGTCTCGGACACATGGGCGAAGCCGCGAATGCATACCGGAGGGCGCTGACGCTTGCGACCAATGACATCGAACGGCGCTTTCTGCGGCGCAGGCTGGCGGAAATTGAAAAACTGCGCGATTCGCGGAGTTGAAAACAATTCAAACAAGAATTTTCCGCAACGGGGGAAATCCATTCGCTGGAAAACATCGTCTATGAGAAGATGTCGGCTTCGCCCGCTATTATTCCTAAGGGCAAATCCCTCGCGGGGCGGGGTTTTCACGATCTATGTACGTCCACATGTTTGCTTTTCGTTGGAAGCCGGGCGTGACGGAAAAGCAGAAACTGCGTGTAGCGACTGAAATTCGCGGCCTACAAGGAAAGATCCCCGGCTTAGTGGAAACAGCCGTCGGTGTGAATATTTCCCCGCGTGGACAAGGGTACGAGTTTGGAGGCGTGATGAAATTCGCCGACAAGGCTTCGCTCGACAGTTACGGCCTGCATCCAGTGCATCAAGAATTGGTGAGCTGGTTGATACCCCTCATTGAGCCGATCGAAGTGGATTTCGAGCCCCGCCCGTAAACAAATTCCCGACAAACGCATTAGCAGGAAAATGGAGACCCAAGGTTCCGGCTGCGCGGCTTTTGCTCCGCTTGTGCTTGCGTTAAGCCTCGCAACCCGCTGCCATGCTCACGGCGTAGTGACCAAAGGCAACTCGATGAACGTGGCTTGGCCGGGGGCGTGGTAGATGCGCTGGTTGGCTTTGCGAAAGTCGGAGGGCTTGGCCCAGAAGATGTTGGGCACGAAAGTTTGCGGATTGCGATCGTAGAGGGGGAACCAGGTGGATTGGATTTGCACCATGATGCGGTGGCCGGGCAAGAAGACGTGGTTTGCGGTGGGAAGGGCGAAGCGATAGAGCAGCGGCTTGTCCGACGCGATCGCCTTGGGTGTTTCGAAGCTTTCGCGGTAGCGACCGCGGAAAATATCGGCGGCAACCATGAGTTGATAACCGCCCATTTCCTGTTGCGCGCCTACTTCGTCGGGGTAGAGGTCGATGAGCTTGACGACCCAGTCCGAGTCCGTGCCGCTTGTGGACGCAATCAGGTTGGCAATGGGCTGGCCGCTGATTTTCATCGGCGCCGTCAGCGCATCCGAAACGAATGAAACAACATCGGGGCGGCCAGAAACCCCGCGTTGGTCGTCGACGAGCCACTGCTTCCATGGAACGTTTTCTGCGAACCCGACGGGATGGCTGGGTCGTCCGCTGAAAGGCACGGGCTTGGCGGGATCGGAAACGTACTCTTCGAAGGTCGTTCCACCCGCGGCGGGCGGGGCGAAGCTCAACTTTAATCCGGCGTTGAGATAGAGCGGCGTTGGTTTCATGCTGCAGCCGCCGGCGCAGCCCGAGGGCCATGCTTGCAAGCGCCGCCAGGTGTTCGTGCCGGTTTCAAACGTCGTCACCGGCGCGACCTCGCTCTTCGGCGCATCGTCTTTCAGATAATGCGCGAGGAACGGCGCGAGAATTTCCCGGCGGAAATACAGCCCGGTATCGCTGCCGAATTTCACCGCGCCCAGCGAACTGCCATCATTGATTTCCTGGCCGTGGTGCCACGGGCCCATCACCAGAAAGACTCTGTCGTTGCCGGTGTCTTTGGGCTTGATCGCTTTGTAAACGGCAATGGCGCCGTAGATGTCTTCCTGATCCCAAAGGCTGTGTACCAACATCGTTGGAACTTTGAGCGGCTGCGCGGCGAGGATTTTGTCCATGGCTTGTTGCTGCCAGAACTCGTCGTAGCTGGGATGGTCCAAGAGCTTGCGCCAGAAGCCAACTTGTTCGAGGCCGCGGCGGCGGCCAAGTTCTCCGGCGGACCCGGCTTGCAGGTACATGTCGTAATCGTCGTAATTGCTGGTCCACCAGTGCTCGTCGTTCTTTCGCGTAGCTACCTGTTCGTAGATGTAGGGCATGTTCAGTTCGCGAAACGCACCGTTGTGAAACCAGTCGTCGCCCATCCAGCCATCCACCATGGGATTCATAGGCACGGAAACTTTGAGCGCGGGATGCGGATTGACGAGCGCCATCAGGGGCGTGAAGCCGTCGTAGGAAATACCGAGGATACCGACCTTGCCGCTGCTTTCCGGCGTATTTTTAACGAGCCAGTCAATGGTGTCGTAGGTGTCCGTGGCGTGGTCGACGGCGGTGGGATTGAGCGGGCCGTGGAGCGGGCGGTTCATCACGTAGTCGCCTTCGGAGCCGTATTTGCCGCGAACGTCCTGGACGACGCGGATGTACCCGCCTTCGAGAATGACTTCCAGCGCGTTGTCGTAGCCCTTGAGGCTGGGACCGAGATGCGAACTGTGCGCGTGGGTGGTGAGATCGGTGGCGTCGTAGGGCGTCCGGGTGAGGAGGATCGGCGCGTTTTTGGCCCCTTTGGGGACGAGAATGACGGTGTGCAGCTTCACGCCGTCGCGCATAGGGATCATGACGTCGCGCCGGGTGTAGTCGAAGCCGTCCGTGACGGGCGTGAACTGAGCAGGCGTTTCGCTGGGGAGTGATGGCGGGGCCTGCGCCGTTGCGGGATCAGCCAGCAAGAGCATGCCCAGGAGGGGCGCGAGCAAGCTTAGAGTGCGAACACAATGGACCGGCTTCATAGGAGTTCCTCAGTAGTGCGTGAAATGATCGTATGGATGCTAAGTGCAGCCCGAAGCAGCCGGATTATATCCCTGCGGCAGCGTTTGCTGCCACTTGCAAAGCCCGAGTGCAGGCATCATCCGGGGGCGGGAAACGTGTTGGTTACTGGCCACTGAACTTAACGCTGTTTACGGCAACTTTTTGCCAGAGTAAAATGGATGCATACGGTCAGCGCGACCCGCCACACACAAGCGCCTGACCGAATCGCAATTGCGGCCATTCCCCTCTAGGAGCTACCCAAATGGCGACGGCTACTCTCACGAAGCCCGCGGCAAAAGGCGGCAGTTTTCTGCTCGAATCGCCGCAGCCGGGCGACGTCTTCACCCCCGCTGATTTGAGCGACGATAAGAGGCTTATCGGGCAGACCGCCGAGGTATTTGTCCTTAAGGAAGTTTTCCCGCTCATCAAAGACCTCGAGAACAAGAAAGCCGGGTTGATGGCCTCGCTGGTGAAAAAAGGCGGCGAAGTCGGCTTGATGGGCGGCGGCGTTCCCGAAGAGTATGGCGGGGCGGGCCTGGACAAGATCTCCGCGACGGTATTGACCGAGAAGCTTTCGATTTACGGCGGTTTTGCGGTAACGCACGGCGCGCACGCGGGGATCGGCACACTTCCCATCGTTTATTTCGGAACGGAAGAGCAAAAAAAGAAATACCTGCCGAAGCTCGCTACCGGGGAGTGGATTGGCGCGTACTGCCTTTCCGAACCGCAAGCAGGATCGGACGCGCAGAATTCGCTGACGCGCGCGGAGTTGAACGCCGAAGGTACTCACTACATTTTGAACGGGCAGAAGATGTGGATTACGAACGGCGGATTTGCCGACGTTTACATCGTGTTTGCGAAGGTTGACGGAGAGAAATTCACGGCGTTCATCGTCGAGCGCACGTTCCCCGGCTTCAAGCCCGGAAACGAAGAGCACAAGATGGGCATTCACGGCAGCTCGACGACGCCGATTTTCCTGGAAAACTGCAAGGTGCCAAAAGAAAATCTTCTGCATGAAATCGGCCGCGGACACATCGTGGCGTTCAACATTTTGAATGCGGGGCGGTTCACGCTGGGAGCATCGTGCGTGGGCGGATCGAAGCACGTGCTCATGACTTCCTCTAAGTATTGCAAAGAGAGGAAAGCATTCCACAAACAAATTGGCGAATTCGGGATGATGAAGGAAAAGCTGGCGGAGATGGCCATCCAGATTTTCGCGGTGGAATCGATGGTCTATCGTTCTGCGGGGAATATCGAAGCGGCCATGACGGCGGCTTCCGGCTCCGGCGACAAGATCCAAAATACGATGAAAGTTTTGGAGGAATACGCGATCGAGAGCTCGATCGCCAAGGTTTACGGCAGTGAGATGCTGGATTTCGTGGTGGACGAAGGCGTGCAGATTTTCGGTGGCTATGGGTTTCACGAGGAGTACCCCGTCTGCCGCGCGTACCGCGATTCGCGCATCAATCGTATTTTTGAAGGCACGAACGAAATCAACCGCATGCTGATCATCCAGATGCTGATGAAGCGCGCGATGGGCGGTCAGTTGCCCCTGATTCCGGCCGCAATGAAACTGGCGGACGAGATTCTTGCGGGTCCATCGTTTGAGGAGGCGCCGGAAGGGGTTTTGGCGGACGAAGCGCGCGTGGTGGCGAATTCCAAGAAAATGTTTTTGCAGGCTGCCGGCGGCGCGGTGCAGAAGTTCCGCGAAAAACTGGCGGACGAGCAGGAGCTGATCGGCGCGCTTTCGAATGTGGTGATGGAAATTTACGCTATGGAGTCCTGCCTCCTTCGCACGCAAAAGGCCGCGGCGGCCAAAGGCGAAGCTGCGACGCAGACCATGATCGACGCCGCGCGCGTGTTCATCAATGACGCTGCGGAACGCGTGGAGCACGAAGCGAAGCGCGCCATTGCCGCAGTGCATGAAGGCGACATGCTGACGACGCAGATGGCGGTGCTGAAGCGCTTTGGAAAGCGCGCGCCCGTGGACACGATCGCGCTGCGGCGCCACCTGGCTGCTGCGGTGCAGTCGCAGGACCGCTACCCGCTCGAAGGCCGCTAGCTCCTTCACATTGCAGCAAAGCCCCTGGAAAACGCGTTGCAGCGCGGCCGGTGGACTTTAGTCTTGCGGTACGTTCGCGACGGACTTTTTGCCTTCCCCGAAATCTATGCCCTAAACTGGATGGGAACACCCTCCATCGGCCGAGTTATGAAGGAGCATCTTGGGATGCCTCGCAAGCTGGCTATCTTGGCGTTCGCGATTGTCGGGATGAACATTTGCGTTATCCTGGCCCTCAGGGATTCCCCGGCGCGCTCCCTGCTCACGAATTTGCTGCAGATCGGCTCAAGCGGGCTGGCAGCGGCGCTGTGTTTCCTGGCGCGGCGGCGCGGGAGCGGCTTGAGCCGGCAATTCTGGCTGCTTGTGGGCATGAGCATGGCCACGTGGGGCGTGGCCAATGTTGGCTGGACGTATTACGAGAACTGGCTGCACATTGCGACGCCGCGATTCTCCATCGTGCGCATTCTCTTTGACGTGCAGGGTGTTTTCTATGCCATCGCTCTTTTTCTAGACAAAGATCGAGATTCGCCGCTTTTTGATCTGGAAACGCTGCTGGATTCCGTGCAGATCGGTCTCGTGTTCTTCTGCGTCTTCTTCGGGCTCTACTACACACAACTTATGCAAGGTACTCATCCTCAAGCAAACGAGATGGTGGTGACGTGGATTCTTGTCGCGATAAACCTGACGTTGACTGGAGTTGCCGCGATTCAGTCGTTGAGCGCGCGGACCAAGCGGACGCGCTCACTTTATGGAGGGCTGGCACTATTCTTACTCTTATACACGATCGGTTCCGGCATCGCCGAATCCCCGCAAGCCAACCGTCTAAGGGACACGGGAAGCTGGTTTGACCTCGGCTGGTCGATTCCGTTTCTTGTGGGCGCGGTGTGGGCGGCGCGCTGGAAGGAGACGGCGGAATTGCCGGTGGCCCCTGCATCCCTGCCCAAAACGCTCGGCAAGTTTGCGTTCGGCAACTTGATGATGGCGTTGGCGCCACTGACGGTGCTGGTTCTCGTCGAGCAGCTCGAGGGCGATTGGCGGCTGATCGGATTTGCCGCGCTGGTGATTTCGCTGCTTTGTTACGCGGCGCGCTTGGGCGTCACCGAATTTCGACAGGTGCAAAGCGCAAACGCGGTTCATATGCATTCACAGGCGATGGAGTCCGCGGCTGATGGCATTTCCATACTCGACGCCCAGGGCGAGCACGTCTACGCGAACTCCGCGTTCGCCAGGATGATGGGATTCGAGGGCGCGCGGGCGATGATGGGCAAGTCCTGGCGGGAAATCTACGATCACCGCGACGTCGCTCTTCTGCAGGATCAGGTTCGCGAGTCACTGGCGCAGTCCGGCAGATGGTCTGGGCAAATCTCCATTCGACGGCAAGACAACAGCAGGATTCCCATCGAAATGGCCATCACGGCGATGGCTGAGGGCGGGACGGTGTGCGTGGCGCGCGACATCACCCGGCGCCTAGCCGCGGAACGCGCGCGCACGGAAACGGAAACCAAGTACCGGACACTGATCGAACAGGTGGCGGCAGTCAGCTACATCGCGGAGCTCGGGGTACACGGTATGTGGCTCTACGTCAGCCCGCAAGTCGAAACCATTTTTGGCTACACGCCGGAGGAATGGCTCTCGCAGTCGGATCAATGGATACGGTTCATTCCCGCCGAAGATCATCCGATCATCCACGCGGCGGAAGAGGCTTGCGTCTCCGGGCGGCGCTTCCAGGCGGAATATCGCATCACGCGGAAGGACGGGCAGATCATCTGGGTCAGCGATACGGCGGTGGTGGTTCCCGGCAGCGATAACCATCCGCTGATGGAAGGCATCATCGTGGATATCACCGAGCGGAAAGCGCTCGAGAACCAACTCCAGCAGGCACGAAGGATGGAGGCGGTCGGGCGGCTTGCGGGCGGCATCGCGCACGATTTCAATAATCTGCTCACGATTATTAAGGGATACGTAGAGATGGCCACGAATCGCAGCGTGGCCCAACCGGAGCTTCGCAGCGACTTGCAGCACATTGGAGATGCGTCAGAGCGCGCAGGGACGCTCGTACGGCAGTTGCTGGCGTTCAGTCGCAAGCAGGTTTTGAAGCCGAAGATACTCGACCTCAACAGTATCGTGCTGAATCTGGACAAGCTCTTGCGGCGGCTACTGGCGGAAACCGTGGAAATGAAGACGATCGCCCGCAAGGACGTTGGCGCGGTCAAGGCCGATCCCGGCCAAATCGAACAGGTCATCATGAATCTGGTCGTCAACGCGCGGGATGCGATGCCTGACGGCGGCCGGATTCTCATCGAAACGAGTAACGTGGAGCTCGACGATACCTACGCACAAGATCATGCGACGGTCCGTCCCGGGCGTTACGTGATGCTGGCCGTGACAGACACGGGCATCGGCATGACCTCCGACACCGTTGCGCACATTTTTGAGCCGTTCTACACCACCAAGGAAAGCGGACGCGGCACGGGCCTGGGCCTTTCGACGGTGTACGGAATCGTGAAACAGAGCGGCGGTTACATCTGGGTGTACAGCGAGCCGGGAAAGGGCACGACTTTCAAAGTGTATTTGCCGCGCGTGGAGGAGCGGGTTGAAGTGTCATCGACCGCGCAAATTCCAGCACCGGCGGCGCGCGATGGCAAAGAGACGATCCTGCTCGTGGAGGACGAACCGTCTGTGCGTGAGCTGACTCGCATGGTGCTTTCGAAGCGAGGATACGCAGTCCTCGAGGCGCTGAATCCCGCGGACGCGGAACGACTGGCCGGCAGTCACGGAGCCGAGATTCACCTCTTGCTGACCGACGTGGTCATGCCGGGGATGAGCGGGCACGAGCTGGCAAAGCGGCTCACCGCGCGGCACGGCAATCTTCGCGTGCTGTATATGTCCGGGTATACGCACAACGTCATCGCCGAAGACGGGACGCTCGAGGAAGGTCTTTCTTTTTTGCAAAAACCCTTCACGCCACAAGTTCTCGCCCAGAAAGTCCGCGAGACGCTCGACCGCCCCGTTCCTGTAAAATAGTTCACGATTCCTCCAGAGGTTCGCACCCGGATGGCTTGGAATCGGGCCGCGCATCTTTCAACACTAGGCCGCTGCGCGATTTCAAACGGTTAGTGAGCGCCGGCAAGGAGCACAGTCTTCCCTGTCGCTGCGGACCGACGCGCCGCGTCCAGAATCTCCGTCACAATTACATTGGTCTCCAGAGAAGAGAGTCCCTCTGCCTTCCGTCCCCCGAGAACCACGGCTCGCAGGTAGGAGACGGAATCTTCCTCCGGCGCCGCCAAGGGCTTGGCCTCGGTCAATTTCTCCTCTTTCTCAGGAAGCCGCACGCGCACCTGATCACGCCCGACGGTGATGGCATATCCCTTCTGCCCGTACACTTCCATGTCTTTTCTGGAGAATGGCCAATTCCACGAAGCCTGTACAATAGCCTGCGCCCTAGGATACGTCAGGATGATCGACGCCTCATCATCCACGCGCGGATAGATGTCTGGCTTGAGTTGCTGGGTGACGGCGGTCACGGAGTCCGGCCTGCGGCCATCCATCAGCCAGGTCATCAAGTCCGCACCATAGCAGCCAAAATCAAAGAGCGCGCCCGCGCCATTCAGTCTCGGGTCGGTAAGCCAGGCGAGGAACTCCGGCCCCACGTGGATCTCTTTCGGGCCTTCATGTCCATCGTGCACGACAACCTTTCGAATCTCTCCGATGGCCTTTTCATGCACCAGATCGTAAGCCGCCCGGTTGCTGCGATACCAGGTCGTCTCGTAGTTCACCAAAACCTGAATCTTGCCTTCGTGCGCAGCTTTCTCGATGGCGCGCGCGTCTTCCGCACTAACCGCCAGCGGTTTTTCCATCATCACGGGGACGCCGTACCGCGCACAGATTTCCACCACACGGCGATGATCGTAGGTGTTGGTGTACGCCAGGACCGCCTGAGGATGCGTCGCCTTCAGCATCTCTTCCAGATCGGAATAGAAGAGGCTTGGCTCGAGGCCGTAGCGCTTTGCAAATTGTTCCGCGAGCTGCCGGTTGGGTTCAGCGATTCCCACGACGCGCAAATCCGCCCGGTGTTGAAACTGGTCGAAGAAGCCGGAGGCATGTCCGTGCACAAGGCCCGCAAGCACGACTCGCAGCGGCGCTTCGTCCTTCCTCGTCTCCGGCTTCGATTGAGCGCGAGAATCAGCCGCCGCACAAGCCAGCACGACGGCAATCATCGCGAAGAAAAGGGGAATAGAAACTCGTCGCATAGTCCTCCTTTGAACCTCGGCATTCTATCTCAGGAATCAACGGGTTGGCTTTGGCTTCGGCGGCTGGCGCGCAAACGAAACAGAAGATAGATGGAACCTGCAAGGAGCAGCGGCGAGGAATAAAAACCCGGGGCGGGGCGCGGAAAGTGGACCGAAGAAACAGTCTGCCCGAACATTGTTGCGAGCGTGTGGCCCAAGCCGTTCAGAAAATGGACTCCGGCGTAAAAATAGGCCAACGGGCGCAACCACTGCGCATTTCGAAACGCAAACGGCGTTAGCAGCAAGAAGACAGCATTTGCGACCATCAGACCGATCAGCCACTGGCGGTATTCAAAGATGGGCATCGGAAACCACGCGTATTCGCTTCGCATTGCCAGAACGGTGGCGTTGTAAATGGGAAGGAAACCCGTTAGCGCTTCGTCCGCGACGTGGGCGCAAAAGGCGAGACACAGAATAACCCACGGTGCGCCAAAGTCGGCAGGCTCTTCGTGGACGCGGCCCGGGTTCATGCGCCGCATTCTATCTCAACGACAGGAAGAATCACTGACCAGGACAGTGACTATCACAGGGGTTTCGTGGGGTCCGCCGGCGGAACTTCCGAATTCTTGGGCTTCGCGATGGTGGAGAGCGTCTCCACGTTGAACTTCTTGTAGTCCCAGTAGCGCGTTACGACGCTGGCTTTGATCCCTTTTACCAGCAGGAACCGTACTCCAACGTGAGCCTCCATGTAAGTCGGCAGCCACACCTCGTTATTCACAAACGCCTGTTCGAAGGCGAAGCTCGTGCCCTTCTGCAAATTCGCCAGCAAGCCGCCGGCAATCTTCATGTCACCGGTAAAATATGCTTCTAGTCGCGCCACGTCGTGGGCTTTCTCATCGATCCACACAACGCCGGCAAGCTTTTGCGCAAGCTTCTCCACCATTTTGTGGGGCTTGAAATCGGGGTTGGGCTCGAAATCAAAAACGAGAACGTCCTGGCCGCGGAAGCGCTCCCGGCGCGGGTTCACAAACTGGCACGCGCGCAGGAAGACTTCGATCCCAGGTTCATCCTTCTCGTCGCTCTTTCCTTCTTCCTTGGCCTTCTCTTGTTTGGCTTGTTTCTTGGCCTCGCGCTTCTGTAGTTCCTCGATGCGTTTGCGGGCCTTCTCGTTTTCCTTTTTCTGATCCTCGGTGCTCAGCTCCTGGCCATCTCTTTTCACCAGCGTCGTCACTTCTTGCCCGTTGAGATAGAAAAAGGTGTACTCATTGGCTTCGCGCTTCTTCACTCGACCGTCGCCTTCGAACTCGGTCTCCTCTTCCGACTGCGATCCGGCGTAGTTCTCCTTGATCTTGTCGATGGCCTTCTGGTTTTCGTCAATTTCTTTGAACAGCGCCTTTAGATCCGGCAATTGCACCTGCGACCTCTTTGGAAAATCGAAAACGCGCTCGCCGATGGTTCCGTTGATCACCGCGCGGGTCACATCGATATCGTATTTGTCGCTGCCCCGGTGCAATTCGATCTTATAAGGAAGCTTCACACCCTCAAGCGCGCGGAAGTCGCCGTACAGAATCTCCTCCTCGACTCCGCCTACCGTCGCGGCCTCCTTCACGATCAGGTGCGTCTCCGGATCGAAGTACACCTGCCGCTTCATGCCCGTCGCGGCGGTCAATTCCAATTGCAGGGCGTCTTTCCCGCGCACTTGTG
>Ga0137394_10002734_pt1 | contig 13117 bp, 6 predicted proteins | sample czobulk116metaG_FD_108278 | JGI IMG/M metagenome (GOLD analysis project Ga0137394, IMG submission 108278) | Vadose zone soil microbial communities from Angelo Coast Range Reserve, California, USA - czobulk1.16 metaG | ecosystem: Environmental > Terrestrial > Soil > Vadose zone | place: USA...
AATTTCATATCGAACCACGACGAACGCACAGAGCCCACTTTGCAGCTCAATATTCTGCCCGGCTTCGGGGATTTCCGGCCGGCGCGCCGCTATTTTCTCTCGCTGGGTTATACGCACGTGTTCAGTCCAACGCTCACCAACGAGTTGCGGGCCGGCGCGAATCGCGTCAAAATCCAGTTCCTTCCCGACGTTTTCGGTAAGTACAATCCGGCGGACTTCGGACTCACGACCGGCTCGACGCTCTTCCCGAATATCAACGTTTCCGGCGTGATGAGGTTTGGGGGGATCGATGGGTTCCCGCAGGGGCGCGGCGACACCGCATTCCAGTACAACGACACTCTGTCGTGGATTCAGGGACGCCATTCGATCAAGTTCGGCGGCGAATTCCGCCGCTTCCGGAACAACAACTTCAATACATCCACTGGTGGTGTGATTACGTTCCCCACTCTTACCGCATTTCTTGCAGGCACACCCTCCAGCGCGATTCAAACCCGGCTTCCGGTGACCAACAGTATTCGCGTGAGCGCCTTTGACACTTTCGTCCAGGACGACTACAAGATGACCAGCCGATTGACGTGGAACCTCGGTCTGCGTTGGGCGTACAACGGCGTTCCCAACGAGGTTCACAACCGGCTCGCCAGCTTCGATGCTTCACAGAACAAGCTGGTCACGGTCGGCAGCGGAATCGATCGGCCCTACAAGCGGCAGCTCAACAATTTCGGTCCGCGGGTCGGATTTTCGTACGATCCGTTCGGCAAAGGAAAAACCGTGGTCCGGGCCGGCGCGGGCATCTATTATGATCAGCCGGTCACCAATATGGTGTCGAACTTGTCGGCGAACCCGCCGTTCACATTCGCGGTGAACTTCACCAGCAACGTGGATCTGGCCGCGCCTTACAGCCAGCCCGGCGGTGGTCCGGCGTCGGTTGCGGCGCAGGCGGTCGATCCCAACTTCAGGAATGGCCGTCTGGTTTCCTACAATCTGAACATCCAGCAGGAACTGGCCGGCATGGTCATCCAGGCGGCTTATGTGGGATCCCAGGGCCGCCATCTGCGGCTTAACGGAGACTTCAACCAGGGAATCAACGGAGTGCGGCCGATCGCCGGCTTTTCGAGCATCAACATGAACCTGTCGGTTTCGAATTCGAACTACAACGGTTTCTGGCTGAGCTTGAACCGGCCGCTCGCGCGGGGCTTGACCTTCTCTTCCTCGTACACGTTCTCAAAGTCGATCGATAACAATTCGGTTGGAAGTTCGAATCCCGAGGCGCAGGACTTCCGCAATCTGCGGGCGGAGCGGGCTCTTTCCGACTTTGATGCACGGCAACGCTTTGTTCTCAGCGGCACCTACCTTCTGCCTTTCAAAGCTGAGGGCGGCCTGGGCCGGCTGGTGGAAGGATGGAGCATTTCACCCATCGTGAACCTGCAGTCGGGCAATCCGTTCAGTCCCATTGTTCCGCTGATGGCGGACGGAAGCGGAAGCCTGCTCGCTTTCGATCGTCCGGACCTGGTGCCGGGTCAGTCGATCGCCCTCAGTAATTGGACGCCGGATCTGTTCTTCAATAAAGCAGCGTTTGTTCGTCATCCGCGCGGTTTCGGCAACGCAGGCCGCAATATTATTGAAGGTCCGGGCTTCCAGGATGTGGACTTGTCGCTCGCGAAGAGCACGCGAATCAAGGAAAGGGTCAATGTTCAGTTCCGTGCCGAGGCATTCAATGTTCTGAATCACCCGAACTTTGCCCAGCCTAACCGGACGGTCACTTCCGCGGATTTCGGCCGTATTACCGCAACGCGAACGACGCGCGGCGACCTGGGTTCTTCCCGGCAGATTCAATTGGGAATGAAACTGATCTTTTAGGTGTAAACACAAAGGCACGAAGGCACAAAGAAAGGCCGCATCAAGAACTTTTGTTTGCGGCCTTTCTTTGTGCCTTCGTGCCTTTGTGTTTTACGGATTGGCTCCCCGAAATTCTATTGCGGTTGTCCGCCTCGGCCCCCGCGCCCTCCACGCTGACCGCCGCCCGCAGGCGCCGGAAGGGCAATCGCCCACGCCACGAGTTGGGCGCCTGCTCCCTGCGGACCTCTCGCGGCGAGCACCACGTACTGACGCCCCTGATGCATGTAGGTCATCGGCAGACCGGTCTGCGGACCCGCCGGCATTGGCGCTTCCCAGACATTCTGCCCGGTCTTCTTATCGTAGGCATGAAACACCGGTTGGCCGCCCGTGCCTTCGCCGGCAAAGAGGAAGTTCCTGGTGACCAGAAGCCCGGCCTGTGAGGGGCTGCCGGTCGCTGGAACGTTGGTCAGCCCTGCCGCAGCAAGATTGGCTTTGATGTTCGGCGGTGTGTCGCCATTGGGAATCTGCCACGCGATTGTGCCTTTGCTCATGTCGTAGGCGGTGATTCGTCCGTAGGGGGGCTTGAGGAGCCGCAGGCCGTTCGGAAGCTGCGGAGCGGAGCCGCCCATCGTGTAGTCGGAATCGCAGCAGGCCGGTGGGAAACCCACACCTGGAGTCGCGGTTGGATTCGTGTTTTGATTCAAGAGAACCGTCCCCGGATTTGTTGCCGAACCGACATACACAAAACCCGTTTCGGGATCCGAGGCGCCTGATTGCCAATTCGCGCCGCCGCCCAGGCCCGGGACTTGAATGAGGCCCTTGGATGCGCCCGGTCCAGTCGTCGCCATCGGCGGTGGAGTGTAGATCGGCCCGTACTTGTATCCTTCGAGAACCTGGAGCGCCTGTTGTCTCAAGGCGGGCGTGAAGTTGATCAGATCGTCCGGAGTGATTCCCTGAACGTCGAACGCAGGGGGCTTGGTGGGGAACGGCTGCGTCGGCGAAGTCCACTCTCCTTTCGCGTCCGTCTGCGGGACCGGACGCTCTTCAATAGGCCAGATCGGCTTGCCGGTAACACGGTCAAAGGCGTAAGCGAATGCCTGCTTCGTCACCTGAACGACAGCCTTAACGGGCCGTCCATCCACGGTGAGATCCAGCAGGATCGGATGCGGCGGCATGTCGTAGTCCCAAATGTCGTGGTGCACCAACTGGAAGTACCAGATCATCTTTCCATTTCTTATATCCACGCACACCAGACTGTCGGAGTAAAGATTGGCTCCCGGTCGGGCTCCGCCGTAAACGTCATTGGTTGCCGATTCAATATTGAGATAAACGTATCCCAGCTCCTCATCGACAGAGAAAGGACCCCAAACGCCCGCATTGCCTGTGTATTCAGCCGAACCGTTAAGCCATGTTTCGTAGCCGGGCTCGCCCTTGCGCGGGATCGTGTGGAACGTCCACTTCTTTTTTCCCGTGCGGACATCGAAAGCCATGACGTCCGCCTTCACGTTCGATTTGTTCACTCGGCCGCCTGGAGTGAGCGCAGGACCTATAATGACGGTGTCGTGGGAAATGACGACGGGCGAGCTGTTGCCGATTTTTCCCATGGGATCGCCTTTGTAGTCCAGATCCAGTTCCTTGAAGAGATCGACAATTCCATCCTTGCCGAAGCTGGAGACGGGAACACCGGTTTTCGCATTGAGCTCCAGGAGCTGGAAACCTGGAGTTGCAAAAACGATCCGCTCGTCGCCCCGGCCATCCGTCCAGTAAGAGACGCCCCGATGAATCTTTCGAGGCGCATAAGTAAATCGATCGCCCTCGTTGGGCCGGTAGATCCAGAGCGTCTCGCCAGTCCCCGCATCGGCGGCGATCACATACCGCCGCTGATCCATGGTGAAGTAGAGAACGCCATTGACCATGATTGGCGTGGTCTCGCTTCCGATCTGGGGATTCGGCAGAAGACTGTCCGATTTCCACGTCCAGGCGACCTTCAGGTCCTTGATATTGTCGCGATTGATCTGATCGAGCGGCGAGTATCGCGTGCTGGCGACATCGCCTCCATAGACACGCCACTCTCCGTTCTTCGCCCCTTGCTGTGCCGACGTCGTAAGAATAAGGAAAAGAGAAGCGATCAGAAGGCCGTAACAAATTTGTCGTAGCACTCGAGTCATCGCGGTTTACTCCAGGATGGTTTTGTTCAATGGGACGCTGTTTTGTTGCGGAACTGTTTATACCCCGATCCGAAACACATGTCCAAGCGAAAGCTGGGAGTTCCCGGATGGACCCGTTTAGAAATTATTGGCCGGCAAATCGTTGATTTGTGCTAAAGATCCCCCATGCCGAAAACCAGAAGCGAGCTCACAACAAAGCTTCAGGCGTTGAAGGAAAAGACGCAGCGTGGCGAAGAGAAGGCCGTCGCGAAACAGCATGCCGAGGGCAAGCTGACCGCGCGAGAACGGATCGAGAAGCTGCTGGATCCGGGATCTTTCGTTGAAGAGTTCATGTTGGCCGAAACGCCGTCGACCGACTTCGGTATGGCGGAGCGCAGGAAGCCGACAGACGGCGTTGTTGCCGGCTACGGAAAAATCGATTCCCGGACGGTCTTTGTGTTTGCACAAGACTTCACGGTGATTGCCGGCACGGTCGGCGCCGCGCATGCGGAGAAGATCGCATACTGCATTGAGACGGCGCGAAAGGTCGGAGCGCCGGTGATCGGCCTCTACGACTCCGCCGGCGCCCGCATTCAGGAAGGCCTCGATGTGACGCGGGCTATCGGCAGGATCTTCTATCAGAACTCCATAACATCCGGAGCCGTTCCGCAGATCTCCGCGATCATGGGGCCGTGTATCGGAGTTGCCGCGTACTCGCCTGCGTTGACGGACTTCATCATCATGGTGAAGGGCACAAGCCAGATGTTCATTACCGGACCGTCGGTCATCAAAGAAGTAACCGGTGAGGAAGTCTCGATGGAAGAGCTCGGCGGCGCGAAGGTCCATTCCGAAATTTCCGGTGTGGCGGACGCGGTCGGGGCAAACGATGAAGACTGTTTGCAGCAGATTCGGAAATTACTCGCCTTCCTTCCTTCGAGTGCGTTCCAGCAGCCGCCGTGCACTGCCGCGACCGATTCGCCGAATCGCCTGATCGACGACATGGAGAGTCTGGTTCCGGAAGACGGGAAAAAGCCATACGACGTCCGCGCCGTCATCCGGCGTCTCGCCGACAACGATGAGTTTTTCGAATTGAAGCCGAAGTGGGCGCGAAATATCGTCATCGGTTTTGCGCGGCTCCATGGCCGTTCAGCCGGGTTTGTAGCCAATCAACCGATGTTTCTGGCAGGGAGCCTGGATGTGGATTGCTCGGACAAGGCATCCCGATTCATCCGGTTCTGCAACGCGTTCAACATTCCGATTGTCACGCTCGTCGATGTGCCGGGATATCTGCCGGGCACGAAACAGGAACGCGCCGGCATCATCCGGCACGGCGCAAAAATGCTGTATGCATACTCCGAGGCTTCGGTTCCCAAGGTCACGATCTATCTGCGCAAAGGGTACGGCGGCGCCAAGCAAGCCATGTGCACGCGCGAAATGGGCGCCGATCAGGTATTCGTCTGGCCTGGCGTCGAACTTGCCGTGATGGGAGCAGCCGGCGCTGTCGGCGTTCTTTATAAGAAGGAAATCGAGCAGGCACCGAATCCCGAAGAAATGCGCCGGCAAAAGCTCGAAGAGTTCACCGAAAGATTCAGCGGCCCCTTCGACGCCGTTTCCAAGCAATACGCCAACAGCGCCGTGAAACCCGAAGAGACTCGAATGCGTCTCATTCAGGCTCTCGAGATGCTCGCCACGAAGCAGGAAGAGCGGCCGCGCAAAAAACATGGGTTAATGCCGGTATGACACCGGTGATATCTCCAATGGTCGGTAAGATTCTGAACGTTCAGGTGAAGGCCGGCGACAAGGTTCAGGAAGATGACACGATCATCGTGATGGAAGCGATGAAGATGGAGATTCCTGTCGTTGCGCCTGTAACAGGGACAGTCGCGGAAATCAAAATCGCACCCGGTGACATGGTGGACTCGGAACAGGTGTTGGCCGAAATTGACTGACAAGAACGCGGGCTAAAGCCCGCGACTACATTGGGGCAACCGTGATCCCAAAATGTAGTCGCGGGCTTTAGCCCGCGTTCGGTACCGGCTCGAATGCGGCCGGATTTCCCCGGTTTTCCAGAAACTTCAGTCCGGCATCAGGGAACAGGGCATACGTCAGGACATCTTCAATGAGATTCTCTGCGAGGTTGAAGTTCTTTTCCTGCCCGAGAGCCTGAAGTTTTTCCTTCAATCGGTCCATTTCAGGTTCGAGAAGATCCGCGGGCCGGCATGTAATCGCCGCTTTGCCGTTCAGTACTTTCTTCTGAAGTTCCGCATTCACAGGGGCCGGCGTCGCGCCATACTCGCCTCGGAGCAACGCCGCCGTTTCCTTGCTGATGATCTTGTAGCGCTGCTTCATCAACACGTTCAACACGGCCTGCGTTCCGACGATTTGTGACGTCGGAGTGACGAGGGGTATGAAACCCAGGTCCTCGCGAACGCGCGGAATTTCCGCGAGCACCAGATCGATCTTCCCGGCCGCTCCCTGTTCGCGGAGTTGATTTTCCATGTTGCTGAACATGCCGCCGGGGACCTGGGCAACAAGGATGCGTGAGTCAATGCCCTTCAATGCGCCTTCGAACTTCGCGTATTTCTGGCGTACCGGCCGCAGGTATGCAGCAATCTCTTCGATGGCCTGGAGGTTGAGTCCGGTGTCACGTTGCGTTCCTTCGAGAATCGTGACGACCGATTCAGTCGCCGAATGCCCGTACGTCATGCTCATCGACGAGATCGACGTGTCGGCATAGTCCAGTCCGGCTTCCGCCGCCTTGAGAATGGCAGCGGTGCTCATCCCCGTCGTGGCATGACAATGCAGCGCGATCGGTATCTGGACGGTTTCCTTCAGCCGGGCAACGATTTCATACGCGACATAAGGCTTGAGGAGGCCGGCCATGTCCTTGATGCAGATCGACTGGCAGCCCATCTGTTCCAAACGTTTTCCCAAATCGACCCACGTGTCCGTGGTGTGCACGGGGCTCACCGTAAACGCGACGGTGCCCTGGGCGTGTTTCCCGGCGCGTAGTGTGGCGCGCACGACGCACTCGAGATTGCGCAAGTCGTTCATTGCGTCGAAGATTCGGAACACGTCCATTCCGTTGGAGGCGGCGCGCTCGACAAACGTTCCCACGACGTCGTCGGCGTAATGCCTGTATCCGAGGATGTTCTGGCCGCGGAAGAGCATTTGGAGACGCGTATTCGGCATGGCCTTGCGAATCAGGCGAAGGCGCTCCCAGGGATCCTCTCCCAGGAATCGAATGGAAGCGTCGAAAGTTGCCCCACCCCAGACTTCGGCGGACCAATACCCGATGCGGTCCAGCTTTTCGCAAATGGGTAACATGTCCTCGATTCGCATACGCGTGGCGAGCAGCGACTGATTGCCGTCGCGTAGCGCGACTTCGGTAATGCCGAGTGGTTTTCTATCGATCAATCCAGCCTCCCGAATCTCAGTCTATAGTGCGATCGCAAATAAGGAAATCCGCTTGCATCCGTATCATTCATGCCCTTCATGCGACTCAGGCACCCGTCCCCGCCGAAACTCGCTCAAAAGCGGGCAGGCGGCGGCCGGAAAGGCCTGCCGAAGGGACGGCTCGGCTGGCTTGGCTCCGGACGGAAACTATTCTGGTCATGGTGGTTGTGGATCGTCGCTGCCATTGCTCTTGAAATCCTTGATCATTGGGGGGCCGGCGTCGCCTGCGCTACGATCGGATTCGTTTTTTACCTCCTGACTCCCCAGGAACATGTTCCCCGATACGGTCTCGATAGTGAAATTGCGGTCCACTCGCATGAGTTCCTGACGAGTATCGTCGGAACCACAGGCGTTCCATTTGTGAAGAACAACAAGGTCACTGTTTTGAACAACGGCGATGAGTTCTATCCCGCGATGCTGAAAGCTATCAACGACGCGGGGAAAACAGTCACGATGGAAGCATATATTTTCTGGAAGGGCGATATCGGCCATCGCTTCGCTGAGGCGCTGGCGGAGCGCCGTCGCGCCGGAGTCACCGTAAAATTACTCCTTGATGCTGTGGGATCGGCATCCATCGGCGCGGAGATTCAGAAAATCCTGCAAGAGAGTGGATGTGAGCTCGTATGGTACAACCCGATCCGTTTGAGAACGATCGGCCGCTTCAATAACCGGACTCACCGGAAATCCCTGATTGTGGATGGCCGGATTGCATTCACCGGAGGGGCGGGTATCGCCGATCACTGGACCGGCGACGGGCAGGATCCCGCCCACTGGCACGATATTCAGATACGTGTCGAGGGACCCGGTGCGTTTGGCCTCCAGACCGGCTTTGCGCAAAACTGGCTGGACACGACTGGAGAACTCGTCAGCGGAGAAGGATTTTTCCCGCCATGTGACGCAGCCGGCACGATGGCAACCCAAACGATTCTCAGCACCCCTGAGGCTGGATCGTCGGCCGTTCGCATCATGTACTATCTATCGATCGTCTCGGCCCGGCGGAGCATCTATATCGCAAATCCTTACTTCATTCCGGATGACTCGGCGACGGAGATCCTGATCGACGCCAGACACCGCGGCGTCGACGTGAAGTTAATGGTGGCGGGCATTCATAACGACATGCGAGTCAGCCGCTACAGCGGTATTCATTTGTATGGAAAACTGCTCGAGGCCGGAATCGAGATTTATGAGTACAACCGCACGATGCTGCATCAAAAGACGATGGTCGTGGATGGCATCTGGTCAACGGTCGGAACGACAAACTTCGACAGCCGGTCGTTCGCTTTGAATGAAGAAAGCAACGTTTGCGTCCACGACCGGAGACTCGCCGAGCAACTGGAACAGATTTTCAGGGAAGATCTGAAAAGTTGCGAGCGGGTCACACTCGAAAACTGGCGCCGCCGTGGACTGAAGACCCGCCTGCTCGGCGCCGTCTGCGTTTTTCTCAAGGATCAAACCTAGCCGCCAAACGCGGGCTAAAGCCAGCGACTACATTCCGACCGCGTTGATCCCCAATTGTGGTCGCGGGCTTAGCCCGCGTTGATCCACCCGAGCGCATGGGGTTTACAGAGTGGCCCTATTAATGAGACACTCTTCAGGCCGGCTTTGCTGAATTTCAAGTTTCAAGGTGTCCACCGTAATATCCCTCAACAAGTCTTTTCAACAAGTTAGCTACCCTGAGCCCTCCGATTCGAGGCTCGCCGGCTGGTGCGCGACGGTGGGTCCGGCCGTCGTGGTCGCTCCGGAGTCCTCCTCATCGTCCGCAGATTGCGGCGGCCGGTTGCTCGTCGTGAATTGGAACATGCACGTAGGGAACGGCAATATCACAGAGTTGATCGGCGAGCTTTCCAGGCAAGAGGAATCGAAAGGCTTTAAGCCTCCTGATTTCGTCTTCCTTCTACAGGAAACCTTCCGGCGGGGCGTCGAAGTTCCGTCCCCGGGCCGCTCGCGTGTTCCCCGCCGCATTCCGCCGCCCGATTCCGGGGTCGACATTGCAGATATTGCGCGCCGGCTGGGCTGGTGGATGTATTACGTTCCGTCGATGCGGAACGGCTGCCGCGTCGGTGAGGAAGCGGAGGATCGAGGCAATGCCATCCTCAGCAGCTTGCCGCTGAAAGCACTCGAAGCCGTGGAACTGCCGTTTGTCGTACAACGGCGTGTCGCTTTGATTGCGACCGTCACCGACGCCCAAAACAAACCAAAGTTGCGAGTTGCCGTGGCGCACATGGATACGCGGGCGCCCCTCCTGAAAGGTTGGGTTTTCGCAGGACCATCCGCGCGAAATCGGCAGGCTCGAAGTATGGTGGCCGCGTTGAAAAAACTCGACGATGACGGACTACCTCTGGTTTTCGGAGCGGACCTCAACAGTCACCTGGGTGCCGGAGAGGCGGCTGTCGGTACGGTGTCGAAAATAGCCGCGCGGAGGGACTCCGGAAAGGAACCAACTCATAAGTCAGGTCTCGTTCTGGATCACATGTTCGCGCGCTTTCCCGAAACCTGGCATGCTGCCGAGTGCGTCCGCCTCAATCAGACCTTCGGCTCGGACCACTATCCCCTGGTCCTCCCCATAAGGCCCGCGTCAGTTGATGCAGTCCGGGCCAGCCCGGATAGCGATGGGGCGGCACAATACTTGCACCACCCCGCTTAAACCGGCAATCCGCTACAGTTACCTTAGCTGAAACACTGCCTGAACCTCTGAAGCCGACAGCGCGCGGTTGTACACGCGGATTTCATCAAGCATCCCTTTGAAGGGATCGTTGTCGCCTCCAGTACCCTCCCCCGTGCCGCCTATAACAGTGTTGGCAGTTGCGGAATTTCCCAGACTCATCACACCCATCGTCTGCTTCAAAACTCCATTGACGTACAGCTGCGTTCCAGACGAGGTGGCTACAATGGCAAGGTGCGTCCAGGTGTTCACCGGTGGAGCGTAGCTGAACATCAGATAACTACGCGCCGAGTTCGTATAGACCCGGCCCGTTCCCTTGGCGAGCCCGAGATCGAACCGCATCTGGGATAAACCGTACCGATCCCGCTTGCTCAGAATGGCGCGCCAATCGGTAAAGTTGGACGGGTTGACCCAGACTGTAATGGTGTAGGGGAGACTAGCAACATCGAAATTCCTGCCGATGACGATCCGCGGATCATCATTGTCGTTGCCGTTGTCCGTGGCATTGAACAACGCCGCGCCCCCGACTACGCCCGAAGCCCATCCGGGATTCGCGGAGAAATTGCCGTTAAAACCGCTTCCAGACCTGTCGGTCGTGTTGGCTCCGGCCCCTTCATCGAATGACCAGTAGCCGATCAACCCCGAACTCGCCGATGGCGGAGGAGGCGGCGGTGGGGGCGGCGGAGGCGCCGCCGTCGTAAAGGTAAAGTTGCCCGAAACGGCCACATTTCCGGATGCATCCCGTGACTTCACGCGGTAGTTGTAAGCGGTTCCCGCCGCCAGGCCCGAAAGCGCCTGCGAATGTGTAGTGACCTGAGCGGTGTTGAGCGCCGTCTGGCTTCCATACGAAGTCGTCGTTCCGTATTCCATCTGCGAATCCGACGCCTCATTGGTTGTCCACGTGATCGTCGCACCGTTCATGGTCACGCTGGACGCCGCGACGCCGGATATTACGGGTGGTGTCGTATCGGCCGGGGGTAGTGCCGCAGCACTCTTGAAATCCGTGGTCATCGCCCAGCCTGGGTTGGAACTCGATCCATTCGCCTCATAGGCCCCAACGTCATATGGTGACACACGCGCACTCTGGTTGAAGTCCGCGGCCGGCGCATAACCGGCACTGGCCGTATTCAGCAGTGGCGAACCGGTTTTCGGCCAGAAATTTGAATTGGCCGGATCCACAAACGCATTTCCTGAAGTGCCTCCGTCTATGAATGCCGTGCCATCCAGTGTCCGGTCGGCTTCTCCTTCGACGTAGTTGGCGGCAAAGCTGCCGGCACTTCCGGAGGTATTCAGCGCCGTCTTGCCGGGCGAATAGATCGCATTGTTGGCCAGCGCCATATTCAGAGCGGTGGAAGTCCATCGCATGTAAATGCCGTCGTTGTTGTTGTACAGCGTGTTGTTGACGGCAGTCACATTCTTCATTTGCGACACCTGGGCGTCGGCGTCAAGCGATAGACCCGTGCCGCTGTTGACGACAATGTTGTTGCGCACAATCGCATCCGAAACAGCGTAGATGCCTTTCTGCGCATTCCAGATCACGTTGCTGTCAACGATATTGACCGGGTCGCTGCCCGTGCCGTAGACGAAAATGCCGGCGTATGGCCGGTTGTAGATGACATTGTCGCGAATGACATTGGAATGCGAACCCACCTTCACTTCAATGCCGTCCCCCTGAGTGGTTCCGGAAAGCACATCATGAATCCAGTTCTGCTCGAACACCGAATTCCGAACCACGCATGCGGCATTGTTACATCCGATATACATGCCTTCACCGGTCCCGCCGTTTCGGCCCGTGTTGTAGATGTGATTGTGCTTGACCCTGATGTTGTCCATGCTCTGTTTGAGAGTGACGGCAACGTTCACATCATGGATCACGTTGTCTTCCAGCGCGATGAACGAAACTGTGCCGCCGATTGCGATTCCATCTCCACCATTACCGACAATCTCCAGTCCCCGGATCGTCAGATACGTGGTCGAACCATCGATGTTGATTGTGTTCTCGACGGATGCCGTCGCCGGCCGTGTGATGATCGGGTTCGATTCCCCGGCAGCGCCCTGGATGACAATGGGCGCGGTTGCCGTGCCGGCCACTCGGATACTCATCAGCGTGGTTTCGTTGTATGTGCCCTGGTGAACGATGAGAGTGTCCCCCGGCAACAGGCTCTGGGCGGCGGGCCCAAAGACATCCGTACCCGGAAAAATATTCATCGTTCTGTTTCCTGTCGGAGGAGTCTGAGTCGTGAACGTGAAGTTCGTCGAAACGGCGAGATTGCCTGCGACGTCTCGGGACTTCGCCCGGTAGTTGTAGGTCGTGCCGGCCGTCAGGCCTGAAAGGGTCAGAGAGTGTGAAGTGACTCCGCTGGAATCGAGTGTCGTCTGACTTCCATATGAGCTCGACAATCCATATTCCACCTGTGAGTCGGCTGCTTCATTCGTCGTCCAGTTGATTGTGGCTCCGGTGCCCGTCACATTGGATGCCGCAACGCCGGATATCGTTGGCGGAGTCGTATCATTGTTCACGGTCACCGTCACCGGAGCGGAGGTGGACTGGTTTCCAGCCGTATCTTCTGCGACCGCCGTGAGCGTATGCGATCCGTTCGAAGCCGTCATCGTATTCCATGTCATCGAATACGGCGACGTCATATCCTTAGCTCCCAGGTTTGCTCCATCGAGCTTGAACTGGACGCCTGCCACGCCCACATTGTCGGAGGCGCTGGCCGAAACCATAACCGAAGGACCGGAGACCATAGCACCCGACGCTGGAGCCGTGCTGGAGACAGTCGGCGGAGTTGCGTCGGAAGGCGGCGGTGGCGACGCCTGAGAAGAAGATTGATCGCTCCACTCCGCGGCAGTTGTGCCTGCCCATGCCGGGTTGTGCGGCGTGCCGATGCCTTTCTTGTCGGATACATCACTCGGCCGAGGATCGAGGTTAAGATACCAGATGAAGTTCTGGCCATTCGCAGAGGACTTCGGGGATGCAATTTCAGACTGGATATCGGATAGCGAAAGCAGGCCG
>Ga0137394_10002735_pt1 | contig 13106 bp, 15 predicted proteins | sample czobulk116metaG_FD_108278 | JGI IMG/M metagenome (GOLD analysis project Ga0137394, IMG submission 108278) | Vadose zone soil microbial communities from Angelo Coast Range Reserve, California, USA - czobulk1.16 metaG | ecosystem: Environmental > Terrestrial > Soil > Vadose zone | place: USA...
CAGATCGCCCAAGCCGCGAAGGGCAATGGCTCACTACTTCAGTTCAATGCGCTAGCGGTCCTGGCGGGAATCCCGGAGCCCGCGGCGATACAGGCGGTGGCGGAGGTCGCCCGGACCACGCAGGACGTCGCGGTGCGCGTGGACAGCCTCGGCGCCCTGCGCGCGCAGATCGAGTTGTTCGGCCGCGCCACGACCGGGTCTCCTTCCGATCGCCAGCAGGCGCTGGCGAGCGCGAAGTCGCTCGCGATCGACGCGTCGAAGGACGACTCGACCGCCGTCCGCAAGGAGGCGGTAACGGTCCTCGGCGTCCTCCCCGACGGCCGCGCGCGCCTCGAGGAGGTCGCTAAGACCGACACCTCGCCGGACGTCCGGGCGGCGGCGATCGAACAACTGCGGAGGAGGCCATAGCAGCGCGAGTGAACGGGGGTTCCATGTCCGTGATCAGCCGCCGCTCGTTCCTAGCAGGCGCAGCAGCGTTCGGGGCGGGATGCGTCGCCGGTCGATCCGCCGCGCCGTCGAGAGCGCGGACGGCCTCCGATTTGGGCGTTGACGTCCATTGCCACATCTTCAACGGCAACGATCTGCCCGTTCGCCGGTTCATCGAGAAGACCAAGGGCGCGGAGCTGAGCCCGGCTCTTGTGGCACTTTTTTTGCGCGGCATCCTCCAGGTCGAAAAAGACGCGCGCGCGGCCTCGTCAGGGTTCGCCGACGAGATGTCCGCGCTCGCTTCGCTGATCCACGGCCAGCGCTCGGCCGAGGTCGCGCGCACGCCGCCGCCGCAGCCGATCTCGCGCGACGAGGCGCAGACCCGGCTCGAAGAGGCCCTGCGATCGTTCCGTTCCGGCGAGCGATCAGCCAACCTCGAGCCTCGTGACGCGGCGCTGCTCGAGCGGGCCGCGCAGCAGCCTACGCTCGACGACGCTCTCGTCTTCCTGCAGCAGAACGACGCCGAGTTGCAAGGATGGGAAAACCGCATCGACCCGAGCGCGCTCCCGCCGGAGCTTCGCGCGGCGCTGCGCGAAGCCCGGCGCCAGCGATCGATCGGTGGCAAGATCCTGAAAGAAATCCTGCTCGTCTTCGTCCCGCGGTTTTCCGACTTCCTCCGCTCCGGTGGCACGTCGCGACAGGCGCAGGCCGCGGAGTTGCGCACGCTGTACTCAAATGTTTCCCTTTTCGCCACCTCCCTGGTCGATTTCGACAGCTGGACGGGAGCGGACGCCGCGGCGCGCGACCGCCGCGAAACCTCGCCGGTCGGCCCGGCCGCGCAGGTGCAGCTTCTCGAGCGGCTCGCGCGCGCGGCGATCCTCGGCCGCATTCCCAACGTGCAGGCGGGATGCCGATTCCACGGCCTCGTCGCGTTTGACCCACTGCGCGAGATCGAGGCAGGCGGGACGGTCGACGACGCGACGCCGCTACCGCTGCCGCGCGGCGCGACCTGGGACGACCGCCTGACCGACACGGCAGATGCCAGTGGCGGGGCCAAGGTGACGGGCAGCTTCCGCGCAGTGCGCCACGCCATCGAGCAAGCCGGCTTCATCGGCGTGAAGATGTATCCGCCAGTCGGCTTCCAGCCGGCTCTGAACACGGGGCGGACCGACCTGGGCGACGCGAGGCTCGGCGCGCGGCTCGACGCCGTCCTCGACAAGTTATTCGGCTGGTGCGAGCGCGAGCAGGTCCCCGTGCTCGCGCACTGCGGCTCGGCCAACGCGTTCCAGCGCTCGTTCATCGAGTGCGCGCACCCGCGTTGGTGGAAGACGGTGCTCGAGAAACACCCCCGCCTGCGCCTCGATCTCGGGCACGCCGGCCATCTCGACGGGCTCTCGCCCAACGAGCGTGAGAGTTATCCGGTCGACCAGGTCCGCTCTTGGTACTACGAGGCGCTTCGGCTGGTCCGCTCGCGCCCGAACGTCTACCTCGACCTCGCCGACACGGAGCTGGCGCAGGAGCCAACGTACGTGAAGATGCTCGACGAGGCGGTCCACGACTCGGCCACCCGCCCGCGGCTGATGTACGGCAGCGACTGGTACATGAACACGCTGCTTGGCGACGCGCGCGGCTACTACCGCCAACTCGACGACACGCTGGACTCGGCGTTCGGTGAGGTCCCCGGGTTCATGCGCTCGTTCCGCGGTTTGTCCGCGCTTCGCTTCTTCGGCTTCCTCGACGAAAACGGCGAGAAGCCCCCGAGCCGCAATCGCGATCGCTTGCTCCGCTTCTACGAGTCCCACCCCAAGCCGGACTGGTTGTGAGCATGAACACCGAACTCGGCTGCATCTCGCTGCTGCTGGCCGCCTGCCCCGGGCGAACAACCCCGGTGCCGACGTATGCCGACCGCGTGATGCCCGGGATCTTCCTCGACGAAGAGCCGGCCCCGCGCGCCGCCGAGTTGCGCGCGGTCAGCCTGGAGGCCCTGGACTTCACCAAGAAGTCTGAGGGATTCGTCGCCACCCTGTACGAGGACGCCGCAGGCTTTTGCACCATAGCCTACGGCCACCTCGTCAAGCGCGCGCATTGCGACGGGTCCGAGTCCGATGAGTTCAAGGCCGGGGTGAGCGAGGCGAGGGGGGCCGAGCTTCTCGCATCCGACATGGGGCGCGCCGAGCAGGGCGTGTCGGCCGTCAAGGGGACGCTGACCGACGGCCAGTACGGCGCGCTCTGCGACTTCGTATACAACGTCGGCGTCCGCAACTTCCGCACCTCCACGCTCCTGCGCGTGGTCAACGCTGCCGAGTGGGAGTCGGTGCCCTCGCAGTTCCGCCGCTGGGTGCTGGCCGGCGGGACGGAAGTGCCCGGCCTCAAGGCGCGGCGGGAGCGCGAGATCGAGTTCTTCTTCAAAGGCATCGGCCTGCCGTCGGGCGGTCCGCGCACGCCCCAGGACGAGTCGCCAATCGATGTCCGGCGTGGCGAATCGAAGGTCGCACGATGAAGCTTTACCCAGGTGGGCTTTGATGGTCGCCGACGCGCTCCTGGTACTCGCCAATTCTTCGCCGGACGCGCCTGGAGCGCGGCCCGGGGGCTGACAACGTCTCGCGCCGAGCCTGCGCCCGAGTACGGTATGGGAATGAAGCTTCTCGACCCCGAACGCAGCGAGCGTCAGCCCTAGGGCTCGTCCCCACGTGCTAGCGAAGCTCGAGCTGGTCAAGTAGGGATTGCTCAGAAGAATTCGAACGAGGTCTGGACCCCAAAGATCTGCTCGACGTGCCGCTCGTACTGCCTCTGATCCTGCGAGACCTGCGCGATGCCGAGAAGCTGGCCGAGGTGCGTCCGCAGAGCCTTCACCCCGATCTCCGACAAGAACTGGTGCAGCTTCTTGTAGCGCCTGGCGCTCTTCTCTCTCTGCTCGCGCGTCAGTTCCAGGATCTTGCCGCTGCTCCGCGCAAGCGGCTCGTAGACATGCGCGATGGTGAGGTTCCTGAACTTCCACGGCTTGTTCCTCTCCGGCCGTGGCAGCTTATATAGCCTGTACCACTGCTCGTAGAGTTGGTCGGGGAACTCCTTCTCGTACTCGCGTGCCTCCTCCCGCACGTAGAACTTGAAGGCCGCGACGACTTCCTCTCGGGTGGCGTCGTAGCCGGCCAGCGCGTAGACGAGTCCCTTGATGCCCGCCTTCGCCGACGCGTTCAGGATGACGTGCGCCTGTTTGACCACGTTCTTCTGTCGGTCGAGCAGAGCGCCTTGCTCATCGGCCTTGATGATGGCTTTGCAGATATCGATCAGGATCGTCACGTCGTAGCCGTGGATCAGGCTCGGTGGAGCCTTCGCCACCGCCGGGGTCCACTGAAACAACAGGGGTTTGTCGAGTTTCTCTCGTAGTTCGCCACCAACGTACGGCGCGATCTTCTCGCCCTGCAGGAAGCGAGGCAGGGCGCGGCCGCTCGCCTTCTCCAGCCCGAGCGCCGCCCCCATTCCGCGCTGGCTGATCACGGCGGTCTTCTGGTCGTCGTCGAGCACGTAGCACTCAACGTCGATCCCGAACTCCTCCTTGAAGCTGCCCTTGTGTGTGGCGCGGATCGGCCGCTGCGACCACCGCGCCTTTGCCGCTCGTGATGCGATCTCGCGCCGCTCTTCAGCGGTTAGCGCATCTCGTCGGGCTAATCCGCCGAGCGATTGCATCGGTGCCTCTGGTCTCTTCCCGTTCCCCATGCTTGCTCCTCTTTGGTGCATGCATGCTAGCAAGCATCTACTGATAGATCAAGTATGCATGCAAGGGGAGCGGCGTCTACTTTATCGGGATGCTCCTGAAGTCCTCGTCCGGGTCAGCATGCACCGCGAACGGGGCTCACGGCGCCCGCTTCGGCGCGACCACGGTGGGGATCCCGTCGCGCTGGAGCCTCCGCCGCTGCGACCACCGGATGGCTTGCCGGGCTTGACTCCGCCATTCGTCACCTCTCCTTGTCCGTGCGGATTCCGCGCCGGTCGTGGAAACGTTTGCACTCGCAGGCGCCTTGAGCTGCGCCAGGTCGGCGAGAGGCACGACGACTGCCGCGGGGCGACCCCGAACGGTGATCAGGGTGCGCTCGTGCGCATACCGCGCGCGATTCACCACTTCGGAGAATCCGCGCGATGCGTCCTTGCTGCTCGGCTCGACCATTCCGCACCTCCGTTCCACCGATCGAAGTTTCGGCGGAGGAGCTCGCGGTCGCTTACGCGGGCAATGAGGTCGCTGCGGACAACAGGTACAAAGGCCGTATCCTCGAAGTCGGCGGCATCGTCGAGACCATTGGGAAGGACATCCTCGGTGAAGCGACGATCGCGCTATCGACGCAAGCCGGCCTCGGCGTTTCGTGCGCACTCGGCAAGCAACTGCAGCGGGAGATTGCCTCTCTGCGACCCGGGCAAGCCGTGGTCATACGCGGCCGATGCAAGGGATCCTTCCTTGGTGGCCCACTCCTAAGCGATTGTTCGCCCAAGTCGTATTCACCGTAAAGCTCGCTGCCCTGTTCGGAGCAGCCGGCGAAGGGGACTCGATGCAGGACGTGGGCGATGCCGCGTGCCTCTGTGCCTGCGGGATTCTGGAGGGGAGAAAGCGCTGGCCGAATTGCCTTTCGCGCAGTGCGCAAGGGCGTGAGAATGCCCGGCTGCCATGGACGAGAAGCCGGAGGAGCTGGTCGACGAGGCTGCGGAGCGGCTTGAGGCCCTCTTGCCGCTAGTGGGCGGGATTTACTCGCTGGAGGACGCGGCGGCAGACTGCGGTCTCGCGGAGCTGTGGCCGGGCGACCTCGGGCCGCGGGAGACCGTACGGGTTCTCCTCCGCGGCGCGCTCGCCCGCGGTGCCAAGCCTCTCGTCGACCTAGTGAACACCATCGTGCGGTTCGGCTCCCGCCGCCTCCGGGGAGAGGGACGACAAACGGAGTCCGGCGCCCTCGGCTTAGTCGAGGTGGACCTTCGGATGATCGGAAACAGGCGGTTCGGCGCGGAGTTGCGCTCGGAAGCACTGACGATGGAAAACTGGGGTCAGTACCAGTTCGGGCCCGAGGTGCTCGATGGCGCCGAGCTCGACCTCCTACCGCTGCGACGCCGGTTCGAACGCCTCGAGGGCATGACCGATGGCGTAAAGCGGGGCTTCGCCTTCCAGCGGTTACTGGTCGTGCTCCTGGACGTGTTCGGCCTGAACCCCCATGGGGACGTGAGGCGCATTGGGGAACAGATCGACGCGACGTTCAAGCTCGACGGGCAAGTCTGGCTTGTCGAGGCCAGGTGGACCGGAGAACCGGCGGAGCCGAAGGAGCTGCGGGACTTCGGAGGCAAGCTGGCGGCGCGGCCTGGCCGGGTTCTCGGCGTATTCGTCTCTGTAGCCGGGTTCACGTCTGGCGCCGTCGCGTGCCCGAAGGAGAACCGAGCAGTCGGCATGCTCCTGCTCGACGCCGGGCACTTGCGGCGCGTCCTCGACAGGACGGAGCGGTTCGACCATATGCTCCGGCGGCTGCACCGGCACCTGATCGAGACGGGCGAGAGTTACGAGCCCGAGGTCGAGCGATGAGCGAGAAGTCAGCGAATATCACGCTCGGGTACTGGCTCGTCGCCTTCATCGACTTGCTCGGTCAGAGAGACGCCTTCCTGAAGGCAGACTTCCTCCCGGGAGAACACGATCCAGCGAACACGGAGGCGTTCATCGAGGCAGTAAAGGCAAGCCTTGGTGTCATCCAAACCATGCGGGGTCTCCTTGACACGTTCAGGATTGCCCTGGCGACGAAGACCGTCGATGAGAACTCGCCCCTCCACGGCATGTCGGCGGACGAGATCGCGCTGGTCGAATCGATTAAGGCCCGCCGCATTCGGGAGCATCGCTGGTCCGATGGCGTCCTCCTCGCTTGTCCCCTCAAACCCGAAGTGGGGCACTCGCCCATCATGGGCGTCTACGACATTCTCTGCACATGTGGTGCCTTGATGCTCATGCAACTGGCAATGGGCCGACCGATTCGGGGCGGCCTCGACGTCGGGATAGCAGCAGAGGTGGACGGAGAGTTGTTCGGGGCTGCGCTCGTGAAGGCGTATCAGAACGAGAGCCAGAAAGCGCAGCACCCGAGAATTGTCGTTGGGAAGGAACTCGTAAAATACCTCGAGACCAATTCTCAGAATCCGGCGACGGACTTGAAGGGCCAGTTCGAACGTGAGCTTGCGAATGGTCTCCGCAGTCTCTTGCTTGATAACTTCGACGGCGATGGGGAGTGGATCCTCGACTACGCGGGACCAAAGATGCGCGCCATCATGCCCGGCGCCAGCGGCTTTCTTCCCACCTCCAGCGCGTTTGCGCGCAAGTGCCGCTCGGAGTTTCAGGCCCGCGGAGAGGCCGGGAAGAAACTGTTCGAGAGGTACTCGAAGGTGGTTCGGTACCTAGATGCGCGTGCGTTCTTGTGACGTGACACGAGGTAGCGTTGGCTTTTCAGGTCAGCCTGGCGGGCCTGGTTTCCTCTCTTTCCATTTCTTGCTAGCTGCGACCGGACGCCGCGGCGCGCAGCCCGAGCGACCGCAACCAGGTGGACACCTCTAGACCTTCGCGCTCGGTCGCCTCTGCGAGGATCCCTGATGGCGCCTCGCGGAGTCACTCCACGATCCCCTCAAGGATTGGCGTCGCAGGCGCAGCCGGGCCCGACGTGGCAGGTGTACTCCCTGCTGATGCACGTGTCTCCGCATGCCTTACCGATCGTGCAGACCTTGCAGCAGTTCTTTGCCCCCATGCCGGGAGGCCCGAGTACCGGACCTGGTTGAGGAATCTTCGATATGTCAGACGCGCTGAGGCCGAAGACCTCCCACACCCTGACTTGCGCCATTGCTTTTCCGCTTTCCGTGGCTGCGGGCGCGCGAGTGAGACACACGGCCACGAGATCAGCACCTAAGCCAGCCGCGAACGAACGCGCACTCGTCCGGTACATTGCGCAATTGGAGCCCGGCCGATTCGCCCAGGCCACGAATCCCAGGTCGGGCGCTCCGCAGTTCTCAATCAGGTCCTGCTCGGTCCACGCGAGGTTGATCGTGCAGCCGCGGAAGCGAGGCCCGTCGGGCGTGGCCGTGAGTTGCGCGACGACCGCCTGCGTTGGTTGAGGATGGACACAGCCGCCTGCGACAGCCGCCAACGCTGCTGCGAGAAACGCCTTCGGCATCTTCGAATCCCTCCTAGCCCCGACATAGCACGCGCCACCTCGAACTTGACTGCGAGAGCGGCGGGTGGGCTGTACTCACGCGGGCACGCCTCGAAGTCCAGCGTCACCGACTCGCAGCAGCGGCGCGAAGGCCCAGCGAGCGCAGCCAAGTGGAGACGTCGAGGCCTTCGCGCTCAGCCGCCTCGGTGAGGACGCGTTTCTGCTCCTCCGTGACCCGAATACGAATCGAGTCTTCCTTGCGTTCCCGTTTGAGTTTCGAGGTTGGCACGCTGCTCCATATACTGGATGTAGGCCTGCGAGTCCACGGTTGCCTTGACTTGTTGCTACGTTGTGGCTACATATCGGGTATGGGAATGGACGTTCTAGCTAGCCAAGCCAACCGCGCAATGCGGAAGGAAGCGGCAGCGAAACAACCCTGGATCGCGCTCTGGACAGAAGGGACACGATCGTGAAGACAGACCATACGAACAGCGTCATCGAGCTCACCACCCCGACTGACGGCCGATCAAAGCAGCGCAAGTTCAGCGGTACTGGCATCCACGACACACCGGTCACGACCTGGAACGCGATGCGCGCGGAATTTATCCACAGCACAGAGCCGCTGACGGACATCGCGAGGCGACATGGCGTGATCTACAGCGCCGTACACGCAGTCCGCATGCGCGAGCATTGGAACGAGCTCCGGCCACCAGCGCCACCACGTCCGCCCCTCCGCGCGACACCATCACGGCCTGCGTGTCCAGGGTGCGGCGCGGGATCCACGCTGTATCGCATCCGAGTGGAAGGGGTCATGGCGTTCAGGTGCAGCGGATGCGGACATCTCTGGGAACGGAGGTGCGGAGGACCGCAACTGCAGGCTCTTCCCGGCGGAAAGGAATGAGAATGGACACCCTCGAGACGACCTCGGTGGCGAGCTCCTCCTCCGCGTCGCTCACCATCGTGTCGCCGACGGACGCTCAGAACCCCGCGGCCGTGTACCTCGCTGCCCTGGCGCCCACCGGCAGACGCACCATGGGCCACGCACTCGAGGTCGTCGTCGAGCTGCTCGGCGGCGACGTGCGGACCTTCCCATGGGCGTCGTTGAGGTACGAGCACGCCCAAGCAGTTCGGCGTGTGCTGATCGAGCGATACGCGCCGGCGACCGCGAACAAGGTCCTTTCCGCCCTCCGCGGCGTCGCGCGCGAGGCGTGGCGCCTCGGGCTCATCGATGCGGAGACCCACGCTCGGATCCGGGACGTCCCCGGCGTTCGTGGCTCACGCCTTCCCGCGGGGCGCGAGGTCCCGCTCAAGGAACTGGCCAAGCTCTTCCGCGCCTGCGCGGAGGCGGGCCCTTCTGGCGTGCGAGACGCGGCGACCATGGCGCTGCTCTATGGCGCAGGGTTGCGACGCTCCGAGGCGGCCGCGCTCGATGTGGAGGCCTTCGACGGCTCGAACGTGCGCGTCCTCGGGAAGGGCAACAAGGAGCGTAGCGTGCCGATCCCGGCGGCGGCGGCCGCCGCGCTGAGCGCCTGGCTCGAGCTGCGCGGCCCGGCGCCAGGTCCTCTGCTGTGCCCTGTCCGGGGCCGTTCGGTCGCGCTCCGGCGAATGAGCTCGCAGGCGATCATGACCGCGCTCGTACGCCGAGCGGCGGACGGGGGCGTACCGCATTGTTCGCCTCATGACTTGCGCAGGAGCTACATCACCGGCCTACTGCGCGCCGGCGCTGACCTCTCCACCGTCCAGCGCCTCGCGGGGCACGCGAGCGTCACCACCACGACGCGATACGACCGCCGCGGCGATGACGAGAAGGCGAAGGCCGTGCAGCTGCTGCACGTGCCGTACGTCAAGCCGGAGTGCGCCCAATGAGGGCGATAACCAGCACGAGGAGGTATCCAGTGACGCTCACACTGACGACCATCGAGGAAGTACGGCAGCTGCTCGAGCCGGTGTTTGAGCTGCCCCAGGGGACGCCCGCGTTGAGCGTCGAGACGTACAGGGCGGTGAAGCCGATTCAGGCGGCGCTGACCAAGTTGATCGCGGATATTTGGAGGAACATCCCGCGACACGAAGCTCAGGCACTTAAGCGCGACATGTTGTCGATGATGTGCGGTGGGCGCCGCAAGCATTCAGGAACCGGCTCGTTCGACACCCCTGAGAAGACCTGGGAGAAGATGCGCGCTGCCTCGATCGCCGGCGAGCCTCTGCGGAGTCTCAGCAAGCGCTTCGGAGTGCTCTACCATGCCCTCACCGTTCGGGCGCGTGAGGACGGTTACAGGGGTAAACCGTGGCACCAGGGGCCTCCTGACGATGTGGATGACACGTGCGTCCAGCTCAACGACTTCGGGCCGCCACCCGGCCGGCCCTCGGCAGCCGCACCGCACCTGCGCATACTCGACGGCGGCCAAGCCGCCAAGCGTGGACCGTGACGGCATCGGGAAGAGGCTATCCAGAACCTTCCCATCTGCAACAACAAGCGACTCGCTCGCATGATCGCCTGTGCCTCTCGATTCGCGGCCACTCTCAAGAGCTACCCGGCGGACCTGGGCGGTTGCGCCGGTGACTGGGAGAACCTCGCTCGCTATTGTCTGGCGCGTGATGTGCGAGCTGCATACCGACGAAGCCAAGCGCGCGCCTCGAGGAGCGCTCCCGGCAACAACGTCGTTCAGCTCTTCGGGGGATGAAGGTGAGGGAGCGGATGGCTGCGGACTACGAACCGAAGAAGTGGATCAACGACCCGGATCTGAAGGTCGGTGACCTGCAACCCAACGACGAGAGCCTGGAGATGATGCATCGCATGGGCGTAAAGCCGGAAGATCTCAAGGACGCCAAGATCGCGAAGAAGTACCGGGAGTGGCTCGCAGCGAGCGCGCTGAAGAAGTAGCCCTGTCGGTGACCTGCGATGCCCGGCGAAGCCGCGGCGGTACGCGTCACCGGCGCCGCCGCCGAGATCGACCGCGCGTGGAGGGTGCGAGTCGATGACGACGAAAGTACCACGAGCGGTCACGGCCATCCCCGACGTCTCACGCGTTGACTCTGTGGCGAGGGTGATCTCGCGAGCTCTGGAGGATTTGGACGCGGGGCGCACGCGCGAGGCCCTTGTTCACGTTACTGACATCGTCTACCTGGGCTTTCGTGATGACCAACCGAATCGTCGGCTGTTGACGAAACTGCTCTTCTTGGGCCTTCTCGGGATGCATTCGCACGTTTCAATCCCAGATCGGATCAAGCCATTGCTCGCCTCCCGGCAAACGATGGCTGAGGCGGTCCGGAAGAAGCGAGAAGCCCTCGGACCGAAGGTCGAAAAGATGCGCGCTCAGGGAAAAACGCAGGAGCAAATCGCGCGAGCGCTCTCACGGGAGTTGAAGCGGAAGGTCTCTCGCAAGGAGGTCAGGGGAATCCTCGGTAGCGCATGACCGAAAGTTGGCCCTGACGCTACGTGCGGGCCTGAACGATTCCCTACAGTGCATGGTGTCCTTCCGTGGAGATCACCATGCGACGCATTCCCAAGTCCGTCCGATCCGCGATCAGTCCGCACATGAGGCGCGAAATCGGTCAGCGAGCGCTTGTCTCTGAGGAGGCCCTCATTCGGTTCTTGAGCGGTCTGCGGGTCCAGTCGCTGACCCGGGTCAGAATCGAAGCGGCCCTTCGCGAGATGGACATCGAGATCTCTCGCGCCGTGATCGGAACACGTATTGCGTCGCTGCGAACCGTCGCCGCAGGCGCGTCGAGCGACGCGAACACGTCGTCGCCCACAGGAGGTCCGTAGATGCCCGTCCATCTCCCGCCACTTCCTTCGATCGCCGAGATGTCAGAGCAGGAGGCCGTCGATGTCGTCGGCGGCCGCAACGACCTCCTCGATACTTTCGCGAGGTTGAGCGTCGTGGGCGCTCTCCGCTCATGGCTCGCTGAGGAGCAACGCCCGCGCGTTCGCCGCGCCCTCGAGGGTCGCCTCGAGGCGCTCAGTTCTCAGCTCAGAACTGAGCTCAAGAATCGCGCCGCACAACTCGTTCGCGGAGTCTGCTGATGTCAGCGAAGCCGACTGACGTCCCTCGGCACTGTCTCACCGCCGGCGGTGTCGATGGGTCAAACATCAACACCCCGAGCTCAGGCGAGCAGGACACGGGTTTCACGAACGGCCAGAACCCGGTCTCGTCCGGGAAGTTGAACTGGGCCCTGAACAGGCTGTGCAGGTGGGCCGGCTTCCTGAACGACTCCCCGGTCTTCGTGCCGACCACCACGAACGCCCCAGGCCTGAGTGCCACTGGCAACGGCACTGGACCGGGTCTGCAGGGGACCGGAGGTAGTGCCTCGGCGCCTGGCGTGAAGGCGGTTGCTGGCGGCGGCGGCTCTCCACAGCGAGGTGCGATCAACCTCGCGGTCCAGATCGGACCAGGCACCCCGTCCGATGGCGATCTTTGGATCACAACGGGGTTCTTCAACGCGCAGATCGGTGGCGCGAAGATGCAGGTGGCGGATGCCGGCAAACCCGCCTTCGCCCAATTCACGTATGTCGGCAATCCCGGGAATGCCGCGAGCACGAACTATTTCGCGTGGGCGGGGGCTTCACAGGGCGCTCCAGCAACGAACGGAACCGCTCGAGCCAATGGCCAGACTACGCACATGGTCGCTGTCACTGGCGGCAACGGGGCCATCCGGGTCAGGACTGGACAACTGACCGCCGGCGGAACAGTCACCATTCAGCCGATGATCAACGGAGTTCCCACAGGCGGCACCATCAGCATCCCCGCAGGCACCGCGGCGGGGACATCGTTCACGCTCACCTTCGGCGCGGGAAACCTGGTCAGCCAAGGCGATATTCTGGAACTCGAGATCATTAACGGAGCCGGGGTCACGGCGAGCATCGGACTGTCGCTGATGACGTGGGCGCTGAATCAGGCGGTCTGAGGGGTGGGCACCAACGAGCATCTCGGATCCACGTGTTTCGCGGCAACCGAACGCGGTCCCTGGTCTGGCCGACATCCACCCAGATGAGGGGCCCCCGTACCGTGGAGTGGAGAATGCCGCGCGCGACTTGCTGGCGCAACACCAGCTTCGGGAGCAGTGGAGGTCCTCATGAATGACTTCGTCACGACCGTCAGCGGCCAGTTCACTCAGCCGCAGTTGCAGCCGATCTCGTTCGTGTTCAACGCCGGAGCTCTCGCGATCGGGCTCCTGCACCCTCCGGATCGCGTCCGGCTCGACGTCATCACGGTCGATGCCACGATGAACGAGACGCACAGCATGGAGGCGGAAGTCACCGAGCACCCGGTGGAGCAGGGCGCGAACATCTCCGACCACATCCGGCCCAAGCTCAAGCGCTACACCATCGACGGGATCATCTCGAACACCCCGATCGGGCCTGCCGGGGATCTGACGGACGCGCTCCACACCGGGGCATTGGCAGTCGGCGTCACGCTGCCCACCATCCCCAACAGCTACGACGTCGACCTCGCGCGATCGGCGGGATCGACGACCAGGGCGAAAGCTACCTTCGAGAAGCTCCTCGACCTAGTCGATGCGGCACAG
>Ga0137394_10002736_pt1 | contig 13106 bp, 10 predicted proteins | sample czobulk116metaG_FD_108278 | JGI IMG/M metagenome (GOLD analysis project Ga0137394, IMG submission 108278) | Vadose zone soil microbial communities from Angelo Coast Range Reserve, California, USA - czobulk1.16 metaG | ecosystem: Environmental > Terrestrial > Soil > Vadose zone | place: USA...
ACGATGCCCAGAAGCGCGCGCAGTTCAAAAATGTTCCAGCGCTCCTGGCCGAGAATCCGGACCGATGAACCCGGACTAATCAGCGGATAACATTCTCTTGTGATGGTTTTGATCAAGGTGGACTTGCCGCAACCATTCGGGCCGAGAATGGCAATGTGCTCGCCCACGCCGATCTTCAGGGACACATCGTCCAGAGCGGTGGTCTTGCCACGCATGACCGAAATACGTTCGAACTCGATGAGGGCCGGATGATTCATGCTCCCTGGAACGAACGCGGGCTAAAGCCGCGACTACAGACATGTCTCCATCTCTCTTGTATTATCATCGTTCCCCACTCCCGGGAGGTATTATGGCGCATCGATTCATTTTTCTGCTGACATGTCTGCTTGCCGCACCGGCGATGCTACTCGCACAGGATGGCGCGGCACTGTACCGCCGCCACTGCGCGACTTGTCATGAAGCCGGCGGTCAAACGCGAGTGCCTTCACGTGAGGCGTTGCGGCAGTTGACGCCGGAGCGGATCACGTATGCCCTGGAATCGATTGCCAGTCCCATGGCAAACATGGGATTGGCGCGGACGCGCGAGGAACGCCGCGCCATCGCGTCATATCTTTCAGGCAAACCCTTCGGAACGGAAAAACCGCTGGATCTCGAGCGCACAGGATGCAAGCAATCGGGTGCGGTTTTCGATCCCGGTTCGGGCCCGGATTGGAATGGCTGGAGTCCGACCCCGTCGAATAATCGCTTTCAAAATGCGGCGGCGGCGGGACTCGATGCGAACCGCGTAGCGCAGTTGAAACTCAAATGGGCTTTTGCATTCCCCGGCGACATCGAAGCGTACAGCCAGGCGACCATCGCCGGCGGCCGGGTTTTCGTCGGAAGTGAAGGACGCCGGGTGTACTCGCTCGATCGAGCCACAGGTTGCGTTCATTGGAGTTTCATTGCCGATGCCGGCGTTCGCGCCGCCATCACGGTCGGGCCGCTGGGCAATTCGTACGCAGCCTATGTTTCGGACCTCTCGGCGAATGTCTATGCGATCGACGCAGGCTCCGGACGATTGCTGTGGAAGACCAGCGTCGAGCGGCATCGCGCAGCGCGGATCACGGGAGCGCCGCGACTTCACGCCGGCAGACTTTATGTGCCCGTGGCTTCGCTGGAAGAAGGCAGCGGCGCCTTACCCGACTATGAATGCTGCACGTTTCGCGGCAGCCTCGTCGCGCTCGATGCTGCCACGGGCAAACAGATCTGGAAGACTTACATGATTCCCGAAGAAGCGCGAGTCGTCGGCAGGAACAGTAAAGGCGTGCGTCAGTGGGGCCCGTCGGGAGCAGGAGTCTGGTCGTCACCGACGCTCGACATCGACCACAAAGTCATTTACGTGGCTACGGGTGACAACTATTCCCTTCCCGCTTCGAGAACCAGCGATGCCATCATGGCGCTCGACATGGAAACCGGCCGGATGCGCTGGGTACGCCAGTTGACTGAAAAGGACGCATGGAATGTCGCTTGTATCCAAAGTAACTCCACGAATTGTCCTCAGAATGCCGGGCCCGATTTCGATTTTGCCTCGTCCGCGATTCTGGTGAATTTGCCAAATGGACGCCGCGCCCTGGTCGCCGGACAAAAATCGGGTGTAGTTCATGCCCTGGATCCAGATCGGGAAGGTGAAATCCTCTGGCAGGACCGGGCAGGAAAGGGCGGAGTCGTCGGCGGAATTGAGTGGGGCCCTGCCACAGACGAGAAGAATATCTATGTTGCCGTCTCGGATGCACAACTCAACAATGAAGGACAGGTGAGTGCGACGGGCGGCGGCGGATTGGTCGCGATGCAACTCACGGATGGGAAGCAAACCTGGCGCGCCGAGCCACCACCATGTCCTGAGGCTCGTAAAGGGTGCAGTCCCGCACAGTCTGCAGCGGTGACGGTCATTCCAGGCGTCGTCTTTTCAGGATCGCTCGATGGACACCTGCGCGCCTATTCAACAACCGACGGTCGCGTCATCTGGGATTTTGATACAGCGCGGGAATTCACCACTGTGAATGGCGTGGCTGGGCACGGCGGAGCAATCAATGGGCCCGGCCCTACGGCTGTGGGCGGCATGCTTTTCGTCAATTCCGGTTACGGTTTTCTCGGGCAGATGCCGGGAAACGTTCTGCTCGCCTTCGCACCGGAATGATAGCGTACTGTAGCGGCGGTCTATGACCGCCGGCGATCCCGCTACTTGATATCGCCGGCGGTCATAGACCGCCGCTACAGTAGGGAAGTATTATTAAATAAACATGAAAGCAGAACTGGTAGACCTCAGCGAGTGCAAGAAGAATCTCGATATAGAGATTCCACAGGAAATCGTTGATCAGGAGATCACGCAGATTGCGCAGGATCTTGCGCGCCGCGCCCGCGTGCCGGGTTTCAGGCCGGGTAAAGCGCCGATCGGCGTCGTCAAGACGCGATTTCGCGACGAAATCCATTCCGAAATGATGAAAAATCTCATGCCGAAATACGTCGGCGATGCAATCGAAGAACGGAAACTCGACATTGTCCACCCGCCTCGGTTCGAATCGGTCGACTATGCACCGGGGCAGCCGCTGCGCTTCAAGGCGGTTCTTGAAGTTTATCCAAACCTCAACATTACGAACTACCTCGGTGTCCCGGTCCAGCAGGTTTCCTCGCACGTCGAGGATTCCGAAATCGACGCGTCGCTGAAAAAGCTTCAAGAAGATATGGCCGAATTAGTCCCCGTCGAGGAAGACCGGCCAGTAAAGGAAGGCGACTTCGCCGAGATTTCCTTTACCGGCACCATTGAAGGCAGCGAGGAACCGCCGGTTACGGGCCAGAAAGCTGTTGCGGAAATCGGAGGGCGCACGACCCTCAAGGAATTTTCGGAGAATCTTCTGGGAGCAAAGGCGAATGAAGAAAAAACATTCACTGTCCATTACCGGCCGGATTATCCCGAAGCAAAACTCGCAGGCCGGACTGTCGAATACAGGGTGAAGATCGAGGCCATTAAACAAAAGGAGATTCCCGAAATCAACGACGAATTCGCACAAAGGTTCGGTGACTACAAAACTGTGGAGGCATTCAGGTCAAAGATTCGTATAGATCTCGAGAAGCACAAACAGGAAAACGCTCAGGAACAGATGCGTGAGAAGCTTCTGGAGTGGCTGGAGGACAACAACCAGTTCGAGCTTCCGGAATCCCTCGTCGAGCGGCAGCTTCAAACTCGAGTACAGCGGCTCATTCGCGATCTCTCGCGGCAGGGCATCAACCCGCAGCGGCTGGACGTCGACTGGAGCAAAATTCGGGAAGATCAGCAACAGCAGGCTGTCCGCGATGTCAAGGGATCTTTGATCCTGGAATACATTTCAGACAAAGAAAACATCGCGGTCAGCGATGAAGAAATACAGGCGGAGATCGAGAAAATCGCGGCTGAGACGAATCGACCTATCGAAAAGGTCCGGGAGGTCCTTTCCCGAGATTCCGGGCTCGAAAGGCTCAGGGGGCAGATCCGGACCAAAAAGACCCTGGATTTGCTACAAGAAAAAGCGAGCGTGTCAAAACAGGAAGGGGAATAGCCACAAAAAGGCACAAAAATGACAAAGATTTTCTTTTGTGTGTTTTGTGCCTTTTTGTGGCGATTTCTTCATTGACCGCTCTATGCGCTGGTTGAAAAATTGTATTGAGGGGTAAATTAATCTCATGAGCAGCGAAAGAAACATGTTGGTCCCAATGGTGGTTGAGCAGACGAATCGGGGCGAGCGCGCCTACGACATCTATTCCAGGCTGCTCAAGGACAGCATCATCTTTATAGGCACCCCGATCGACGACAACGTTGCCAACCTGGTCACGGCTCAATTGCTCTTTCTGGAAGCGGAAGATCCGGAGCGCGACATTTCGCTCTACATCAATAGTCCCGGGGGATCGATTACAGCGGGCCTCGCTGTCTATGACACGATCCAATTCATCCGCAATGACGTGACCACGATTTGTGTCGGGCAGGCGGCGAGCATGGCCGCCGTTCTTCTTGCGGCCGGCACGCCGAAGAAACGGTTTGCCCTTCCCCACTCACGGGTTCTTATTCACCAGCCGTGGATGGGTGGTATACAGGGACAGGCGACCGACATCGACATCCATGCAAAAGAAATTCTTCGCATTCGAATGATTTTGAATAAAATTCTCGCACACCATTCCGGTCAGCCGCTGGAACGGATTGAAAAAGACGTAGAACGCGACTACATCATGACCGCGGACCAATCGAAGGAGTATGGTATTATCGACGAGGTTATTTCGAAGCGGGGATAAAATCCTTGCCAGACGTGGGTTTCAGCCCATGCCCAGGAAAGGCTAAAAGAGGAAATCCGTGAAAAAAAACAGTGATGACGTCCTGCGATGTTCATTCTGCAACAAGAGCCAGAATGACGTCCGGAAACTGATCGCTGGCCCTACTGTCTTCATCTGTGACGAGTGCGTCGGGGTGTGTCAAGACATCATTGATGAAGATCAGAATTACGAGCCGTCGCCGAAAAACGTACATCTTCCGAAGCCTCCTGAAATCAAGGGCTTCCTTGATCAGTACGTGGTCGGCCAGGACAAATCAAAAAAGAAGCTTGCGGTGGCTGTTTATAACCACTACAAGCGAATCGAACTTTCACGAAAGAAATCCGACATTGAGCTGCAGAAGTCGAACATCTTACTCATTGGACCGACCGGAACCGGAAAGACCCTGCTGGCGCAAACCCTGGCGCGTCTGCTCAGCGTTCCATTTGCTATCGTGGATGCGACAACCCTCACCGAAGCCGGCTATGTCGGTGAAGACGTTGAAAATATCATTCTGCGCCTGATCCAAAACGCCGGAGGTGATGTGGAGCGCGCGCAGACCGGCATCATCTATATAGATGAAATCGACAAGATAGGCCGGAAAGACGAAAATCCTTCCATTACTCGCGACGTGTCCGGCGAAGGCGTCCAACAAGCGCTATTAAAGATGTTGGAAGGGACCGTCGCTAATGTTCCCCCCCAGGGCGGCCGAAAACATCCCCATCAGGAGTTTACGCAGGTTGATACGACGAACATCCTCTTTGTATGCGGTGGAGCGTTCGTTGGACTCGACAAGCTGATTGAGCGTAGGCTGGCGGTTCGCAGTACGATGGGGTTCCACGGCGACATTAAAGTGAAGTCCGAGAATCCTCGCTCGGCACTGCTCGAGCAACTTGAACCGGAAGACCTGATCAAGTTTGGCATGATCCCGGAGTTCGTTGGACGCGTGCCCGTTGTGGCGACGCTCCATGACCTGGATCAAAAGGCATTGGTGGACATTCTCACGCGCCCGAAGAATGCGCTGGTGAAACAGTACCAGCGCCTGTTCGAGTACGAGAATGTGAAGCTGAAGTTTTCGGATGACGCGCTGGAAGCCGTGGCTTTCGATGCGATCAAGCGAAACGTGGGGGCACGGGGCCTTCGCATCATCCTTGAAGAACTGATGCTGGATTTGATGTACCAGCTTCCGCAGCAAAAAGAGCATCGGGAGCTAACGATTACTCGGGAAATGGTCGAAAAGAAGGAAATCCAGCTGCCATTTGAGAAAGCTGGATAGAAGGGTTGCAGAGGTTTTAGCCGCGGATTAATTCCCTGGCTAAAAACTGGGCGGAAATCACGACAATGAGCACTAAGGAAAAATACGAACAGACAAAGCTACCGATGGTCCCGATCCGAGATGTCGTGATCTTCCCTTTCATGATGGTTCCCTTCGTAATCGGACGCGAATCTTCCGTGCATGCGCTGGAAGCAGCACTCCGCGGCGACAAGCGTATTTTCCTGGCGACGCAGCACGATGCTACGGTGGATAACCCAAAACCCAATGAGATTTATCAAGTCGGTACGATTTCCAACATTGTCCAGTCGCTGAAGCTGCCCGACGGTAATACCAAGGTTCTGGTCGAAGGCATCGAGCGCGCGCGCATTCTTCAACTGGCCGAGGAAGAAGGTTTTTGGAAGGCGAACCTTCGCCTTTCGCCGTTCCGCAATCAAAACTTCGCCGGGTACGACACGCTGGCAAGCCGCCTGAGCACACAGTTCGAGCAATACGTCAAACTGAGCCAGAACCTCAACGCCGATCAAGCACTGGCCGCAATCAAAGTCGACGACGTGGGACGCCTGGCCGACACGATCTGCGCGCACATGGTTCTTGCGATTGAGGAAAAGCAGGAGCTTATCGAGATCTTCAATCCGGTCGAACGTTGTAAGCGGCTGGCGGATATTCTCGACGTCGAAATCGAAAAGCTTCATGTCGACCGGTCGGTGCAAAACCGCGTCAAGCGCCAGATGGAAAGGGCGCAAAAAGAGTATTACCTCAACGAGAAGATCAAGGCGATCCAGCGTGAGCTCGGCAAGAAGGACGAGAAGTCCGAAATCGAAGAACTGCGGCGAAAAGTGGAAACCGCGGGCATGCCGAAAGACGCTTACGAAAAGGCAATGCAGGAGATGAAGCGGCTCGAGATGATGCCGCCGATGTCCGCCGAGTCTACGGTTTCGCGCAACTACCTGGACTGGCTGCTGGCGGTGCCGTGGAAAAAGAAGTCGCGGGAAATCCGCGATATTGAAATGGCCGAGCGCGTGTTAAATGAGGATCATTACGGTCTGGAGAAGGTCAAGGAACGCATTCTCGAATTTCTCGCGGTTCGCCAGCTGGTCAAGAAACCCAAGGGATCGATCCTCTGCTTTGTCGGCCCGCCGGGAGTTGGAAAGACCTCACTCGGGATGTCGATCGCTCGCGCGACCGGACGGAAGTTCGTTCGCCTTGCGCTGGGCGGCGTGCGCGACGAAGCCGAAATTCGTGGCCACCGGCGCACCTACATTGGAGCACTGCCCGGCCAGATCATTCAGATGATCAAGAAAGCCGGCACCGTCAATCCGGTGTTCCTGCTCGACGAGGTCGACAAGATGAGCATGGACTTCCGCGGAGATCCGTCTGCGGCTCTGCTGGAAGTGCTCGATCCGGAGCAGAACTCGACCTTCCAGGATCACTACCTGGACGTCGAATATGACCTCTCGCAAGTCATGTTCATTGCGACCGCCAACGTTTTGCACACGGTTCCGCAACCGTTGCAGGACCGCATGGAAGTCCTGCGGCTGCCCGGCTACACGGAATACGAAAAGGTCGAAATTGCTCGAAGATTCCTGGTCCCCAAGCAAATGGAGAGTAACGGGCTGAAATCCGCCAATCTCTCCTTCACTGACGACGGCATCAAATCGGTTATCCAGCAATACACACGCGAAGCCGGCGTTCGCAGCCTGGAGCGCGAGATCTCATCGATTTGCAGGAAAGTAACCCGGGCGGTCGTCAAAGACGGACCCAAGAACAGCGTCAAGGTCTCCGAAGAAAATGTAGTTGACTACATTGGCATTCCAAAGTACCGTTCTAATCGTCACGAATCACAAAATGAAATCGGATTCGTAACCGGCCTTGCGTGGACCGAGGTTGGCGGCGAGATACTGGCTACCGAAGCCACTCTGATGGAAGGCAAAGGCAAGCTAACGCTGACCGGGAAACTCGGTGATGTCATGCAGGAATCGGCCCAGGCCGCGATGAGTTATGTGCGGTCGCGGGCTCAAAGGTTTGGAATTCCCAAAGATTTCTACCGTCGGCTCGATCTCCATATACATGTTCCGGAGGGTGCGATTCCCAAGGATGGTCCGTCAGCCGGTATCACGATGGCGACTTCTCTGGTAAGCGCTCTTACCCACATTCCAGTGCGATGCGATGTGGCCATGACGGGAGAGATCACGCTTCGGGGGAAGGTACTGCCGATCGGAGGCGTCAAAGAGAAGCTGTTGGCGGCTCATCGGGCTGGAATTCGGACAGTCATCCTTCCCCAGGATAACCAGAAGGATCTCGCCGACATTCCGGCGAACATCAAAGATGAGTTCACCATACACTTCGTCGAAAACATGGACGAGGTGCTGAAGGTAGCGTTGACGAATGCTCCTACGCCGCTCCTGGATGATACCGCGGAAGAGGTCCCTTTCCGGCCGCCGGTTGGCGGTGATGGAGATCTTCAAGAATCGATCATGCACTAGAGCGGAAATCTGGTACAATGAAGAGAGTTTCCGGCCTCTCGACGACGATACTTTAGGCTGGGCGCTATCGCGCTTGCGCTTCAATATTTTAGGCTGCGCGCTATCGCGCTTGCGCTTCGCATCGTGAAAATCAGTTCCGCCCGATTCGTCAAGAGCGCAACACGACCGGATGATTTTCCCCGAGATCAGCGACCTGAAATCGCTTTTTGTGGCCGATCGAATATTGGCAAATCCAGTTTGTTGAACACTTTGACCGATGTCCGTGGACTGGCTCGCACGAGTTCATCGCCAGGCCGAACGCAGACGATCAATTTCTTTCTCATCGATGAGCGAATGTATTTTGTGGATCTGCCGGGTTACGGATACGCGAAGGTTTCCAAGGCTGTCAAGGAAAGCTGGGGACCGATGATTGAAGACTATCTTCGAAATCGTGAACAGCTGAAGCTGGCAGTCATGCTTGTGGATAGCCGGATGCTTCCGACGGACTCGGACCAGATAATGAAGCAATGGCTCGATCGTCACGGAATTCGAAACACGGTGATTTTTACCAAGACCGACAAGCTTTCCAATAACCAGTTAAGTCGCGCGCTCCGTTTAGGGGCGCAATCAATAAACACAAAGGAGATAATTGCATTCTCAGCGGTAACTGGCGCTGGCAAGGGTGAAATCCTGGCCAGAATCAATGCCGCGACAACTTCAGATCCCACAGTGAGAAAAACCCACCTATGAGTTCAAAAAAATTTGTTGCCCCGGATCGCCCAGAAGGCGCATCCACAATGGACATCGCGCAGCTCAAGGAAATGAACATTTCCGCGCTGACGCAGGTTGCCAAAGATCTCAACATTCAGGGAGCTTCCGGTATGCGGAAGCAGGAATTGATCTTCAAGATCCTGCAAGCGCAGACGGAAAAGAGCGGCTTCATTTTCAGTGAAGGTGTGCTCGAAACGCTGCCCGATGGATTCGGATTTCTCCGAGCCCCGGACTATAACTATCTGCCGGGCCCGGACGACATCTATGTTTCGCCGTCACAGATCCGCAAGTTCGACCTGAGAACCGGCGATACGGTTTCAGGACAGGTGCGGCCGCCGAAAGACGGTGAGCGTTATTTTGCCCTGATCAAGGTCGAGGCCGTCAACTTCGAGCATCCCGACGAGGCTCGAAACAAGATCTTTTTCGACAACCTGACGCCGCTTTATCCGAATGAACGGCTGAAGCTCGAAACGCCGAGCGGAAAAGAGAATCTCTCGGCTCGAGTGCTCGATCTTCTGACGCCCATCGGAAAGGGACAGCGCGGCCTGATCGTGGCTCCTCCACGAACGGGAAAGACGATGCTGCTGCAGACGATCGCGAACTCCATTACGGCCAATCATCCCGAGGTTATCCTGATCGTGCTTTTGATCGACGAGCGGCCGGAAGAAGTGACCGACATGCAGCGTTCCGTGAACGGCGAAGTCATCAGCTCGACGTTCGACGAACCGGCATCGCGTCACGTCCAGGTTGCCGAAATGGTCATTGAAAAGGCCAAACGTCTTGTCGAACACAAGAGGGATGTCGTCATCCTGCTCGATTCCATCACCCGACTGGCGCGCGCGTATAACACCATCGTGCCGCCGTCAGGAAAGGTGCTGTCGGGCGGCGTGGATTCCAATGCGCTTCAGCGGCCGAAGCGATTTTTCGGTGCCGCTCGAAACATCGAAGAAGGCGGTAGCTTGACGATCATTGCTACCGCGCTGATCGATACCGGAAGCCGCATGGATGACGTGATCTTTGAAGAGTTCAAAGGCACGGGCAACATGGAAATCGGGCTCGATCGCAAACTCGTCGACAAGCGCGTGTTCCCGGCTATCGATATCAACCGGTCCGGAACCCGCAAGGAAGAGCTGCTTGTTCCCAGGGATGAACTGAACCGAATCTGGATCCTGAGAAAGGTTCTGAATCCGCTCTCCACGGTGGAAGCTATGGAGCTTCTGCTGGACAAGATGAGCAAGAGCAAGAGCAACGGAGACTTCCTGGCGTCGATGAGCGGTGGCGCCCGGTAGGCCCTTCAAATGAGATATGACATATGACTATTGACCATTGACAATTTCTTGGGGGAAATGGTCAATGGTCAATAGTCATATGTCATTTGAGGAAGGCATTACTGCACATGTCTTCCAAACTTCGGCCGGGTTTCCTGCAACTTCAGCAGAAGGTCTCCGGGTTCCTCAATCCTCACCATCAATGCCGAGCCATTGTTGCTGACCTCTATTCCATCAAGCAAATGAAGCAAGTCCGGTTGTTGCTTGGCCACCTGTAGCTTTGCGACCGCGATGAATCCTCTGGCCATATCGGCCAGATTTCCCGCAGTGTCGGCATCCGAGAAATTGCCTGTCGCGCGTGCGTGCAGGTCCCGATCGACTCTCATCTGATACGTTCCGTGCCGCAGCGATTTCAGGATTTGCGCCGCCGGCATGGACTCACGCAGTTTAGTGGCCGGTAAATCCTCCTGCGAAAAGTTCCCCACGGCCCATACCTGATTGCCGGCCTCGACAGTCCGAATGGCATCGAGCAAATCGCTTCCAATCTGAGCGGATCCCGGATACGTAATGCGATCGATGGCACCCTTTACGGCATTCTCGGTTCCGAAGAAAATGACATTGTCCAGAAATGATGTTGCTGCGTCGCCGTCACGGTATATCGCCCGTCCGAGATAAGTCTCGACCTGCCTGCCTTTGTCTTTCAGGAACTGTTCGGTTTTGAATTTGTCGTATCGCGCATCGGCGACGACGAGTTTCTCGCGAGGGTTGATTTTTCCCATTGTCACGCGGTCCACATCACGCCGTAAGTCGAAGCCGGTGTTTTCCTCAAGGTCGTTTAGCCCCTTGGGCAATGTGAATTGTCCTTTACTCAACACATCCTGCACTAATGGGGCACTTCGCAGCGCGGCGACATCAATGAAGACAATACCTTGCGTTTCCGGCGGAAAATATTTGAGGGTAGCCTCATCCGGCGTGATCGTTGCAGGTGGAATGGTGCCGGTTACAGCCCAGCCCAGGACCAGCGAGATGAGTGAAACGCCGATAATCGATTTCATGACTAATAATCCTTTCTCGTGAAGTAAACCACGGTAGCGGCGTAGCAGACCAACGCAAATGCCAGTGACGTTCCCACGACCAAGTTAATATCCAGCGGCCGTTCCATGATCAGACGCCGCATCGCACCAATGGTTTCAGCAGATTTCGGCAGCAGCCAATACAAAGAACGGAAAATCCGGCGGTAAAGTTCCGAAGAAAATGCCGGGGTAATCCGCTCGTGCGCCGCCAGGAGAGGGCTGAACATCAGCAGCGTCGCTGCCACCAGAAGTCCCGCCGGCCCGCTCTCTGTCATGACCGAGACGATCATGACCACAGAAAACAATACGATGAAGGCGAAAATGGCCAACATGGTGGATAGCGGGAAGCCATGATTCCAAATCCCCGACTTCAGGCCGAGAACAGTCCAGACGCCAAGGAAGAGATAGGCAGCATTAAACGCCATAATTGCGGCGCCGCCCACGAAGCGAGCCGTAACCAGGCGCCACCGCGGAATCGGACGGCAAAGCAGCAGATCGATGCTGCCCTTCTGCAGCATCTGGGGAAATAACGTCGATGTCGCCATCAATGCGAGGAACATCCCGAAGGTCCCGATGACCATCGCCAGCCCCGATTGAAAGTTTTCGACCCACTGTTTCACGGTAAATGCGGGTACACGAAGTTCACTGCCGAAGAATGTCACACCGCGCATGACGCCGTTGACGGCATCCATGTTCAGAGTGAGTCCGATCGATCCCACGATCAACGATGCAACGATAAAGAAGAACAGGAACATCTTGTTCCGAAAGGATTCTTGAAATGTATCGAGCAGCACGCCGGGTTTGAACATGGTTTTAAAAAATGACATATGACATTTGAATCCCTGTCACTCGGTTACTCTCTCAATGAATACGGACTCGAGCGTCCGCCGTCCAGGTGCCAGGCCTTCCAACTCAACATTTTTCGCCCTGAGCGCATCGATCAGCGAATTCGCCGAGGAACGGTCAGGCACGTGAATACGCAAATGCCCGTCCACGGCAGTGAATGTGAGCGCCTTCTCGAGGAGCCAGTTGCGCAGTTCATCGCTAACGGGTACGACGAGTTCGTAACCATTTTGCGCGGAGGTCAATTCGGCAAGCGTGCCATGTTCGATGATCTCGCCCGACTTCATCAGCGCGATCCGATCGCAGATCAGTTCGATTTCCGCCAGGATATGAGAGTTGATGAAAATTGTCTTGCCGCTATCCGCCAACTCGCGGCAGATCGCGCGCACTTCTCTTCTTCCGACGGGATCCAGGCCATCTGTCGGCTCATCGAGGAAAATGAAATCGGGATCGTGAACCAGCGCCTGAGCCAGAGCGAGCCGTTCGTTCATACCTTTCGAAAACTTCGAAACTCGTACATCGCGCCATTGCGCGAGATCAAGACGCTCGAGCCACTTGGAAGCGTTCTGGTTGACACGGTTCATGTCGGCACCGCTAAGGCTGCCGTAAAGTCTCAACACTTGCCACGCAGTGAGGTGAGTAGGGAATCGCGGATTTTCCGGCAGATAGCCGACGCGCCTGAGGACAGATCGATTGCGGACCGATTCACCCAGCAACCGGACTTCACCGCCATCGGGATAGGCGATTGTGAGCGCAATCTTTACCAGGGTCGTCTTGCCGGCGCCGTTCGGACCAAGAAGACCGAAAATAGCACCGGGGCCCACGCTGAGGTTCACGTTTTGCAGGGCACGGACTTCACGACTGGACCACCATCCGCGGAAAGTCTTCGACAGCCCCTTCACTTCAAGGACAAAACGCATGCTTCACTATATCGCGATCGCATCCTTCGCGGGTTTGCTCTCGAGGCCGAGAAGTATCTAGCAGCCCGTGGCAGAAGTGGGTCAGACACCTGTGCACTCATTTTCAAAATTCGGGGTCAGACCCAAAGAACTGATAAAGCAAGGGTCTGACCCCATGGAAAATGGGTGCACAGGTGTCT
>Ga0137394_10002737_pt1 | contig 13104 bp, 13 predicted proteins | sample czobulk116metaG_FD_108278 | JGI IMG/M metagenome (GOLD analysis project Ga0137394, IMG submission 108278) | Vadose zone soil microbial communities from Angelo Coast Range Reserve, California, USA - czobulk1.16 metaG | ecosystem: Environmental > Terrestrial > Soil > Vadose zone | place: USA...
CCACCCCTCCTTTTCAGAGGGTGTTGCAAAACCCACGGCAGTGAAAGGTCCAGAACTGGCCGTGGCTCATCGAAAATACCAATGAGGCGATTCGATGAGCTGTGGCGATTTTGGGATGATAACTGCGGGAAGCGCTCTGGCTCGCGCACTTCCTGGTCAGCATGTGCGGGAAGCGCTCTGTCACCGCCAAAAGTAATCAGTGAAAGTTCCGACACGGCGAACGGAATTAGTTTTCCGATGGCCTCTGCACAGAGTCGATTATGAGAACGTCAACAGGACCTTTAGCGGAATCGAGTTTCAGCCCGAGCTGCTCTTGCAGCGCCGTGAAGATCGTGACTGCTGTCGGATCTGGCGGCGGTAAGAGTCCGGGGCCTGGATTCGGAAGACCAGGAGTCGCCTGGTCCGGAAGAAATGCTAAGTCCGCATCAAATGTGCCCGTGAATCCGGTCTTATCAATAACAGGACGGCCAACGGCAACCGATAGAACGCGAGCCAGCTCCGCTACGGCAATTTGCCCTCCAAATAATCGTGTACCTTGCGGGCTGATGGATATACCGGCGCTGCCGCAACGCGGATGCGGCTGCTGGCCGGGTGGAGGGGGCGGTGGTAGAACTCCCGGCGTGTTCGGATCAGCCGTGAAGCAACTCCCTTCCTTTGCTGCCTGAAGTTTCGGACCATTCTTTGCCACTTGGAGAACGAAGATAGGAAGTTCTCTGGCTTCGTGGTGGACCTTAAGGTTGAAGCGCTCTTCCAGAAGCGCTTGCAGCATTTTGAGTGTCTGCTGCGGCGTGACAGTGCTTCCCGCCTCCGCCCTCGCTTCGACATCGTAGCCCTCAGAATTGATCCAATCCGGGCCTCCTATAATCTGAAACGGCCTCACCTGGTACGCATTTTCGATCAGGAGCCGCACCGGCGCGTTTACTCCAACCAATCGGCCGCCTGGCTGTGGAACGAGTTGTCTGGTACGCGGATCGGACGTGGTGTTCCGTTTGATCGAGGCAACCTCGAATCGCGACGAATTTGCGGATTGGCCAAACACAGCAGAAGAGCCTGCGAGGCTGAGAGTCGTAGTCACGAGGATCATTCTCACATTCATCAGAACCGTCCTTTAAAAGATCTGGACCGGGCTAACGCCGAAACGATAGAAGCTTCTTAGTGTGTTCGTCATAGGTGCCGTTGTGGATGTAATGTTCACCCACTACTCCGACGCCTTTTTGAAACCAGACATCTTCCCATCCGCCGCTGCCGAAATGGCTCGAAAAAATGTGAATGGCACCCGCATACTCCGCAGGCAAGAACGAGCCCACACCCTGGCGGGCCGGCTCGACCTGCCAGGGAATATCATTGTTCCCCCACGCGCGGCCCATCTGCAAAGGGAAACAGAAATCGGGTGAGACGGCACCTTCGCTTAAATACTTCAGGTATTCCGGGCGGAGCTGCTGCCCCTGGCCATCCCAGCCATCGCCGATCACGTATACACAATTCCCATGCAAGAGGTAAGGCTCGCGGTCACGCGTGATGAGATAGGCGCCGTGCGTATTGCCTTTTTGCTGTACATAGCGCACCTGGCCGTTCGGGGCTATCACCCGGACGGTCGTGGTTTGTTCGGTAGCGTTATTCTGCTGCTTCACTTCGCGCAGCACCACAAGGCCTTCCGGAATGGTCACCCACCCGGTGATCGTTTCTTCGGTGGTCCAGCGCTCCACGTCTGGCCGGTTCCGGTCACCCGATTTCCACTCATGTTCATACATCCAGCGGCTGCCGACCTGAAGCGGAAACGCCAGTGGGTCTTCCTGGGCGCTCGCAGCCGTCCAGAAAACGCAGAGGACCATGGCCAAACGACCCATTCGAACCATGTCACCACCCCCTACCAGGAATTTCCGTTAGGAACATCGCCGACTTCTACCTCGACCGCTTCTGCTTCAGTCCTGACCCCAGGATAATAGATAAAGCCCGACTGGATGCGGCCGTTGATTTTCGGCAGAAATCGAAGCTGGTAATGGCCTGGCGGAACTTGCTTCAGAACAAAGCGTCCATCAACGACATCGGCGACCGAAGAAATCGACTGACGCGGATCCGACCCAGCAGGGTAAGCAGAAATAATCCAGGACAAGCCCTGACCCTGGTTATCGACGACGGTTCCACTAATCCGTCCCTGATAATAAAGCTGAAAATCAGCGCGACAAGCCACTCCGAAACCCACATCCAATGCATATTCATGCGACGACGTCTCGCGCATGACCGGCGGCTGCAGAACCATTGCATATCGCCCTGGAGGCAGAAGTTGTTCTTCCGTCTGCGTGGTAATAAATTTGAAAACATAGAACTCATACCAAAGCGATGACGGGATGAAATGATGAAGGTTCAGATGGTGGCGCTGTTTCTCCTCTTGCCTGCATTTTTCATTCAACGTGTCCCACCTGCCAATACAGGGTACATTCAGGGGCGCGTTCTGCGCGGGGACACGGGGGAGCCCATCGCTGCAGCGGTGCTCACTCTACAAAGAGTAATGACAACCGCAGAAAGCATTGCGGCTGGGCCATTTCCATCTCGAGATTCAAATTCTCCGAGCAGGTCTGACGCTCGCGGGGAATTCGTGTTTAAAAACGTGGCGACGGGCCGTTATCGCCTGTTTGCCATTAGTCCGCAGTACTCGCGGCAAGAGTATCGTGGGAGTTTCGACGTGATCGCCGGAAAGCCCATCACTGACGTGATTTTCCGTCTCACGCCGAGTGGTGCAGTCACCGGTCGAGTGATTTCTGTCGATGGAGATCCCCTGGAGGGCATGGAAGTCCTGGTGGCGCGCCCGGTTTACGACGAGAACGGACAAAAGAATCTGCAACCGGCTTCGACCACACGAACCGACGATCGCGGGATATACCGCCTGTTCTCCATTCCATCGGGACGCTACTACCTCATAGCCCGCTCGCCGATGACGCCGGATCCTGCAAACCTCCGGGCAGGAATAGACACTTTCGAGAGCCGTGAAAAATACGTTGGCATCTACTATCCTCGAGCGATAGATGCGCGTGATGCCTCAACAATCGAAATCAAGCCCGGTGAGGAACTGCCGGCTCAGGATTTCATCCTCTTCCATCAAGCCACTTATCGCATTCGCGGCCACGTGATAGACGGCACTACCGGGCGACCTCCTGGGCGCGGCAGTGTCCTTCTCGGAATTATTCCGCGTCAACCTGTAGCTCTTACCGGTTTCGGCGGATTCGCTTTACCTTACAAACAAGATGGAACGTTCGAACTGACGAATGTGCCACCTGGTGAGTATTGGGTCACTGCACGGATATCTGTGTCCAGGTCGTTGGTAAAGCCAGGCGAGCCCTTGCCGCCAGTGCCGGCGGCCCGTGCGCCGGTGGACATCAGTTATGGGGATGTCGACAATATCGTACTCACGTTCGCGCCGTTTGTTTCGGTAAAGGGCCGCCTCAGTGTCGATGGTCAACCCCCGTCCACATTGCCCGGCCTCGATTCTATCCGCATCGCGCTTGTGCCACCGCGCGCTGGAACGGCGAACGTCGGAGGCATTCCAGGCGTACACACACCGATACAACCAGACGGTACCTTCACCTATCCGAACTTGATCCCCGATGTCTATCGTGTGACCATCGGAGGACTTCCCCCTGATGCTTTCGTGAAACAAGCCCGCCACGGCAATGTCGATGTGCTAAGCAATTCAATGACAATATCCGGCTCCGATTCAGATCCGATAAATGTTCTGATCAGCCTTAAAGGCGGTCGCATTGATGGCACCGCCCTCGATGAAGGGAGGAAGCCGGTAGCGAATATCACCGCCGTGCTTGTTCCAGACAAACTGCATCATCGGACGGATCTGTACAAAACTGCGACGACTGACGCTAACGGCCATTTCACAATACGGGGGATTACGCCTGGAGAATACAGAGTAGTGGCGCAAGCGAAATTAGAACCATATGCGTATTTCGATCCGGATTTTCTCAAACAGTTTGAGAAGCAAAGCGAACTGGTGCGAATCTCGGAGTCATCGAAAGCAGTGGTGAATGTGAAAGTGATCGTCCACTGAGATCTACCAATACGGTTGCTGTTGAACCATCGACCCGGCTATCGTTGTCTATAGCACATGTTCCCGATTCTTTGGCTGGCACTCTGGCTCGGAGGATTGCAGGTGCGGCCGGCGTCGCCGCGCCCAGATGCCGCTCCCTCGCGAGCGTCGATTCAAGGCGTGGTGGTTCGAGCCGGAGCAATCGCCGTCGCCGCACCACAGCAACTGGCGGACGCTCGGGTTGAACTGAAACCCGGTAACCTTTCTGTATTCACGGGCGCAGACGGCGCCTTCACTTTCCGAAACCTGGCGTCCGGCCGGTACACCATCTCCGTCACGCACGACGGATTCATTCCACAAGAAGACCGCCGGCGCGGACTCACTGTATCGGGACTGAGTGTCACGCTTGCTGCCGATCAAACTTTAAAGGACATCGTGCTGCCGATGATACCGGCGCCGGTCATTATAGGAAACGTCTTCGACCCCCCCGGAGAGCCGTTGGCCGGAGCGCTGGTGCGAGCATACCGGCGCCAGTACACTCCTTACGGGACGCAGCTCAAAATCGTAAGAACGGGAATGACCAATGATATGGGAGAGTTCCGATTGTTCGGCCTGAATTTTGGCGAGTACTTTATAAGCGCCGGATACAGCGACCGGGACCGCGCGGCCGCGATCGGAAGAGCGCAGTTGAGCGCGAACGTGTCCAAAGCAGATGGCGGTTATGCGACCATCTTCTATGACGGCGCTGAGGACATCTCGCGGGCACAGGCAGCGCACCTGGCGCCCGGGTCCGACCCCGGCACACTAAACATCTCCCTTAGAACCTCGGCTCGGTTCAGAATCCGCGGACAAGTACTTCCGCTGATGGAAGGCGCGAAGATCGTGTTGGCTCCAAAAGGCGCCGACCTCACAGAGGCCGACTACTTCACACAACCTGATACGAGCGGTGCATTCGAGATTGGTGGAGTCTCGCCCGGCTCTTATCTCCTGCTCGCGACGGCGGCTGACGGCGCTCTGTCGTCGGATGCGATTGCTGTCAACGTGACGGATAGCGATATCGATAGAGTGCGCCTCGCACTCGAGGACACGACGTCTATCCCCGGTGGGTTGTTTTTGGAAGGCACCGCCAGTGCGAATCTTTCCGGCTTGCACGTCAAGTTAGTGCGCAGCAGCACCGAATTTGATCAAAGAATCGATGCTCTCACGGGTCCGGATGGCACATTTATTCTCGAGCATGTAGCTCCCCTGGCGGAGTATGACGTCACCGTCGACCCGCTTCCGCCGGGTACATACGTGAAGAGCATAAGCTCCATTGCCCGCAACATTCTCCCGGGCAAGTCTCGACTTCCCGCGCTCCAGCCGCTGCGGATCGTGCTCGCCGCAGCCACGGACGGCCTGGAAGTGCAGGTCACTAAAGGAGGCGATCCCGCGGCCGGAATGCAAGTGGTGCTCATTCCCGATCCCTTACTGCGCCGGCGAGCCGATCGATATATCACCGGCTTCACCAGCGACTCCGGGGACTTACGCTTGACCGCAATTCCTCCAGGACGATACACGGCATACGCCTTTGAGCAGATTGAACCCGGCGCTTATTACGCACTCGCGTACAGTGCGCCGGCCGACAATCGTTTCAGAGATCGTGCAGTTTCTGTGACTGTTGGCGAGAACGGCACGAAAGCAATTCAATTGAGAGTCATACCTGCCGCGGAAACGGCAGGAGGCTTGCAATGAAACGATCTTCGGCCGGACTCGTACTGGCGCTTGTCGCATTGCAGCTCACACCTCTTCTTGGCGCGATCACCGGAATCGTGATCAAAGCAGGCACAGCGATCCAGCAGCCTTTACGGAATGCGCGGCTGGAACTCACCGGCGGTGCGGGGACGGTCCTGGTTACGCGAACGGACGCGAATGGAAAATTCGTGTTCTCCAATCTTGCACCCGGCGAATACGGGTTGGCGGTCACGTGCGATGGGTTTATCCGTCAGGACTTTCCGAAAAAGATCGTTCTCGGCCGGGGGCAACAGGCGGGGAACATCCTGTTTGAATTGGATCCTGCGCCCACGGCCGCAGGATCGGTTTTGGATAGCTATGGTGAACCGATCGCCAACATCGTGGTTGAAGCGCTGCGCCGAAGCTACGACGTGCGCGGCAATTCCAGACTGGCCCGTGCGGCAACCGCCGTGACGGACGATCGCGGCGGGTACCGCATCTTCTGGCTTGATCCCGGAGAATATTTTTTCTACGCGGCGTCGCCTTTACCGGACGGCACCGAGGCGCAGCCCGTGCGCGTTTTCGCACCGACGTACTCTCCGGGCGTTAGCACACCTGACGACGCAAAGCCGCTCCGATTGACTATTGGCCGGGAAGTACGTGTCGACTTCCGGTTACAGCGTGCGGCGTTGTGGTCCGTTACAGGTCAGACGATGATTGGAATGACAGGCCGGTCTGTTGCAGCCACGATCACGGCTACGCCTCCCGCGGAAGCCCCGAGTTTTTCCCGATATCGGGCGCAGAGTTCGATGACCCCGTATCCCGGCCTGTTCTCGATGGAGAATGTCGCACCGGGTTCTTACATCCTCATGGCAAAGACTGGATCCGGAGGTCAGGAAATGACGGGATTTCAGCGTATCGTGCTCCGTCCGTCGGCTTTCATTCCTCCTCCTGCCCCTCCTCCAAAGTACACGGTCTTCCTTAAGTTAAGCCCGCCACTCTCGGTCAATGGCCGTCTGTTCATCGAATCGCGTGAAACGGTCGATCTGCGCGAAGCGAATGTGACGCTCATATCGACCGATCCGGATTTGCCGTCGCCTCGAAGCGTTTTCGCGCGACCGGATGGGCAATTCATCCTGACCGGCATTGTGCCGGGAAGCTATGTCCTGGAGATTTCCAACTTGCCCCAGGATCTCTATCTCAAGGCTGCGCGATTCGGCGCCGAGGATATCCTGGCAAAACCACTCACGTTGGAAACACGAGAGGCGGCAAACCCTCTCCAGATTCTGCTGGGTTCCGACGGAGGCCGCCTGCAGGTCTCGGCCTACAATGACAAGGGCGAGACGCACTCTGGAGCGCACTTCGTACTCGTCCCGGACGTCAAGCGCCGCGACCGCAGGGAACAGTATCGCGTCGCGACTTCCAGCGAAAATGGACAGGCGGTCCTCCGCGGAATTCCTCCGGGAAGCTACAAGCTATTTGCCTGGGAAGATCTGGAAGCGAACGCCTATCTGAGCTCGGATTACCTGCGCACCTACGAAGCTTTCGGCGTTCCAGTGAACATCTCCACCAGTGATAACCCTCCCGTTTCGGCTCGATTGATTCCGAAGGAATGATTTCTCAGAACGCGTACTTGATCGCGAACTGGGTTGCAAACCCTGAGCCCGGTGAAATCGATTGAAGGAGTGCGCTATCCGAAGATTATAATCGGCCGGCATGCAGGGTCTAAGTTGGTGGCGAATTGCTCGACGGATGGCTTGGAAAATCAGGGGGCGGCGACCTCTCTTGACGTCGTCAAGGCGCCTTACACGGGAAGAACGGCGCGAGGTCGTCACAAAGATCGACGAGCTCGCGCCATGGTTTCACAACATGAATCTTGGAAATGACGTATGGACAAACCCCACATGGGAGGGTTCCGGACCGGATTATCCGAAATGGCGCTGGGAACTCGTCCAACCCATGTTACCCGATGTCCAAGGCAGGAAATGTTTGGATATCGGCTGCAGCTCGGGCTTCTTTGCACTTAAGCTGAAAGAACTAGGAGCCGAATATGTTCTGGGGATCGATCAGGGCGAACAAGAAATTGCTGTCAAACAAGCACGCTTTGCCGCGACTTGTGTCCGGCTCGATGTCGATTTCGATTCAATGTCAGTGTATGACCTGGCCCATGCAGGTAAGACTTTCGACATCGTGCTGTTTCTTGGCGTCTTCTATCATTTACGTCATCCGCTACTTGCACTTGAATCTATTAGAAAAGTTTGTGGACATACCTTGCTGATACAAACAATTACAACGCCGCATGAGCGGCCGTTGCATGGGTCATCTCCCAAATATCGCGAAGATGCGGGCTTGAAATCGGCGGAACTAAACCAGCCGGACTTTCCTATGTTGCGTTTCGTGAACGGTGGACTCGACGGGGATCGATCATGCTGGTTCGTGCCGTCTCCGGAAGCCGTTCTCGCCATGCTCAATTCTTCAGGATTCCTGCCTGAAGAAATGATTTTTCCGACGAACCACGAAATGATTGTGCGCTGTTCGGTAAAATAACATCTAGCCTGAATTTCCACGGCACACCTTTCCCGCGACATGAATCCCGACGAAAGGGGGAATCTACAGGCTTCGAACGAAATCTCGACTCACCAACAGGTGCGCTACCTATACCAGTACGACACTCACGGGAACTGGACAGAACGTGTTGTATCGGTGCGGCTCGAGCGGAACCCGGATTTTCAGCGTTCGAACATTGAGCGCCGGAAAATCAGCTACTACGCCACTTGAATCTCAGTCTATGCTGAACGCATGACACGGTTGACGGTCGTGCCGGTCGATGATTCCGACGTATCGGTAGACCTCTTCGATCCCGCCGTCCATTTCTCGGACCCGACGAATCCAAAACTCTCGCATCGCTCGAAGCCAGAAAAGCAGCGGGCCGCGACATCGCGCAACGCATCCGCCACGCAATGGCACACGGAGAGAATGTTCAGGCGTTACTACGCAGCTTGAGCTCCGAGCCTGGAGACAGCGACAGCCCGCAGCGTTTATGGACAGCTCGATTTGCGGGAACGTTGATTCATACCTTGACAGATTTCACACCGCAACTGGATCAACTCGAGAATTTGCCGGTCCTCCCAAGATTTTTTCGCAAGCAATAGGAAAATGTTCCACCACTGACAACTTGGCCGAGGGTATGCAAGCGTCACTTAGTGTAATTACTGTACGGTAGCGTACCAAGACACTATCGAGATTGTGTAGTTGACGCAACATTGCTAGCATTTGCGCGTGAAATTTAATGTTGGTGATCGTGTCGAATGGGTTCGCGCCATTCCGAGTCCTGAATTGAAGGATATTGCCGGCATTGTGATGGCCGTTATTCCGAATGATCAGGACCTTGACGATTTCTACATGTACGATATCCAATTTGATTTCGGACTGTACACACTCTACGGCACGCAATTAGGTCCAGCAAAACCCACGCTATGATGGCCACCGTGAAGACACGCCCGCGCCCACGAACAAAGGCGGAAGACGTCCCAGGGCCTGCGTATCCAAGCTCCATCCGATCAACAACCACTATCGCTCTTGTCTGTTTACCACTTAATGGAGGGAATTGAAGGCCAGAACCGGCGATCGAAAAGTTCTCGTCGGATTATTCTATTTCCTCCCGTCTCGCCCGAGTTTCTCCAAGGGTTCTTAATCTTTTCAACATAAGTTGCGAATCAAGGTCATTGAGAGCGGAGGCTTCATCGCGGTTAGTCGTAAATTCGTATTCCAGATAATCGGAGACGATCCGAACCTTTGTCAGATACTCGCCCGTGGACATGCGTATGACGAAGAAGCGCATTTAAGTAGGTTCAACGAGGGTCTTCTCAAGGATAAACAAGAGCTTGCATGCCGAAAAGTATAAACGGGTCAACGTACCTTAGAATCCAAGACGAATGCCGCCGTTGATGACTCGCCCATCGAGTGGTGCCCACGCATCCACTGTCCAGCGCCCATCGAAGTTCCGCGACGGCCTGACCAGCCGGTCGTAACGCGTCTGGCGAACATTCCCGAGATTCTCTGCATTAATGAACAGCCGCAGCGGTCCGAAACGACGCTCTATTAAGAGACCAAATACCCAATAAGGAATACTTGAAGAACGATACGGGTTGTTGTCCAGTCGTTGATGTCCCGTATAGAACATTTCGATGCCGATGCGTGCCTGACCTTCCTTTTCCCACGTGCCGACGATTCCAGCCGTCTGTCGCGGTGTCAATGGCACCAGGTCCCGTCGATTCTCTTGAACATCCAATTCAGATGCATGGACAAATGTGTGCGTGACGGTCAAACCGAAATCGCCCGCGCGAAGGCGGCCCAGAAGTTCGGACCCGACAGTCCGCGTTGCTCCATTTGCATTGATGATTTCGAATCCGACGGGAACTGATTGAACGGCAGAGCGGATCATGATCGGACTACGGATAACCGAACCGAATACGGTTCCATTCAACTCCACGTGCGAGGCGGTCCAACCGAGATCACCCGATGCGCTCACCGCACGCTCGGCCTTGAGATTCTTCAATGGCACCAAATTCGACAACCCTACAGCTTCGGTTTCTTCGGTGAACGGAGTCGGCGCAAAAACGCCGGTACCAGTCGATAGTCGCGCCGTAAATTGTTTAGGCAGCCGAATTAGTGCCGAAATCCGCGGATTGAAAAATGTGCCGTAAACGTTATGTATGTCCACGCGGGCACTACCGGAAAGCGTCATATGTCGGTTGAGGACAAAATCATCCTGAGTGAAGAAAGCCGGAACGGTGTACGTATAGTTGAACCGCGAAATGTCCCGCCCGCGATAGCTATCACTTTGGAGAGCGGCTCCAGCGGCCCATGTGTGTTTACCGCTCACGCCACTGAGTGATGCCTCGCCGAACCAGGTTCCATGGCGGTCCCGCTCTACAACCGGACCGAACTGGTGACGGTGCCATTGCGTCATTGTCGATCCGCGCACCGAGACGATGCGTGAACCCAACAGAAACCGTCCGACGAATCCGCCATCGGCTCGACGCGTCGCGAGTTCTTCGGCAAATGTTTGTCCGTTTGGAACGACAGCCGTTTCCATAGTTCCGCCCTCGCGATCCTCAACCATTGTCCCAATCGTTGCAAACAAAGATTTCCCCTTGCCGTCGTCCCACATGACACGAGGCCGGATGGTTCCGCGCCGATAACCAGCCAGGTCCGCCCATCCATCGCCGTCGATGTCCGTTTTCTCCTGCCCATGGGCTCCACCAAGCAGCGTCAGGCCCCAGCCCGTTTTTCGCGGCTCAGCAAGCCAGAAGACCGCGTCGGTTCCGCCACGTGATGTGCGGTTGAGCAGAAATTCGTGTTCGGACTGTTTTGGCCGGCGAGACACAAGGTTTACGACTCCGCCAAGCGCGGACGAACCATAGAGAGCTGAGGCGACACCTTTGATGACTTCAACCTGGCCGAGATCGAGAGGCGGAATTTGAAGCAGGCCGATTGTTCCCGTTTGTCCGCCATAGAGTGGCAGCCCATCGGAAAGGACCTGCGTATATCGTCCGCGAAGACCTTGAACTCGTACGTTCGCGGCCCCGAGGGATGGAGACGTCACTTGAACACGCAGGCCTCCAGTTTCATTGAGCAGCATCGCAAATCTCCAGGAGTCATCAGTGCCTTTTCTTCCACCTCCTCCTGTTGGAGTACTTCAACGCGCAACGGTGCATCTTCGATACGTTGTTCCGTCCGGGTGGCAGTGACGGTGATTTCTTCCTTGAGGACCACTTCCGATTCGAGATCGACAGTGACGCGAATTATCGAGTCGGGAACGACCGTCACTCGCGTCATCTTCGTCTTAAAGCCGAACCTTCCTGCGATCAACTCAACCTCGCCAGCCGTTAACTGAAGTACTGCCTCTCCCATGGAATTTGTGAGGACCGTTGTCTCCCCCGCCGACAATTCTGCCTGCGACACAGGTCCAGAGGGGCTCCGAACTTCTACAACCACGGTTCCGCGGCCGGGCTGCTGAGCGGCAGCTACATTTACTCCGCTGCCAAACACGAGCATTGCGAATAGAAGAACAAGGTGATGTCGCACGAACTGACTCCCTGGATAATGCGGCTTTGGTGCTTTGAGAAAAGAGAGGTTCGTTGCGGATTAAATGCGCAGGGCAAAACGCTGCGAAGCCATCGACGGCACATTTGTACCAGGCGAAAGTCCGTAGGCAGTCGAGCCGCAGTCAATCGGACCGGACACTAATTCGACAATTGGGGCACTGAACAGCGCGGTCCCTCCAATCGCGCTTGCATCGACCGACACCTTACCTGCACCCATGAAATCGGTTGAGACGCAGTCAGTGCAGGTGCCAGTATGCTCGTGGCTCGCTGTTACGGAAACGGGATGTTCTGGACACACGATGGAGCAGGTCACCGCGACAGCGAAAATAATTGCCAGCAAATGGGAAAGCACTGCGTGTTTCACTGAACGCCGATTATATCGTGACCACCGAACGTGAGAAAGGGCGGCATAGGCGCCAGAACCGGGCAGGTGAGGGCCGGCTGATGCTCGAGACGTAGAGCTTCGAGAAATTGCCTCTTATGTTTTCACCCGTGCCAGTTTCTCCATCAAGGTAATCACGGCCGAGAAATCTTGCTCGGGGCTTTCGCTGAACTCCGAGACGTTCATTTGAAAAGCTGCCGCAGTTGCCGGCATTGGTACTTTCGCGGCAGCCGCGGTTTCGAGAATCAGGCGAAAGTCTTTGTTCATGAGCGGAAGTGCAAACTGGGGACTGTAGTCTTCGAGGTCCGCGCGTGACAGCTTTCCGAGATGCGCAGGTGCAATCACCGCTGTATGTGACAAGACCTCGAGCAGTCGATGACGATCCAGCCCTTCCTTTTGGCCAAAGGCAACCGACTCCGCGATCGCCTGCATTCCCACTCCGAGCTCCGTACTTAACCAACGCGTCGGCAGCCTCCCGACGCCGATTGTAGGCGATCAGCCGATATCCGCGTTCGAGCAGACGTCTGGCAATGCGGCTTCCCATGTTGCCGATGCCGATAAAGCCAAGTCGGGTATTTTCGTTAGTGAGCGAGTTCATTTCATTTCAGGGGCACACGTCCTGCCAGAACCCGATCAGATTTTTACGGACGAGGCCAACAGGCGAATGACGACGGCTTGCGGCGCCTGGCGTGCGGAAGTGTAATTGGAGGTGTCGCATGAAAAACACTATCGGCCTTCTTGCAATATGTTTGATGCTTGTTGTCCCGAGTTTTGGGCAAGGCAGAGGCGGCGGCCAACATGGCGGTGGTGGTCATGGTTTTGGCGGCGGGCACATTCCTGAACGTGGTCCTGCTCCCGCCCGAATTCAA
>Ga0137394_10002742_pt1 | contig 13095 bp, 12 predicted proteins | sample czobulk116metaG_FD_108278 | JGI IMG/M metagenome (GOLD analysis project Ga0137394, IMG submission 108278) | Vadose zone soil microbial communities from Angelo Coast Range Reserve, California, USA - czobulk1.16 metaG | ecosystem: Environmental > Terrestrial > Soil > Vadose zone | place: USA...
CAAGGGCTGGGCGCGCTTCGACGCCTACCAGCCGCAATACAGCCTGGTGGTGCGCGACATCGACGAGGAACTCGTGCCGGCCTGCGAAGCCAAGGGACTGGGGCTCGTCGCGTGGTCGCCGCTGGCCGGCGGCTATCTCGCCGGCAAATACCGGCCGGGTGAGCTCAAGGCCGACGGCACGCGCCCGGCCGAGGGCTGGGGCTTCTTCAGCCGCTCCTTCGCCCCGAACCATGCCGAGATCCTGCAGACCCTGCTCGACACGGCGCGCGAGATCAACCGCTCGCCGGCGCAGACCGCGCTGCGCTGGGTGATGGACCAGCCCTTCATGACCAGCGCCATCGTCGGCGCGCGCAACGCCCAGCAGCTCGGCGAGACGCTGGGCGCCGGCGGCTGGCGCCTGCCGGCGGCAGCGCTCGACAAATTGAACAAGGTGTCGGCCCAGCCGCACCGCTATCCGCGCGCCTTCGAGGAGTCGATGGTCGAGCGGCGCAATTCGGCGATCAAGATGCCGGCCAAGAAGTAGCCATAGAGCGGAGTCGCGCCGTGGGCCGCAACATCGTTGTATGCTGTGACGGTACGGCCAATCAGTTTGCGCAAAACAACACCAACGTCATCAGGCTCTACTCGGCACTGGTCGACGATCCCGCGCGGCAGCTGATCTTCTACCATCCCGGCGTCGGCACGATGGAGGCGCCGGGCGCGCTCACCAGCTGGGGCCAGAAGGCGACGATCCTCGCCGGCATGGCGGTTGGCTACGGCCTGGAGCGCGACATCACGGCCGCCTACACGTTCATTATGAACAACTACAAGGCGGCCGAGGACGACCGGCTGTTCTTGTTCGGCTTCAGCCGCGGCGCCTACACGGTCCGCGCGGTTGGCTCCCTGCTGCGCAGCTGCGGAATCCTGCGGCCGGGGCACGAGACATCGATACCCTATGCCATCCGGCTGATGAACGCGATCGGCACCAAGGACCGTCGTACCGCCGAGCGCTTTCGCCTGGTCGACCGCTTTCGGGACACCTTTGCCGCAAGCTACTGCAAGCCTTACTTTGTCGGCGTGTGGGATACCGTTTCCTCGATCGGCTGGATCAATAGTCCGCTGAAGATTCCTTACACCGCCAACAATTCCGACATCCAGATCGGCCGTCACGCGCTCGCCATCGACGAGCGCCGCGGCTTTTATCGCCCGAATCTCTGGCGCCCGGGCGAGGATGCCGCGCGATCCGGTCCAAAGGACCTGAAGCAGGTATGGTTCGCCGGCGTGCATTGCGATGTCGGCGGCGGCTATCCCGAGACGGAAGGAGGCCTGTCGAAGATCGCCTTGCGCTGGATGTTCCGCGAAGCCGAAGCGGCGGGCTTGATCGTTGATCCTGGTCGCAGAGAGGCCGTGATCGCCGCCGGACACGGTCCGGACCCCAATGCGCCCATGCATGATGAATTGGCGGCGCATTTGTTCTGGCGCCTGTTCGAGTACATTCCTAAATATCACTACGACTATCTCACCAGGACCGAGAGCCTGCGCGCCAACGACGGCAGGCCACGCTGGCTGCCGCCGGGATCGCTGATCCACGAATCGGTTTTCCAGCGTGCCGGCCATACGCCGCCGCTGCCGGCCGACTACAAAGTCGAGGCTTAGCCCGCCGGGCCGCCAAGCTGAGGATTTTCCCAGATGCCACGGCATCGTGATGCAAATGGCAATGCCGCGGCGGAGCCGTCTGCTCCAAACGTCGGCTCGTTGAAAGCGCGGTTCGGCGCACTGCGCACGCTCCGACCTTTCATTGCGATGGTGTGGCGGACGAGTCCGGATCTGACCGTGCTGTCCCTGCTGCTGCGGCTGGTGCGGGCGCTGCTGCCGGTCGTTGCCCTCTATATCGGCAAGCTGATCATCGACGACGTCGTGCAACTGGTGCGGATGCCGGATCGACCGTCGGCGCTGCGGGAATGGCTGGCGAGCGGCCTGCTCAACGGGCTCGGCGTGCTTTTGCTGGCCGAGTTTGGCCTTGCGCTGCTGTCTGACATCCTCGGCCGCGTCGTCTCCCTGATCGACAGCCTGTTGTCGGAGCGGGTGACCAACGCCTCGAGCGTCAGCCTGATGGAGCACGCCGCGACGCTCGATCTGGAGGACTTCGAGGATGCCGAGTTCCAGGACCAGCTCGAACGGGCGCGCCGCCAGACCAGCGGCCGGCTCACGCTGATGAGCCAGCTGTTCGGCCAGGCGCAGGACATCGTGACCGTGGTGAGCTTCGCCGGCGGATTGCTGGTCTATGCGCCGTGGCTGATCGTGTTGCTTGTGGTGGCGCTGGTGCCGGCGTTCCTGGGCGAAGCGCATTTCAATGCGCAGACCTATACGCTCGACTTCGGCCGCACGCCGGAACGGCGCGAGCTCGACTATGTGCGGCAGACGGCGGCCAGCGTCGAGACTGCCAAGGAAGTGAAGATCTTCGGCCTGAACCGCTTCCTGATCGAGCGCTATCGCAGCCTTGCGGACGCCTTCTACGCGACCAACCGCCGCCTCGCCATACGGCGCGCCGCCTGGGGCGGCCTGCTCACGTCGATCGGCACGATGGGCTACTACGTCGCCTATGCCTACATCGCCTGGCGCACGCTGGCCGGAGAGTTCTCGATCGGCGATCTCACCTTTCTCGCCGGATCGTTCCTGCGGCTGCGCAGCCTGCTCGAGGGGCTGCTGACGAGCTTTTCGTCGACCGCCGGCCAGGCGCTCTATCTCAACGACCTGTTCTCCTTCTTCGAGATGAGGCCGGAGATCCTGTCGCCGGACAATCCCCGGCCTTTTCCGCACCCGATCCGCGAGGGCTTCGTCTTCGAGGATGTCGGCTTCATCTATCCCGGTGCCGAGCACTGGGCGGTGCGCCATCTCAGCTTCACCCTCAAGGCCGGCGAGGTGGTGGCGCTGGTGGGCGAGAACGGCGCCGGCAAGACCACGCTGGTGAAGCTTCTGACCCGGCTCTACGACCCCGACGAAGGCCGCATCCTGCTCGACGGCCACGATCTTCGCGACTACGACCTCGACGAGCTGCGCGGCAGCATGGGCGTCATCTTCCAGGATTTCGTGCGCTACAATTTCACCGCCGGCGACAACATCGCGGTCGGCCGCATCTCGGCCCGCGACGACCAGGCACGCATCGAACGGGCGGCAAGGAGCAGCCAGGCCGACGACGTCATCGCCGGCCTGCCGGCGGGCTACGGCCAGCGCATCGGCAAGCGCTTCAAGAACGGCGTCGAACTGTCGGGCGGCGAATGGCAGAAGGTGGCGATTGCGCGCGCCTATATGCGCGAGGCCGAAGTGCTGATCCTCGACGAGCCGACCGCCGCGCTTGACGCGCGCGCCGAGTTCGAGGTGTTCCAGCGCTTCAAGGAACTGAGCAGGGGCAAGACCGCCGTCCTCATTTCACACCGCTTCTCGAGCGTGCGCATGGCCGACCGCATCTTCGTGCTGGTCGACGGCAAGGTCGAAGCCGCCGGCACGCACGACGAACTCGTCGCGCGGCCCGGCCTCTATGCGGAGCTTTTTGAGCTACAAGCTGCCGGATACAGATGACATGTCGCCCTGACAGAAAACTCTAGCCCGCGAGCACCGGCTCGCCGACGATCTGGGTGCGGTGCATCAGGCGGCGCAGGCTTTCGTCGAAGGCGTCGCGGCGGTGCATGACGCAGCGGTTGTCCCACAGCACGAGGTCGCCGGCGCGCCACTTCTGGTACCAGGCGAAGCGCTCCTGCGTGGCGTGTCCCCACACAGCGTCCAAAAGCTTCTCGCTCTCCTCGACGGGGAGGCCCTGAATGTAGGCGCCGGGCCGGCGGCCGAGGAACAGCGCCTTGCGCTGGGTCACCGGATGCAGGCGCACGAGAGGATGCACCGCGCCCGGCGTCCGGCGGACATCGAGGGTGGATTGAAAGCCCTTGCGCAGCTCGCCGGCCGAGTTGCGGCTGGAATCGTGGATGCAGGTCTTGCCCTCGACCGCGCGCTTCAGCTCGCCCGGCAGCGTTTCGTAGGCGGCGTACATGTTCAAGAACCCGGTATTGCCGCCGTCGGCCGGCACCTCCAGGGCGTAGAGCAGGGAGGCGCGCGGCGGCAGCGGGTTGTAGGACATGTCGGTGTGCCAGACGAGCTCATAGCTGCCGAGGCCGCCCACCGGCTTGCCGTCCTTGACGACGCTGGAGATCACCGCCACCCACTCCTGCGCGTCCTTGACCAGTCCGGAATCGGTGCGGTCGAAGTTCGCCGCGGCGACCGGCACGCGGTCGAGCTCGCCGAAACGGGCGCTGAACTTCATCAACATGGGGTCGTCGAGCTTCTGGCCGGAGAAGCGCAGCACGAGATGCTCGGCCCAAGCCTGGGCGATGCGAGCGAACGCGGCGTCGCTGATGGGCTGGGACAGGTCGACACCATGCACGTCGGCGGCGAGCGCGCCGCCGGTCGACTGGATCCACAGTTCTCTCGCAGGCTCGCTCATGGGCTGCCTCCCGGTTCGAAATAATGTGGCACGAATCGGCTGTTGTTGTGAGTGATGCGCCGCTCGTCCTCTCGCATGCCGATACCGGCCGGCCGGCCCTCGATCACCCACGAGCCGACGACGGCGTGGTTGCCGTCGAACACCGGCAACGGCTGATAGGCCTGCCAGACATAGCCCTCGCCGCCATAGTCGCCGCTGGCGGTGTCGAACACGCCCGGACCGACGATGGTGACGTTATGGCCTTCGCGGCCGAACACCGGTTTCTTCACATAGGATCCGCCGAGATCGGGGTGTTCGGCTTCGAAGGCCGGGAGGAGGTTGGCGTGGCCGGGAAAGCCCTCCCACAGAAGCGGCAGCAGCATCTTGTTGCTGAGGATCATCTTCCAGGCCGGCTCGATGAAGGCGGTGGTATCGGTGAGCACATGGACGCCGAACTCCTCGCGCACCATCCATTCCCAGGGATAGAGCTTGCTCATCACCTGGATCGGCATCTCGTCGGCGTCGGTGAAGCGCCGTCCATTCCAGCCGATCCGCGGCACGGCGATCGGCTTGCCGGCGAGACCGGCCTGCAGGGCGGTGTCGCGCAGATATTCCGACGTCGCGAGATCCTCGGGCTGGTCCTCGAAGCGGGCGAAATGCACCAAAGCTTCGGGCGGCAGGCGACGCAGGATGCCGCGCCATGCCTCGATCAGCTTCTCGTGGATGGAGTTGAACTGGTCGGCGTCGGGCTTGACGTCCTTCAGCCAGTACCACTGCACGACGGCCGCCTCGTAAAGCGCGGTCGGCGTGTCGGCATTGTACTCCAGGAGCTTGGGCGGACCCTTGCCGTCATAGGCAAGGTCGAAGCGCCCGCAGATCGTCGGATCGGCGCGCCGCCAGACGCGCTCGATATAGTCGCCCCAGGCCGGCGGGATGCGCATGCGTTGCCACAGCTTGTTGGCAACGACGTATTCGACGGCTTTCAGGCATATGCCATGCAATGCCTCGGTCGCCGCTTCCAGTTCGTCGATTTCGTCGGAGGTGAAGACGTAGCAGGCCTGCTCGGTCCAGTAGGCCTTGCCCTCCATGACGTAGTAGTCGAAGCCCAGTTGCTCGAGCTTGTGCTGCCAGCCCGGACGAGGCGTTGACGCTTCACGCCGCATGCTCAACTCGTGCCCGAGGAGCCGCTTTGCGAGCCCGTGGCGCCGAAGCCGCCGCGCTGGCTCTGGGCGGGCGTCGTCGCCGTCTGGCCCGGCGTCGGAGCGGGCGTCGAAACCGCAGGTCCGCGGAAGAACGGGTTGGGCAGGAACCAGAGAAAGGGCAATGCGCCGATGCCGGGCGTGCACGAATAGAGCAAGGCCGCGCCGGCGACGCCCATCAGCACGAGCTTGATGCCGCGCGACATGCGCGGGCCGCCGGGGCTGGGCGATGGCATCGACATGGTCAGGTCGTGAGGCACGCCGCGTTGATGAGACCGAAGCAGACCGAAAAGCCGCCGGCCGTGATGCCGGCCGCCGATTCGTTCGCTTCAACCGCTCGCTTGAGATCCGGCAGCATCAGGCGCAGGCCAATATGCACGATCACCTGGACGGCGAGCGCCACCAACGCCCACAGCACGACGTCTGTAAGGCTCACCGAATGGGCGATGGTGTTGGCGAGCGGCAGGCTGAAGCCGAGCAGGGCGCCGACCAGCGCCGTCGCGGCCGCCGAATTGCCGGCGCGGATCAGGGCGAACTCGCGCCATGGCGTGATCAGGACATAGATCCAGAGAAAGAGGGCGGCGAGCGCGAAGCCGACGACGACGTAACGCACGAAGTTCGGGAAGACCGCGACCAGCCAGTCGAGCTCGGGCATGGCCAAGAGTCTCCGTCTCTCAGCCGTGCATGGTCAAGCCGCCGGATACGCTGAGCGTCTGGCCGGTGATGAAGGCGGCGTCGTCGCTGGCCAGGAAGCAGACGGCGCCGGGGATGTCCTCGGGCTGGCCGACCCGCTTCATCGGGATGGCGCCGACCAGGGCCGCCCGGACCTTCTGGCCGCGCTCGTCGGCGCCGGCGACGGCCGCCAGCAATGGCGTGTCGGTCGGCCCGGGGCAGACGGTATTGAGAGTGATGCCGCGGCGCGCCACCTCGCGCGCCACCGTCTTGGTGAAGGCGATGATGCCGCCCTTGCAGGCGGAGTAGACCGCTTCCTGCGAGGAGCCGACCCGGCCGGCATCCGAGGCGATGTTGACGATGCGGCCCTGGCTGCGCGCCACCATGCCCTTCAGCACGAAATGGCTCATGTTGAGCGGCCCGCGCAGATTGACGGCGATCAGCTGGTCCCATAGGTCGGGCGTGGTGTCGACGAAGTTGGCGAAGCGGTCCCAGCCCGCGTTGTTCACCAGCACGTCGGTCGGGCCTATCTCGGTCTCGAAGTGCAGGATGGCATTGCCGACCGCGTCATAGTCGGCGATGTCGACGCCCGACACGAAGGCCTTGCCGCCGTTCTCCCGGATCTCGCCGGCGACCTTGTTGGCGCCGTCGAGATTCTTGTCGAATACGCCGATCTTTGCGCCGTAACCGGCGAAACGTCGGCAGATGGCGCCGCCGATCGCGCCGCCGCCGCCGGTGACGATGACGCTCTTGCCTGAGAGTCCACGCATGGCGCGCTCCTTACAGAGGCGAGTAGGGCTCGAACCTGGGCTTGCGCTTCTCGAGATGCGAGGCAAGGCCTTCCTTCACCTCGGGACCAAGGAAGCCCAGCATCTCGAGCGCCGTCGAGGCGTCGAAGGCGGGGCCCATCATGCGCAGCCAGTTGTTGAGCGCGTACTTGGTGAGGCGGATCGAGGTCTGCGCGCCCTCGGCGAGCTTGGTCGCGACCTCCAGCCCCTTGGCTTCGAGCTGGTCGTCCTCGACGCAGAGCGAGACCAGGCCGATGCGCTCGGCTTCCTCGCCGTCGACCGCCTCGCAGAGCAGCAGGTAGTACTTGGCCTTCGCCATGCCGCAGAGCAGGGGCCAGACGATCACGGCATGATCGCCGGCAGCGACGCCGAGCCGCGTATGGCCGTCGATGATCTTCGCCTTCTTCGAGGCGATCGACACGTCGGCCAGGATGCCCGCCACCAGGCCGGCGCCGACGGCAGGGCCGCGCATGGTGCTGACGATCGGCTTGGAACAGTTGATGACGTTGTAGACGATGTCGCGCGCTTCCTTCCAGGTACGCAGCAGCGCGTTGTAGTCTTTCATGTTCTTCTCGATGAGATCGAAGTCGCCGCCGGCCGAGAACACCTTGCCGCCGGCGCCCTGGATGATCACGCAGTTGACGGTGTCGTCGCCGTCGATGTCGCGCCACACATTGACCAGCTCGGTGTGCATGATCGAGTCGGTGGCGTTGTATTTGTCAGGCCGGTTCATGGTCACCCGCAGCACCTTGGGATGCGGGCGATCGAACAGCAGGCGCTGGTAGCGTTTTTGCCAGTCGGACATTGGGGTCTCCTCCGTTGTGGGGGAGCGTAGTCGCGCGGCAGGTGACTTGTCATCCTGAGCGAAGCGAAGGATCTCATGCCGGTTGCAAGCGGTGATGAGGTCCTTCGCTACGCTCAGGACGACAGTTCTTCAGCGCCGGATGTTACCGGCACTCCACTGGCCGGCGCTGGCGAAGCGCACGGCTTCTTCCGCCGCGCGAACCAGCGCGCGCGCCTTCAGCACGCTCTCATGATACTCGGCCTCGAGGTCGGAATCGGCCACGACGCCGACGCCGGCCTGCACATACAGGGTGTCGTCCTTGACCAGGCCGGTGCGCAGCAGGATGCAGGTGTCCATCGAGCCGTTGGCGGCGAAGTAGCCGGCGCAGCCGGCATAGATGCCGCGGCGCACCGGCTCGACCTCGTCGATGATCTCCATGGCGCGGACCTTGGGCGCGCCCGACAGCGTGCCTGCGGGGAAGCCGGCCTTGAGCGCATCGATCGCGTCCAGCCCGTCCTCGAGCGTGCCCTCGACATGGCTGCTGATGTGCTGAAGGTGGCTGTATTTCTCGATGGTGAACTGCTCGACGACCCGCACCGAGCCGATCTTGGCGACGCGGCCGACGTCGTTGCGGGCGAGGTCGAGCAGCATCAGGTGCTCGGCATGCTCCTTGGGATCAGCCAGCAGCTTGTCCGCGAGTTGCTTGTCCTCTTCAGGCGTGGCGCCGCGCCGTATGGTACCGGCCAGCGGACGGATCGTGACGACGTCGTCGCGCAGGCGCACCAGGATCTCCGGGCTCGAGCCCACGATCGAGAAATCGCCGTAGTCGAAGAAGATCAGGAATGGCGAGGGGTTGATGCGACGGAGCGACCGATAGAGCGATAGCGGCGGCAACGTGAAGGGCAGCGAGAAGCGCTGCGACGGCACGATCTGGAAGGCGTCGCCCGCGCGGATGTATTCCTTGCAGGTCTCGACCATCGCCTTGAAGTCGTCCTTCGACATGTTGGCTTGCGGCTCGGGCAGGCCGTTCAGCGCATCGGCGCTCTCGCGGCGGAACGGCAGCGAGCGCTCGAAATCGGAGACCGCGTCGGCCAGCCGCTCCTGCGCCGCCTCGTAGGCCGCGCGCGCGCCGATGCCGGGCTGCGGCCAGGCCGGCGTGACGAGGGTGACGTTGTCCTCCAGCCGGTCGAAGATGCAGATCATGGTCGGCCGCACCATCACCGCGTCGGGCAGGCCGATCGGGTCGGGGTTCTTGTCGGGCAGCCGCTCCATGTCGCGGACCATGTCGTAGCCCAGGAAACCGAACAGGCCCGAGGCCATCGGCGGCAGGCCGGCCGGCAACTCCATCTGGCATTCGCGGATCAGCAGCCGCAGCGTCTCGAGCGGCCGTCCCTTCAGCGGCTCGAAGGCCTGGGCGTCGGTGCGGGCGCGGCGGTTGATCTCCGCCTGGCCTTTGGCGCAACGCCAGATCACGTCGGGCTTGAAGCCGATGATGGAATAGCGGCCGCGCACCGAACCGCCCTCGACCGATTCCAGGAGGAACGAGTTGGCCCGGCCGTCGGCCAGCTTCAGGTAGGCCGAGACCGGCGTCTCGAGGTCGGCGACCAGCTTGGTCGAGACGAGCTGCGGCTTGCCGGACTCATAGCATTTCGTGAAGGCGTCAAAGCTGGGCGAGATCGACATCGACCGGCTACTGCTGTTGCGGCTTGAACGCCGCGGCGAACACCGCCTCGTCGACCGAGACGCCGTACTTGGCGCGCAGCGCGCTCACGAGTTCCAGGATCAGGTCGTTCGACACCATGGTGTCGAGCTGCTTGGCGAACCGGTCGACCGCCTCCTTGTCCTTGGTCATGTCGGCCGCCTCGACCTGCTTGAGGCGCACGATCACGCTGCCCTCGGCGGTGCGCACCGATGTGGCCTTGCCCGGCGCCAGCTTGAACAGCGCCTGCACGATCGGCTGGGTGAGGTAATTGCCCTGATCGACCTCGTAGCGCGTCACCGCCTTGGCGGTCCTGACTTCGAGGCCGAGTTCTTTGGCGAGCGTGGCGAGATCGGTGCCGGCTTCGGCCTTTTCGACGGCCGCCTTGACCTTGGCGTCGGCGAGCTTGCGCCGCTCCTCGGCCTGCCACGCCTCGACGACCTTGGGCTCGACCTCGGTCAGCGGCGGAATGCGCGCGGGCGTGACGCGGTCGGTGCGCACGACGAAGTATTCACCGCGCGGCGTTTCCAAAAGCTCGCTCTCCGCGCTTTCGCGCGTAGCGAACGCCGCCTGCACCAGTTCGGAGGCGGCCGGGCCGATCACCACCTGCTTGCCCGACGCATCCTGGCCGCGGGCATCGACATTCTCGTAGGTCTTGATCTTCAGCCCGAGCTCCTCGGCCGCAGCCTTCATCGACTGGGTCCTGCTCAGGATGCGCTCGAAATCGGTGACCAGCTTGATCAGGAGGTCGGGCGCCTGCTGGGCCTTCAGCTCCTTTTCGAGCTTGGGCTTGACCTCGTCGAACGACACCGCCTTGCCGGACTCGATCTTGTTGATGCGCACGACGTGCCAGCCGAGCGGCGACTGGATCGGCGCCGGTGCGACGCCCTCGGGCAGGCTGAAAACGCCGTCGGCGAGCGGGCCGGGCGGCAGGTCCTTCTTGGTGACCGACCCGAGCTTGATCACGCCGTCGGCAGTGCCGAGCACTTCCTTGGCCGCGTCCTCCAGCGACTTGCCGGCCTTGACGGCGGCGATGATGGCCTTGGCCTTGTCCTCGCTGGCGGCCATCGCCTGGTCGACGTCGCGCTTTTCCGGCGTGCCGAACTCGGCCGCGCGGGCCTCGTACTCCTGCTTGATCTGCTCGGCCGACACCGACACTTGCGGCAGGATGTCGTCGACGCTCAGCAGGACGTAGGAAAAGGAACGGTACTCGGGGATCTGGAACTTGGCCTTGTTGGCCTCGAAATAGGCGTTGAGCTGCTCGGCCGTGGGCCTGGGCACGTCGACGATGACGGCGTCGGGCACATAGATCGTCTCGGCGATCCGCTTCTCGCTCTCCATCTTGAAGATGTCGTCGCGCAGCGACTTGGGTGCGAGACCGTCGGGACGCACCGCGGCGAAGAGCTGATTGGCGGCGATCTCGCGGCGCAGCGCTGCGACGTATTGCGGCTCGCTCATGCGCGCCTGCTGCAGGCGGTTGCGGTAGAGCAGGGGGTCGAACGAGCCGCCGGTGCCCTGGAAGGCGGGGTTGCGGGCGATTGCCGCCTGCACCTCGGCGTCGCTCACGACCAGGCCGAACTGGCGGACGGCATAATCCAGCACGGTCTTCTGGATGACCTCCTCCAGCGCCCGCACATGCAGGCCAAAGCGCAGCGCCTGTTCGGGTTCCGGCCGCTGGCCGGTCTGGCGCTGGATGCCTTCAAGCTGCTGGTTGAATTGATCGCGCACCTCATTGATCGGGACCGATGTGCCGCCGACCCAGCCATAGAGCGGGATGTGCGTGCCGCCAACATGGGCGACCTCGGTGCTGCGCCCGCCGCTGCGCAGCATGTCGCCGATGCCCCAGAAGGCGAAGCTGACGATCAGCATGCCGAAGAGCACGGCCAGAATGATATATTTTGCGAATTTACGGAACTGATTCACGGAAGCGGCGGGGGTTTGCGGGGGGTCGGTTTCGTCGGGGCGAATGCCTACCACCCGCCCCTTGGACAGGCAACCAAGTGGCCTTTGACCGCCGCAGCCGCCGCCGCTAGACACGCCAGCGGCACCCCAGGGGAATTTCATGGCGCGCGTGAGACGGCCGCTGATCGCCGGCAACTGGAAGATGAATGGTCTGCGGGCCGATGCCCTGGCGCTCGCCAAGGGCGTGGCGGACGGCGTGAAGCAGGCCGGATGGACCGATCGCGAGGTGCTGGTCTGCCCGCCGGCGACTTTCATCCTCGCGGTGGCCGAGGCGGTGAAAGCAAGCGGCGTTCTAGTCGGCGGACAGAACTGCCACGCCAAGCCAAGCGGCGCCCACACCGGCGAGATCGCCGCCGAAATGCTGCGCGATTGCGGCGCCAGTCACGTGATCGTCGGTCACTCCGAGCGGCGCGCCGATTGCGGCGAGACCGACGCGATCGTACGCGCCAAGGCCGAAGCGGGGTGGCGCGCCGGGTTGCTGCCGATCGTCTGTATCGGCGAGACGCTGGCCGAGCGCGAGGCCGGCAGGACGCTTGACGTGCTCGCCACGCAGCTCAAGGGCAGCGTCCCGCCCGGCGCCACCGCGGCCAGGCTGGTCGTGGCCTATGAGCCGGTCTGGGCGATCGGCACGGGCAAGACGCCGACCACGCCGGAAGTCGCCGCAGCCCATGCGCATATTCGCAAGGTGCTGGGCGGGCTGATGGGCGAGGCGGCTGGGGTTCGCCTTCTTTATGGCGGCTCGGTGAAGGACAGCAATGCCGCGGAATTGCTGGCAGCGGGCGACGTCGACGGCGCCCTGGTCGGCGGCGCCAGCCTCAAGGCCGGCGAATTTTTGGCTATCGCCAAGGCCGTTTAAAGCGGCTAGAAGCGCCCGCTTGGCGAGTATTCGCATGGGCATTCCGACCGGGCGCTGAACGAAATGGACGCGGTAAGAGGCTTTTTGCACGACTGGCGGCTGGTGCTGCTGATCATCCATGTCGGCGTCACGGCCGCGATGATCGTGGTCATCCTGCTCCAGCGCAGCGAAGGCGGCGGCCTGGGCATGGGCCGCACCGACGCGCTGTTCTCGGTGCGCGGCCAGGCCAATGTCCTGTCGCGCATGACGGCGATCTTCGCCGGCATCTTCTTTTTCCTCAGTCTGGTGATGGCCTGGAGCATGACCGATCCGTCGCGGGCGGCGCGCTCGATCATGGACCGCGTGCCGGCGGCGCCCGCCGCGCCTGGAAGCGCGGCGCCGGGAGGTGCCGTTCCCGCACCGGCCGTGCCCGCTCAACCGTCCGCGCCAACGCGCTAGACGTCCGGCCCGCTAGGAAAAAGCGCCGTGGCCGACCGTTTCCTCCGCCGAAACTCTTCCGGCGGAGCAATATCCCCATGGCTGCGGCCCGCAAGCTTCGCTATGCTGTAAGCCCATGACGCGCTTTATATTTATAACGGGCGGCGTGGTGTCCTCGCTAGGAAAAGGTCTTTCGTCGGCGGCGCTGGGGGCGCTGTTGCAGGCGCGCGGCCATCGCGTCCGGCTTCGCAAGCTCGATCCCTACCTC
>Ga0137394_10002744_pt1 | contig 13090 bp, 33 predicted proteins | sample czobulk116metaG_FD_108278 | JGI IMG/M metagenome (GOLD analysis project Ga0137394, IMG submission 108278) | Vadose zone soil microbial communities from Angelo Coast Range Reserve, California, USA - czobulk1.16 metaG | ecosystem: Environmental > Terrestrial > Soil > Vadose zone | place: USA...
TCGATGCTGCGCACGGTATGGACCTTTGGTTTGGACACCGACGCGTTATCCGCGGCATGTTTTACTGCGTCTTGCCAACCGTCAGAGCCGCCCACATGCTCTAGTTCGGTAAGCCTCCAGGCCAGAAATAGAGCTACATCGTCGGCAGTCCGAATTACGAAGACCGGGCCTCCGCACCAATCCTCAGCCCATTTGCGCTGTTGCTTGTTTAGCCCCTTCTTTCCGTAATAGCTCTGAGGATTCTTTATTTCGATGAACGACCAGATTCCTTTGTACCAAACCAATAAATCCGGCACCCCAAAGAAAGCCCTGGACATGTCCTTTACAAATGCTCCTCCGGCCATCAACAACCGTACGATCTCCCAATGATTGGCGTCCTTCTTCGAACTCATCCGCATGTGATACTCCCCGCGGCTACTGTCTCTGCATAACAGTGAACAGAATTTGCGTAGACGTCCGTAGTGCAGGAATTCCTTTTTGCACTCAACGCAAATCTTCCTGCCAGCACCACGATAATTTGGATTCGCAGAACCAAGCAGCCTTTCCTTGTAACCGATCGCCATGCACTGCTTTGAGCAGTACGTTTGCCGCTGCCGATGGACTGTGGCATCGGCGCTAAATCCACACTGCGCGCAACGCCATAGCCCAAAATTGCGTCTAGCTGCGTTGGCTGCATTGGCTTTTTTTAGATTTTGCAGGCACGCCGCCAAGTGCGAACTAGAGCGCATTTACCGGCTCGGCAGCTTGACATCGGCCGCGATGCTGAGCAGAGCAAGGCGCGCCTGGCAGCCGGCGATCTCCTCTGCCAGCGCCTTGGCCAGTTGCGGGTCGATCCCGCCGTGCTCACCGAGGATCCGGTCGATGATCGCCACCACGCGCTCGATATCCGGCTTGGCGAGCTCCTGAGCCTGCTCCGGCGTGATCTGCGTCATTTGGGCTTGGCCGCAGCTTCGAAGCGCTGCAGCTTGGCAAGGGCGGCCATCATTTTGACATCGTCGCCGGAGATGATCGAGTCGACCGCCTCGTCGATCGCGTTGATGATCGCCGCCGCAGTGCGGGTGCCGGCCCAGAACGGCAGCACGTGCAGGCGGATGCGCGCCATCTCGTCGGTCAGGCTGCGCGAGAAATCGGGCGGCTCGTCGACGTCCATCGGCTCACGCGTTGCCCTCGGCCTGGATTGCGGATCGCTCGGCGATCAGCTCGGCGTCTGGCGTCCCTGGCGGCGCCCATTCCTGTGGTCTGCCGCTCTTTTCCCAAGCAAGGCGCGTATTGACCATCTGCATCCAAGCCAATTGCTCGCCAGCGCGCCAGCGAATCATGAGCTTGTGCCACCAGTCATCCGGCTCAGCTGGCTTGCGCGAGAGAATTTCTCGGATCTTCGCAAGATGTTCTTGTCCGATCCGACGATCCGTGAGAATGCGCTGAGCGCCGGCGGCAAACTGCGACTTGTCGGCAATGGCTTGGTGCTCGATGCGGTCGGAGAGGCGCCCCGCGAGAATCAGACGAATGTCACTCGGGGTCGGCATTTTCGGCTTTGTGCGCAGCCATTGGTCGAGCGAGTCGACAATTTCCTCGAGCGGGAAGTCTTTGAGGGCGATGTACCAGCCTTTGGCGCCAGCTTCACCGACAGGTTTCGACCCGACAGCATCGGCGAGCTCGGTCAGGCGATCTTTCAGGGTTTTCGTGTCGGTCGGAGTCATTTGCACCTCGGATCGTTTTCGATCGATGCGACTAACTGGGCATCCGCATCGGCGCCTTTGGTCGGATTATCGCGCCTCACCCAATTACGCCATGTGGCGAGCCAGTCTAATTTGGTCCCCTTCACGCCTGGGATCGCGATCCAGTAATCGCGGAAGCTGGCGAAGGTTCGTTCGACTGACGTGCCTGGGAAGTGCTCGCTAGTCCACGAAATCCAGTCATCAGGCGGCGCGGTGAGCGTGAAACGCGAACCTCTCCCCTTAGAACTAGGTTTGAAAGTATTAGCAGGGGTACTTCTCTGGTTCTGGTTCTGGTTCTGGATGGCATTGCCGTGGCTATGCGGCGGCATTGCCACGGCATGTAACTCATTGACTTTACGTTCGTTTTCCCACCTAATTTTTGCCCGGTCACTCTGATTTTCCTTAAGCTTCAGTTGCCACGACAGCTCCCGATCGCACCGCCTGTGCCGCAGGACCGGCCCGTCCATTTTGAAGAATTCCTCGACCACCACCTGGACCGCGGCTTGCTCCTCCTTCGATGTTGCGTGCAAAAGACGGTATAGATGGGGCATGTCGAACGGTAGCGGCTTGCTCCCGATCATGTAGAGGTCGATCAGCCGCCGATAGGCGCCGTGCTCGAGCAGAGACAGATGCCCAGCATCGCGCACGTAATCGCCAACGAAAAACCGATAGTAGGGTGGCGCTGGCACTTGCCGGTGCTTTCAGTCGGCAAGCATTGAACGCGCCAATGTCCGATGAGCCTCCGATACGGGCCCGACGATTTGCCCATCTACATCAACTCGCTGCGAGCCATCCGCCGCCAGCGCAGCAATGTAACTTCTCTGTGCCGTCCACCACTTCAATGCGCGCCGCAGCGAGCTCACGCTGATTCGCGTACCAGTGCGTGATCGTAGGTGCGAGAGCCGCGCGTGGATACCGATGGCAAGTGGTTGAACAGTTTCGCAGCACGGTAACGTGCGCAGCCAATCAATCACCTCGGCCATTTTCTTGGCCCTGTTGTCGGCGACTTGCTTGCGCGTTGGTGGTGATGCGGCAGGAGATTTCTGCGGCAGCTTCAAAATGGAACGATTTGGCGCTTCCGAAACCACTGCCATGGCGAGACCCCTTCAGGTCAGATGTGGACGGGTGCGTGATGTGAAGGCATCACGCGGCGGCGATCGACCGCATAACCCGCAAGAAAGATTGTGCCCTAGACACTACGCCGAGACAATCAGGCCCGTCTGCAAGGCAAAGCCTACAGCGGCGCTATATTGCCTGGGACGGGATCACGCCTTGCTGGGGCGGGCCCGGACCCTGACCGCGCGCAGCTCATAGCCGAAGTAGCCGAGCAGGGCGGCCGCCGTCTCGACCGACAGCCTGGGAGTGCCATTGCGCTGCAGCCTGGACAGAGTACCGACGTCGATCCCCGTGGCATCCCGGATCGTGGCCAGGGTGGCCCCGCCCTTGCGATCTGCCAAACTGGCCCGGACTTGTTCTATAATTGGATGGTTCATGGTTGTTGACATCTGCCAAAACAGGCGTATTGTCCGTCATATCGAATCTAAACGCAAGCAGGAGCCCGCCCCATGAAGCCATCTTTCGAACGCCTGTGGAACTCTGCGAACCTCGCGCTGTGGTCGGAGGCCGCCTACTTCGCCACGCTGCTGGCTGCGGCGAGCATGTTCGAGGCCGCGCGGTATCTGCACTCGGTCGGCGCGCCGCTCTCCGTGGCGAGACTGATTCTGCTGGGAGTGTAGGCAGTGAAGATCAGCACCGAATACTGGGCCAAGCCGATCCCGATCCGGGACTTCGATTGGGTCGCGATCGACAGCGACACCTATGACGGCGCTCCGGATGCGCATTGCCCGGTCGGCTACGGTGCGACCGAGGAAGAAGCGATCGGCGACTTGATCCTTCAACTATGGACAGCCGCATGAGAGACGAAGAAAACGACCGCCCCGCGTGGGGCAAGCGCGATCCATTGGAGGTCGAAGCCAAGGTCCAGCGCCAAGAGGAACTGATGGCATCACTATGCCTAGCTTGGCAACGGCCCTGTGATGTATGCGGACACGGGTTCCAACCTTTGGAGACAGCTTGCGGCGATACGGGTGGTGGTTGGTATCACCAAAGGTGCGCGCATCTCGCTAAGCCAAAGCCAGAAAAAGTGATTACTGACATAGTCGAATGTGGCTGGTTCGATCAGCATGGCGGATACGGAATTCAGATCATTAAGAATGACAATTCATGACTCAGTTCATCTCCCCGATGCACATCTGCGACAAAGACTTGATCGAGTTCGACGGCAGCGAATATCGGGTGCGCTTGTATCCAGCCGCCCGCAATCGCATCCAAGTCGAAGTCGATCTGATCGAAGGCGGCTGCACTATCGGCATATTCGCGCGCGCCTATGCGGACAAGAACGATGACAGCATCGAGGAAGCGGTGATCGACTGCATCTCTGAGGTACAGGAACTGTGCAAATGAGCGACAAGCCGCTATCTGGTATGACTGAACAAGAATTAGAGCAAGAGTACAAAGCAGTCGATAGCATGGTTCATATAACAGCAAGCAAATTTGCATACGAGCGTTGCATAAAACGATTGTGGGATCTCGATGCAGAAATTAAAAAGCGAGTTGACGCAGAAGGACAAAAATGACCATGGACTACTACTCTGAACTTCGCGCGATGAACAACGCTCAGGCCGCCTATGACGGCCAGGAAGCGTCGGAATACTACGAGGACGGTGAGGACTTCGACGAGGTGATGCTTGCCAAGCAACGTGAAGATTCGGAAGACGAACGGCATCAAGCCAGACGCGACGACGATGAATATTCAGCGAAGGAGCAGGGATGAGCGCGCACACGACCGGGCCGTGGCATATAGACGGATCGGATGTTTTCGCTAAGGATGACTCTCTGGTCGTCGATTGCTCGATCGCTATCGCCCGACCAGATCTGGAAATATGCGCAAACGCCCGCCTGATCGCCGCCGCCCCCGATCTATTGCAAGCGCTCGACGATCTGCTTCTCTGCATTGAAGTCGACGCGTTGATGCCGGAATCGGTTTCATTCATGCGCCAAGCACGCGCCGCAATCGCCAAAGCCACGGGCGCCGAGAGCAAGGAGGCCGCGTGAACGTCCTCGCCACGTACGAACTAGGAGAGCCGCAGGCGTTCCGCCCAGCGCCGACGTTCGCGTACTGGTCGACGGCCAAGCTTGGCGATATGGTCAAGCTTGCCCGCGATCTGCTCAGGGAAAAGCAGGCCGCGTTCGACGCAACGCTGGAGGTCGAGCGCCGCCGCGGGAAACGCTCGTGGGAGTCCGAAGAGGCCGGCGATTACGTGCGGCGCGCCGAGGACCGGCTGCAGCTGATGGTGGCCGAGCTGCGGCGACGGGCATCGGAGTGCCTGACCGACCGGCGCAAGGGGCCGCGACTGGGGCAGGAGTATCGCCGGGAAGATATTTGGCGTCAGCTACCAGCGCCGATCATGAATCAAGTTGCGGTGGCGATGGAGTAGATATGGCTATCCCAGTCAATCTTGATGTCGAAGTCCCGCTGCCAACGCCTAATTTGTTGCTGACACACTTCGGTCATCCGCTAAAGATAAATAGTTTGCAACAGTTGCACGACCTTCGCGCCGCCGCCTACCGTGCCGGGCTAGAAGCTGCGGCGAAAATTGCTGATGAGTGGGGCGAAATGTCGGTAGCTGAAACTATCCGTGCATTAAAGGATCAAGTATGACCGCCACCCACGTCGATCTGCCGTTTATCGACTCTTACGTAGATGGGCCAGGTCGTTTGCTCACGATCGAAATGGCCGAACGTTATGCCACTGCCGCCGTCCTTGCCGATCGTGCAGCGCGGCCCGATGCGGAGCCGGTGGCGGCGCCGTTCATAGTTAAGCATTACAGCGCAGATGAGCGACCGATCATCAAAGGTAACGGATTCGACGGACTGGAAGTTGGGAAGGATCGAGCAGAGGCGGAGGATTTCGTCTCGTGGGTCAATGCTCATATCGCCGCTCCGCCAGCCGATGCGAAGGACGCGGCGAGGTATCGGTGGCTGCGCAGGACCGGCGGCAAATGGACGATGCAAGACGGGCGCAAAGTTGATCTATTCGCCGAGTGGAACGATGACGTGATGGCACCTGATGCCGAAATGGATGCGGCTATCGACGCCGCCATGCTCGAAACTCCGACGAAGGAGGCGACGTGAGCATAGGCCCACTAATGTGCCAGTACTGTGGGAGACCTATGTCAGCGTTCGTCCAAGTCGGCGGCTTGTGCTACCACGAAGAATGCACGCATGGCCCTGATTATCGCCCGCGCTATTACGGCGGCAATGTTAGTGACTGGGCTAAAGGCGTCGTTCCATTATCAGAACAAGATGTGCGTCGCATTGTGCGCGAAGAAGTTGAGCGCCTAAAGGATCAGATCGAGGCCGGATTGGGAGTGCGGCCTTGACCGTCGGCGCCCTCCTCCGCCGTGATCTGCGCGACCAGATCGCCGATCGCTTGGCCAGGCTGACTGCTGAGCAGCGGCTACTGCTTGCCGATTGGCTGATCGACCAGGACTACATGGTGACGGTCGAGGACTTCGACGAGCTGATTGGAAGACTGCCGGATGATGGGATGAAATGCTGATGAGGGCCATCTTCGATAATCATTTGTCCGATGCTGAGATTGAGCGTCTAGCATTGCTCGCCGAAGAAATGGGCGAAGCGTTACACGCGATCGGGAAAATTCTGCGGCACGGATATGACTCCGTTGATCCGACTGTTCGAACAAATAAGCAAATTGATAATCGTTCAATGCTTGAACAAGAACTGGGCGATGTGCGAGCTGCGATAGTGCTTCTTTGCAACGCAGAAGATGTCTCGAATGCGATGATACAAAATCGCTCCGTCGAAAAACTGGAGGCCGTTCGCAAATGGCTACACCATCAATGAGCCGCTATAGCGAGCCCGACAAAGACAGCACCGTCGAGCAGCTGCTCGGGGCGATCGCGATCCTGGCGCTGCTCGCGCTGCTCCTAGCCTGGGCCGGCTGGGTCACGAGATCAGACGAGCGTGCCCGCCGCGTTCTTGCAGCCGAGCAGTGCGGCGCAGCGCAGGCTGCATATGTGGCAGTCGACGACGGGCGCATCGTGTGCCTGGGCGGGAGTGGGAGAGCGCGGCGGTGATGCATTGGAATTCTGCGAGGGACGTATGTTCACGGGCCCCAATGAAATTGGAGTTGGGTGCTGGCGTGAGCCTCTGCATCGCATCCGGCGGGATGTCCCTGAACTATGCCGGCGGGAGTGGTGACGCGGTAATGGCGGCGTGAGAAAGCCTGGGGCCAGTAGACCACAGAACGGCTTGACAGCCGGAGAGACGGCAACGAATTGGCTCAGCGGCAGCGGACAGAGGGCTGTCTCACGGGGAATGCCGTCGCCGTGAGAACTGGAGCGTCGACAGCAATCGCGGACAAAGCCGAGCCAGTAGGACGCACTCAAGGCTTGACACCGCGGAGAGACGCGGACTTGACCCGGCCGCGGGCCGCAGCGGCAACGTTCGAAAGGGAGAGACGTGAGCATCGTCGCAGTCTGTCACAACGGCGTGAGTGTTTACGAGGCCATGCCCGCGAGCGACTATCACGCTGATCCGGCGCCGACGCCTAGCCTTTCCTCGTCGATCGCGAAGATCCTCGTGAACCAGAGCCCGATGCATGCTTGGTTTGCTAGCCCGCGCCTGAATCCAAATCACCGTCCGGAAGAGTCCGAAGACTTCGACCGCGGCTCAGCCGCGCACTCGTTGCTGCTCGAGGGCGACGATCGGATGGTCGAGTGCGAATTCAAGGATTGGCGCACGAATGCTGCAAAAGACGCGCGTGATGAGATTCGAGCAGCTGGCAAATTACCGCTACTTTCAAAGCATGTCGGTGCCGTCCGCAAGATGGTCGAGATTGCGAAATCATTTCTTGCAAAATCCGAGTTGGAATTGCAGATTGAAGACTGCTTCGCCGAGCGCACGGTGATCTGGCAGGCTGGCGGGATTTGGAAGCGCGCGCGTTTCGATCTGCAGGCGCGCGATCGGCCGATTCTGCTCGACTACAAATCGACCGAGACAGCGGACCCTCTCTCGTTCTCCCGCCAGATCATCGCGATGGGCTACGACGTGCAAGCCGCGCATTATGTTGAGGCGTATGCGACAACGGTTACCGCTGGGAAAGATGCGGATTTCATCTTCCTTGTCCAGGAGCGCACCGAGCCATTCGCCTGCTCGCTCGTCGGCGTCGATCCGATGATGCTGGATCTTGGGCAGCAGAAGTGCGAATTCGCCTCGAAGCTTTGGCGACAGTGTCTCGACAGCGGCAAATGGCCTGGGTATTCGAAGCAGATTGCATGGGCGAGTCCGCCCGTATGGGCGCTTGAGAATTTCGAGCAGAGGAAACAATCATCATGAGCATTTCATTCGGCCGAGCGGTCCGCAGCAACGTTAACCTGCTGATCGGTGTAGCGGGCCCGAGCGGATCTGGCAAGACCTACTCGGCGCTGCGCATGGCGTCCGGCATCACAGACGGCGCGCCATTCGCGGTGATCGACACCGAGCGCGGGCGGTCCAAGCACTATGCCGATCAATTCAAATTCGATGTGGCCGAGATGGAACCGCCTTTCTCACCAGCCGCATATTTGGAAGCGATCGAATCTGCCGACAAGGCCAACTATCCAGTGATCGTCGTGGACTCAATGTCGCATTCCTGGGCAGGCGACGGCGGGTGCATGGATATGCAGGAGGCCGAGCTGGACAAGCTAGCCGGCAACGATTACGCCAAGCGCGATAGAGTGAAATTGCTCTCTTGGTCGAAGCCGAAGCAAGAGCATAAGCGCATGGTCTACGGCTTGTTGAAGGTTCGCGCTCATGTGATCCTCTGTTTCCGCGCCGAGCCAAAAGTTGAGATTGCGAAAGAGGGCGATAAGGTCGTGATCGTGCCTAAGAAGAGTCTTACCAGTATCGACGGCTGGATTCCGATTTGCGAGAAGTCACTGCCGTTCGAGCTGACCGCCTCCGCGCTGCTCATGCCGGATCATCCTGGTGTGCCGAAATGGATCAAGCTGCAAGAGCAGCATCGGATCATGTTCCCACCAGGAGAAGTGATGGACGAAACTGCAGGCCGTGCGATCGCAACATGGGCCAGCGGTACAGAGGAAAAGAAAAACGGCATCATCATCGCCGACTGGGAGCGCTTGCTCAAGGAAGCGCCCGATCCAAACCAGCTAAAGGCGCTCTGGACCGATTGTGACAAGGCTTGCAAGACGGCGAAGGATGCGAAGGCCCGCGCACATTTGCTTATCGTCAAAGACGCGCGCAAATCTGAGCTGGGACTCTAACCATCACGGCCAGATGCCGGAATGATTGCGGCAAAACGAAAGGGAAGCGAATGAGTCCGTATGACGCAAAGACGTTGAACGAAGTTTGTTCGTTACGTCGCGATAATTTCGATCTGCCAACTTGTTGGATCCTTACAGACGGAGTCAACGTGACAATTTCGGAGCAAAAGAATGGAGAGGAGGCAAAACAATCTCTGACGCTGCCACGAACTCAATTCAATGCTCTCGTGCGTTGGTATCTGAGAGATCAGAAGAAAGTTCGCAAATGAATAATGACTGGATCACCTCGCGCGATCTCGCACTAGCGGTTGCGCTAATCGTTATCGGCGGCGGGCTGCTGCTGTGGTATTTGAAATGAGCGACCTGCGAGCGCTGCTGCAAGAAGTTACTGAAAATTGGGAAGATCTGCGTGGGCATGAGTGGTGGGAGGATTGGCATCGCAGAGTTAGAGCCGCGCTATCCGAGCCTTTGCCGGAGCCGGTGGCTGAAGTCGAGGTGACTGGCGTGACGCAGCCATCGACTGAGATTACCTGGCTCGTACCGCTTCATAGATTCAAGGGGAAGCATCTGCTCTACGCCGTCCGGCCCACGGCCAGCCCGTCTGATGCGATCCCTGAAGGATTGGACTTCGCTCGCCAGAGGAACATGGGAGTCACCGATGAATGGCTGCGCGGCTGGGAAGGGGCTCGGCAATTTGCAATGGGCAATACCGGGCCCAATCCGTGCAATGCGCCTCTGTCTACCATGGACGATGCGAAGGATGCGGCGAGGTATCTTGAAGCGCTGACCAAGATCGCTTCTTATCGCGAGGGGCCGGTTGTCAATTCGAGCTTTGATGAACCGGAGTCGGCGAAGATCGCCAGAGCCGCCATCGAGCGGGAGGGAGGAGCGTGACTCCTGAAATAATTGCTGAGATATCAAAGCGAGAATATAAGGCACTATCGAATGGGGTGATGCTCCTTAGAAATTATGCGGAGCATTGGAAAGGCGCGTTTTCCAGGCTGCATCCGATCACTCATTTAGTGCTTTGGGATACGCGCGAGGATGAGAAATTATTCAAACACACTTGCGAGACGGCCGATAAGTTAGAGCGCATCTCGAATGGGAAAGAGCCATGACCTCCCCGCCGGATGTGCAGAACGTGCCGGATGTGTGGCCCCTCTTGAAGCGGATGCGGGACTACATGGAGAACAACTCTGGTCCTGGCTCGTGGGCTAACGAAGTGATCAGAGAGGCGGATGCCGCCCTCGCCCAGCGCGACCGATTCGTGCTGGTGCCGAGGGAGCCGACACAGGCAATGGTCGACGCAACCTATGAGGCTCGAAACAAAGGAGTTGATATCGGCGAGTCGATCTACTATCACATGGTCAAAGCCATGATCGCTGCGACGCCATGTCCGCGTCACGATCCATGCGAACGCGACGCAAGCGGCTACTGTGCGCGCTGTCATTCGGAGGCATATCCGTGACTCCTGCCGACGATCTACCACCGCTGCCTCGTCCGATGTCAGAGTACAGCGGATGGGCCTTCGACGAGCACCAGATGCGCGCCTACGCCCTTGCCGCCCGCGCCGATCTGGTCGCTCGATTGGAGCTTTGTGACAAAGGCGTCCGCGAAAGAGATGTGACGATATGGCAGCGAGACGGGAGGATCAGAGAACTTGAGACGGCAGTATCGGCCCACGGAACGGCAGAGTATTACCGAGATTTGCAGGACAAAGCTCAGCGCGCCGAAGCGGCCGAGGCGCGGGTGCGAGAGTTGCAAGCTGACCTAGTATGTGCATTTGATGCAATCGGAACGGCTGGTGTAGACGGCCCGCTTAACCTGATTGATGCTGCCGAGGAGTTGCGACAAGAACGCGACGCCCTCCGAGCGCGGCTGGAGGCGATCCAGAAGCAGCCGACGATAGCGTGGAGATACGAGAGGACCGATCCTAGTGATAAATACGATCTTTGGGAATTTTGTGATTACCGACCAATGCCAGGAACTATCGCGCATGATTTTCATCGTGCTAGAAACATTTTAGAGCTGATCGAGCGCCCGGAGCTGTTATGACTAAATGCGTATGGGTTGTCGAACGGCTGGATCGCAAGAAATGGTCCATGAGTTACGCGGGTGGTTTGCCGACTAAACTAGAAGCGGAAGCATTCAAGCGTTGGTCTGAAGTTACGCACTTGGACCACCATGGCGAGAGCAAATACGAATTCCGAATCGTCAAATATGTGCCGGATCTGCCAGAGTGAACGATTACTGGTACCGCTCGACTCCTGGTGATCCGCCCAAACGCGAGCCGAAGGATGACGCCATGACCGGCGAAGGCTATCCGATCACCGACAACGCAGCATGGCTGATGAAGTGGATGGCACGCCATGGCTTCGCGCTGACGCTCGCGGCGCTGGCCGAGCTGGCGCACAGGATGGACGAGCTGCGGGACGGGACGGAGCAGAGGAAGACGGCGCCATGATCTGTACCCCATGCTCGCTACAGCTTGGCCTAGACACCGATCCGCGCCTCACAAAGTCGGCGGCCTATTGCGAAAGATGCGGGCGCCTAATGCTGTGCGTGAACCGCGTCGATGTTGGAATTCAATCAGGTGCCGTGCTTTCAATGAAGGTAATACGCGCGCAAAAAGAGCCAGAGCAATGATCCTTCGCCCAGCCTTTTGGACACTACTTGCGCTCGTTCTGATGTGGGCGCCAGTGCTGATCGAGCGATTGCTGGATGTGTGACGCGGGAGGGCACATGTGACCATTCGCGGCTATGGAATGTGACCGGAAAGGTCAGATGCGCCAGCTCAGGACTGCCATCCTGGCTGGCGCGGTAATTGCAGATGTCTATTTCACTTCAACGAAAGGACTGAAAATGCGTAACAGGAATTCAGGCTTCACTTTGATCGAGTTGATGATCGTGGTCGCGATTATCGGCATTTTAGCCGCAATCGCGATCCCGCAATATCAGACCTACACCGTGCGCGCCAAAGTCACAGAGGGCCTATCGCTCGCCAACGCCGCGAAGATCGCAGTCGAGGAAGGCTTTACCTCGAACGACGTTGCCGGCGTCACTGCGGCTGCGGCAGCCTTCGCCGCTACCATGTCCGCCACGCAGTACGTGACCTCGGTCGTGATCAGCACGGCAGCGCCGATCGGTCGCATCACCATCACCTATGCGGCCCCGGCGCAGATCGCCGGATCGACGCTGCTCCTGTCGCCTTACGTCGGCGGGGCGGCGCTCGTGGCCGGTGCAGTGGGCCCTATGCAATGGGCGTGCACCAGCGCGACGAACATCACGTCGAAGGCGATCATCGCAGCGGGCGCACCGAGCGGTTCGGTTGCAGCGCAATACGCGCCGGTTCAATGCCAGTAAAGATTGTGGGTGGTAAGCGCAAGTGCGCGAGTGATGAAGCTAAGTCGCTGCGGTCTGCAAAACTGCTGGTTGGCGACACCGGTTCGACTCCGGGTCACTTTGCATCCTGGGTAGCGCCAGGACCGCCCTACCCAATTTAACCGCCCTTCGGGGCGGTTTTTTTCGGCCAAGCTGCTATGGCTTCGACGACGGCTGCGTGCTGTTCGTCTGCCACGCGCGCACATCGCTCAAGAAGCTCCGTAGCTCTGCTGAGAAATCCACAGGCTGCGAAGCCGCTTGCACCGCTGCAGCCGGCGCCGCTTCCGGCTCGTTGCACGGAACCGCCACCGCCTGTTGCCCGTCCGGCAGCTTGGGCGGAGGCAAGGGTGTCGCGCACGCGCTGAGCGTCAGTAGCGTTGCGATCGGCCAGAGCACGTAGTTTTGTGACAGTTTGCAGGTGGTCATTTTCGGCCTTCTTCCGTTGCCTCTGATCGGCCAGGCGTTCGGTCTCGAGATCGGCCTGGGCCTGGGTCAGCAGATCGTGCTCGGCGTTGAGCTTGTCCTGCCACTGATCCTTAAGGGCTTGGACGTCGGCGACGTGCGCCGCCTTTTCCGTGGCCAGCGCTTTATCGTCGCGCCAGCCCTCTACCCTGACACCACCTGCGAACATCGCCCCGGCTGCCA